>Ga0302322_100002319_pt1 | contig 16046 bp, 16 predicted proteins | sample Fen_T0_2_FD_203757 | JGI IMG/M metagenome (GOLD analysis project Ga0302322, IMG submission 203757) | Peat permafrost microbial communities from Stordalen Mire near Abisko, Sweden - Fen_T0_2 | ecosystem: Environmental > Terrestrial > Soil > Wetlands > Permafrost | place: Sweden: Abisko... | reverse complement strand
CTACTCGCTTAGCAGGCGAGCACTTTCGGCCACTCAGTCATCCCTCCGTGAGCCGTGGAGCGTACCCCGGAGGACGCGATGCGCGGAAAGCGGATAGCGAGGTCGGCGGAGGTGGCGTAGAAACGACGCATGACGACAACCGCTGCCGCTTCGACCGCGACTGCGACCGCGGAGTCCGTCGCCGACGCCTGCCGGTGGATCGAGGCCCGGGTGGCCGACGGCACGGACGGCGCGGTGGTGCTCGCCGACGTCGCCGCCGCGGTGGGCGCGTCCCCCGACAGCCTCCGGCGCGCCTTCGTCCGCGTCCTCGGCGTGACTCCCCGCCAGTATGCCGACACCGTGCGGCGCGAGCGGCTGCGGGACGAGCTCCGCACCGGCAGCGACGTCAACGGCGCGCTCTTCGCCGCCGGTTACGGATCCACCAGCCGCCTCTACGAGTCGGTGCACACCCACCTCGGCATGACGCCGGCGTCCTACCGGGCGGGCGGCGCGGGCGCGACGATCACGTGGACGATCACACCGTCGGACCTCGGACCGCTCCTCGTGGCCGCCACCGAGCGCGGCCTGTGCTTCATTCGGCTCGGCGGCGACCCCACGGAGCTCGAGGCCCGGCTCACCGACGAGTTCCCCGCCGCGATCCTCGCCCGCGACGACGTCGCGCTCGGCCCGATCGTCGACGCCCTGCTCCAGCGCATCGCGGGCGATCCCGCGCCGGCCGACATCCCGCTCGACATCACCGGTACCGCGTTCCAGCGGCGGGTGTGGGAGGCCCTGCGCCACATCCCCTACGGCGAGGTCCGCACCTACGGCGAGATCGCCGAGGAGATCGGCTCGCCCCGGGCGGTGCGCGCGGTCGGCACGGCGTGTGGTGCCAACCCGGTGGGGCTCGTCATCCCCTGCCACCGCGTGGTGCCCAAGGGCGGCGGCGTGGGCAACTACGGCTTCGGCCCCGAGCGCAAGCGGACACTGCTCCAGCGCGAGGGCGCGTCAGTGCGCGGGACCGACGCCGGCCACGAGGACGACCGCGCGGCCACCCTCGACCTCGACTGAGTCACCCACCGTGTCACCCTCGCCGACCCGGTCGGACGCGATCGCGATCACCACGCCGTCGCCGATTGCGACGGGCACGGTGACCGCCTCGGTCCCGACGTTCAGCACGACCTGCACGTGGTCGCCCCGCCGGAAGCCCCAGGCATCGCCCCAGGCGTCGGCCTCGGCGGAGAGATCGGCGGAGAGATCGGCGTACGCGCCGGCACGTAGGTCGGGCGTGCTCCGCCGCAGCGCGAGCAGCGCGCGCACCAGGTGCAGGGTCGAGCCCGGGTCGGCGCGCTGGTCGGCCACGTTGTGCGTGGCCAGGTCGCCGAACGGGAGCCACGGATCCACACCGGGGTCGGTGAAGCCGCCCCCGGGCGCGGCGGTCCACGGCATCGGGGTGCGCGCGGCGTCGCGGTCGATCATGCCCCGATAGGCGATCGTCACCGGATCGCGCAGGAGTGCATCGGGCACCACGGTGTCGGGGAGACCGAGCTCGTCGCCGTAGTAGAGGACCGGCGTGCCGCGCAGCGTCAGCAGCAGGACCAGCGCGCACCGGGCGCGCGCGTCGTCGCCGTTGCACCACCGGGTCGGAAACCGACTGATGTCGTGGTTCGACATCGTCCACACCGGCCAGGCATCCGCCACGAGGGCCGCCTCGGTCTCGGCCACGGTGGCGCGCAGGCGGTCGAGGGCGAACTCGTCGTGCATGAACATGAAGTTGAACGCCAGCCCGAGCTCGTCGTCGTGGCCGTAGAACGACGCCAGCGCGTCGACGTCGAACACGTGTGTCTCGCCGAGCAGCAGCCGGGGCGGGTCGTACGTGTTCGCGATCGCCCGCCAGCGCCGGTACACGTCGTGCACCTCAGGGCGGCAGGAGTTGAACTCCTGGACCTGGCCGCGCAGCTGCTCCATCCAGTGGTCGCGTTCGGTGGCCGACGGGTTGTCGCGCAGGAGCGCGTCCTTCACCACCATGTGCGCGACGTCGATGCGGAACCCGGCGACCCCGCGGTCGAACCAGAAGCGCAGGATGCGGTCGAACTCGGCACACACCTCCTCGTTCCACCAGTTGAGGTCGGGCTGCTCGGGCAGGAAGCTGTGCAGGAAGTACTGCCCCGTGGCCGCGTCGAGCTCCCAGCCCGGCCCGAGGAACGTGCTCACCCAGTTGTTCGGCGGGCCGCCGTCGGCCGCGGGGTCGGCCCACACGTACCAGTCGCGCTTCGCGGACTCCCGCGACGCGCGCGACTCGACGAACCAGGGGTGCTGGATGCTCGTGTGGTTGGGGACGAGGTCGAGCAGGACCCGGATGCCGCGCGTCGCGGCTGCGGCCACGAACGCGTCGAGGTCGGCGAGCGTGCCGAGTGCGGGGTCCACGTCGCAGTAGTCGGCGACGTCGTACCCCCAGTCGGCGTTGGGCGACACCGACACCGGGCTGCACCAGATCGCGTCGACCCCGAGCCACTCGAGGTGGTCGAGGTGGGCGGTGATGCCGGGCAGGTCGCCGACGCCGTCACCGTTCGTGTCCGCGTAGGAGCGCGGATAGATCTGGTAGACGACGGCGTTCCGCCACCAGTGCGACTCGTCGGTGCGCCCGCGCTCGTCGCCGGGATCGTGGGTGTCGGTGACCATCGCGGTCGAGCGTACGCACAGTCGGCCGTTCCGTTCGCCGAGGCGCGTTCGACCCGCCGCGACCGCGACTTCCCGCGATGGAACGTGTTCCATTCTTCCCAGTTGCCTTGCACGCTTCCGAATGCCCGCGTTAGAACTCCGGCGCGGCAGTCCACCGACGGCCGGCAGCTCATTGTCCCTGGGGGGAGACTCATGAGGAAGCGGACAAGCGCCGCGTTCGTACTGGCCGCCGTGATGGCGCTCGTCACCGTCGCGGTCGGAGGTGGAACCGCCGGCGCCGCGGGGAGTGGAAAGATCAACCCGCAGGCCCGGTTGGAGTTCGGCATGAACATGGGCGGCGGTGGCTTCAGCCAGCGGCTCCAGCCCGACAAGATGACCGCGATCTGCGACTCGATCGTCGGAAGCCAGGTGTTCGGCACGCTGATCCGCCGGGACACCAAGACCAACAAGCCGGTCCCGAACCTGGCCGAGAGCTGGAAGATCGTCGACCCGAGCACGTTCGAGTTCAAGCTCCGTCCCGGCCTGACCTTCCAGGACGGCACCAAGCTCGACGCCGCCGCGGCCAAGGCGGCGCTCGACGTCAGCCGCGCGCCCGCGTCGAAGCTGAACCCGACCCTCGGTGCGATCTCGTCGATCGACGCCGGGACCGACGGGCTGACCGTCACCCTGCACCTGTCGACGCCGACGGCGGGCGTCATGCCCCTGACGTTGGCCGGTCGCGAGGGCATGCTCGCCGCGGCGGCGAGCACCGACACGAACCCGATCGGTGCCGGCCCGTTCAAGTTCGACTCGCAGACGGTCGGCCAGAAGATCTCGCTCTCGAAGTTCCCGGGCTACTGGGACGCGAAGAACGTGAAGCTGGCCGGGATCGACTACCTGCACACCGACACCGCGCAGAACGGGGTGAACTCCGTCATCGCCGGTGACCTCGACATGATCGAAGGTGCCGGACTGGCCAACGCCCCTGCCGCGAACGACCCGAACACCAAGATCGAGTCGGGTCCCGGCGCGGACTACTGGAAGCTCAACATCAACACGGCCAAGCCGCCGTTCGACAACGTCGACTTCCGCAAGGCCGTCAACTACGCCATCGACAAGAAGGTCATCGCCGAAGCCCTCTTCGGCAAGGACTACGAGCTCGCGACCCAGTCGTACCCGAAGTCCTTCGTCGACCAGTACCAGAAGGACCTCGCGGGCATGTACCCGTACAGCGTGAAGAAGGCGAAGGCCGCGCTGAAGAAGTCGGGCGTGGTGACCCCGGTCACCGTGCAGATGCAGATCCCGGCGAACAACCCGAACTTCTCCCGCTTCTCCGAGATCGTCCAGGCGCAGCTGAAGGAGATCGGCGTCAACGTTGAGATCACGCCGTCGCCGAACCTGCTGAACACGTTCTTCGCGGGCAAGCAGGGCGATTTCATCACCACGCTGTGGCCGGCCCGACCGGACCCGTCCATCACGATCGGGCGCAACTTCACCCCGAACCAGGTCACCAACGCCGGCAACAACCTGGACCCGTCGATCGCCACGGACCTCGCCGAGATCCAGGCGGCGGCGACGCCGGCGGCAGCCCGACCCGGGTACAAGAAGGCGATCACGACCATCGTCGAGAACGCGTACGAGGTGCCGGTGTTCTTCCCGACCCTCACCAACGTGCACCGCACCTACGTGGTGAGCGACGACTGGCAGATCTACGGCTCGTGCCAGGGCGTCGACTTCTCGAAGGTGGCCATCACCACCGCCAAGAAGTAGCCGAGAAGTAGCAACACGGCGCACCGCCCGGGTGGCACTCGGCCACCCGGGCGGACGCCGGCTCTGTTCCACGCCCTCGCCCCCGCGGAATGGACCGAGGTTCGCTAGCCCGTGCTGACCTTCATCCTCCGGCGGATCGCCGCCCTCATCCCGCTGCTGTTCATCGTCAGCGTGATCGTGTTCGGGCTCGTCCTGCTCGTACCCGGCGACGCCGCGGTCACGCTCGCCGGCGGCGACCAGGCGACACCGGACCGGGTCGCGCAGGTCCAGCACGACCTCGGCCTCGACAAGCCGTTCCTGAGCCAGTACGGCGCCTGGCTGGGCAACGTGGTCCACGGCGACTTCGGCCGTTCGCTCTACTCCGAGCAGCCGGTGGTCAGCGAGATCTGGGACCGGTTCCCCGTGACCCTCCAGATCGCGGGCGGCGCACTCTTCTTCGGGCTGCTCTTCGGCATCCCGCTCGGGATCATCTCCGGGATCCGGCCCCGGTCGGTGGCCGACCGCGCCGTGGTCATCGGGACCAGCGCGGCCATCGCCATGCCGAGCTTCTGGCTCGCCCTGATCCTCATCCTCAACTTCGCGGTCTACCGCAACATCCTGCCGTCACGCGGGTTCGTGAAGTTCAGCGAGTCGCCCTGGGAGTGGTTCCGGCACCTGCTGTTGCCGTGGATCACGCTCGGCGTGCTCACCGCGGCGACGATCGCCCGTCAGATGCGTGGCGCCCTGGCCGACGTCATGGCGAGCGACCACATCCGCACGAGCAGGTCGGTGGGGCTCCCACCGGCCAAGGTCGTCGGGAAGCACGGACTGAAGAACGCATCCGCCCCGGTCCTCACCGTGGTGGGCCTCCAGGTCGCCTACCTCATCGGGGGCACGGTGATCGTGGAGTCGATCTTCGGCATCGCCGGGCTGGGGACGTACGTCCTCACCGCAGTCGGTCGAAACGACCTGCCGGCGATCCAGGGCTCGGTGATGTTCATCGCGATCCTGACGGTTCTCGTGAACCTCGTGGTCGACATCGCCTACGCATTCACCAACCCGAAGGTGCGCGTCGAATGAGCGACTGGGGATCCCGAAGCGGCGATGTCGACCCGTTCCTCACGAGTGGCGACAACCGGCCGCTCGACAGCACGAGCGAGATCGAGCGGGGGACCGAGGGCTTCTGGACCCCGAGCTCCCTGCCCTCGCACGACACCGTGCCCGCGCACGTCGGCTTCTGGAAGCGCTTCCGGCGCAACAAGGTCGCGATGGCGGCGGCGATCTACCTCGTGCTGCTCATCCTCGCTGCGCTGTTCTCCAAGCACATCGGTCTCCAGGACCCCAACGCCCAGAACCTCGAGCAGATCAACCACACGCCGTCGGGCGCGCACTGGTTCGGCCAGGACGACCTCGGCCGCGACGTCTTCGCGCGGGTCATCTACGGCGCGCGCATCTCGCTCGAGGCCGCGTTCCTGGCGGTCGCACTCGCGCTGATCGTCGCGATCCCGCTCGGGCTCCTCGCCGGGTTCCTCGGCGGATGGGTCGACCAGACGTTGATGCGCATCTCGGACGCGTTCCAGGTCATCCCGGCCCTCGTCCTCGCGCTCGTGATCTCCGGGATCCTCGGTCCGAGCACCACGAACGTGGCGATCGCGCTGGCGATCGTGTTCGCGCCCGGGTTCATCCGGCTCATCCGCGGGCAGGTGATCGGCGTGCGCGAGGAGACGTACGTGGAGGCGTCCCGCTCGGTCGGGGCCAAACCCCTGTTCATCATCCGCAAGCGGATCCTGCACAACATCGCGTCACCACTGATCGTGCAGGCCGCGGTCACCGCCGGGTTCGCCCTGCTGGCCGAGGCGAGCCTCAGCTTCCTCGGCCTGGGCGTCCAGCCCCCGGCGGCCTCGTGGGGGACGATGCTGAGCCGCGCGTTCGCGCAGGTGTACCAGGCCGGATGGCTGCTGTGGATCCCCGGCGGGGCGATCGCGATCACCGTCCTGGCCTTCAACCTCATCGGCGACGGGCTGCGCGACGCGCTCGGCACGGAGACGCGCGGCGCGTGAGCACGAACGGAACCACCCCCACACCGCTGCTCGACGTGACCGACCTTTCCGTCGCGTTCACGAGCCACAAGGACACGGTCACCGTCGTCGACCGGGTGTCGTTCTCGGTCCGGACGGGTGAGACCCTCGGCATCGTGGGCGAGAGCGGCTCGGGCAAGACCGTGTCGTCGCTCGCGCTGCTCGGCCTCCTCCCCAGGAGCGCCACGATCACGGGCTCGGCCCGGTTCGACGGGATCGACCTCGTCGGCATCTCCGACCGCAAGATGCGCGAGGTTCGGGGCAACGAGATCTCGGTGATCTTCCAGGAGCCGATGACGAGCCTCGACCCGTCGTTCACCGTCGGGAACCAGCTCGGGGAGGCGTACCGGAACCACCGCGGCGGATCCAAGAAGGCTGCGCTGGACCGGGCGGCGGAGATGCTCCGTCTGGTGGGGATCCCCGAACCGCAGCGTCGGCTCGGTGAGTACCCGCACAGCTTCTCCGGCGGCATGCGCCAGCGGGTCATGATCGCGATGGCGCTCATCTGCTCGCCCCGGCTGCTCATCGCCGACGAGCCCACCACGGCCCTCGACGTGACGATCCAGAGCCAGATCCTCGAGCTCCTGAAGTCGCTGCAGGCCGAGATCGGCATGGCCATCATCTTCGTCACCCACGACCTCGGCGTCGTGGCCAGCGTGTGCGATCAGGTCGCGGTCATGTACGCCGGGCAGGTCATCGAGCAGTCACCGGTCGACGACTTCTTCTCGCAACCGTTGCACCCGTACGGCGCCGGCCTGCTCGACTCGATGCCGCAGTCCGTCGCCAAGGGCGAGCGACTGCGCATGATCGCGGGCACGGTCCCACCGCCGAGCGGCCTCCCCGTCGGCTGCCGGTTCAACCCGCGGTGTCAGTTCTGCGTCGAGGCGTGCACGACCACGCCGCAAGTGCTGGAGACCGTCGGCGGCGGGCGCACGGTGCGCTGCATGCGCCATGCCGACCTCACGTCGGGGGTCACACGATGACGGCCGAGGAGCAGCCACTCCTGCGGGTCCGCGGGCTCGAGAAGGTGTTCCCGGTCAAGAAGGGCCTGATGCGGCGGACGGTCGCGCAGGTCCGCGCGGTCGACGGTGTGTCGTTCGACATCGCCAAGGGCGAGATCCTCGGGCTCGTCGGGGAGAGCGGATCCGGCAAGTCGACGACGGGGCGACTGATCCTGCGCCTCATCGAGCCCACGGCCGGATCGGTGGAGCTCGAGGGCCAGGACGTCCTCACGCTGAAGGGCGAACCGCTCCGATCGGTCCGGCGCGACATGCAGATGGTGTTCCAGGACCCCTACTCGTCACTCGACCCGCTGGCCACGGTGGCCGACATCGTGGGCGAGCCGTTCCAGGTGCACTTCGACATGACCCGCAAGGAGCGCGACGCCAAGGTGGTCGCTCTCCTCGAGCAGGTGGGCATGAGCTCGCACCACCTCCGTCGCTTCCCGGCCGCGTTCTCCGGCGGCCAGCGCCAGCGGATCGCGGTAGCCCGGGCGCTCGCGCTCGAACCCAAGCTGATCATCGCCGACGAGCCGGTGAGCGCGCTCGACATGTCGACCCAGTCGCAGGTGGTCAACCTCCTCCTCGACCTGCAGGAACGCCTCGGTGTCGCGTTCCTCTTCATCGCCCACGACCTCGCGGTGGTGCACCACGCGAGCAATCGGATCGCGGTGATGTACCTCGGCGCGATCGTCGAGGTGGGCGACGCCGAGGAGATCTACGAGCGGCCGCGGCACCCGTACTCGGAGGCGCTGATCTCGGCGATCCCCGTACCCGATCCGCAGACCGAACGCAGCCGCAAGCGTGTCGTCCTCGCGGGTGACCCGCCCAGCCCGCTCGACCCGCCGTCGGGCTGTCGCTACCACCCACGGTGCGCGTACGCGATGGACATCTGCACCACGGTCGATCCCGAACCGACCCCGACCGTGAACGGCGGCACCGTGGCCTGCCATCTCCACACGTCGGGGCCCAAGCTCGACGGCCGCCCCCTCGCGGAGTTCAGCGGCGCAGCGAGGCCCCAGCCGGCGGAGCAGCCCTCGGAGGGTTGACCCGCCGCAAGGTCCCGTGGCGTCGCCGGCCGGCGGCATGATTCGGCGCACGGATGCCGCAGCCCGCGAGACTCGCGGGTGTGCGGGTGCTGCTGAGCGACGGTTCCGGGCTCACTGCCCGTCAGACCGCGACGGCGCTCGCCCTGCAGGGACACGAGGTGCACGCGCTCGCCGCCGGCAGCCTGCCCCTGACGCGCTTCACCCGCCACGTCCGCCACGTCCACCGCGTCGCCCCCTACGGCACCGATCCCGAGCGTTGGTTGACCGACGCCCTCCGGATCTCCGACGAGCACCGCATCGACCTGCTGTTCCCGACCCAGGAGCAGGCGTTCCTCCTGTCCCGGGCCACCGACCGCATCCGGGCCGCGGGGCTGCGCACGGTCGTGCCACCGTTCCCCGCGATCCGGCGCGTGCAGGACAAGGTGGGTGCCGTCCAGGCGCTCGACGAGTACTCGGTGCTCCAACCGCGCAGCGTCGTGGCGCGGTCCGAGGCCGAGCTCCTCGCGACCGAGCGCCTCCCGGTCTGGGTGAAGCCGGCGATCGGGACCGCGAGCACGGGCGTCGAGCGCGTCGAGACGCGCGAGGACCTCGAGCGCGTGGCGACACGGCTCGAGCGCGACGGCACGCTCGGCCGAACCGGGGTGGTCGTGCAGGACCACCAGCCGGGCGAGCTGGTGATGGTGCAGACGGTGTTCGATCGCGGTCGGCTCGTGGCGTTCCACGCCAACCGTCGGGTCCGGGTGGGTCAACGTGGCGGTGCCTCCGTCAAGGAGAGCGTCGCGCTCCCCGAGCTGCGCGAACCGCTCGTCCGTCTGGGCGCCGGGCTCGAGTGGCACGGGGCCCTGTCGTTCGATGCCGTGGTCGGCCCCGACGGTCCGCTGGTGATCGACGTCAACCCCCGCTTGGTCGAGCCCGGGAACGCCCGACGGTCCGGCACCGACCTCGTGGGTGTGCTCGTGCGCCTGGCCGGGGACGAGGCAGTCGATGCGCTCCCCGACGGGCGACCCGGCGTGCGCACGCACCAGCTGCTGATCGGCGTGCTGGGCGCAGCCGAACAGGATGGTCGGCGTCGCGACGTCCTCGCCGAGCTGCTCTCCGGCACGCTGCACCGCGGCGACTACCACGCGAGCACGGAAGAGCTCACCCCCGTGAAGGGGGACCCGCGTGCGGTGGTCCCGCTGATCGCGGTCGGCGCCGCCACGCTCGTGTGGCCCGGCGCCGCGAGGTGGTTCGGGTCCGGCGCGGTCGCCGGATACGCGCTCACGACGGACGCGTGGGAGCAGATCATCGACGACGCCCGCTGAGGTCACGGCGAGGTCGCGATGAATGGACAATGCGCCGTCGCCGAGGCCAAGGTGCAGCCATGACCACCGTGACCCACCCCCTCTCCATGATCACCGCCGAGGAGATCAGCCAGGCGGCCGCGGCCGTCCGGGCCGATTCCCGGCTGCCGGATGGCGCGTTCTTCGCCCACCTCCGGCTGCACGAGCCGGCCAAGGACGTGCTGGCCGCGTGGAATCCCGCAAGCACGGTCGACCGTGCGGTCGAGGTCCTGGTCGTCCCGCCCGGCGACCTGCTCGCGATCGAGGTGGTCGTGCGGGTGCCGTCGGGAGCGGTCACCCAATGGGACGTTCACGAGGACGTGCACCCGGCCCTGCTGTTCACCGAGTCGATGCACGCGATCATCGCCGTGAAGGAGCACCCCGACTGGCAGGCCGCGATGCGCAGGCGCGGCATCGAGGACTTCGACCTCGTCCAGATCGACCCGTGGCCGGCAGGCACGTTCGACTCGCCGCACGAAGAAGGTCGGCGCATCAGCCGCTGCATCTCCTACCTGCGCGAGTCGACCACCGACAACGGCTACGCACGCCCGGTCGAGGGCGTGGTCGTGTTCTTCGACCAGGGCAACAACGCGGTGCTCGAGGTCGTCGACTACGGCGTGGTCCCGATGCCGCCCGAGCGCGGCTCGTACCTCCCGGAGGACAACGCCCCGTTGCGCACCGACATCACACCCCTCGAGATCGTGCAACCGGAGGGACCGAGCTTCACCGTCGACGGCAGCCTCGTGCAGTGGGGCCGCTGGTCGCTCCGGGTCGGCTTCGACCCGTACGAGGGTCTCGTCCTCCACCAGGTCACCTACCACGACGGCGACCGCGCACGGACGGTGCTGCACCGCGCGTCGGTGACCGAGATGGTCGTGCCCTACGGCGACCCCGGCCCGATGCACGGGTGGAAGAACGCGTTCGACGCGGGCGAGTGGGGGCTCGGCCGCATGGCCAACTCGCTCAAGCTCGGGTGCGACTGCCTCGGTGAGATCTACTACTTCGACGCGGTGCTCGCGACCGAGCAGGGCGACCCGTACACCGTCGAGCACGCCATCTGCATGCACGAGGAGGACTACGGGATCCTCTGGAAGCACAACGACATGCACGGCGGGACCAACGAGGTGCGGCGGTCGCGTCGGCTCGTCGTCAGCTTCATCGCCACCGTGGGCAACTACGAGTACGGCTTCTACTGGTACCTGTACCTCGACGGGAACATCCAGCTCGAGGTGAAGCTCACCGGCATCGTGTCGCCGATGGCGGTCGCGCCGGGCGAGGTGCCGCCGTTCGCGAACATGATCGCCCCCGGTCTCGCCGCGCCGCACCACCAGCACCTCTTCAGCGCGCGGCTCGACTTCGACCTCGACGGCACGGCCAACTCGGTCTACGAGGTGGAGGCCGAGATCATCCCGCCCGGGCCCGACAACCCGTGGAAGAACGCGTTCCGGCCCAAGGCCACCCGCCTCGACACCGAGCAGGCGGCGAAGCGCGACATGAACGCGGCCACGAGCCGCACGTGGCGCATCGTCAACGAGGGGTCTCGCAACCGCCTCGGCAACCCCGTCGCGTACAAGCTCATCCCCACGATGAGCACGCCCACCATGCTTGCCGATCCCGACTCGAGCGTCGGCCGGCGCGCCGGGTTCGCGCGCCACAACCTGTGGGTCACCCCCTATGCGCCCGACGAGCGCCGCGCCGCGGGCGAGTACCCCAACCAGTCGAAGGGCGGCGACGGTCTCCCCGCGTGGACCGCGGCCGACCGGTCGATCGTCGACACCGACATCGTGTGCTGGTACACGTTCGGCGTCACGCACTTCGTGCGTCCGGAAGACTGGCCCGTGATGCCGGTGGAGTACACGGGCTTCCTGCTCAGCCCCTACGGCTTCTTCGACCGCAACCCCACCCTCGACCTGCCCCCGAGCGCGGGGGCCTGCCACACCTGACGGGAGGACCCGTGCACAACGTCCGTCGCGAAGCCTTCGACCACGCGGTCGCCGCGTGGAACGCGGGCGACCTCGACACCTACCTCGAACTCTACGACGAGCGCATCCAGCTCTATGGCTACGCGCCGGAGCCGATGGGCAAGGCGGAGGTGCGCGGCTTCTACCAGGGGATCTGGGACGCGCTCTCCGACCTCGTCCTCGAGATCCACGAGGTGGTCGAGGACGACACCCAGGTCGGCTGCCGGTTCACGATGCACGGCACCCACACGGGTGAGCTCGCGGGGATCCCGCCGACCGGGCGGCGGGTCTCGCAGCCGGGGTTCACGATCCTCGCGTTCGACGGGGACCGCGTGGTGCACCGCCACTCGGTGTCGGACTTCGCCACGGTCATCGACCAGATCACCGCCTGAGGCCACCGCGGGATCTTCCGAGAATGAGTTGCACTCACGACCGGTTACGATATATCGTGATGGCACGAAACCGATCGAGACAGGTCGGTCAACTACCGTTCAGGAGGAACCCAGATGCGGTTCGACACCGATACCCACCCCCACCAGATCCGGAGGATGAAGCGGATGCGTCGAGGCACGCGCGGCGGCAACCCGTTCGAGCAGGGCGGCCGGATGCGGCGCGGCCAGATCCGCACCGCGCTCCTCGGCGAGCTCGCCGAGGGCCCCGGCCACGGCTACGAGCTGATGCAGCGGCTCGAGGAGAAGAGCGGCGGCGCCTGGCGGCCGAGCCCGGGCTCGGTCTACCCCACGCTCCAGATGCTCGAGGACGAAGGCCTCGTCCGCTCGGTGGAGCGCGACGACAAGCGCGTCTTCGAGATCACCGAGTCCGGCCGCGCCGAGTTCGAGCGTCGGTCCGATGAGGCCGGCGGGCCGCCGTGGAGCGGCGAGCGGGCCAAGTCACCCCGCGGCCAGCTGCGGGAGAACGGGATGCAGATCGTGATCGCCGCCCGTCAGCTCGTGCACCACGGCTCCGATGAGCAGGTCGACGAAGCCGTCGAGATCCTACGCAACGCGCGCAAGGCGCTCTACGGCATCCTGGCCGGCGATTGAGGCCGAGCGATTGAGGCCGAGCGACTGAGGCCGAGCGACTGAGGCCGAGCAACCGGCGCGTCCGCGCCGTCGTGCGTTCCGGCCCCGGCGTCCGCGCCGGGGCCGCGTCGCACGCGGGGTCAGGGTTCGAGCAACGTCGCCGTGACGTCGAGTCCTTCGTACGTGAGCAACGCGCGGCGATCGCGCGTGAGCAGCGAGGCGCCATGGCCCGCGGCCGTGAGCCCGACGAGCGCGTCGTATGCGGCACCACCGTCGATCCCCGCGCGGACCAGTCGGGACAACAGCGTCCGTTGCAGCGCAGCCGGCGGAACGAGCACCCGGGCCGGCGGGAACCACGCGGAGAGCAACGACTCCGCCACCTCGGCGCGCAACCGGTGTGGAGCCGGGAGCCGGGTGAGGACGGAGTACGACTCGAGCAGCGCGTGCGCCGGGATCGACGCGCCCGCGGCCGCGACGCGAGCGGCGGGGTGGGCTTCATGCCACCCGCAGAGCGCGGGAACGACGACGCTCGTATCGAGCGCGATCACCGACGCACGCGGTCGAGCGCGGAGCGGACGTCGTCGTCCGTCAGCGGCGTCACCGCGACGACCGGGCTGGCGACCGGACCCTCGGGGGTGGCGACGATCCGCACGTCGAGCGGCGCCGGCCGGATCTCGATCACGCCGTCGCGCTCGTCGACCTCGACCTCACCGCCGTCGGCGAGCGCCAGACGGGCCCGGAGCGCCTTGGGGATCACGAGCCGCCCGGCACCATCGATGGTAACTCTCATGGTAGAGATTCTACCATTCAGGAAGTCGTCGGGTCCTCGCGATCGACCCGGACGACGTTGTGGAGCTCACCGCTCTCGACGTCGTACACGAAGCCGGCCAGCACCCGCAGCGGCGCGAGGAACTCGGCGGCCGCCAGCGCCTCGATGTCGTCGCGGAGGGCGGCGGCGTGGTCCATGATGGGGAAGAAGCCGAGGTCGGCTCCGGTGAGCGCCTGCAGCTCGTCGTCGGTCCGCCCGGCGAGACCGCACTTCGTGTGCTGCATCACCACCACGGTGTCGACGTCGAGCACGTGCACGGCCAGGGCGAGGCTGCGGAGCACGTCGTCGGTGACGCGGCCACCGGCGTTGCGGATGACCAGCGCCTCACCGAGGTGGAGCCCGAGCGCGGCGAACACGTCGATGCGGGCGTCCATGCAGGTGACGATCACCAGGTGCCGGCTCGGCCGCGGGTCGGCGACGTTGGCACGCGCCGCGGCGTACCCCTCGTTCGCCGTGAGCAGCCGCTTGATCTCGGGCATGGTCGCGCCGGTCCTCGTCGGCGGGCACCGGATCGACACCGGCAAGTCGATTCTGGTGTTTCCCGACGTTGTTTGCCAACACGGCCCGGGTTGCGACGCTCCCGGCCGGCGCGGGCGCGGTCAGCCCGATTCGGCGAAGACCTCGACCACTGCGGGGGCTGCGCGACGGACGGTCCGGCGGCGGACGATGCAGGTGGCGACCCCGGCAACCACCGCCGCCAACAGGACCGCGAGCAGGACGCCGTTCGGGGTCCCGAGCAGCTTCAGCCCGGTGAGCGTGAGCACGAGGGCGAGGACCGGCTTGATGAACGCGTCCGGCGCCCGGGTCGAGATGTGCGCCCCGATGATCACGCCCGGGATGCTGCCGAGGAGCAGCGATCCGGTGAGCCCGAACACGAACTCGCCCCAGATCAGGTGGCCGATCGCGGCGGCGAGGACCAACGGCACCGCCTGGACGAGGTCGGTGCCGACCAGCTCGCGGGTGGAGAGCGTCGGGTACATCAGCATGAGTGCGACGATCATCAGCGAGCCCGATCCCACCGACGTCATCCCCACGACCACGCCGCCGGCCAGGCCGACCAGCAGCGTGGCCAGCCGTTTCACCGGGACCCGCTCCGCTTCGGCCCCCTCGATTCCGTCGGTGCGGTGGCCGGTGAGGTACCAGCGCACGAGCATCGCCCCGGCCGCGATGAGCAGGACGACACCGAGGATCACCTTGATGGTGTCGCCGACATCACCGGAAATGTGCGAGATCCAGTACGAGCCGATGAACGCGCCCGGGACGGATCCCAGGGCGAGCCACTTCACCAGGCCCGTGTGCACGGTGCCGCGGCGGAAGTGGATGCCTCCGCCGATCGGCTTCATGATCACCGACGCGACGAGGTCGCTCGACACCGCGGCGAGCGGCTCGATGCCGAAGCCGATGACGAGGATCGGGGTCATCAGGGCGCCGCCGCCCATGCCGGTCATGCCGACGACGATGCCGACGATGAGCCCGGCCAGCGCGATCCCGACGTCGATGTGCACAGGGCCTTCCGCGGAAAGTCGACTAAAGTAATTGTCAATGTAGCCTTCGAGGTGCCGCCGGGCAACGCCAGGCCCGCACGACGGGGGGTCCACCGTGAACGTCACCGCCAGAGCGGACTACGCCGTGCGGGCCCTCCTGGTGCTCGCCACGTCGGGAACCGAGCTCGTGAAGGCCGACACCGTCGCTGCGGCCCAGGACATCCCCCGCCACTTCCTCGACAACATCCTCGGCGACCTCCGGCGGGCCGGCCTCGTGTCGACCCAGCGGGGCGCGGAAGGCGGGTCACGCCTCGCCCGCCCGGCGGACCAGATCACCCTCGCCCAGGTGATGCGGGCGATCGAGGGCCCGCTGGCCGCGGTCCGCGACGTACGCCCCGAGGCCCTCGCCTACTCCGCTCCGGCCACCCGGCTCCCCGATGTCTGGGTCGCGGTGCGGGCCGCGCTGCGCAGCGTCCTCGAGCACGTGACCATCGCCGACATCGTGTCGGGCGAGCTCCCCGACGCGGTCATCGCGCTCACGGCCGACCCCGGGGCCTGGCAGTCGCACTGACCCGTCTCCTCGGGTGAGGACCGAGCCGCGGGCGTTCTCGGTCGTGGTGGCACGGGTACTCCGCCGCCGTAGAACATCGGGTTCCCCGCTCGGGCCGGCAGACCCGACCAGAATCTGCTCGATCGCCCGTGGGTCGACCCATCGGCCGAGTCCGAGCCGTGCCAACCCCGAGACGAACGGAAGCGCAGATGGTGTCATCCGGCGAGCGGAACACGGCCCCGGATGCTCGAGCTCGTGGAACGGGTCCTCAACGGGCACGCGGTCGACGCGTTGGCGGAGTACTCGTGCAACCCGGCGGTGGTCGGCGCGGCCCGCGGCCTGGTGGGCGCGTTCCCCGACCTGG
>Ga0302322_100002318_pt1 | contig 16047 bp, 12 predicted proteins | sample Fen_T0_2_FD_203757 | JGI IMG/M metagenome (GOLD analysis project Ga0302322, IMG submission 203757) | Peat permafrost microbial communities from Stordalen Mire near Abisko, Sweden - Fen_T0_2 | ecosystem: Environmental > Terrestrial > Soil > Wetlands > Permafrost | place: Sweden: Abisko... | reverse complement strand
AGTGCGTAACGGTCTCGGTGCCGAGCGGCTTCACCGTGCTCAGCGTTTCGGTGGTCAGCGCACCGGGCCGGAGCTGGGCCGCCTCAAAGGCCGGCAACGGGCCGACGCTGGCAACGTTCGCAACGAAGGTCAATGGCGACCGGCTCGACAAGGGGAATGCCAGGTTTGTCATTCGCGTGATTGCCACGAGAAGTCCGCTGCCGGCGTGGACCGCCGCCGCCTACCACGACTACAGCCCTTGCTCTCATTCGGTGGGCCCTCCCAAGCGGCTACTCCATGCCTTCGGCATTTCGCCCGCACGCCCGTCGGCTCCCGCCCCGCCGGTGTCCCGCCCGACGATCGTGCCGCCGACGCCCAGCGCAACTCCTACGGACCTTGCCTCTCCGAGCGCCGCACCGCGGTCCTCTCCAGCGGGCTCGACGATTGGCGGTGTCTCCGGTGGGTCCGGCGGTGCGTCGGCCGGCGGCTGGGACGGCATACCGCTCGACGTCCAGTCGCTGCCGGCGGGGGGCACCGTGCAGGTCGACATCTCGGCCGTTGGCGGACTCGGTATGTTCGTGTGGCTGGTGCCGGGTCTCTTCCTGAGCCTGCCCGGCCTGCTCCTTGTTCTTATCGTCGCGGCCCAAGCCGGCTTCGCCACCGCCTTCGTCCCGGTCATCAGGCGCCTGTTTGGCGCAAGCCGCCGGGCCCGCGCCCGCCCGGTGTCGCCGGCCTGATCGGCAGGTCGGGAGCCGACTAGCCGGCCGCGGTCGCCTCGGAGGCAAACCCGGGCCGCTGGGTGTCTCCCGCGCCGTCCCGGCGACCGGAACGGCGGTCCTGGATGGGCAGGCCCGACCCTACGCGATGGGGGGATGCAGTCGCGCCGACCGGTCCACCCTCCGCCGCTTGCCGGAGGGGCTGAACTCAGGTGTACGGTCGAATCCTCCGGCACTCGTTCCGCGCCCAAGCGGCTCGTCATTGCCGGGCAAAGGAGGAGGTCTATCGTGGCCTCGCGTCCCCATCTGCTCCCGCCGCCGGGGTGGCTGTTCGCCCCAACCTCGCTCAGGCGCCGCGCCGGGCTACTGCTGATGCTGATCACCGCCGGGTCGCTGGCGATGGCGGCCGTACCCCTCACAGCCGCGGCGCACGACGACGCCGACTCGCAATTCATGCAGACGAACCTCGTCTCGGACGTACCCGGATGGGCGCCGATCGTAGACGCCGGTCTCGTCAACGCATGGGGCATGAGCTTCGGGCCCACGACGCCGCTGTGGGTTTCGAACAACGGATCGGATTCCACGACGCTTTACCACGGCGCCACCATGGGCGTGCCCTTCGCCAAAGTGGCGCTCACGGTCGCGATTCCTGACGGCGCCCCCACCGGTCAGGTCTTCAACGCCGGGCCCGATTTCATGGTCGGCGGAGCTCCGGCGAAATTCATCTTCGCCTCGGAGCACGGTTTCATCGACGCGTGGCAGGGCGGCCTCTTGCCAATCACGATGGCCATGAACGTCGCGACGGTCCCGGGCGCCGAGTACAAGGGCCTGGCAATCTCGACCGGGACGGGTGGCAGCTGGTTGTACGCAGCCAACTTCGCCGCCGGGCGCATCGACGTCTTCAACGGTATGTTCGCGCTTCAGAGTTGGCCCGGCGCTTTCAAGGATCGGCTGATCCCGTCGAGCTACGGCCCCTTCAACATCCAGAATCTGGGTGGCAAGCTCTACGTCACCTACGCCAAGCGAGGCCCTACCGGCGATGACGTCGCAGGACTCGGCCACGGCTTCGTCGACGTCTACAGCACGACCGGCCACCTGCTCAAGCGGCTCGTCCGCCACCGCCAGCTGGATTCCCCGTGGGGTCTTCAGATCGCGCCTGCCGGGTTCGGCCGCTTCGGTGGCGACCTGCTCGTCGGCAACTTCGGCAACGGCCGGATCAACGCTTATAGCACCAAGAGCGGCAGGTTCGAAGGCACCCTGATCGGGACCAACGGCAAGCCGGTCTGGATCGACGGCCTGTGGGGCCTGCAGTTCGGGAACGGCGTCGCAGGCACTCCGATGACGCTGCTCTTCACCGCCGGGCCCGACGGCGAGCAGCACGGCCTGCTCGGCTCTCTCACCCTCGCGCCGGATCTCGACGACTGATCGGTCTATCGATCGCGAGGTAACTCGTGGCGCCGTCCTACTTCAGGGCGGCGCCACTTCTTTGTCTTGCCGAAGCTACTGGACCTGGCGACGCCGCAGGACTGATGCCGGGCTCGGAGCCGGAGTCAGGATGGCCGGGGTCGGTGTGGTGGACGAACTTGCCGGGGCCGGAGCGGGCGAACCGGGCTGAGGGATCGACGCCGCAGCCGCCACGCCGACCTGCAGGAGCCCGTTGACCCTGGTGTAATGGGAGTTCCAGGTGTCGCGGTGGATCACCTTGCCAGTCGAGTCGGTGACCGTTCGCGTCCTCGACGTGTCGAAGCCGATCGTGGGGTATTCCTTGCGGACCTGCTGGCCCGGCTTCAGCGAGCTGACATACTGCCGGCGATCGACGGGTTTGACGACGTTCGCCTTGAACTCGGAACTGAACGTGACCTTCCGATCGAGCGGGAAGCTCCAGAGCTGGATGGTGATCGTGCTCCTCGAGCCCTTGGTGGAGGAGGCACGGATGATGATCGGGTTCGGTGTGTCGTTGGTCCATTTCAGATCCCAGACCTGGGACCCGTTGGAGAACACGGTGGCGTCGAGGCCGACCGGGTAGCGGCTGATGTAATAGAAGTGCGCATGCCGCTCATCGATCTGGAGCCCGGCCCGCGCGGCCGCGTTGAACATGGTCGTGGACGCCGAACAGATCCCGCCTCCCATGGCCCCCGTGTGGTTGCTCTTGCCCCGCTCGATGACGCCGCCCAACGTGTACCCGTGAGCCGGGTTGATTGGCCCCACTGCCCTCAGGAAGCTGAATTGCTGTCCGGCCGCCACAACCTGGCCGTTGAGGAGCTTGGCCGGGGTGCGGATATTTGCGCCGAAACCGTTGCTCACGTCGGGGTAGAAGACGGTCGTCCATGAGCCCTGGCCGATCAGGACCATGCCGCTAAGGCTGGTCAGGGTGATCTTGGGCGAAACCGGCGTGGTGACCATCGCCAGAGTCGAGCCGGGGTTCCCTCCGCCGGCCAGGCTGTCGAGGTGAGCCTGAAGGGCGATCGAAGTCGCGGGCACGTCGATCCCAAGGCCGTCCCGGCCGCCGGCCAGTTTGGCGGGCTTGCCCGCCGCGTCGTAGACGACCGATGGCTCGACTGCAGCAACGGCAACCTTAGGGGCGAGCCGGGAAATGTACGTTTGCACCTGGGCTGAGTCGAGGTACGGACCGTAGCTGCCGTCGGCTCTAGTGCCGAAGACGATCCAGCTCCATATCGTTCCCGAGTCGATGGTGTAGGTCTTGGCTGGGATCGGCTTTGGAGTTGGGCTTGCGCTTTGGTTGGCCCCGCCCCACGTCAGCGCGACGTCCGCGACCATCCGCGCCGCCGCCGCGGCCGCGGCCTGGGCGTCCTTGTCGCTGATCTTGGGGTTCAGCGGGACGAAGTCGCTGCTCAACTTGACATGGGAAGCGGCATCGGGCTGCATCAGGCTGTCTATGATCGCGCCGGAAATGGTCGTCTCGTCGACGCGGCGACCGTTCTTCGCCGGCCAATAGCCGAAGGCGCCGTCCTTAGCGGTAACCCATGCGTCCAAAGGAATGATCTCGCTCTTGTTGCTCAATTCGCGGACACGGGTGGCCACTGCGGTTGGGTCGACGCGGACGACGATTGGGACGGACTGGCCGTTGACGGCCGATCTGAGCATGAAGACGGCGTCGTCGATCGGATTGCCGGAATGGCCGATTCGCATTGCGGCGTCGGCCATGAACTCGACGTCGGGTTCGCGGCCGGCTTGCCCGTAGGTGATCATGACCGCCCCCATCGGTGTCTCAATCGACACGTCGCCCTCGCCGAGGTAGGCGTAGGCAGACTCCAGTTTGGCCACGAGCTGGTCGCGGGTCAGCCCGGACACGTCGACCGAGCCGACTCGGACACCGGGGACGACGCGGTTCGAGAAGGAGTTGAGGGCGACCAGGGCCACTGCCGCGACAACGAGCAGGGATGCAAGGGCGCCCACTGCGAAGACGAGGGCAATCCTGGCCGCACGCCAAACGCGGGATCTGCGGAATCCGTCAAGTGGGAATCGGCGACGGGGCGAGACTGTGACGGAGGACCCGGCGGTCGGGGTCGACTCCCACCTTATCGACTCGGGAGAGGCCGGCTGGACGGCCGACTCATCCCGCGCCGGACCGAAGATCTCATCGACCAGGTCCAGCTCGTCCGCTGTCATCGATCCCCCCAACGTCGTCGATCCAACATATTCAATAGAGTAACGGGCGGCGTGAGGATGTAGACCCGATTCCTCGCTCGCTCCGCGCGGTAGACGTGCGGCCGCGAGATCACGTTACGAGGACGCGTCCGAACCCTGAAGCGGAGGTAACACGTTGAAGCCCACTGCGCTCTCCAGCTCGTTTGGCGAACTCGACATCAGAGTGGGCCGTGTGACGGCCGTTCAGGAAGCCATGACCCGCAAGCCGACGTACCGGCTTACCGTCGATTTCGGACCTGAAATCGGCACCAAGGTGTCCTGCGGGGCCTATCGCAACTACTCGGCCGACGAATTGGTCGGGCGGCTCGTGGTCGCGATCGTGAACCTCGGCCCGAAGAATATGGGACCCGAGATCTCTGAAGTCCTGGTTCTGGGGGTCACGAACCCGCTCGGTGGAACGATCTATCTGACGCCAGAAGCGGATGTTGCGGTCGGCGCCGAGGTCTTCTGACCGCCTCGACGATGTCCGGCAGGCCCTTGCATGAAATGATCGATCGACCGCGAAATGCCCCGGCAATGTCTCGCCAGGCGCGCCTGGCAGCAGAAACTTGCAACAGTTACCAAACTGCAACCGTTCCGAACTCAGCTGACCGTCCGGATTAGTTGCGTCGGTGCGCTGTCTGAGTAGGCTACCGCACAAGGCTTGCGCGGGGCGCCCAAAGAGCCTGCCGACTGCTGGCGATCCAGGTGCCAGCGGAGGGTCTTTCGGACCGGGGGGTTCGGTCCCTGGCCATGGAGTAGAACATGAGTGGAGGATGCGGCATATGAAGCCCAAGCCGCTAGCTTTAGTTGCGGTGTTTGCGCTGGTGGCGACCGCCTGTGGCTCGTCTACGAGCACCACGGGACCGACTGTCGTAAAGATCGGCGTCGAGCTTCCGCTTTCAGGCGGCGAAGCGCCGAACGGAGGGCCGACCCTCAACGGCATCAAGCTGGCGATCCAGCAGATCGCCGTCCCCGGCTACACGGTTCAGCTCAACACTCAGGACGACGCCGTGAACGGCGTCAACAACCCAGACCAGGGCGCCAAGAACATTGCGACGCTCGTCAGCGATACATCCGTCTTCGCCGTTGTTGGACCGTTCAACTCGGCCGTCGCCAAGGCCGAGATCCCGGTGAGTAACGAAGCCGGCCTCATCCAGTGCAGCCCGGCCAACACCAACTCGACTCTGACCATCGGGGCTACCGCGGTTGCCCTCCGCCAGGCTCACCCCGACAAGATCGCCTACGTCCGCGTGGTCGCGAACGACGACTATCAGGGTCTCGCCGACGCCACGATCGCGTTCAAGGATCTGAGCAAGAAGGCCATGTACATCGTCGACGACCAGACGACCTACGGGAAGTATCTGGCCGACGTCGTGCAGGCTCAGTTCACCAAGATGGGCGGCCAGGTCGTCAAGCGTGACGGCGCAGGCACCAACGTCAGCGACTACACCAGCCTGCTGACGGCCGCAAAGGCCCTCAATCCCGACGTCGTCTTCTACGGCGGCGTGACCTCGACCGGCGGCGGCGTCCTGCGCAAGCAGATGGTCGCCAACGGCATGGGCGCCCTGCCGTTCATCGGCGGCGATGGCATCAGCGACGGTGCCGCGTCGGTCGCCAGCTCGTTCCTCAACATCGCGGGCGATCAGGGCGACGTCGGCACGTGGATGACCACGGCCGGCGCCCACGACATCCCCGACCGCGCCACCCTGTCGACTGCTTACAAGACCGCGTTCAATGCGGAGCTCGGCGCCTACAGTGCCGCCGCGTACGCATGCACACAGGTCTACCTCGAGGCCCTCAAGGCCGTCGGTCCGGATCGCGAGAAGATTCGCGCATACGTGACCGATCCCAGCCATGCGTTCGACACCGTCCTCGGGAGCATCGGCTTCGATGCGAACGGCGACATCAACCAGCACATCATCAGCTACTACCAATTCGACCCGACCACCAAGGATTGGAAGTTCGTCCGGCAGAACGACCCGACGAAGGCCTGAGAGAACTCGAAATCGGCAGCCGAGAGCGTGGCGCTCTCGGCTGCCGAACACTCTGCCCACCGCGACTCAGCTAGAGAATCTTTGTGGACGTCGGGACCCTCACTCAGCAGCTGGTCAATGCCCTGACCCTGGGCGCGATCTATGCCTTGATCGCGCTCGGCTACACGATGGTCTACGGGATCATCGAGCTCATCAACTTCGCCCACGGCGATGTCTTCATGGTGGGCTCGTTCGTGAGCCTCTGGCTGCTCGCCGATTTCTTCAACTTCCGGGGGCCTATCCACAACCTGCCCGAACTGGCCGTCGTGCTTCTGCTCGCGTTCCTCTTCTCGATGATCGTGATGGGGACGGTCGGCGTCTTGATCGAACGGTTCGCCTACCGGCGGCTGCGCAATGCGCCGCGCCTGGCGCCGCTGATCACGGCCATCGGGGTCAGCTTCATCTTGCAGAACGTCATCCAGATCTGGCGCGGACCCGCGCAGCTGAACTCTCCTCAGCTGATTGATGTCCAGGCCGGCTTCTATGTCGGTACTGCCTTCGTCCGCTGGATCAGCGTATTCGTGATCTCGCTGGCAGTCAGTCTGATGATCGCCCTGAAGATCTTCGTATCGAAGACGCGGATGGGCCGGGCAATGAGGTCCACCGCGCTCGACCGCGAAGCCGCCCAGCTGATGGGCGTCGACATCAACACCACGATCGCCGTGACCTTCTTCATCGGGTCGGCTCTGGCCGGCGCCGCGGGCGTGGTCCAGGGGCTCTACTACGGATACACGTTCTTCACGATCGGGTTCCAGGCCGGTCTGAAAGCGTTCACGGCCGCCGTCCTAGGCGGAATCGGGAACACGTCGGGCGCGGCGCTCGGCGGCTTCGCCATCGGCTTCATCGAGGTCTTCTCGTCGCAGGCCGGCTACGCGAACTGGAGCGAGGCGATCGTCTTCTCGATCCTCATCCTGGTCCTCGTGTTCCGACCGACAGGCCTCCTCGGCCAGAGGCAGACGGAGCGGGCATGAATCCTGTGCGACGCCTCCTGCTCTCCTTCGGATCCGTCGGACGCAACTCGATCACATCGCGAGCCAAGCCCGTCACCGCTCCGACCGGCAAATACCTGCGCAAGCATCAGTCGCTCACCGTCGTGTTCGGGATGGCTGCGGTGACGACGCTGCTGCCATTCCTGATCCTGCTGCCGCCCTTCTCCGGGTTCTCGACCCAGAGCAGCTGGGTGCAAGGGTTCGCGAGCGCGGGCATCTATGTGCTGCTGGCCCTCGGCCTCAACGTGGTGGTGGGCCTCGCCGGCCTGCTCGACCTCGGCTACGCGGCATTCTTTGCGATCGGCGCCTACACGTATGCGTACGGGGCCTCGCCGTTCGCCGGGACCCACTTTCCCTTCTGGCCGATCCTGTTGGTGGGCGCCCTGGTCGCGGCCGTGTTCGGCATTCTCCTCGGAGCGCCGACGCTGCGTCTGCGCGGCGACTACCTGGCGATCGTGACCCTTGGATTCGGCGAGATCGTGCCGGTGGTCTTCCGAAACGCCGACACGTTCACCAACGGCACCAACGGAATCGGCGGCATGTACCGGCCGGCCCTTCCCGTCTTCGGTACGTTCCTCGGCTTGGACCCGGTGCCCTACTACATCACGGTAGCGGTCCTCGTGACCGTGGCCATGATCCTGCTGTACCGGATCCAGGAGTCCAGACTGGGTCGCGCCTGGATGGCTATCCGCGAAGATGAGCTCGCGGCCGCGAGCATGGGTATCAACACGGTCACGAGCAAGCTGCTCGCCTTCGCCATCGGCGCTTCGACGGCCGGCATGGGCGGCGTGCTATACGCCTCCAAGGTCACGATCATCAGCCCGGACAGCTTCGGGTTCACGGTCAGCTTCACGATCCTCGCGATGGTTGTGCTGGGCGGAATGGGCAATGTGTGGGGCGTTGCCGCCGGAGCGTTCGTTGTCTACGAGATCCAGAGCGAACTGCTCAAGCAGCTCAACGGCTTTGTTCAGACGCTCAACTTGCCGGCTGTGCACCTGGGCTTCATGACGATCGACATCTCGAAGGTGGACTTCCTCCAGTACCAGTTCTTGCTCTACGGCCTCGCGCTGGTTGGGATGATGCTGCTGAGACCAGAGGGCCTGTTCCCCAACAGGCGCCGCCAGCAGGAACTGCGCGATACCGATGATTCGGCGGCGGCGAATGAAGAGCTGGCGCAAGCATGAGTCAGGCAGCGGTCCAGCCCGTTCTTAGAACCGTCCAGCTGACGAAGCAGTTCGGCGGCCTTGTTGCCGTCCGGACCGTCGATTTCGACGTACCCGCCGGCTCGATCTCGAGTCTCATAGGCCCGAATGGAGCCGGCAAGACCACTCTGTTCAACGTCATCGCCGGCCTGTCGGATCCCACCTCGGGTCACATCGACTTCCTCGGCCGACGCGTCGTTGCCAGGCCTCAGCGCAGTTGGCTGGAGCCTGTCTTGTGGGTCGTTCCGTCCGGCGTGCTGGGCCTCGCCGCCAGCCTGACAGCCATGGCCGGTCTGCCGGAACTGGTGACGGAGTTGCTCATACTGGCCGCTTTCGCGGCCCTGATCGCGACCCTCGTGCTCGCGAGCGTCAGGCCGGACTGGTACAGCCGGCGCCTGGCCCTGCTCGGCGTGTTCAAGAGCGCACGGCCCAACGACATGGTGGCTGCCGGAATCGGCCGGACCTTCCAGAACATCCGCCTGTTCGCCAACATGACGGCGACCGAGAATGTCCTGGTCGGGATGCATCGCCAGCTGCACCAGAACCCGCTGGATGCCGTCCTCCAGACCCGACGCCAGCGAACCGAGGAGGCTTCCGCCAGACAAGAAGCGGTCAAATGGCTCCGCTACGTCGACCTTCACGGCCACGACGACGATCTTGCCCGAAACCTTCCCTACGGTGGCCAGCGCCGGCTGGAGATCGCTCGGGCACTGGCGAGTAAGCCGAAGCTGCTTCTGCTCGATGAGCCGACTGCCGGAATGAACCCCTCCGAGACGGCCGCCATGATGAAGCTCTTCGCCCGTATTCGCGACGACCTCGGCTTGACGATCCTGCTCATCGAGCACGACATGCGAGTGGTGATGGGGATCAGCGATCGGGTGACCGTTCTCGACCACGGCGAGAAGATCGCCGAGGGCTCACCCGAGGAAGTCCGTCGCGATCCCAGAGTGATCGAGGCTTACCTCGGGAAGGGTGCGCTGTGAGGCTGTCCAACCTGTTCGGGAGCAGGGCGTCAGGACTCCCCGCGTCGGCGGGGACGTCGCCCGCGGCCGATGGGGCCACGGCGCTCCTTCGCGTGGACGACATCCATTCCTACTACGGTCACATCCATGCCCTTCAAGGGGTTTCGTTCGAGGTCCGGCGAGGTGAGATCGTGACCTTGCTTGGCGGCAACGGCGCCGGCAAGTCGACGACTTTGCGCACGATCAACGGCCTGATGCACCCACGATCCGGCAAGATCTACCTGGACGGCGAGGACATAAGCGCCGTGCCGGCCCACTCAATCGTCCGGAGAGGCATCGGCCAGGCCCCGGAGGGACGGCGCATCTTCAGCCGGATGACGACTCTGGAGAACCTCCAGATGGGCGCGTACTCGCGAAATGACAAGGCCGAGATCGAGGCGGACTACGACCGCGTGTTCGGCCTCTTCCCGAGGCTCAAGGAGAGGCAGTCCCAGCTCGCCGGGACCCTATCCGGTGGTGAGCAGCAGATGGTGGCCATCGGTCGGGCTCTTATGGCCCGTCCCAAGTTGCTGCTCCTCGACGAGCCGTCGATGGGCCTGGCCCCGGTCCTGGTCGAGCAGATCTTCGCGATCATCCGCGACATCAACGCTCAGGGGACCACGATCCTTCTGGTCGAGCAGAACGCCCAGATGGCGCTCCAGGTCGCCGGTCGCGGATACATCCTTCAGACCGGCAAGATAATCCTGGCCGACACTTCGGCCGCCCTCGCGGCAAACGAGCAGGTCAAGAAGGCGTACCTGGGCGCGTAACCGGGCGATGCTCCACGACGACCTGAGTCTGAGCAGCGGATCGGTGAAGTGGATCTGATCCCGGCGTTTGTGCGTGGCCTGGTTGTCGGATTCGCGATCGCGGCGGCAATCGGGCCAATCGGGCTTCTGTGCATCCGCCGGACACTCGTCGAGGGGACGGCGGTTGGCCTCGTTTCGGGACTCGGGGCAGCCACCGTCGACGGTTTGTATGCGTCGATCGCGGCCTTCGGCCTGACTGCCGCAGCGGACCTTCTCGTGAGCGCCCGGCGGCCGCTCGGCATCCTGGGCGGGAGCTTCCTGATCGCGCTTGCGATCCACTCGCTGTTGGCTCGGCGGGAGAGTGCGATCGACCGCGCGCCTCGGACGCTGCTGTCTGCGTACGCGACGACGGCCGCTCTCACGATCGTCAATCCGGCGACGATTCTGTCTTTTGCGGCCGCATTTTTCGGTTTGGGATTGGCCGGCCACGACGCGATCGGGACGGCAGCTCTGGTGCTCGGTGTCTTCCTGGGCTCAGCCGTCTGGTGGGTCGCCCTTGCATTAGCGGTGTCGGCTTTCCGCGCCAGGCTTGGGTCGGCTGCACAGCAGCGGTTGGCCGCGGGCTCCTCGGTATTCATCGGCCTGCTCGGTCTCGCCGCCGTCCTGGCCAGCCTGGTCGCCTGACCGCACCAGGCCGAATTCGCGCCGGCGAAGGTCGCCCGTCAGGCGGCCTCCGTTGAGGAGGTCGAGGTCTTGCGCCCGGCCGCCGATCCGTCGATCAGTCCTTTTGTGGCGGTCCGCCGTTCGGCGCTACGATGAAGGCGGGAGGCGACGTCGGAATATCGGGCGACGCCCGCCGGCCTCCACGACCAAATACCAGTCAGGAGGACAGCCGTGGCCATCACTTTCGTGCACGTCCCGCATCCCCACATCGCCAAGCGGGCCAAGACGGGCCCGGCCAAGACGACCGACGAGAGCGTCGGTTTCAACGGCAAGATCGCGTTGGCCCTCACGACCGTCGTTGGCACGATGTGGTGCGCCTACGCGTTCTCGGTCCTCGCATTCTTCGCGCTGCCGTCTGCCATCACATCGGGTTCGGTCCTGCAGCTCATCCAATGGCTGAGCCAGACGTTCATCCAGCTGGTCATGCTCTCGGTCATCATGGTCGGCCAGAACATCCTGTCCCGAGCCTCCGACAAGCGGGCCGAGATGACGTACCAGGACGCGGACGCCACCTTCCACGAGGCTTCCCAGATCCAGGCCCACCTGATCGAGCAAGACCATGCCATCGACTCTCTGCTCGCGAAAGTGATCACGCTGGAAGCGGCTCTGGCCAAGCGCTGACCAGGTGGCCACGCCGGCGCCGGCAGCCTCCTGGGGGGTTTGGTGCGCGAGGTGGGTCAAGTGTCGCGCCTTACGTTCCGCTTGCAGAATGTGCGTCTCGAAAGTAACGATCCGTGGCCAAATGCCGTCACCCACCGACCAGCCACGAATGAGATGAGCAAATGTCCAGCCGCTCCCACCTCGAGCCCTTTCTCGCACTCGGAGTCGCCATCCTCGTAGCCGGGTGCGGTTCTGGGCCGGGGGTCTCGGTGGCGCCCTCGAGCGCCCCGTCCGGGACGGCGTCGCCGGCTGGTTCGCCTACGGAGATCGCGACCGCCAGCCCGTCGATCGGGCCGAGCAACCCGGCCGGCGACATCCACCTCATCAAGCACGTGATCGTGATCATGCAGGAGAACCGCTCGTTCGACACGTACTTCGGGACGTATCCGGGCGCGGTCGGCATCCCGATGTCCGGTGGGACGCCGAGCGTTTGCGTGCCCGATCCCGCCGCCGGCGGTTGCGTCGCGCCGTATCACAACACCGCCGACAAGGAACTCGCCGGGCCGCACGGCGCCGCCAGCTACACGGCGGACGTTGCCCACGGCGCCATGAATGGCTTCATCAGCCAGCAAGAGCGCGCCAGACCCGGTTGCAGCACCAACTTCACCCGCGTCTGCGCCGGGATCGGCCCGCCCGATGTCATGGGCTACATGGACCAGCGGGAGATCCCAAACTACTGGACCTGGGCCGGCGATTTCGTCCTCGCGGATCACATGTTCGAGCCGGATTCTTCCTGGAGTCTGCCGGCTCACCTGTCGATGGTCTCGGGCTGGTCGGCAAAATGCACGAATCCGGCCGACCCGATGAGCTGCGTGAGCGACAACAAGCAGCCAGGGCTGCCGACTGCCGCCAATCCGCAGCCCTACGCGTGGACCGATCTGACGTACCTGCTATTCAAGAACAACGTCAGCTGGGCCTACTACCTGCGCCCCGGCAGTGCGCCCGACTGTGCCGACAACGGCATGAGTTGCAAGCCCGGCCAGCAGAGCGCCGACGTGCCGAGCATCTGGAACCCGCTGCCGGGTTTCGGCGACGTCAACGCCGACGGCCAACTCGGCAACATCCAGTCCATCGATAACTTCTACACCGCCGCCAAGAACGGGACGCTGCCGTCCGTCAGCTGGGTGACGCCCAACGGCAAGGTCAGCGAGCATGCCCCGAACCTCGTCTCGGCCGGACAGTCATACGTAACGGGTCTGATCGATGCCGTGATGCAGGGGCCGGAGTGGTCGAGCACGGCGATATTCCTGGCCTGGGACGACTGGGGCGGCTTCTACGACAACGTCCTGCCGCCCGTGATCGACGGCAACGGCTACGGCTTCCGCGTCCCCGCGATGGTCATCAGCCCCTACGCCCGGCGAGGCATGGTCGACCACCAGACGCTGAGCTTCGACGCCTACCTCAAGTTCATCGAGGACGACTTCCTGGGCAGCCAGCGGATCGATCCGGCAACCGATGGACGGGCCGACTCGCGCCCCAACGTTCGAGAGAACGCCTCGCAGCTCGGGAGCCTCGTCGCCGAGTTCGATTTCAGCCAGCCGCCGAGATCTCCGGACGTGCTGTCGACGACTCCGCAGACGGATCTGAAGTAAGGCCGCTGCAGACCATGGATCGGCGCCGCTCGCCGGGCCGCTACGTCCGCGGCGCCGTCGACTCGCGAACGATCAGGGTCGGTTCGTAGTACGTGACCCGCGGCTCTCGCGACGCGCCAGCGTCCTGGGCAAGTTCGACGGCGATTCGAACACCTTCCGCGACGATGTCGTGAGTTGGCATACGCAACGTCGTGAGCCCAGGAACGGTGTAAGCCGCAATCGTGATGTCGTCCCAGCCGATTACCGATAGCCCACTGGGAACGGTGCGGCCCAAGCCGTAGGCAGCGTGAAGGACGCCGACGGCAGTGAGGTCCGTCGAGGCACTGACGGCAGTCGGCGGCTCGGGAAGGCTCAGCAGAGCTCGCAGGGCCGCCTCGCCTCCGGCCAGAGAGTTGGGAGCGCGCTGAACGTATCCCTCCGGGTGTCCTCCGAAGCGGTCCGTCATGAACCCGATGTAAGCGTCTTCGCGCTGCAAGTTGTTGCCCGGGAGCTTGGCGCTGATGAAGCCGATCCGCTCGTGGCCCAGTCCGACAAGGTGCTCCAACCCGAGGATGGTGCCCGCCCGGTCGTCGACGTCCACGGTCGGAAACTCGAGTGGGGCGACGCCTTGCCACAGAGCCACGACGGGCAGCATCGAATTCCGCAGATCGGCCAGGAGGCGCGGCTGGTCCTCCAGCTCGCCGACCATGATCAGGGCATCGCAGTGGCGGGTCTCGAGGACGGTGGTTAGGGCGAGCCCTTCCTGGCCGCGGCCCTGGCCTCCCACGACGATGTTGTAGCCGTGGTTGGTTGCTTCGCTGGCGAGCGCCTCGATGGCGTCGGCGAAGAACGGGTCGCTGAAATCTCGCATGACCGCGCCGATGAGCATCGTTGCCGCGCCGCGCAGGCCGCGGGCCAGCGGATTCGGCCGGTACCCAAGGGCGCGGGCGGCTTCGATGACACGTGCCCGCGTCTCCGCCGCGATCGGGACCCTGGAAGGCGCATCGTTCAGGACCCGGGAAACGGTGCTCTGCGACACGCCCGAGGCGAGGGCGATATCGCGCATCGTCGACGCGACCACAGGGCGTTGGGGGACGGGTGGTCGGCGGACACCAGCGGGATCTCCGGCCACGAATTCGAGCCTCCCTGCTTGACGCCGCCGGATCTCAAAGTCCCCGGACGAGTCTCTACTGGACAATTCGATCCCACTCCCGGTAAGCGTAACACTCTGCGATTTGCGATCCGCTACAGCCGCGGGACCCGCGCCGGGGAGATGGCGTGCCGGCGCGGGTCCTGGCTGTTGGTCCGTATGTTTAGTGATTACCTCCGTGCGTCCGCGTCGGAAGCCAAACGCGCATTCCCAATCCGGCGCGGTTGCCCCAGGCGAAGTAGGGCAGGGCGCGTATCTTCGCCGGCCTTGCCGGAGAGATTGTCGAGGGCCCTTCGTCGGTGGTGTTCCGGTAAGGCCACCTGGTCCCCGTCGGGTCGTCGCGCGTCTGTGCGTCCAAGGAGAGCCACGTCAACTCGCCGAGGCCCGGTTCCGGCCGCGTGACCGCCTCCAGGCGGGGCGAGGTCTCGACTTCGAGTGACTCCACCGACGCGCCCTCCGGAAGGTCGGCATCCTCGACTGCGTAGACCAGCGGGCCACGCTCGAGAGCGATCGTTCCGCGGACGGCGTCGATGCGGACATCTGGGATGGTCACACGGGGCGACATGGCCAATTCCAGGGCGATGCGGTCGCCTGATCGCCAGCTTCTCGTCAGCTCGATCGTACCGGGTCCCGACTCCGCCACCGTCTCGGCGCCGCCCAGGCGGGCTGTTGCGCTCGAGCACCACTCGGGAACTCGGATCGAGAGGGTCCAGGGCTCGGCGACGCTCTCTTCGATCGAGATCTCGATGTCGCCGTCCCACGGGTAGCGGGTCCGGATCGTGGCCCGCACCAGCCCATCCTTGACCGGTGCGTCGAACGAGCCGCTGGCGAACTGATGGAGCTGGACGCCCTTGTCGCTGACGGTTGTCACCAGGGCGGGGAATGAGGCGAGGAAGCGCATCAGGTTCGGCGGGCAGCAGGAGATGGGGAGCCAGCTGGCCCGACGGGTCGTGGCAGCTCCTTCCAGGACCTCCGCGCCGGCGGATCGGCGCATGAGTGGGTTCGAGTAGAAGAAGTGGGATCCGTCGAATGCCAGGCTCGGCAGAACTGCGTTGAACGACGTGCGTTCGATCAGGTCGGCGAAGCGGCTCTCGCCGGTGGCGAGCAGCAGGCGCCAGCTCAGCATCACGCTGCCGATGGCGGCGCAAGTCTCCCCGTATGCCCGATCGGGAGGAAGCTCGAAGGCATCCCCGAAGGCCTCGTCGCGATGGTGCGCGCCCAGGCTGCCGGTCACGTACGTGCGGGAGGACACCATGGATTCCCAGCGTCGAATTGCCGAGTCGAGGAGTTCGCGGTCCCCGGTCTCGACCGCCACGTCGACGACGCCGCAGTCGAGGTACATCTGGCGGACGGCGTGGCCGGTCGGCTCCGGGGCGGTGCGAACAGGCTCGTGATCTTGCCAGTAGCGATCTCCATGGCGGCATCGACCGAGATGGCCGCGCCCGCGCCGTTCGATGAGAGTTCGAGCCAGCTCGAGGTATCGGCCCTGGCCGGTCGTCCGGTACAACTCGACCAGCGCCATTTCGATCTCCGGATGCCCGCATACGAGCTCGCGCTTGCCCGGACCGAGTTCGGCTTCTATCCGGCTCACGAAACGCTCGGCGACGCGGAGCAGGCGATCGT
>Ga0302322_100002317_pt1 | contig 16055 bp, 16 predicted proteins | sample Fen_T0_2_FD_203757 | JGI IMG/M metagenome (GOLD analysis project Ga0302322, IMG submission 203757) | Peat permafrost microbial communities from Stordalen Mire near Abisko, Sweden - Fen_T0_2 | ecosystem: Environmental > Terrestrial > Soil > Wetlands > Permafrost | place: Sweden: Abisko... | reverse complement strand
CCTCAAAAATTCCCCGGGGGGTTCTTTGCTGGAAACATTCCCGATTGGCCTACGTTGGGAGACGGTTTTACTACTTCCTAAAGTAGTATGAAAGTCATACAAGAGTATTTGCAAAGAGGGAAGGAGATCATGGAACGTATCCCTGCCGAAGAACTAAGTGACCGGCAACTCATGTTTGCCATTTTACGTCGAATCACCAAACAAGGAGAACTAATGACTGAACTTACCGAGGCTGTTGCTGCCCTTCAGGTTTCTGTTGCTGGCATTAGCGAGCGAATTCTTCCGCAACTCGCAACTTTGCAGGAAGCGCTTGCTACCTCTCAGGCAGCCTCTGCTGAACTCCAGGTTTCGCTGGACGCAGCTGTCTCTTCTGATGTGGCCGACGATGCTGTGTTCGCACAGACCATTCTCGACCAGCAGTCTGCGCTTGACGCTGCGAATGCCGTTGCTGTTCAGGCCGCAACCGATATTCAGACCCAGGTTGCTGCGCTTGATGCACTAGCCCAACCAGCACCTCCTGTCGAACCGCCTGTAGTCTAAAGCGTTTACTACTCGTCACTACGTCAGCCAAATACTCAAACACCTAGACACAATCTGAAAGGGGTAATGCAATGGCAGATGTCACAGGCAAAACCTCTATCAAGATTGATGAACTGATCAATGCCACGGTTGTCGATGGTGAGATCCTTAGTGGGCATCTGATCCTTCGTACTCGTGGGGGCGCAGAGATTGATGCTGGCGTAGTGACGGGTGGTGGGGGCGGACTCTCTGCTTTGGACTTCCTGCCTATAGGCTACATCTACATGAGTGTGTTGTCAACAGACCCAGCCACCTTGTTCGGGGGAGGTACTTGGGTTCGTATTGGACAAGGTCGAGTACTTGTTGGACAGGATCCAGCACAGACAGAGTTCGATACTGCTGAAGAAACCGGTGGAGAGAAAACCCATACGATTACGGTTGCTGAACTACCTCCACATACTCACACTCTTGAACGTAAGACAGCACAAGGTACTAGTACTGGCGTGACTCGAGGTTCTGCTGCTGTTCAAGCTGATGGTACCACTGCCACAGCAGGTAATGGTGTGGCAATGAATAATCTACAACCATACTTAGTGGTCTATATATGGAAACGGGTATCCTAGATCTTGGAAGGAGGATCGATGGTTCGCAAAGCACCAGAACCCGTCCTTCCTCCTCCGGCTACAACGCTTGAAGGCAGGGAGGACCAACTGATTGCTGCCGCAATGGATCTCGTTGAGAGACGAATTGCCGAAGGCACTGCATCAGCGCAAGAAACTGTACACTTCCTGAAGCTTGGCTCAGTTCGTAACCAACTTGAGCAAAACAAACTTAAGGCAGAGAATGACATGCTCTCGGCCCGGGTCAGAGACATGGAGTCTCGTCAAAGCAGCGAAGGCCTGTACGCCAAGGCACTTGCTGCATTCAAAGGTTACTCTGGCGAAGAAGCAATTGATATGGGCGATGATGAGTATGAGGACTTATGAAGAACTGTCCAAGTTGGATAGTCTTGAAGATCGCTTCGACTATCTAGCACTACATGGCGACATTGGTAGTGATACCTTTGGGTACGATCGCTGGGTCAACCAAGCCTTCTATAGGTCTAGAGAGTGGCGAAACGTTCGTAACCTCGTCATCATTCGAGACAATGGGAACGACATGGGGGTGGACAACTTTGCAGTGCAAGGTTCTCCCTACGTCCATCACATGAACCCCATCATGATTGATGATTTCGGACTTGAGTCCGACGACATCATCAACCCAGATTTTTTAATTTGTGTATCTCAACGCACGCATAACGCCATTCACTACGGGAATCGATCTAATCTACCAAGAGAACCAATCGTTCGAATGCCTGGCGATACGCGTCTTTGGTAACTATCGGAGGTACTTTTGAGAAAGAAAGAGCTTCAAGGCATTGGGTTTGTTGAAGCATACCATGTTGGCCCACGACAAAGACCTACTTCTATCTATCTTAAGCCGTCTTTTACAACGGGTGACCAAGGCGCAGCTAATGGTATTGCACAAGCATGGCACAATCCTAATAACAGAACCAACTCATGTCACTATGTAGTAGATGAAGCACAGACACTTCGCTGTCTATCAGTCTATAAGGCTTCGTATCCAATAGATAAAACTCCATATAAGAATGTCATCAGCATTACTGTATGCTATGACCCGCCCGACACTCCATCAGTGAAAGTAGCCCAGCACACGGCAAGACTAGTGGCTCGTCTCTGCAAGTTGTACGACATTAAGTTGAGGTTGCTTGATGGTGACCTGTTTGACAAATGGTCGCTTCACAGGTGGCGCACGCGCGGGGGAATCATCATCAAGGACTATTGGGGCGTTTCTGCTGAAGCATTCCTAGTTCTAGTTCAAATCGAGTATAGGAGCATGCAATGACTGATATTCCTGATGCAGTAATGGAACCAGACGAAGACAATGAGGAAGACACCTTTGACTTTGATGATCTCATTGCCATCTCCGAGAACGGTCAAGGCCTTAGTGATGTGGAACTTGGATCCGTACCTAATGGATCTAAGAACGGTCCGCCTGAGCCGCCCAAACAAGTAGCAACGACATGACTTACGTAGACCTTAGCAAACTTCCCAAGGATCATCGGCCTTCCTGGTCGCCTCGGGAAGCCATTGCCTGGGGTATCCAAGAAGTTACGTACCGACATGAGTTCTACGGACACTTGTGTGATCACTTCGTTGGCTTGTGCTACGGCAAGTCTTACTCCGGCTTTGATTCAGCCATCGAGCACTGGTATGCCATTCCTTGGGATCAGAAGTCTACTTCCCACAATCCGCCCAATGGTGCTGTCAAGTATTATGGTATTGGTTACTACGGGCATACTACTTTGGTTATCCGAGATGGTAAGGAAATCTCCAATGATGTCAAGCGGTATGGCTATATCGACATCATCAACTGGGGAGAGATCGAGAGTCGATGGGGTGCTAACTACCTAGGTTGGGCACGTCCTTGGTTCAGTAGTGCCATTCCAAACAGTGGTTATGCTCGACCCGAACTAGCTACAGTAGTTGACCTGTCCAGGATCAAGACAGCAGCCAGACAGCATGACCATAGTTACCCCTTTGGCACTCGGCACATTCAGAGAGCTCTGGTTGCGGAGAAGATGCTGTCTAAGGAGCATATTCCTGGAAGGTATGGTCCACTTACCACAGAGGCCTACTCCAAGTGGCAACGGCATCTGGGTTTCAATGGGGTGGCTGCCAATGGCGTTCCGGGTGAGGCGTCACTGACCAGACTTGGCAACCAACACGGATTCAAGGTGAAGAACTAATAAACTTAAGGAGGTGGACATGACAACCTTTGATGAAAGTATTCTTACTGAGACTAAGAAGGCCTTGGGTATTGATGAGACTGCCACGGTCTTTGATACAGACATTCGAATGCACATTAACTCTGCCCTTGGCACATTGAGTCAACTTGGCATTGGGCCTGAGGGTGGGTTCGAGATCCTCGATGAGACTCAATCCTGGTCTGATTTCTTGCTTACAGATCTTAAGCTTAGTCCTGTTAAGTCATACGTTTATCTTCGAGTTAAGTTACTGTTTGATCCTCCTGCTAATAGTTGGCTAACTGTTGCGATGAAGGAACAGATTGAGCAACTTGAGTGGCGGCTTAATGTTGTTCGCGAAGACGCAATTCCGATTCCTGTACCCGTCCCAGATGAAGGCGATGATGTCTTCTGGTACCGATACTTCCGGTACTTGGATGGAGGAACGGTGTAATGTCTGCTACTGTTGAATTTCGTTTCCAAAGAGGTAGCCGTAACCGTTGGATAGAACTTGACCCCATTCTTGGTGAAGGTGAGCCAGGGGTTGAGATGAATACTGGGTTGTTTAAGATTGGTGATGGACATACTTCATGGAATGATCTTGAGTATTTTCTGACAGAACCTTATATTACTGGCATTGTTGAGATAATGATTGCTGAGTCAGGAGGTCTATCTTCTGATGTTCGCATTGGGAACCTTTCTGATCTAACTACAATAGCTAAAGATTTGATTGTGAACGCAATCAACGAGGTGAATGCGAAAGCAGAATCTGCAGAAAATTTCTATCTTCCTTTTGGAAGACCTGGTAATCTGTCGATCTTTACCGGTCCTAGGGTATATTTCCCTGATGACGTTGAGTTCTTAGGTATTACTATTACGGTTACTTCTGCGCCAACTGGGTCACCGGCAATTTTTGAAGTTCTTAAGAATGGATCAAGCACGTTTTCAGTCGATCCTACTATTGATGTGTCTACATTTCTTGCAACAACTGGCACTTTGGATAGTCCTACTAAGTTTACTGCACGAACAGATTATTTGCAAGTTCAGTGTACTCAAGTTGGTTCTATCGTTCCTGGTGCCGACCTTACCATGGCCTTAAAGATGAGGCCAGCTTAATTCATACTTAGACATAACAAGAAAGAGGTAAATTTCAATGGCTGATAACCTGCCTGATGCGATTGAGAACATTCTTCTCGATGCACTACTTCGAGGTGGTGCTATTACTGGTCTTGGTACTACATCCGTAATCAAGGCCAAGTTGATGACGGCTAATGGTACAGATGCTGCGAACGGTACCGAGCTTGCTGGTTCTGCTGGCTATACTACTGGTGGAGCAACCATTACTTTTGGTTCAGCCGCTGCAGCTGGTTCGATTGCAAACACCGTTGCTTGTACTTGGACGAACATGCCAGCATGTACCGTCGTTGGCCTTGAGTTGTGGTCTACTGGTAGTCCTGCACGTCTTTGGTGGGGTCCTCTCTCCTCCTCCAAGGTTGTTGCTGCTGGTGATACTTTCGAGTTCGCCATCGGTGACGTTACCTGCACGCTTGCATAGTACCAAACAATAGGACATACATCTATACAGGGAGGCGGTGAGATCGTGTCAGTTATTACTTATAAGACATCTGGAGTTTTTACTGCTACGATCACCGCGGTCCTGGGCATTAGTCTGAGGAGTTGCTGATGGCTGCCGTCACTCGGCTCGGCTCTGCCGCCTCTGTCGACACCAACTCTGGTACTAAGTCGTACACGCCTTCTCCGGCACCAGCAGTTGGGGACTTAATCCTACTGGTTGTTGCACACACTGGTAACGTGGCATTCGGTGCGCCGACTGACAACAACGCCGATGGCAATGGCACTTACACCCTGGTCGAGGCTCGTCAGAAGACATCTAATGCGGACCGGGTGGCAGTGTACGTTCGAGACCATCTGATCGGTTCGGCTACGTCTACTACGTTTACCACCGCACCAGGTACTACTACTGGTGGCGGCCTGGTTGTTCTCAAGGTGACCGGGATGACTCGGGAAGGTGCCAATGCGATCCGGCAGCATAACGGGCAGGATGCAATTACCAGTGGTACTCCCACTGTTGTTCTTCCTGATGTCTGCCTGACCACTAATCCGGTCGTCTTTGTCAACTTCAAGACGGTTAACAGTGCTTCTACTGTTCCGACTGGGTTCACTTCACTCGCCTACCATGGCTATGCGACTCCGGCAACCGCTGTAGTCTCATTTGCTGATAACGCTGGGTTTACATCTAACACGATCGCACTCGGCCAGACGGTTGCTGTATCCAACTGCTCTATTGCTGTAGAACTGGATGCATCATCTTCGGCCACGAAGTGGCAAGGCGTGGCTGCGTTCTCAGCTCAATCATCTTTGACAGCTGTTTCACACGCAACGGATTGGGATTTCGAAACTGCCGACATTAGCGCGTGGGCATCATTCAATGGTAACGCGACTGGTGCTCGCTCAACCACGCAGGCTCACTCTCCATCGAACTCACTGAAGCTGACGTGGGCTACTGCCATTCGCGGATATACTGACTTTGGCACTAATGTCGTAGTTGTTCCTGGTCATACGTATAAGATACCGATGTGGGTGTACGTTCCATCTGGTAACCCTAACGTGTATGCATCGGCATACTTCGAAAAGGACGGACCAGACATCACCGTCAAGGATGCTTGGGTGCAGACAACCATCGAATGGGTCGCATCTGGCTCCAGTTCGTTCATCGGGGTGGCTAATGCCGTTCCGGCGACGGCAGGACAGTTCTGCTACATCGATGACGTTCATATTATCGATCGTGGTATCGTTCATAAAGCAACTGTTGCATTCTCTAGTGCATCATCAATGGTTGCTAATGGGACGGCAAAAGGAATCAAATCCAACGGTGTTGCTTCCTTTAGTGCAGCATCATCTCTTATTGCTGTTGGTAATCGATATCCTGGAGAATACCAAGAGATTGAGACGTTCGATGATGGTACTGAGGGTAACAATTATACTCAAACTTCTGGCATATCTGATGGCGGTGCCGGTGTTGATGTTATCTATAATGCTGCAGCTAAGGTTGTCGGTACTTATGGTGCTAGGTTCACGTATACTGGTAGTACTTTACAATGGCGTCAGTATGCATTTGGTGGATCTCCAGAACCAGGTCTTATTTGGTGTCGTATAGTAGGAAGAATTCCTGTTCCCGCAGCAGTTTATCAACTGACGTCAATTAAAGACACAGGCGGCACTGTTCTTTCAATTCTTAGAGTTAATACAGATGGTACTATTAGCATCCGTGATGGTCTTAATCTTAACCGAGGTTCTACTACTTATGTCGTTAATGGAACGGATCAAATTCAAATCGCATTCGGCATTTCTGGTGGTTTGGTTCGACTTCGTATCTACGATTTACAAGGTAATTTAATTGAACCAGAAATTAATGGTACTTTTACTGATACAGGTTTTGCACCATCATTGGTTAATGTTGGAATTCTTTCTTCACCAACTACCAATCCTTATGTCATTGATCTAGATGAAATCGGTTATAATACTGCTAAAGAAATTACTCCGCTAGCAATTGGTGGTGTAACTTATAATGGCATTGCTACGTTCTCGTCTCAGTCGTCTTTGACGGTCAATGGCAGAGTAAAGAAGGTTGCTGCTGCTTCGTTCTCGTCGCAAACGTCTTTGACGGGGAATGGTAGAGTAAAGAAAGTTGCTGTTGCTTCATTCTCATCACAAACATCTTTGACGGCCAACTGTAGAGTAAAGAAGGTTGCTGCTGTCTCATTCTCAGCTCAGTCGTCTTTGACTGCTAACAGTAAGAGAAAGGCAGTTGCTGCTGTCTCATTCTCGGCTCAGTCGTCTTTGACTGCTAATGGGACTAAACGAGTTCAAGGTACTGTAACCTTTACATCTCAGTCATCTCTTACTGTCAATGGTAAGAGGAAGGCTGTTGCTGCTGCCTCATTCTCGTCACAAACATCTTTGACTATCAATGGTATTAGAAGAGCCCAAGGCATTGCTTCGTTCTCTTCTATTGCCTCTATGACGACTAATGGGACAAAAAAGGTATTTGGGTATGCTGCACTATCTAGTGAATCATCACTTACTGTTAACGGCAAGAGAAAGGCCATTGCTACTGCCTCATTCTCTGGTCAATCGTCTTTGACTGCAGTTGGATCTAAACGCTTCAATGGCATTGTAGTCTTTACGTCTCAATCGTCTATGACAGTTAATGGCAAGAGAAAGGCTATTGCTGTCGCTTCATTCTCGGGTCAATCGTCTTTGACTGCTAATGGCATTAAGCGCTTCAATGGCATTATTACATTCTCGGCTCAGTCATCCTTGATGGTTAGCGGATCAAGGAAGGCAGTTGCGTCTGCATCTCTGACTGCCCAGTCATCTTTGATAGTCAATGGTACTAGGCGAGCCCACGGCATTGCTTCATTCTCTTCTGAAGCATCTATGACGACTAATAGTACGAAAAAGGTTCGAGGTTATGCTGCGTTCTCGAGTGAAACGTCTCTTACGGCTAACGGCAAGAGAAAGACTTTTGCATCTGCATCTCTGACTGCTCAATCGTCTTTGGCAGGAAAAGGAACCAAGCGCTTTAGTGGCGTTGTAGTCTTTACGTCACAGTCGTCTATGACAGTCAATGGCAAGAGAAAGGCTATTGCCTCTACATCATTCAGTGCTCAGTCATCTATGACAGTTAATGGCACTAAACGTTTCAATGGCATTGTTGTATTCTCTGCTCAGTCATCTCTTGTTATCAATGGCAAGAGGAAGGCCGTTGCTTCTACATCTCTGACTGCCCAGTCATCTATGACGATTAATAGTACTAGGAGAGCTCAAGGTATTGCTTCATTCTCGTCCGAAGGATCTATGACGACAAATGGGGTTAGTACCATTCGTGGGTATGTGGCTCTTTCTAGTGAATCATCTCTGACAGTCAATGGCAAGAGGAAGGCCGTTGCATCTGCATCTTTGACTGCCCAGTCATCTATGACGGTTAATGGCAAGAGGAAAGCACTTGCCTCTGCATCACTGACTGCTCAATCGTCCATGACACCCAAGGGAACTAAGCGTTTTAATGGCATTACTACTTTCTCAGCACAGTCGTCTATGACGACTAACGGCAAGAGAAAGGCAGTTGCTTCCATATCTTTGACTGCTCAGTCATCTATAGTAGCCAAGGGTACTAAACGCTTTAATGGCATTGCCTCATTCTCGGCTCAGTCATCTCTGACAATCAATAGTAATAGACGAGCTCGAGGCATTGCTTCATTCTCGTCTCAGTCATCTATGACAACCAACGGCAAGAGGAAGACCTTTGGTGTAGCTCATTTTACTTCTGAAGGTATTCTATCAACCACTGGTGTTAATACACTACGAGGTTACTGTACACTAAGTGGTCAATCATCTTTGACGGTTAATGGTAAGAGAAAGGCAGTTGCTTCTGCCACTCTTTCAAGTCAAACGGTATTAATGGCTAATGGTACAAGAAAGACTTTTGCTTCTACCTCATTGTCTGCTCAGACATCTTTGACTGCTTATGCTAAGAGAAAAGCAGTTGCCTCTACCTCATTGTCTGCTCAATCATCTATGATGGTCAATGGCAAGAGAAAGGCAATTGCTTCTATCTCATTGTCTGCTCAATCGTTCTTTGCTGTTAATGGTACAAAAAAGGTGCTTGGCTCGAGTGAACTATCAGGCCAAAGCACAATGATAGCAACCGGGACCGAAATCTTAGCAAGCATAGGTGCCTTTGGTATTTTGATATCTTAATTGAAAGGAGGTTGCATGAATACAAAGCTTGATAAATTCTTTACTGATCAAGGCCTCCGGCCAATGGGGACTCTAATTCACTTCGGCATCAAAGGGCAGAAGTGGGGCTTTCGACGTTCAGATGCTCAACTTGCTGGCGGAAAGACTGGAACCACAGTAACCGGCGTCAAGGTTGCAACTGATGCTTCTGGTAAGATTATCTCTACCAAAGGCGGATCGCTTACTGCTCGACTAGATGCACGAGGTATGAACATCAAGAACGTACCACTTGAGAATGCTGATGCTACTCGTGCGCGCACGACCATGGCAACGATCAAGAAGACTAAGAGTCTTGCTGCTATTAGTGATTCTGACTTGAACCATCTAGTAAATAGATTAGGACTTGAGAAAAGGTATGCTGACGTCACTAAGACCAAAAATCCTGTTGCAACGACTCATAAAACTATAAAGACACTTCTTGGCGTTGGCAAAACCATGAATGAAGCTGTCAACTTTGCAAGAAGCCCTACTGGTCGGCTTTTATCTTCAAAGGTAGGTTTGAATAAAGCTACTGGTCTGGCTGACCAAGCACAGCATTTGGTCGATCTAGCTGAAGCAAATCGTCCGACAAAGAAGTGAAGGGAGTTGACCGTGGCACTATCGAATACAGCAGTGCCTATTTACTACGGTCGATTTCGTGAAAAAGTTCTCGCTGGCGAAATTCCGGTGTGTAAAGAGATCTCTCTTGAGATGAACCGGATCGATGCCCTTATCGAAGATCCTATGGTCTATTACGACGATCAGGCAGTAAACGGGTTTGTTGCTTATTGTGAGAATGAACTAACGCTTACTGATGGTACAGAACTTCACTTGCTTGACTCATTCAAACTTTGGGCTGAGCAAATTTTCGGATGGTTCTATTTCATCGATCGGCAGATCTGGCAACCGGCTACAGAAATTCATAAAAGCGGGTTCATTACCAAGACTGTTAAGAAACGATTGGTAACTAAGCAGTACATTATTACGGCTCGTGGTTCTGCAAAGTCGATGTATGCTTCATGTGTTCAAAGTTATTTCTTGAACATCGATACTGAGACGACTCATCAAATCACAACAGCCCCAACAATGAAGCAGGCTGAAGAAGTAATGGGTCCAATGCGGACTTCTATTACTAGGTCTCCAGGACCACTATTTCAGTTTCTTACTGAAGGATCCATTCAGAATACTACTGGATCAAAAGCAGATCGAGTCAAACTTGCTTCTACCAAGAAGGGCATTGAGAACTTCTTAACTGGTTCTTTGCTTGAGATTCGGCCGATGGCCATCAACAAGCTTCAAGGCCTTCGACCAAAAGTTTCCACGGTTGATGAATGGCTATCAGGAGATCTTCGAGAAGATGTTGTTGGTTCGATCGAACAAGGTGCTTCAAAGCTAGATGACTTTCTGATTATTGCTATTAGTTCAGAGGGTACTGTACGTAATGGCTCAGGCGATACTATTAAGATGGAACTTGCTGATATTCTTAAAGGCGAATATCTGGCTCCTCATGTATCGATCTGGCATTACAAGTTGGATAGTGTAGAAGAAGTAGCTGATCCATCAATGTGGATCAAAGCCAATCCTAACATTGGTTTAACAGTAACCTATGAGACGTATGCTTTGGATGTTGAGCGCGCGGAGAAGGCTCCTGCTGCTCGAAACGATATTCTTGCTAAGCGCTTCGGGCTTCCAATGGAAGGCTATACTTACTTCTTTACATATGAGGAAACTCTGCCCATCGAGAAGAGACTCGATTTTCGTGGGTTGCCTTGTGCTATGGGTGCAGACCTCAGCCAAGGTGATGACTTCTGTGCATTCACTTTCCTATTCCCATTGAGAGATGGGGCATTTGGTGTGAAGACACGGAGTTACATTACAGAAAATACACTTAATAATCTGCCTAGTGCTCTTCGATTTAAGTATGACCAGTTCCGAGAGGAAGGGTCTCTACATATCATCGATACTACTGTATTAGACATGATAGATGTGTATGAGGACCTGGACAACCATATTCTTCTAATGACTTATGATGTTCGATCGTTCGGGTTTGACCCGTATAATGCCAAAGAGTTTACAACTCGTTGGGAAATTGAGAATGGCCCATATGGTATGGAGAAGGTCATTCAAGGAGCTCGAACAGAATCAGTCCCTCTTGGTGAACTTAAGAAGATGTCAGAACAAAACTTGCTTCTCTTTGATGAAGACCTAATGAGTTTTGGCATGGGTAATGCCATTACTATTGAAGATACTAATGGCAATCGTAAGCTTCTTAAGCGTCGTCATGAAGAAAAGATTGACAATGTGGCGGCTCTAATGGATGCATGGATTGCTTACAAACTCAATAAGGAAGCATTCGAGTAATGAGGAGGTGATAGTGTGGGTAAGTTCACAGATCGTTTGAAGCACGTCTGGAACTCATTTTCAGATAATGAAGAAAATCCACAACAGTTCTATTCGACTGCGGGTCCGGCATCCAGCACTGCGCCAGACAGACCTAGATTCCGGATTTTTAGTGAACGGACGATCATCTCTTCGATTTATACTCGTCTGGCTATTGATGTTGCGAGCGTTACGATGGAACACGTTCGCACTAATGATCGCGGTGAGTATAAAGAAACTATTAATTCTGGACTTAATGAATGTTTGACAGTTGCTGGTAACATCGATCAGTCTGGAAGTCATATTCGTCGTGACATGGCTTTAACGCTTTTCTCTGAAGGCGTTATGGTTGCATTGCCTGTTAATACTACGCTCGATCCATCTAGTTCGGGTAACTGGGACATTAAGGACATGCGAATTGGCACTGTTCTTCAATGGAAACCACAACATGTTCAAGTAAGGGCTTATAACGAGAAGTCAGGACAAAAGGAAGATATTTGGGTTCCTAAGTCTATAGTTGCTATCGTTGAAAACCCGTTCTATTCTGTCATGAATGAACCTAATTCGACTCTTCAGCGACTAGTCCATAAACTTAGTTTAATGGACAATGTTGATGAGATTTCGAGTAAGGGTAAACTTGACATTATTATTCAGCTTCCATATGTGATTAAGTCGGAAGCTAGAAAGACTCAGGCTCAGAAACGTCGTACTGAGATTGAAGATCAACTTACTGGTAGTACCTATGGCATTGCATATGCCGATGGTACAGAGAAGATTACTCAACTCAATCGATCTGTTGAGAATAATCTTCTTGGACAGGTTCAATATCTGCAAACGCAACTGTTCAATGAACTTGGTCTAACGGCTGAGATCATGAATGGAACGGCTGATGACGTTGCGATGTTGAACTACATGAACCGTACTATTGAGCCAGTTCTGGCTGCGATCACTGAAGCAATGGCGATGAAATTCCTGACCAAGACAGCACGCACTCAAGGTCAAAAGATCATGTACTTCCAAACCCCACTTAAGATGATCCCAATTAGTCAACTTGCAGACATTGCTGATACGCTTAGTCGAAACCAGATTGCTACACCAAATGAACTTCGACCTGCTATTGGGCTTAAGCCATCTGCTGAACCACAAGCAAGTCAGTTGGTTAATAGCAACATGCCTTTGGACAAGCAAATTACAAGTGGAGCAACACAACCTCCTACTCCTAGCGAAATTGGTCCAGAAGAAGCTGCGCTTAACAAACAGATGGCTGATCTCGGGATCGAGGTGTAATGCCTAGTGCTGCTAACTATGATCCTGTAAAAGCTCATGCTTATTATGAGTTAACTAAACAATTAAAAGGTCGACAAAAAGGCAACAACGATTCGAAAGGGTCTAGGAGAACTAGTAGAATAGAAAAACCCAAACCTACTGTTTCACCTAAGACCTCATCCTCCAATGCTGCAGTCATCCGACTCAAAGCAAAGGTTGTAGCCTTATCAGGGGCCCTCAGTGAGGCCAAACAAGCTCTGAGTGAGAAGCGTCAAGCTGAAGTTAAGTCGAAGAAGGAAAATTCTGATGGGAAGTCGACTGTTAAAGAAAAGACGGCTTCTAAAAAGTATAGAGATACACATAAAGCCGAAATTTCTTCGAAGCAAAAAGACTCAAGTACGTCTGATTCTTCTCCGGCAAGCGTTTCTTCTATGAGTGTTGAACAACTAACCACTCGAATTTCTAATATTCAGCAAACATTGAGTGAAGCCAAAAGACAATTAACAGCAGCATCAAACTCTCTTGCACATTTTGCTCATGCTGATTTTATTGATTCTGACTTGAAACTCAATGATGTTATGCTTCTACATTCAACCAGCAGAAAGGACACCGCCGTGGAAACAGCGGATTTCAGTGGCTATGCCACTCGAAACAATCTGAGGTGCAGCGATGGGCGGACCATTCTCGCTGGCGCCTTCGACCAGAACGACGGTAATATGGTCCCATTGGTCTGGCAGCACGGTCATGAGGAGCCCACAAACGTGCTTGGTCATGTCAAGCTTGAAAAGCGTGATGATGGTACTTACTGTCATGCGTTTTTCAATGCAACGGCCGCCGGGCAGCATGCCAAGGAGATGGTAAAGCACGGAGACGTGAAGTTCCTCTCTATTTGGGCAAATCAACTTGTCGAGCGAGTTACTGACGCTTCGACTCGTGCCAAGGATGTCATCAAGGGAAACATCCGCGAGGTTAGTCTCGTGCTTGGTGGTGCCAATCCTGGTGCTTTCATTGATAACATCTCTATTGCTCATGGAGATGGGGAGTTCGATAACCTCTCAGATGAAGCCTTGATTACGACTGGCTTTGAGATCGAGGTTGGTGGAACTCTTGTTCATGCTACAGCAACTGAAGACAAGGAAGAGACTATTCAGGACGTTCTGGATACTCTGGACGAGAAGCAGGCAAATGCTGTTAACTATCTTCTTAGCCAAGCCCTTGTTGCTGAAAGCGGTGACTCGACGATGGGTCACGGTGACACTGAAGGCGATGTTGTGGGTTCACCTGAAGGTGAGGACACGACCGATGACTCTAAGGATGCGGAAGAGTCTAGTGACTCCGCTGTCTCCGAAGACGCCGTCCAGCACAACGATGGATCTGACGAGACTGATGAGTCTGACGGCTCTGAAGACTCTGAAAGCTCCGACGATTCAGACGCTGAGGCCGGCGACGCCGTCCAGCACAACGACACCCAGGAGGACAACAGCATGACGCATAATGTGTTCGACCAGGCTAAGGGCGGCGGAAGCGGCGCTCCTTCCCAGGTTCACCTCTCACACGACGACGTTCGTGCAATCGTCGAGGACGCTAAGCAGAATGGCTCCCTCAAGAGGGCGGTTGAGAACTTCGTAACTACTACTGGTATTACTGTTGATGGACAACTTCAACATGGTATCGAAAACATTGACTACTTGTTCCCGGATGCCAAGTTGCTTGAGACCTCACCTCAGTTCATTTCCCGCCGTATGGAGTGGGTGAATAACGTTCTGAGTGCAGTTCGTAAGAGTCCTTTCTCGCGCATCAAGAGCGTGACTGCTGACATCACTCCAGACGAGGCTCGTGCTCGTGGTTATGTTAAGGGCAATCTGAAGAACGAAGAGTTCTTCGAGATGTCTAAGCGAGAGACCACTCCTCAGACGATCTACAAGAAGCAGAAGCTCGACCGCGATGACGTGATCGACATTGTCGACCTTGACGTCGTGGCCTGGTTGAAGGCTGAGATGCGAGTCATGCTCGACGAAGAGCTTGCTGGTGCTGTTCTTTGTGGTGACGGTCGGTCCATTGGCGACGTTGACAAGATCATCGAGACCAAGATTCGTCCAGTTGCTACTGATGCTGAGCTCTATGTGACTACGGTCAACGTCAACCTTCTCGATGCTACCTCTTCTATCGAGGAGCTCGTTGACGCGGCCATCAGTCACCGTCGCTACTACAAGGGTTCGGGTACCCCGACGTTCTACACCACCGAGGCCACTATTGGTCAGTTCCTTACGGTGAAGGACAGCTTTGGTCGTCGTATCTACAACACTCTTGCTGACATCGCTGCCGTTCTTCGTGTTCGGGAAGTGGTTCCGGTTGAGATCATGGAGCGTGACTCCACTCTAGTCGGGATTATGGTTAACCTTGCAGACTACACCATGGGTGCAGACCGTGGTGGTGCGGTTACTATGTTCGACGACTTCGACCTGGACTACAATAAGTTGCTTTATCTGATCGAGACTCGTGTTTCGGGTGCTCTGACCATTCCTAAGTCGGCTCTGGTCTTTCGTGCGCAGGCTGCTGCGGATGCTCGTCTTGCTAACCCGACCGAGCCAGCTTTTGTCAATAACGTTGTTACTGTCCCGACCGTGACTAGTGTTTCTTACCACCAGGACACTGCTGCTGGTGCAGTGCTCACGACTGGTGCACCGACGACGCTTGCTCAGGGTCAGTCGCTTCACGTTATCGCAGTTCCTGCCGCAGGCAAGTACTTCGATGACAATGCAAATGACGAGTGGGACTTCACTCACAACGCATAGAACTGAGGCGACATGGCACGCTTCTACGGAAAAATTGGATACGGAGTATCTGAAGAAGCCGTACAGGGTGTGTGGTCGGACGAGATCACTGAGCGGGCCTATTATGGAGACGTTCTCAATGATTTGCGTTCAACATCAGCGTCCGAGAAAGTTAACGATGATATCCGTTTGCAACACAGGATTTCAATCGTTGCCGATGCGTACGCATTAGGGAACTATCTTCAGATCAAGTACGTGGAGTGGACGGGGTTTCTCTGGGCCGTTGATTCGGTCGAGGTAGAGAGACCCCGTCTAATCCTCTCATTGGGGGGTGTATACAATGGGGCTCGCCCGTCGATTGTTGTTCCATGACGTTTTAACTGAGTTATTGGGCAGCGACAACGTGTATTTTCAACCACCTCCCGATCGACAGATGCAATATCCTTGCATTGTCTACGAACGCGATAACCAATCTGTTTTGAGAAGCGATAATCTAGTCTATAATCTTC
>Ga0302322_100002314_pt1 | contig 16062 bp, 13 predicted proteins | sample Fen_T0_2_FD_203757 | JGI IMG/M metagenome (GOLD analysis project Ga0302322, IMG submission 203757) | Peat permafrost microbial communities from Stordalen Mire near Abisko, Sweden - Fen_T0_2 | ecosystem: Environmental > Terrestrial > Soil > Wetlands > Permafrost | place: Sweden: Abisko... | reverse complement strand
GGGAGGCCGGCGGCCCGATCGATCTGTTCTGTTCCGACGCCGCGCCGGAGTTACAGGTGGGCCGCGCCAACCACGCTCGCGACGCGCTCTTCCTCCGCGAACTCCGCCGGGAGGCCGAGGCCGGCGACCCCCATGCTCCGGCCGTGCAGGACAGTCTGCTCGAAGCGCTGTTCTGGCGGAGCGTGCGCGACCTGCCGGCCGCCGGCTTGAGCGAGGCCATCCGCCGGCTTCCGCAGCATCAAGCCCAACGCGAGCGCATCCTCGCCACGCTCGAGCGCCACCTGAAAGGCAATCCGTCCGTCGCCGAATTGGCCCGCCAGCTGGCGATCAGTCCGCGGCACCTGACGGGCCAGTGCCGCCTGCTGTTCAACGAATCGCCGGCGCGCCTGCTGCTCCGACTCAAACTCCGCCGCGCAGAGGAGATGTTGCGCTACAGCGACCGCCGGGTGAAGGAGGTGAGCGACGCGCTCGGCTTCGCCAATCCGTTTCATTTCTCCCGCACCTTCCGGCGCCACTTCGGCCGACCGCCCTCGCAGCGGTAGTCGGAGTTCGGCTCAGCCTTGCCCCCCGACCTTCGCCCGCGCGTTTGACTCGCGCACCGGTTTTGCAACCCTGCCCCTTCGGATGAAACCCCGTCGCCGCGCCGTCTCCGTCTGCCTTGGCCTGAGCCTGTTTCTGCTCGCCCTTTGGGTTCCGGCAAGGGCATCCACCCAACATCCCCTGCCAACGGTGTTCGAAGCAGAATCCGCAGAACGCACCGGCCCGGTCGGAGAAGTGGAGGAGGCCACCGCGAGCGGGGCCAAAGCGGTCCACCTCGGACCTTCCGCCGCGCTGACCTGGACAATCGCATTGCCGGAAACCGGACGCTACGAACTCCACCTCCGCTATCGCGCCCGTACCGCCGACTCGAATCATCAGTTGCGCGTGAACGCCGCGACCTGGGCCATCGGCTTCATCCGCACCGGCGACGACTGGTTGGAGATGACGCGCACCTTCCCTTTCGAGGCCGGACTCAATCGCGTCGCGCTCATCGCCGGCCTCGGCGACATCGACATTGACCAAATCCGATTCACCGCCCAGCCGCGCGACGAGCCGACGCCAGTGGTTGAATTGGCGGTGATCTCCCCGCGGCGAAATGTGGCCTATACCATCGCACCGCGCGCGCTGAGCTATCTGGTGCAGCTCAACGGCCACCGGCTCGACGCGCTCAGCCTGGACGGCGCGCCTGTTGCCTTCGCCACCGCGACGTACGACCCGCTGCCCGGGGCGATCACGCTCACGCTCGCCCCCGAAGTTCTCGCGACCATTCCGCCCGGACGTCACCAACTCATCGGCACAATGGAAGATGGCAGTCGGTGCGAAAGCGAACTGACGGTGGAGGAGCGCCCGGTTCTGTCGCCTTTGATCATCGTCACCTGCGATGTCGCCCATGGGAAGGCGGTCTTGCTGCGGTTGCCCGATGGCAGCATCGCCCTGATCGACACGGGCACGGCCGACCAAGGAAGCCAACGGTTGGTGCCATTGCTCCAACGCCACCGTATCCACCGGATCGACCACCTGATTCTCACCCATTATCACGAGGATCATGTCGGGGGGCGGCCGGCCGTCGAAGCGGCCTGCTCCATCGGAGCGGTCTATGACTATCACTCCTTCGAACCAGGGGCGCGGGTCGTCCTCGGCGGCGTGTCCTTCACCGTGCTCAACGCGTGGGCTTCCGGGGTGGACGAAAACTCCCGTTCGCTCGCCCTGCGTTGCGAATACAACGGCTTCGTGTATTCCGACGGCGCCGACAACTACGGGGTGAACCAGCAGCGCGCGCTCGCACTCTTTCCCGAACTCGTCCGCGCCGACGTCTACAGTGCCAATCACCACTTTCACGGTTCGCTCGATGTCGGATTCCTGCGCAAGGTCGACGCGGCGCTCTATCTCGTTTCAGCGGAGGAGGCCGTTTACGCCCGCGGGGCGTTCATGCAGTTGTTCAAGCCGGAGGTGGAAGGTTACCTCAAGGCCCACGACGGCCGCCTGATTGAAACACTGCTCACCCGTGAGGTCGGCACCATCGTCGTGCGGGCACGCGGCCGGGACGACTGGAGCTACGAGACCTACGCCGACACCGAGCACTGCGTGATCCCCGGACTCTAGGCAATCGGTGGTGGCAGTCCGTTGTTCGTTCAGAGAAGGCTTCCGTGCCGACCACTCCCGGCTACACTGCCCGCTGCATGACCCTGGAAGATCTCGGCTGGAACGACTGGTTCGCCTCCGCCTTCGCGCCGCACGCGAAGCCCGGTTGCGTCGCGGGCCGGGTGACCGCCGATTTCGGCCGCGGCTGGGGAGTGACCACGGCGGATGGCGAAATCCTCGCCGAACCCGCGGGCAAGCTTCGCCACCGTTCCAGTTGCCGGGCCGAGCTGCCGGTCGCGGGTGACTGGGTCGTCGTACAGCCGCGCTCTAACGAGCCGCGGGCGCAATTGCTCACCGTGCTGCCACGGCGCACGGTGTTGTCGCGCCAGGCCGCCGGTCACCGCCGCGCCGAGGAGCAGGTGCTCGCCGCCAATCTCGACACCGTGTTCATCGTCGTCGGCCTCGACACCGCGATCAACCTGCGCCGGCTCGAACGTTTTCTCACCGCGGTGCGCACCGGCGGCATCGTTCCGGTGGTCGTGCTGAACAAGAGCGATCTGCAGGCCGATCTCGCGGCAGTGCGCGCAGAGGTCACCGCCCACGCCGGCGATGCCGCGGTCGTCGCAACCAGCGCGACCCGGCGCGCCGGCGCGAAGGCCCTGAAGCCGTGGCTGGTGGACCGGCAGACCGTCGCCTTCCTCGGCACCTCCGGTGTGGGCAAGTCCTCGCTCGTCAACCGCCTCGTCGGCGAGGAACTCCAGGCCGTGCAGGAAGTACGGGCCGATGACCAGAAGGGCCGGCACACCACCTCGAGCCGCGAACTGCTGCGCGGACCGGGCGGCGTGTGGCTGCTCGACACGCCGGGCATGCGCGAGTTCCAGTTTTGGGATACGGACGCGCCGCTTACCGACCTCTTCCCCGACGTCGCCGCGCTCGCCGCGCAATGCCGGTTCCGCGATTGCCGGCACGGCACCGAACCCGGCTGCGCCCTGCAGGCCGCGATCGCCCGGGGCGAACTCAATGCCGCCCGCCTCGCGAGTTTTCTGAAACTCAAGGCCGAGCGCGCCCTGGCCTCCACCCCGTGGAAGCGGGGATGAAAGGCCGGCGCCCTTTCATCTCAGCCGAAAAACGCCAGCGGCAGGTGGAGGGCGGACCAGAGGGTGAAGCGCCACAAGGCCGGTCCCCTCACGGCACCCGCCAGCGTCGCGAAGTAGATGCCCTTGGCGAGGGTGTTGACCATCATCGCCACGAGAATCGCCGCGACCAGCAGCCGGGCCGGTTCGGCATTGGTTTGCACGAGCGAGAGAATGAAGGGATCGATGTCGACCACGCCCACGACGCCGGCGAGCCCGAGCAGCGCCGACGGGCCGAAATGATCTTGTACCAGCCGCGTGGTGACCATCAGCACGACAAACAACACGGCGAAGAGCAGGGCCGGGAGGATCTCGAAGGGATTCTGCAGCGAATTGACCGCTCCGCGCGGGGGTTCGTGCGGCTCCGTCGGCACCCGCCAGGCCAGCCCAAGGCCCAGCACGCACAGCAGCCCGAGCTTCCACCACAACGCGGGCAGAAACGCCGCGTTGAGGAAGCCGACCAGCGCGAGGATGCGCAGGTACATCACGCTGCCCGCCAACAGCGCCGCCTGCAGGGCGTGCCCGGCCTGCTCCGGCTGTTTCTGCGCCGCCCGGCCGGCCGCCACGCTGACGGCCGTGCTCGACACGATCCCGCCGGCGAGCCCCGAGAGCCACCAGCCGAACTTCGTCCCCAGTTTCTTGATCAGAAAATACCCCGCGAACCCCACCGCCGACACCATCACGACGATCAGCCAGAGCTTGCGCGGATTGATCGCGAAGCGGGTGAACGCCTGGTCCGGCACGATCGGCAGGATCAGGGCCGTGACGATCAGGAATTTCAGGACGGCGAGAAACTCGGTGCTGTCGAGGGTTTCGACCAGGTGCTCGAGCCGGGATTTCTCCGACAGCAACAGCGTGCCGATGATGCCCAGGGCGAGCGCGACCCACGGCGCGGCCAGCAGCGACAACACGCCGACCGCGAACGTCAGCAGCACGGCGGCCTCGGTCGTCCAGCCCACGCGGTTCTCCCGCATCTTCGCGACATATTCGAGCGCGGCGAGTCCGCCGACGACCAGCAGGCCCAGTGGCACCACAAACGCGATACCGAGTTGGTGGAGCAGCGCGCAGGCGAAGCCGAACAGGCTCACCAGCGTGAAGGTGCGGACGCCGGCAAAGACCCGGCTCTGCCGCGCCGCACCGGAATGTTCGCGTTCCAGGCCGATGAGAAAACCCAGGGCCAGCGCCAGGACGAAGCGCAATTCGAGCAGGTAGTCGGAGGGGGGCATGGGGCGGTGCCGGCCCGACGCCGGCGGTTCTGTCACAGCTTGCCACCGGCCGCCGCGCTGACAAGTCCGGTGACGCGACCCCGGCTCCGGGGACACCCCTCGGGTTTGGAGAGCGCTTCAGCGGTTTGTGTTTCCCTCGTAGCGGAAGCGCTTCCGCTTCTGTGCGGAAGAGCGCTGGCGCGCTGTTGGTAAGCCGTTCTGCTCCGCAACGAAAGCAGCGTCGCGGATGATTCGAAAAACCGAGAGGCACCCGCGCAGGATCGCGGACCGAGCGAATGCGCAAGAAGCCGTGTGCTACCCGCAGCCGCCTTCCCGCAGTGCGGTGCGTCAGATAGGCACTTTCGGGGCGGAGCCGGACCGACCCAAGTCCAGAGCGGAGCGGGGTCGCTCCGCCTCCAAGTGAAGCAAGGCGCCGGCTGAAGCCTCGCGGGCGGGCGCGTCATCCTGCGCGCCACCGACTCACGCGTGACTACGCCGCGGCGCCGCCACGACGCCCTCGGGGAAAGCGGTGCCCGGTCCAAACGCGACCGGCAGCGGCGGGGGCTGAAAGCGCCCAAAACTCGGCAATCCCGCCGCGCGCAAGAGCGCCGACTGCTGTCGCAAGAACTCACGCCCCAGCCAATATGGCTGTTCGGAAATGCGGCTCAGCAAGGAAAGGACGGCAGGGTTTTTCATGACAGGATGGGCTAGCGGACGCCCCGCACCGAGAGCGCCTTCAAGGTGCGGCGTTGCAGGCCGAAGGGCCGCACCGCACCATGGGTTTGGACTTCGAAGGCCGCACCCGCGATCAGGAGCAGCAGCGAGTCAAAGAGGGTGGTTTCAGAGGAAAGCGACACGGCGCGGGGGGAATGGGTAGTTTTCATGGGAGAAATAGTGTGGATTCTCCCGCCGGACAACCGGCGGTTCGGGGAGTGGACATTCTAGACAGACATTTTACGGATTGGTTTCGGTTCACCTGTAGAATGCAGGAGCCGGACCAATTCCCGCATTTCTCTGCAACTTTCGTGTTACGCGCCGGGTTTTGAAGGCATGAACCCATTTCCGAAATTCCTCCTGATCGTTGGAATCATCCTCGCCGCGCTCCTGCTTCCGGGCGCCGCTTTTCCGCTGGTCCACGGCGCAATTGGTGGCGTCGTCGCGCTCTTGGCCATGGTCGCAGCCATCCTGGCGGCGATCGGTCTCGGCCTCCTCGCGGGTGGAGCCACCCTCATCGGGCTGCTGGTCGCAATTTTCGCCGTGGCGCTGGGAGTGTTCGCGTTGCTTTCGCCAATCCTGATTCCGCTGCTGCTGATCGCCGGAGTGGCCGCCCTCATCGCCAAATCCGGCCGGCCTTCGGCAACGCCGGCCAGCGTCGCCTGAGCTGACGGGATATTTCGTTCGGTTCCGAAAACGGGACAGCAAGGACGCAAATCCGGGACGATCTCTGCCATTGCCTCGCCCTGACGCGCACCTCAAACCGGCAGGCATGACCTGGAAGGAGCTTTGTCGCGTGGCCGAGGAGATCGTTGAGCACAGCCGCACCCGACTGCCGCCCGAGATCCGGCCCCACGCCGAGAGCCTGCCGGTGACCTTCGAGCCGTTTCCGCAGGGCGCCATGCTGCAGGATGAAAACGTCGAGCCGGACATTCTCGGGCTTTTCGTCGGCGCCGATCTCGCCACCGCCGCCGACGCCTCCGACGTTCTCCCGCCGCAGATTCTGCTTTTTCTGGAGAACCTCTGGGATCACGCCGAGGGCAACCCCGCCACCTACCGCGAGGAGGTGCGCATCACCTACCTGCACGAATTGGGTCATTTCCTCGGTTGGGACGAGGGCGAAATCGAACGCCGCGGGCTCGGGTGAAGTTCGCCCGAATCGGACGGACGCGCGCGGGACTTGCACGCGTGTGCATTTTCCGGTAGCCCCTCAGCGTCATTGGTTCCTTGGAACCACATTTGGCCTTTACCAATCCCAGCATCATGCACCTGCGTTCCCTCCTTTCCCTCGTGGTCGCCTTCGCGACAGTCGCGCTTTCGGGCGCCGAAGACCGTCGCAAGGAACTCGTGACCGAAGTCGATTCCTGCTGGGCCATTCTGCAGGAATTCCAAGCCAGCCCGAAGACGGCCATCCCGGCCGCCATCCTCAAGCAGGCCAAAGCCCTGGTGATCGTAAACGAATTCCAAGGCGGTTTTATCTTCGGCATCAAGGGCGGTTACGGCGTCGTGCTCGTGCGCCAGCCCAACGGCCGTTGGAGCGTCCCGGGCTTCCTCGACGCGGGTGAGGCCAGCCTCGGTCTCCAGCTCGGCGCGAAGTCGGTCTGTACCATTTACGTGGTGATGGACGACGCCGGCGCCCGCCTGCTTTACCGGCCCCGTTTCAACTTCGGGGTCGACGCCGTCGCCGTGGCCGGGCCGCTGGCCGCCAGGAAGCAGGAGACCACCGCGATCATCAAGGCCTCGATCCTCGCCTACCAGAAGAACGCCGGCTTGTACGCCAGCGCCAAGTTCAAGAGCGGCTGGCTCTCCGCCGACAACTCGAAGAATCGTTTCTTCTACAGCACCGAGCGCACGATGCCCGAGATTCTCTTCTCCGACTGGATCACCCAGCCGGCGGAGGTGAAGGATTTCGTCGGATACGTGCAGCAGCTGGCCGGCGAGTGACCCGGCGGCGGACACGCCTCAACGCTTCTCCGGCGAGCCCCCGGCGGGCTCGCCATTTTTGTCGCCCGCCCCGGACACCCCGGGTTTCGCTGCGACGGTTTTCGTCGCCAGCGGATGGACCTTCGGGGCGAAGACCCGCCGCAACAACCGCGCCGCCACCACCACTCCCAGGATACAGGCGAAGGCCAGCAACACGTAACCCGGGTGCTTTTCCGTGATCAATTCGCCGGCGAGAATGAAGCCGAAGGCGATTCCGGTTTCGACGATCAGCGAAATCCAGAAATACTTCCAGAACGGCACGCGCGCCAGTCCCAGGAGATAGTTCTGCGCCATCAGCGGAAGCCCCGGGGCGAACCGCACGGCCAGCACGGCCCAGATGTGTTCGTTGGCGGGCAACACCGGCACGATCCGTCCCCGTTTGGCGAACCACTTCTGGATCAACCCCCGCAGCGGCCCCGCGGCCAGCCAGTACCCCAGGCTGATGTTCAACGCCAGGGCGACGACAATGCCCGCGAGGCTGGGCCACACCCCGTGCACCGCGCCCGCGGAAAGAAACAACACGCTGACCGGGAAAAAGACCACCGGAAGGAGCGCAATCGCGAGATAAAACACCGGCCACGGCAGCTCGCGCAACCGTGCCGCATTGCGCTGCAACAGTGTCACCACCGCGTCATGATTGACACCATACGCCCACAGCCCCAGGGCCACCGCCGCAACGACCACGAGCACGGTCACAAGGACCGCCCGCGGTGGCAGCACCGGTTTTGGGATGTACGTCATCCCGACAAAAAGACCGCGCCCGCCCCGGTCCGGCAATCTCCGTTTGCAGGGGTTGGGCTGTGCAGCTCCGCGGCCTGGCGGATTGAGCATTCAGGTTGATCCGCGAAATTCGCGGCCGCGTTCTCGGCTGCGGCCTCCCCTGGGTCAGCGCAGTCCGTGACGGAGGTGGATCGCCCGCACGAAACAGCATCGGCGTGGGGCCGGGCTGTGTGGCTCTTGTGAGGCCAGTCGAGTTGACCACGGATCACGCGATTACCCACGGACAGCGCACTCGTCCTCCGCGCCCATCCGCGCAATCCGCGGTTTTCCTTCGCCGCGGGGCCGGTGAACTGCGCAAGACAATCCCTGGATGAACTCTCGTGTGCCGATTAGCCAAAACGACTTAGTTGGACCGTGATTACGCAGGAACACGCCTTCGCCTGGCCGGTGACTGTAGGGTCGGCCCTTGCGGCCGGACCGTTTGCGCTCGGAAAGCGGCACGTCGACGAGCGACGGCCCGACCGACGATTGCCTGAATCCGGATAAGCGGCGATGAGCGAAGCTCAGCGTTTCTCCCCCGCCTGCCGCAACCGCACGCCTACGCTCGCCCGTGGCCCGAGAAAAACTCGATCGCGTCCTCCACGGCCGAAACGAAGAACTCAACCTCGGCGGGCGTATTGTAGAGATGGAAACTCGCACGGGCGGTCGAAATCACGCCGAGTTTCTTGTGCAACGGCATCGTGCAGTGGTGGCCGCCGCGCACCGCGACGCCACGTTCATCGAGAAAGGTCGAGAGGTCGTGGGCGTGCACCCCGTCAATGATGAAGCTCACCAGCCCCGTCGCGCCGGCGGCCGGTCCGAGCAGGCGCACGCCGGGCAGCGCCGCCAGTCCGCGGCGCGCGAGGGCAACGAGTTCGGCGTCGTGCGCGTGGATGCGGTCGCGCCCGACGGCGTCGAGGTAATCCAGCGCCGCATGCAGGCCGATGGCCTCGGCGATCGGCGGCGTGCCCGCCTCGAAGCGCATCGGCGGCCGCTTGTAGGTGCTACGTTCATACTTCACGACGTCGATCATCTCCCCGCCGCCATGGAATGGCGGCATGGCGTCGAGCAGTTCGAACCGTCCCCAGAGCAGGCCGCTGCCGGTGGGCCCGAGCATCTTGTGGCCGGAGCAAACGAAGAAATCGCAGCCGAGGGTCTGCACATCGACCGGCAGATGGCCCGCACTTTGCGCGCCGTCGACAACTGTGACGATGCCCTTGGCCCGGGCGCGCCGGCACAACTCCGCCACGGGCACGACCGCGCCGAACACGTTCGAGAGGTGGGTGAACGCCAGCAGCTTCACGCTGCTCGTCAGCAACTCGTCGAGTCTCCCCAGATCGAGATCGCCGCTCATTCCCGTCACCGGAATGTAGGCCACACGCGCGCCCCGCCGCTCCGCCAGCATCTGCCACGGCACAAGATTGCTGTGATGCTCCATCTCCGTGAGGAGGATCACGTCGCCGGGGCCGATGTTCTTCTCGCCCCAGGTGCGCGCGAGCAGATTGAAACCCTCGGTGGCGCCGCGGGTGAAGATGATCTCCTCCCGCCGCGCGGCGTTGAGGAAGGTGGCCGCCCGGTCGCGCGCCGCCTCATAGGCGACAGTGGCGCGATGACTCAGTTCATGGATACCGCGGTGGACGTTGGCATTCGCCGTCTCGTAGTAGTGACTGATCGCCTCGATCACATACGCCGGCTTCTGCGTCGTGGCGCCGTTGTCGAGATACACCAGCGGGTGTCCCTTCACGGTTTCCCGCAGAATGGGAAAGTCGTCGCGGAGCGACGCCCAGGTATGCAGTTTCAGGTCGGGAAGCTTCGGATGGTTTGCACTCATGGCCGGCAGCACAGTGGTAGCGGGCCGGGAAGATGGGCACGCGTACTCGGGAGCGCAAGCCGCCGGACGTGATTTGCGCAGCAACCGGCCTCCGGCCTCACCCCGCCGCCGGGACACGACGCAGCACCTCAAAACAGGCGCGGGCGTTGTGATAGGGACACTTCCAGGGACCGATCTTCTGGCTGTCCGCAAACTTCGGATAATCCGGGTACACCTGGCCGGACCGGTCGAGCACGGCGAACCACTCGCCGTACTTCGCATCCACGACATGGCGCTCGGTGAAATCCCACACGCGGGTTGCGGCGGCCAGATACGGCGCATGGCCGCTGAGCTGGTAGGCGTTCAGGAAACCGACCACCGCTTCGGCCTGCGGCCACCAGTGCTTGTCGGAGCAGAGCACGCCCGAAGCGTCGCCGTCGTAGAACACGGCGCCGTCGGCATCGAGACCGTGGACGAGCACGCCGTCGGCCAGCGCGAGGGCGACCCGCTTGGTGCGCTCCATGAGCGCCGGTTCCGCGAGGACGGCCGCCGCTTCCCAGAACAGCCAGCTCGCCTCGATGTCGTGGCCGTAGGAAATCTTCGGCAGCAGCGAGCGCCACTCCAGATCGAAGAAAAGGTCGCAGTGCGTAAAAGGGGTGGCCGAAACGACGCGGTCGAGAATCACCGTGAGCAGGTCGCGCAGCGCGCGGCGCACACGCTCGTCGGGCCAGGCACTCAGGAGCGCCGTATAGGCCTCGAGGACGTGCAACAGGGTGTTGTTCGACTTGGGGGAATTGAGGTCCTTGTCGCTCAGGCGCATGTCGGCCAGCGGGCCCCAGTCGGCGGCGAGCGCCTCGATGTAGCCGCCGTGTTTGGGTTCGCGGGCGCGCTGCTCGATGAATCCGAAGAGTTCCTGGGCGCGCGCGAGGGCGGCTTTGTCGCCGGTGGCTTGATACCACTCGGTGAGGCCGTAGATCGCGAAGGCCTCGGCGTAGACCTGCTTGCGCGGCGAGTGGGGCTGCAAATCGCGCGTGAGACTCCAGAAATAGCCGCCGTGGTGGCGGTCGCGGAAGGAGCCTTCGAGCAGGGCCAGCGCCTGGCGGCCGACTCCCAGCCACTCCGGGCGCGGGTCGCGCCGGACGGCCGCGGCGAACGTCCACAAAATCCGGGCACAGAGGACGACGTGACGCGGTACATCGTCGAACTCGCGCAGGTCGTGGGTGAGGATGCCGATGAGGTTGCCATCCGCCTTGAAGGCGTGGCGCGCCCAGAAGGGCAGGATGTTCTGCGTGAGGTCCGCCTCCATGCGGCGGCGGAGATCGGCGAGGGAGGACGCGGGCGAAGTCATGCGAGCAGCGACCGTAGTCGCCGCCACCGGCTTGGCGAGTCTGCGGTGGAGGACAGGCGAGGCGCCACATCGCCGCAGAACGAAGCTTGAAAGCAAACAGCGCCGGACCGTATCAACCCGCATGGAGCGTACGCCCACTGCCGCCGCGGAACCGCCAGCCAGGACCATCGAATCGACGGTCCTGCCGGTGTTGTGGGCGTTGAGCCTGTCCCACCTGCTCAACGACTCGATCCAAGCAGTCCTGCCCGCGATCTATCCGCTCCTGAAGGAGACCTACGCCCTCAACTTCACGCAGGTCGGGCTCATCACCTTCGCGTTTCAGGCCACCGCTTCCCTGCTCCAGCCCGCCGTCGGTTACTACACCGACCGCCGGCCGAAACCCTTTTCGCTCGCGCTCGGCATGGGCGTGACGCTCACCGGACTCGTGCTGCTTTCGCGGGCAGCAACCTTCCCGTGGTTGCTCGCGGCCGCGGCGCTGGTCGGCACCGGCTCGTCGATCTTCCACCCCGAAGCCTCGCGCATTGCCCGTCTCGCCTCCGGGGGGCGCCACGGTTTTGCTCAATCGGTCTTCCAGGTTGGCGGCAACTTCGGCACCTCGCTCGGGCCGCTGCTGGCCGCCGCGATCATCGTGCCCGCCGGACAACGCGGGGTGCTCTGGTTCACGCTTTTGGCCCTCCTCGGCATCTTTGTGCTCTCCCGCATCGGCGCCTGGTACCGCGACCGCCTGCGGCAGCAACACACCCGCCCGACCGCGCCCGCCCGCACCTCGCCATTGCCGCGGCGCAAGGTCGTCACCACGCTCGCGCTGCTCGGCGCGCTGATCTTCTCGAAGCACTTCTACCTCGCGAGCCTCGGGAGCTACTACACGTTCTTCCTGATGGAAAAATTCGGCTTCTCCATCCGCGCCGCGCAACTCCGGCTGTTCGTCTTCCTCTTTTCGGTCGCCGCCGGCACGCTCCTCGGCGGACCGCTGGGCGACCGTTTCGGGCGTAAAAGGGTGATCTGGTTTTCCATCCTCGGTGTCGCCCCGTTCACGTTGCTTCTCCCCTACGCCAACGCGACCTGGACGGTGCTGCTGACCATCCCCATCGGACTGATCCTCGCTTCCGCGTTTCCCGCGATTCTCGTCTACGGCCAGGAGCTGCTGCCCGGCAAAGTCGGACTCGTGGCCGGATTGTTCTTCGGCTTCGCTTTCGGAATCGCCGCCGTGGGGGCGGCCCTGCTCGGCCGCCTGGCCGACCACAGCGGCATCGTCTTCGTCTACCGGATATGCGGCTTCCTGCCGTTGATCGGACTGCTGACCGTCTTTCTGCCCGATCTAAAGAAGACCGCATCAGCGGTGCCACGGACCTGATTCGGAACCGCCGTTCGTGATTCTCGCCGCGCCCTCGCAGCGACGTTCGCCAGGAACGTCGTTCTCCTCGGCACCACGATCGCCTTCCGACGAAAACCTTGGCGGGCTTCGCCACGTCGCGGAGCAAAGGCGAACCGTTTGCCCGATGCCGTGCTCGTAACAACGTTTGCGGCCGACTCAGCTCCGTTCTTCCCAGAACCGTGCGAGGTGAAGGAGTGTCTCGGCCGCGCGCGCCATGTCCTGCACGGTCACCCATTCCCGCTGACTGTGGATTTCGTGCATGCCGGTGAAGAGGTTCGGGGCGGGCAGACCGCGGGCGGTCAGTTGCGAGCCATCGGTGCCGCCCCGGATCAGCTCCGAGGCCGGCTCGAGCCCGGCGCGGCGCACGGCCTCGAGCGCGAACTCCACCGGCCGCATGTCCTGCGAGAGCCAGTAGCGCATGTTGCGGTACTGCTCCTTGAACGTGACGTCGATGCGCGCCCGCGGTTCGGCCGCCCGGAGTTCCGCGGCGACGCCGTCCACGATCGCCCGCTTGGCGGCAAGGCCGTCGAGTTCGAAGTCGCGGAGGATCAGCCGCACCGTCGCGCGCTCGGCGTTGCCGGCGATCTCGGTGGGATGCACGAATCCTGTTCGGTCGTCCGTACACTCGGGCGATGCTTCCATGGGCAACGCCGCGACAAAGCGCGCCACCAGGCGGAGCGCGTTCACCATGACGTCCTTGGCCCATCCGGGATGCGAGGCCACGCCGCGGATCTCCACCAGGGCTGCGTCGGCCGAAAACGTCTCCCAGTCGACGAAGCCGCGGGTGCCGCCATCGAGCGTGTAGCCGATATTGGCCGCGAGCTGGGCAAGTTCCAACTTCTGGATGCCGAGACCGATTTCCTCATCCGGATTGAAACACACGCGAATCCTCCCGTGGGGAATTTCCGGATGCCGGAGGAGGTGTCGCACGGTGCTCATGACGATCGCCACGCCCGCCTTGTCGTCGGCGCCAAGCAGGGTGCCGCCGCTGGCGGTGATCACGTCTTCGCCGATCGCCTCCCGCAGATGCGGGATCGTCTCGACGGTGAGTTTCTGGCTCGGGTCGTCGGGCAGCACGATGGGACTCCCGTCGTAGGCGCGGTGCACGATCGGCTTCGCGGCGCCCGGCAATTCGGTCGCGGTATCCACATGGGCAAACCAGGCGAGCGTCGGCACCCCGGTTTTCGTCGTCGTGGCGGGGATCGTGGCGAAAACGTAACCGTGCTCCGCGATCGCAACCTCCGCCGCGCCAAGTTCACGCAACTCGCGCTCGAGGAGCCGCAGCAGGTCCCACTGGCCCGGCGTGCTCGGCGTCGTCCCGGAGTGGCTGTCGCTGCGGGTGTCGATCCGCACGTAGCGGCAGAAGCGTTCGAGGAGGTCCGCGGTGTCGATGCTCATGAGGCGAATCCAGCACGTCCTGGCGCCCGCGGCGAATGGGAAAACGGATTGACCTGCACCGAGGCCCAAGCGGCCAAGCGCGGTTCTCTCTGGGGCGGGATGACGCCGCGAATTCCGGTTTTCCCATGACCCCGCGTGCGAGCGCAGGGATTCCGCCTTTCGGGCGACAGGCGACAGCGGAACCGTCGATCCGTGCGCAGGCGTGCAATCCGCAGTTTCCCTTCTTACCCGTGCCTGCAGGGGTCGTGCAGCGGGCCATGACGGGAACAGTGTCGCCGCGCCCGACCCGGCGAAATCCCGGCCCGCATTGTAGTAGAAGCTTCGGCACAACGTTGCTAGGCTCCGCGACCGTGAATGCCGCCCCGGCCTCCGCCCGAAACCATGCCCTGGATGCAATGCGCGCCTCCGCGCTACTGCTGGGCGTGCTGCTCCACGCAGCGCTGGCCTACCTGCCGGGTCCCGGCATCGGGTGGGCGGTACAGGATGCGAGCACCCACCCGCTCTTCGGCGCCCTGGTGTTCGTCATCCATTCCTTCCGGCTCGGGGCGTTCTTCCTGCTCGCGGGCTATTTCGGACGCCTGCTACACCTCCGCCTCGGCGGTGGCGGCTTTGCCCGGAATCGACTGAAGCGCATCTTCGCGCCGTTCGCAGCGGGCTGGTTGCTGGTCTACCCGCTGCTCGCGTTTGGGTGGGTTTGGGGCGCAATGAAAGGGGCACCGGCGCTGGCTCCCCAAGCCCTGGCCATTGGTTATTCTGTCGCGCTCCAGCAGCTCGGTGGTCTCGTCGGAGTCGGCGGATGGAAAGCCGGCTTCCCCCTCAGCCATCTCTGGTTTCTCTACTACCTGCTGTTGGTCTACGGACTCTTTCTCGGGGCCCGGCTGCTGGCATTGCGGACGGGGCTTCACACGAAGGAATTGCTGACCCGCACCGACCACTGCACCCGTTTCCTGTTGGGCAGCCCGTGGGGCCTGCCCGTGCTGGCGACCGCGACGTTGGCCTTTCTCTCCGGGATGGAGCACTGGGGACTCGACACACCGGACAAGACCTTCGTGCCGCATTTCCCTGCCCTTCTGCTCTACACCTTCATCTTCGAGCTGGGCTGGCTGCTGCACCGGCAGACAGGACTCCTCGACGAAATCCGCCGACGATGGGGTTCCTCTCTGGCGATCGCACTGATCGCTTCAGTGCCAGCATTGCTGCTGGTCGGCGCCGAAGGGCCAACCTCTTCGCCGGCCCTCAGGGTGACGTTCCAGTTCGTCTACGCCTTCATGATGTGGTCGTGGATCCTGGCGTGCTTGGGGCTCTTTCTGCGCTTCTGTGCCTGCGAGAGCGGCACGTGGCGTTACCTCGCCGACTCGTCCTACTGGGTCTACATCATTCACCTGCCGGTGGTCACCGCGCTGCAGGTGGCCCTCAGCCGCTCGCCCCTGCCCTGCGGAACGAAGTTCGCGATCGTCGCGGCAGGAGCGACGCTCGTCTCGCTCGCCAGCTACCATCTCCTCGTGCGCTCCACGCCGATTGGTTTGCTCCTCAACGGTCGGCGATATCCGTTCTTTACGCGCCCGCGCTGAGTCGTGGGGGCGCGGACTGCACCGCCATCACTTCCCCATCTTTGCCGTGTCGCCGATCAGGCAATCCTCGGAAGCTGGTAGAGCACGTCGCCGACGGTCGGGGTGTCGGGATTGTCGGACAGCACATATTACGGTGCATCCACCTTCCTGCCGTCGAGTTCGATCGGCCAGGTGGCCCCCTGAGCCAAGGCCGCGGCCGCGAGCGCAAGCACCGCGAGAACGATCCGCTTCAATCTCCCATGGGGCATGCGGGCAGGAAACGCGGAGCGGGCGCGCGAGGCAAGCCACAGAAAGGAGGAACCGATACCAACCTTCGCACAGTAGCTCCCGGCGGATTGTCACGTAATACGTTACAATTAGCCGGGGGCCGCTGTGTCCAGTATCCGGACGCATGGCGGCGGCGCTTCATCCGGGCGGCGGACGGACGCCGGGCGATTCCCGGGAGGGCCATTGCCAATCGCGGCATGACTCCGGGTCCGGGCCGGCCCTTCCGCCCCTCGCCCGAGCCTGCGGCGGAGCGAGGTCGCGCCGCCCCCCAGCCGAACAAACGCGCCACGCGCTGAAGCAGCGAACGCCGGCAACATTTCCAGCCGCCGGAGGGCATCGGCTGGTCCCTTTCTATGGGGCATTCCACGGCGGGCAGAG
>Ga0302322_100002312_pt1 | contig 16079 bp, 8 predicted proteins | sample Fen_T0_2_FD_203757 | JGI IMG/M metagenome (GOLD analysis project Ga0302322, IMG submission 203757) | Peat permafrost microbial communities from Stordalen Mire near Abisko, Sweden - Fen_T0_2 | ecosystem: Environmental > Terrestrial > Soil > Wetlands > Permafrost | place: Sweden: Abisko... | reverse complement strand
GTGGCGCGCACCCGCGTCGAGAAGTCGCCGCCGGTGCTCAGCGCGAGCAGGAACCGGTTGCGCACCTGCTGCTCGTTGAGCACCGAACCCACGAGCCGGCGCGAGATCGAGGCGACCTGGTCGGCGGGCATCCCGGTGGCGCGCAGCCCGGCCTGCAGGTCGGCGATCACCTCGTGCAGCGCGATCGACTGGAGCATCTCCCGGGCGGCCGGCGAGCGCAGCCGCTTCCCGGGCTCCGGCAGCAGCAACCGGCCGTCCCTCGCCGGGCCGGAGGCGTTGGTGCCGCGGGTGAAGTGCGCGGGATAGGTGATCTGGACGCCGACCTGGCCGGGCAGCGGGGGCACCGGCGCGCCCGTCCACCGCCTGCCGTCGACGTACACCTCGTGGTCGAGGGTCGCCTGGAACTCGTTGGACCTGTCGACGAACAGCTTGCGGCCCGTCATCACCTTGAGCTTCTGGGCGAACTTGGCGGTCCGGGAGGTGCCCGCCGACAGGCTGGGGGAGATCGCGACCGCCTTCGCCGCGACCTTCCCCGCCGCGTTGACGACGGCCAGCACGGGTCCGACGACCGCGCCGAGCCCCGTGGACGCCTTGGTGCCGCTGCTGTTCGAGACGTCGGTGCTGCCGAACGAGACCCCGAACCGCGCCGTCTCGCCCTTGGGCCGGGGCTTCAGCGGCGTGTGGTGGCGCGGTACCGGGCGGATCCAGACGACGCGCCCGGCGATGACGGTCGTGCGGCCCTCCAACAGGTCCTTGCGCACCTGGTTCGGGGTGCGGGGGCGTCCGGTCGCGGGGTCCACGAGCATGCCGGTGATCTCCCGGGCGACGCCGTCGCGCAGGGCCTGCTGCAGCGCCCTCCCCGGCCGCCCCGACGGCGCCGGAGGGCCCGCGGGGTCGAGGAGGGCCGCGACCCGGGCGGCGTGCCGGCGCGCCGCCGCCAGGGCCTGGGCCGGGTCCTGCAGGTCGAGCCCGGTCAGCTCCCGGACAGCGAACTCCCCGAGGACGCCGTGCCGCTGGTACCAGGCGGGCCGGTTGGCCTGCCACTGGTCCGGGGCGGGGATCGGGACGGCGGGGGGCGGCGTCCGGCCGGGGAGCGCATGAGCGTGAGGCACGTGGCCGGGGAGCAGATGGCCGGGGGGCCGGGTCGCGAGGTGGACGGCGTCCGACAGGCGGGGGGTGGGCACGTGCAGGCCCTCCGGCACCCAGGGGGCGATGAGCGCGTACCCGGCCGGCACCGTCAGCTCGCCGCCGTCCGTGACGCGGGCCGGGCCGAGGGGCACCAGCACGGGCGTGCCGCGGGCGGCCACCCGTTCCGCGACGTCGGCGAGCAGCCCGCGCACGTCCGGATGCGGCGTGGAGCGCGGGGTGATCACCTCCAGGCGCGGCCGGGCGGGCCGGGGCGGCGCGGCGAGCGCGCCCGTGACCGGGTTCGGGTGCAGGGGCACCACCCCGTCGAGGCCGGTCCCGGGCGACTGCAGGTGCGCCAGCTCGCCGGTGAACAGGGACAGCAGGTTCGGGCCCCGGCGCTGCCGGCCCTGCTCCTGCAGCTGCTGGAAGGTGTCCAGGAGCGCGGCGACGCGCACGTCGGGGTGCGGCAGGTCGAACCGGTCGGGGATCGACCGGGCCGCCAGGTCGAGCAGCTGTGCCGCCGTCGCCACCGTGAAGGGGAGGTCGGGCCCGCGGTCCAGCTCCTCGGCGGTGGTGCGGGCGAGGCCCTCGGCGACGTCGATGCGTGCGGAGAGAGCGGACCGCAGGTCGGTCTCGGGCAGCGGCTCGTCGCGGCCGTCAGGGTGGCGCACACGCAGCTCGCCGCCGCCCGACGGGCGGATGCGCCCGTCCGGGCCCGTCCCGACGGGGGTGGTGGAGTACACGACCGGGACGCGGGAGCGGCGCGCCAGATCGGTGAGGTACCGGTCGGTGCGCCAGTCGCCCGGGCGGACCGGCCCCGAGGGCAGCCAGACCGCCGTCCGGGTGCCGGGGGGCGCCGGCCGCGGGCGGGCCCCGCGGGTGAGCACGTGCAGGGCCCCGCCGGAGTCCAGGGCGAGCTGCTCGACGGCCTGCGCGGGCTGCGGGTGGACGGTCGGGAACGTGCCGACGTCGCGCACCGTCGCCGCGTCGACGGCCCGGCCGCCGAGCGAGGGCACGCCCGGATGGAACGACACGGCGACGAGGTCGTGGTCGGACGGCGACACGTCCCCCAGCACCGTCGAACCCCTGGGGTCCAGGTAGACGAGCCCGGCCTCCTCCCGCAGCACGGTGACGGCGTGGGTCTCGTCGCCGTGGGGGGTCGTGCGCGTGTGGACGAGACCGGCCAACCCACCCACGGGCAGGTGGCGGAGGGCGTTCCGCTCGAAGTCCGCGAGGGAGGTGAAGCGCTCCAGTTCCGGCTCACGCTCGCCGTCCCGGCTCTGGCCCTGGTTCGAGCTCTGGCTCCGGCCCGGCATGGAGCGGGCGAAGCGCAGCAGCTGCTCGCCGCCGCTGAGCGGGCGGCCGGACTCGTCGGTGACCAGGCCGCCGTCCCGGCCCGCGGGCGGGACGACGAAGGTGCCTCCCTCGCGCAGCGACAGGACGACGCCCATCACGGTGAACACGCAGTTCTGCATCCGCCGCCGGTGCTGCTGCGGCGGCGTGAGCCCCTGGCCGGTGCCGGTGCCCGTCGCGTCGGTCACGGTCCGGTTCACCGCGCGCAGTCGCTCGAACCGGCGCTCGAGGACCTGCCGGTCCGTCCTGGTGAGCCAGGCGTGACGGACGTGGGCCTGCCGGGCGACGTCCGCCAACCCCGCGCCGCGGATGCTCCCGGGGACGTCCGGCACCTGCAGGGACGACGCCTGCCCGGACGTCGACGCCCCGTCCCACGGGGCCTTCGGCATCGACACCCCGCGAACCTCCACCAGGACCTGCGGTGCCGTGGTGCCCGCGGAGGTGTCGAGCGCGGAGAAGGTCGTGTAGACGCCGAGGTAGTCCTCCTGGCTCGCGGTACCCGTCCCGGTGAGCGCGGCGTCGAGATAGGCGACGACGTCGTCGGCCAGGGGCGGGACGCTGCGGTCGGAGGGCGGTTCCTTCTCCGTGAGGGTCCGGGTGATGGTCCGGTGCATCTCCTGGGCCATCTGCTCCTTCAGGGCGGCGGCGTGCTCCGCGAGGAAGGTCTTGGCGCGGGCGGACAGGGCCTGCCGGACGACGAGCGGCGACTGCCGGGACAGGACCGCGGTGTGGTTCTTCCAGAGGTTCGTCCGGCGCGGCTGGTCGCTGTACGCCAGCTCCACGGCGTCCCGGGAGGGATGCGTGATCGCCTGGGCGAAGGTCAGCGCCAGGAACCCGGTCACCTCCTGCTCGGCCAGCGGGTCCGTCAACCCCTTCTCGGCGACGATCCGTCGGGCGAGCGCCAGGCCGGAGGCGAGCGACCGGCCCGCCAGCCGGGCGACCGCCGCGGCGACGTCGCCCTTCGGCAGGGTCCGGCGACCGTCGGCCTCCTGCTGGGCGTGCCGGCGGGACACCTCGTCCAGCAGCGGGAGGAGACCCCCCGTCGGGACGCCCACCGTCCACTGGAACATGATGTCGCCGGTGTCGAAGCCCTGGTCGACGGTCAGCCGTGCCCTGGCCGCCGCCGTCCGCGGGAGCCCGGTCAGGCCCAGGGGGGCGAAGAGGTGCCAGACGCTGACCGTCCTGCCCCGGAAGGCGGCCAGCCGGTCCTTCAGCGCCTGCCAGGCGGCGACGGCCTGGTCGACGTCCACCTTGGTCCGGTCCGCCGACTCCCCGGGGACCACCGGGGACGGCTTGAACACCACCTCCATCCGTGGACCGTCGGTGACGACGTCGAAGTACTTCCCCGTGAAGAGGGTCTGCGACGCGGTGAACGGCTTGCGGGTGTCGGGATCGGTCACCCGGACACCGGCGAACTCCCCCTCGGACCCGATGCCGGTCGCCGTGAGGTCTCCGAGGTCGAGCAGGCTCCGCGAGCCCTCCAGGTCGTGACCACCGTCCAGGTCATGACCACCGTCCAGGTCCAGGAGGGCGCCGTCCCGCGTGCCCCTGCCGTCCGGGCCCAGCGGGACCACGGTGAGGTCGCGGGCGCGGGTCAGCAGGGCCAGGGCCCGCTCGTCGTCGGGCAGCATGTCCACCGGCTGCCAGGGGGTGCGATCGGCGTCGAGGTCGGTGAGCTCGCGCACCAGCGGGCCGCCCTGCGGGCGCCAGCGGGCGTCGTCGACCCGCTGGGCGTCGACGACGAGGATCTTCCCGTCGTCCGTCTTCACCAGCGACCAGGCGTGGCGCCTGCCGTCGGGGCCGGTCGCGTGGACGCTCATCGCCGTCAGGTCGGGCCGGCCTGCGAGCACGCGGGCCAGGGCGTGGACCGAGCCCTTGAACGGGCGGCGGACGCCGCCGCTCAACGACTCCACGAGCCGGGCCGGCTCATGCCCCAGCGAGTCGTCGACGCGGCCGTGCCCGAGGACGGACGCCAGCAGCGCCGCGTCCCGCAGCATGCAGTCCGCCGGTCGCGCCTCCCGCCCGGGGGTGGGGACCTTCGCCAGGGCCTGGACGGCGGCGTCCACCCGGTCCCGGATCGCGGTCCTCGCCGTCGTCCCGGTCCTCGCCGTCGCCGTCGTCGTGGCGGTGAGGTAGTCGCCGAACGCGTACGCCGTCCGGACGTGCTGCGCCGTCGTCTCCTTCCCGCCGGGGACCCCGCGCACCGGGTCGAGCGACCGGGACCGTCCCGGGGGCTTCGACCGCGGGGTGCCCCGGCCCGGGTTCGAGCCGGGGGGTGTGAGGGCGGGCAGGGGGTTGACGGTGTCGGCAGGCTTGCTCGGGGACGGCGTGAGCGACGGGCGCCCCGCCTCCCGCGTGATGGCCGCCAGGGCTCGGCCGATGCTCGTGTCCCGGTCGCCGCGCTTGGGCGGGGCCAGCCCGTGGTGCGCTTCGCCGGTGCCGACGAGGCTCTGCAGGAAGGGGTTGGGCCGTGAGGGGTGCGGGGTCTGCGGCTGTTGGACCGGCTGCTCCGGTGAGGGTCGGGGACGCGCCGTCGACGGCTGCGAACCGAGCAGCGCGTCACCGAGCCGGGAGGGCGCGGGCGTCCGTGGTCCGTGGTCCGTGGGCTCGTCGCCGGTCGACGCGTTCTGGCCCGGCCCGTTCCGGAGGGACCCGTTCTGGGCGGACCCGTTCTGGGCGGACCCGTTCTGGAGGAGGGCGTTCCCGGTCGACGGGCTTCCGGTGAGGGGCGACGACGGCGGGACGGGCCGTTGCGTCACGCCCGTCCCCTGGTCCCCCGGGGTGCGCTGCGGCGGCACCGACGACGTCTGCTGCTGCCCGGGAACGGTGAGCGGCGGACCGTCCAGGTGCTGCGCCGTCCCCGGCGTGCCGAGGGGCGGCACCTTCCCGACGTCGCCCGGCAGCCCCGGGTGTCGCCCGGCACCGTTCGGGGTCGTGCCGCCCGGGCCGTCGGACGGCAGGGAGTGGTCGGGCGACCCTTCCGACGGCAGGGAGACGGCGGGCGACACCGACAAGGACGACGACGGCGCGAGGGACGGCGGCGTGAGGGACGACGGGGTCAGCGGCGACGGGGTGAGCGCGGGCGGCGCGTCCAGGCCGCCGTGCCCCGACCGCGCGACCGGGCCACCGTCGCCGCGGACCATGGAGAGGATCTGGTGCGGTTGCGGTGCGGTGTGGGTGCCGTGGCCGTGGAAGAACCGCTTGATGCGGGTCCCGAACTGCTCGGAGAACGCCTCCGACCCTCCCGACAGGAGGTTCCCGAGGAGGTCCTGGGGATCGAACGGATTCTGGCCGTCGACCGCCGAGCCCGCCGCGCCGCCCACCGTCTCGCCGACCATCTCCAACAGGACGCGGTGCAGGTCCTCCTTCGACAGCCCGGTTCCGACGCGCAACCGTTCCAGGGCTGCGGCGGACTCCTCGCGCGACGGCCGTCCCCGCGGCTCCGGCTCCGGCTCCGGACGCGGCGTGCCGCTGTCCGGCTCCTTGGCCGGCGGCTGCTTCGCGGGCGGCTCCTTGGCCGAAGGCAGCGGCGACGGCTCGGGATGCGGCGGCGGTGCGCCGTCCGGCGTCGGCTTCGGCTCCGGGCCGCCCGGGTGCACGCCCGGCCCGTGGGGGCCGCCGTGCTTGAAGAGGTTGGCGACGGCGTTCGTCGCCAGGTGAGCGCCGACGCCGGACGCCGCACCGATCTTCATCGCGTGCAGGATGGCGTCCCAGTCCATCCCGTTCGTCGCCCCGGCGGCCAGGACGACGAGCTGGGCGGCGGCCTCGATGCCCACCTGGAACTTGGTGCTGTTCCAGATGGCGGCGACGAACCGGTCGAACTCCGTCGTCGTCCGGGAGGTCGCGGTCCGGGCGACCTCCCAGGCCGCGGCCTCCCGCGCGGCCGCGCCCACCGGGTCGACGACCGCCTCGGCCTCGGCCGTCATCATCTCCCAGAGCAGCCAGGCCACGTTGAGGAAGTCGGTGACCTGCGCCTTGAAGAGCTGGACGGCGGCGTCCTCCAGCGAGGCGGCGTTCTTGGTGCCGAACGACTTCAGCGTGTCGAGGGAGCCGCCCTCGCTGGTGAAGTGCTTCAGGGAATCCGCGAAGGCCTTGGAGGACTGGCCCCTGGCCCTCGCCCGGGCCTCGACGGCCAGGTCGGCGAGCAACTGCTTGGCGCCGTCGACGCGGGCGGCGAGGTCGAGGTAGACCTGCGCCCGCTGCTGCATGGTGCCGGCCTTGCTGGCGGGGATGAAGTCCCCGACCAGGGCGAAGAAGAGGCCCTGGGCCCACGGCTCGAACTGCAGGTCGGGCAGTGCCATGGTCCCCGGTCACCTCCTGTCCTCGCCCGCGCCGCGGATCCCTCGGAGCGACCCCTCCCGGACCTCCCCGAGGGATCCACGGACGCTCAGGCGTGATGGTTCACGGTGGTGGAGCTGCCGTTCGAGAAGATCTCGTCGATCGTGTCGTCGATGCTGCCCAGCACCTGCTGCAGGCCCGCCAGGGACTCGGTCTTGCCCGCCGCGATGTCGTCCAGCGCGTCCAGGGCCGTGCCCACCAGCTCGACGACGGCCTTCTCCTGCTCGGAGAGCTGGTGCGTCGTCTCGTCGAGCGAGTCACCCGACGGGAAGGGATTCGCCCCCGCCAGCCCGGTCTCGAACGCCGCCCGCAGGGCGCCCAGGTGCTCGCGGAGGGCCTGGGCGCTCGGCAGGTCCGCGATGTCCCCGAGGAGGGAGACGTCGTCGCTCACCGGTCGAGCCCCGTCGCGACGCGCACCTCGCGCACGAGGTCGGGGTCCAGGCCGGACGCCGCCATCCGGGCGCCCATCCCGGTGAGCGTCCCGGCCGGGTCGACGGCGGTCGCGGGCCCGGCCCGGTGCGGGAACGCCTCGTCGAGGGCGGCCTCCACCTGCCCGCGGGCCTGCGTCTGGGCGTCCCTGACGGTGTCCAGCAGGATCGCGGCGAACTCGGCCGGGGCCATGGTGCGGTAGCGCTCGCCCAGCAGCGCGACGTCGGTCACCTCCCCGCGCCCCGACGCGGTCACCCGCACCAGCGGCGGCCGGGAGGTCGCCGTCACCGAGACGTCGTCCACCCGGGCGCGCGCCTGGTGCGCCGCCGCCCGCACCCGGCCGAGCCGGGCGGTCATGCTCTCCATCGCATCCGAAGCGCTCACGATCCGATCCGTCCTCTCACGATGTCCACACCGTCAGCGCCGTCAGCGCCGGCGGCCCTGCTGCTGGACCTGGCCGGGGCGCTGCTGCCCTGGGCGCTGCGGCCCGGGACGGCCCGCCGCCGGGGCGAAGGGCTGGTGCTGCGGCTCGGACGCCTCCAGCGGCACCTGTTCCCGGCCGAGGACGACGGTCTCCTCGTCGTCGGGCAGGCCCCAGACGTCCTCCTCCTCGCTCAGCCACGTCTTGCGCTCGCGCTCCTTGCCCTGCCCGGCGCCCGCGCCCCCGCCCCCCATCGGCGGCGGGTAGGGCATGCCGCCGGTGCCGGCCCGCGCGGCGGCCCCCTCCTCGGCGGCGGCCAGGCCCAGCCCCTCGCCGCTCCCGGAGAGGTCCAGGCCGTTCGGACCGCCGATGGCGATGCCGCCGGAGAGCCCGTTCCCGCCCTTGAGCGGGATCAGCGAGGGCGTCTCGACGCCGCCGAGGCGCGCGCCGCCCGGGCCGAGATCCTCCAGCTCGCCGAGCGCGCCGCCCGCCCCGACGCCGCCGAGCCGTCCGGTCCCGGGACCGGCGCCGAGCGCGCCCGGGGCCAGGCCCGCCAGCAAAGGGTTCGGACCGAAGGCCGCCAGGGGGTCGAGCCCGACGCCGCCCGACGGCGAGCCGAGCTGGTCGAGCCCCGGGACGTCGAACCCGGGAGCGCCGAGGGCCGGCACGTCCAGGCCCGGCGCCTGCAGGCCGGGAGGCTGGAGCCCGGCGAGGTCCGGCGGTTGCAGCCCGGCCAGGTCGGGTGCCTGCACCCCGCCGAGGTCCGGCGTCTGCACCCCGCCGAGGTCCGGCGTCTGGACGGTGGGAGGGTTGAAACCGCTGAAGTCGGGCGCCTCGAAGGTCGGCGGCTTGAAGCCGCTGAAGTCGGGCGCCTCGAACGTGGGCGCCTTGAAATCGGGAGCCTTGAAATCGGGGAAATCGACGTGCGGTCCGGGATCCTTCTGACCGCCCTTGTCCTTTCGGCGGGGCGGCGGGTACACCGGGGCGTCGTTGACGAACTGCCCGAGGAGCTGGTTGAACGTGTCCCCCAGCGCCTGCGCGGCGTCGACGACCGGCTTCAGCGCCTCCTCGGCATTGATCGTCCACAGTCGCTTGGCCTGGGTGCTGAGGACGGCCCAGGTCCCCTTGGCGAAGGCGTCCGCCTGGAAGGAACCGCCGTGCTCGGCGTCGGTGTACGTCAGGACCATGCTGAACCGCGAGTCCGTCACCATCCCGACGTCCGTTCCCAGCTGGCTGAACTCGGAGGTCAGCTGATAAGAATCCGGTCGGCCCTCCCGCCAGTGATTGACCCCGGTATCGCCCACATGAGGATTCGCCTCCGACAAGGTGATCTTCGTGTTGGCCAGCACCTGACCGAGAATTCCGCGAGGGCTGTTGGCCCCGTCGGCGAGGAAGCTCTGCACGGTCTTCAGCACCGTGTTCTGGAAATCGGTCACCGCCCAGTGGACGTTGCGGTACGCGGGCCCCTTGACGGCGTCCCCGGTGAGCGCCAGGGCGTCGGCCCAGCGCTGGAGCTCGTTCGGGAGGGTGGTGAGCTGGGCGCGCAGCGAGGCCAGGGTGTCCTCGTAGGCCTGCATGGCCGTGCCGTCCAGCGCCTTGCCGTCACCGGCCTGGTGGGCCAGCTGGTCCAGCCGGGTGAGCCAGCCGTTGACCACCCCTTTGAGCGTCAGCGCCTCGGTGTGCGCCGCGAGCACGCTGGCGACGGACAGCCCCTCGGACGCCTGCAGCAGTTGGGGCAGCTGGTTGGCGAAGGTGAGCCACGAGCTCCAGATCCGGTCCATGTCGTCCAGGTGGACGTTGACGTCGATCACCCAGATGTTCTCGGTGGCGCCCCAGCCGAGCAGGGCCCAGACCTTGATCTGGTGCGGATCGGCCTTGTCCGGCTTCCAGGCGGGCGCCCACTTGCTCCAGGGTTCGGAGGCCTCCAGCCAGGGCACGGCCTTCTCGCCGTCCACCGACTCGGGGCGGTAGGCGTCGTCGATGCCGATGATCGAGTCCAGCAGGGGGGTGACGCGCTCCGGCATGGCAGGTGCTCCTGTCGTCGGGCCGCCGTGCGGGCGCCGCCGGACGCCGGACGCCGGACGGCACCCGGCGACCGGCGGCCCGGCGGGACGGCGGCTGAAGGGGGTTAGAGGTCGGGGCCCGCCGACGCGGGTGGCGGCGGCGTCTTGGCCGACACCAGATCGGGGATGAGGCCGAGGAACTCCGTCGCCGCCACCTCGTTCAGGTCCTCGGCCTTCCCGAACTGCTCGGCGGCCCGGTCCAGGCCGACGTGCAGTCGCTGGGCCAGATCGGAGAAGGTCGTGAGCCGGCCGGCCGTACCGGTCGCCACCACCTTGCCGATCGTCGAGGAGAGCCCGGCGCCGGGCGTGAACCCGCCCGACTTCTGGTCTCCCTTCCCGGTGATCTTCACCTTGGCGAGCGTGGAGGTGTCCGTGAGCCCGGACACCTGCCGGCGCATCTCCTCGAAGAACCTCAGCAACTCGTCGGAGGCGTCGCGGGCGGCCTTCGGGCTGAAAGAGATCTTCTTCCCAGTGGGCATCGTCAGCTCCAGCGGTCGAGGGGCTCAGCGGCCCATGTTCGAGGCGGCCTGGCGGTCGGCGGCGTTGTAGTGGTGGGCGGCGGCGGCGAGCCCGTTGGCGGCGGCCGAGAGCGACGTCGCCATCTGCTCGGTCTCGGTGTGCCAGCGCTGCTGGAGCCCCTCGTACACCTGGGTGCTCTCGTTCTGCACCTTCTGGAAATAGGGCCGGGCCGCCTGCAGGAACTCGTCGAGGGCCTGGCCGAGCTGCCGGGTGGAGTTGCTCAGCTCACCGGACAGGCGCATGGCCTCGCGCAGGTCGATGCTGAAGGACATGACTGTTTCTCCTCTGGTGATCCGGGACCGGGACGGGTGTCAGTGGTGGCGGTACCAGTTGCTGACGTCGGCGTCGATCATCTGCTCGGTCTTGACGTTGATGTCCATGTAGAACTGGACGCCACGCATCAAGCCGTCCAGCTCGCGATCGATCTGGGTGAAGGCCTCCTGCCAGTGCACGACGTTCCGCTGGAACGTCGTGGCGGCACGCTCACCCTGCCAGCACCGGGCAACCTCCTCCCGGTCGGACTCCACCTTGTTGTAGATGGTCTTCATTCGGGACTGCAGCGTCACCAGGGCGCCGTGGAGTTGCTTGGTCTCCGCCTCGAGATAGTTCTGCTGACCCATGAGGTCCCCTCCTGCGATCGATGGGCGAGCTCGTGCCGGTTCACACGTGGCGATCCCGGGCAGCGGTTCACCGGGACCCGGCGGGATTTCTCGCGACCGCACGGCCGGCGCGCGCACCGCGGAAGGACGCGTGCCGGCACGGTGAACCGCCACGGCGCGCCCGCGCGTAGGACGGGCCATGAGCCGCACGCCGTTCCACCGCCCGGCCCGCCGCAAGGGCCCGCCGCCGGGCGGCGGGGAGATCGAGCTGCAGGAACCCCCGGAACTGCCCGAGCCGCAGCCCGCGGGCCTGCGCATGCTCGCGACGCTGCTGCCGTCGGCCCTGATGGGCGGCGGCATGATGATCCTCTTCCTGCCGAGCCTGGCCGGTGGGGGCAGCGGCGGGGGCGGCGGGGGCGGCGGCGGCCTGGGCGCGGGGGTCGGGGTGATCGGCATGGGTCTGATGGCCGTGGGCATGGCCGGGATGGCGGGCGGCCAGCTCCTCACCGGCGGCGGGGACCGCAAGCAGCAGGCGACCGGCGACCGGCGCGACTACCAGCGGTTCCTGGCGCAGGTCCGGCGGCGGGTGCGCGAGCAGGCCGACCTGCAGCGGCAGGCCCTCGCCTGGGCCCACCCGGCACCCGACGCCCTGTGGTCCCTGGCCATGACGACGCGGCTGTGGGAGCGGCGTCCCTCGCACTCCGACTTCGCCGAGGTGCGGATCGGCACCGGCGCCCAGCGGATGGCGACCCGCCTCAGCGTGCCGCAGACGAAACCGGTCGAGGACCTCGACCCGGTCTCGGCCAAGGCGCTGCGCCGCTTCGTCCGGGCGTACAGCCACCTCGCCGACCAGCCCGTGCCGCTGTTCCTGCGCGGTTTCGGCATCGTCCAGGTGTCCGGCGAGCGACCGGAGGTCCTCGACCTGGTGCGGGCGGTCCTCGCCCAGCTCGCCGTCCTGCACGGCCCCGACGACCTGCGCCTCGCCGTCTGCGTGGACGAGGCCCGGCGGCCCGACTGGGACTGGGTCAAGTGGCTGCCCCACGTGCAGCACCCCACCCGCCAGGACGCGACCGGCGCCGCGCGCGCCGTCGTCACCGGCGCCGACGAGCTGCAGCAGCTGCTGGGCGACGACCTGAACGGGCGCGTGCGCTTCGACCCGGGCGCCACGCCCACCCGGGAGGAGCCCTACCTCGTCGTCGTCAACGACGGCGGCCGGCTGGGGCCCCATCACCGGCTGCTGGCCGCCGGGTACCGCAACACCCTGCTGCTCGACCTCGACGGCGTCGGCGGGCAGTTCGACGTGCCGCACCTGCGGCTGGCCCTCACGGACGGGCGCATCGAGCGCCTGTCGGTCGACCGGCTGGGAGCGGTCGTGCGGACCGAGCTGGCCGTGGCCGACGGGCTCTCGGCCGCCCGGGCGGCGGCGGTGGCGCGCCGGCTCGCCCGGTTCGAGGTGGCGAGCGGGGACTCCGTCGACGTCCCGGCGGAGGAGAGCCTCACCGTCGACCGCGACCTGCCCTCGCTGCTCGGCGTCACCGACCTCGCGGACTTCGACCCGGCCGCCGTGTGGGCCGCCCGGGCGCCCGGCGACGAGCTGCGCGTGCCCATCGGGACCGCGGCGGACGGCAGCCCGCTCGTCGTCGACATCAAGGAGTCCGCCCAGGGCGGGATGGGCCCGCACGGCCTGCTGATCGGTGCCACCGGCTCGGGCAAGAGCGAGCTGCTGCGCACCCTGGTGCTGGGCCTGGCGATGACCCACTCGTCGGAGACGCTCAACCTCGTGCTCGTGGACTTCAAGGGCGGCGCCACGTTCGCGGGCCTCGACGCGCTCTCGCACGTGTCCGCCGTCATCACCAACCTCGCGGAGGAGGCCACGCTCGTGGCCCGGATGCGCGAGGCGATCCACGGGGAGCTCGTCCGCCGCCAGGAACTGTTGCGCGCCACCGGGAACCACGCGTCCCGCCGCGACTACGAGCAGGCCCGGCGGCGCGGCGCGGCCCTCGACCCGCTGCCGACGCTGTTCGTCGTCGTCGACGAGTTCAGCGAACTCATCAGCAGCCATCCCGAGTTCATCGAGCTGTTCGTGATGATCGGGCGGCTCGGCCGGTCGCTCGGCGTGCACCTGCTGCTGGCCTCGCAGCGCCTCGACGAGGGCCGGATCGGGCAGCTGGAGGGGCACCTGTCGTACCGGATCGGGTTGCGCACCTTCTCGGCGATGGAGTCGCGCGCCGTCATCGGCGTCCCCGACGCGTACGAGCTGCCGAGCGCCCCCGGCAACGGCTACCTGCGCTCGGACGTCTCGACCATCGTCCGCTTCCGCGCGGCCTACGTGTCCGGGGCGCCGCCGCGCCGGGCGCGCCGGGTGCAGCAGGACGTCATCGCCGGGCAGGTCATGCTCTTCGGGACCTCCCCGGCCGACTCCCCCACCCCTGAGGTGCCGGCCGACTCGCCCACCCCTGAGACGCCGGCCGCGGACGCCCCCGGCGACGTCACGCCCGAGGACGTCGCCCCGGACCCGGCGGCCTCGGTGCTGTCGGCCGCCCTGGACCGGCTGGCCGGGAACGGCCCGCCCGCGCACGTGGTGTGGCTGCCGCCGCTGGAGGAGGCGCCGTCGCTCGACCGGGTGCTGCCGCCGCTGGTGCCCGACCCCGAGCTGGGCCTGCGACCCGTCGACCGGACGGCGGGTACCCGGCTCGCCGTGCCGCTGGGCGTCGTCGACAGGCCGTTCGAGCAGCGGCGCGACCTGCTGATGGCGGACCTGTCCGGCGTGGGCGGGCACGTCGGGGTGGCGGGCGGCCCGCAGAGCGGCAAGAGCACCCTGCTGCGCACGCTCGTCTGCGCGCTGTCGCTCACCCACGCGCCGACCGAGGTCCAGTTCCTCTGCCTGGACTTCGGCGGCGGCTCGCTCGCCGCGCTGTCGCGGCTGCCGCACGTCGGCGCCGTCACCGGTCGGCTCGACCCCGACCGGGTGGGCCGCACCGTCGCCGAGCTCACCGCGCTGCTGACCGACCGGGAGCGGCGCTTCGCCGACCTCGGGCTGCCCGGCATGGCCGCCTACCGGGAGGCGGGTGCGGCCGGTCGCCTGGCGCCGGGCGAGAGCACGGCCGACGTCTTCCTCGTCGTCGACGGGTGGTCGACCCTGCGGCAGGACTTCGAGGACGCCGAGCTGGCGCTGCGCCAGCTCGCCGTCCGCGGCCTGAACTTCGGCCTGCACCTGGTGATCGCCGCCAACCGCTGGGCCGACCTGCACCACTCCATGCGCGACCAGATCGGCACCCGGTTGGAGCTGCGCCTGGGCGACCACGTGGACTCCGCCGTCGACATCCGGCTCGCGGCGACCGTGCCCGCGCAGCCCGGTCGCGGCCTCACCGGCGACAAGCTGCACTTCCTGGCGGCGCTCCCCCGGATCGACGGCGGCGGCGCGGGCGACCTCGACGCGGGGACGCAGGCGCTGGTGGAGGCCGTCGACGAGTGCTGGGAGGGCACCCGGGCGATGGGCGTGCGCACCCTCCCCGCGGAGCTGCCGGTCGCGCAGCTGCCGGCGCCGAGCGGCCTGCGGGTCGCCCTCGCGATCGAGGAGAGCCGCCTCGAACCGGTGTGGCACGACTTCGCCGAGACGCCGCACCTCACCGTGCTCGGCGACACCGAGAGCGGCAAGACCAACCTGCTGCGCCTGGTGCTGCGCGCGATCACGGCGGCCACGACGCCGGACCACGCGCGCGTCCTCGTCGTCGACTGGCGCCGCCAGCTGTTCGACGAGGTCCCCGAGGGCCGGCGCCTCGGGTACGCCGTCTCCTCCGACACCACCGCCGCCGCCGTCCGGGACGCCCTGCACGGTCTGGGCACGCGCGTGCCCGGCCCCACGATCACCCCGGAGCAGCTGCGCCGCCGCGACTGGTGGTCGGGACCCGAGCTGTTCGTCGTCGTCGACGACTTCGACCTCATCGCCGGGCACGACAACCCGCTGGCCCCGCTGGTGCCCCTGCTGCCGCAGGCGGGCGACATCGGCCTGCACGTCGTGCTCGCGCGCGCCGCCGCGGGGTCGATGCGCCTCGGCAGCGACCCCTTCCTGCGGCGCCTGCAGGAGCTCAACACCCCGGACGTCGTGCTGTCGTGCCCGCGCGACGAGGGCAGCCTGCTCGGCGGCGCCCGCGCGCGGGTGCTGCCGCCCGGGCGGGCGCAGCTGTGCACGCGCCGCGGCAGCCGGCTCGTCCAGACCGGCCTGGTGCCGCCGCTGGAGGACGGCGAGGGGCGCGGTCCCGGCCTGGCGCGGTCCATGGGGACGGCATGAAGCGGTTTCAGGGGCGGGAGCCCGCGGGTGCGGCGCGTGGCGGGCAGCGCCCAGCCCGCGGACCGGCCGCGGACCAGCCGCTGACCGGCCCGCGGGCCCCGCCGTGCCCCCGCCGTGCCCCCGATTCGCGGCGTCGCGGTCCGGCGCCGCGGTCGTTGCCGCAGCGGACCGTCCGGGACGGCGGCCCGGTCCCTTCCTAGCGTGTCGTCGAGGCGCGGCCCGGCCGCGCCGTCCACGACCTCGAGGGGGAGCGAATGGAACTGCGCCCGACGACCCGCCAGATCCTCGCCGGAGCCGCCGTGGTGGCCGCCGCCGCCGTGCTGGCGCCGGGAGGGATCGCCTCCGCGGCACCGGGAACGGCCGTCCCGCCGCCACCGGCGTCCTCCCCCACCGGGTCCGGGCCCACGGCGCCCGGCCCCACGGCGTGGCCGCCCACGGTGGTCCCCCCGAGCGCGACGTCCCCCACGGGCGCGCCGACCACCTCGCCGGTGAAGACCCTGCCGCCGATCACCACGCCGCCGCCGACCCTGCCGCCGACGACGTGCGGGCTGGTCACGGTGGACCGGGCGACGCTGGTGCAGGACCCGGCCGGGCCTGCCCGCCGGGTGCTGCTGGTCGTCAGCGGCTGGAACCCCAGCCCGGCGTACACCGACCGGCTGGTGCCGCTCGTCTACGTCCGCCAGCCGGCGTACTGGGGGGTGCGGGCCGAGGGATGCGGGCCGAAGTACGGCGCCCCGCCGGCCGAGCGCTACACGGTGACGCTCGACGTGACGTCGACGCTCGGCACCCTCGGCGTCGAGGTGATCGGCTCCAACCGGACGATCCAGCTGCCGCTCCGGCCGACGCCGACGACCCTCCCGCCGTCCTCCACCGTCCCGCCCCCGCCGTCGACGACGGTGAACGGCCCGTCCCTGGCCCCCTGACCCCACCCTCCCCGT
>Ga0302322_100002311_pt1 | contig 16081 bp, 16 predicted proteins | sample Fen_T0_2_FD_203757 | JGI IMG/M metagenome (GOLD analysis project Ga0302322, IMG submission 203757) | Peat permafrost microbial communities from Stordalen Mire near Abisko, Sweden - Fen_T0_2 | ecosystem: Environmental > Terrestrial > Soil > Wetlands > Permafrost | place: Sweden: Abisko... | reverse complement strand
TGCTGGGGGGAGCGGCGATCGGTTCGCTCGCGGTCGTCTTCCCGCTCGTCTCGCGCATGCTGTATATGCTCGCGGATGTCACGCTCGGGCTCGTCGCGCTCCAGCTTCTGCGCAGCTTCACCAAGCGCGAGCCCAGGCAAGAACCGAACGCTTGATGACCGTCTGCTGCCGCGTGTCGGCACGGTTCGCAGGGCACTCCGTCCTCGGTCAGAGCCGGATCGGTGCGGATTCGTCGAAACCCGAGATCAGGAGCGACCTATCGAGCGCGGCGGCGCGCGACTTTCTCGTACACACTGACATTCTCGCGGGCGGTTCGAGCCCACGAAAATAGGGCGGCGCGTGCGATCGAGCGGCGGGACAGATCCTGCTGTAGGTCCGAGTCGGTCAGCACCCTGCCGAGGCAGTTCGCCAAGTCATCCGCGTCGTCCGGCTCCGCCAAGATACCCGCATCCGCGAAGAACTCCGGCGCATCCAACGCTCGTACTCCGACCACGGGCGTGCCGCAGGCCATTGCCTCGAGCGTCGAGAGTCCGAAGCCATAGTGAGACGGAAAGACCATCACCGTCGCCTGCGCGTAGTGTGTCGAGAGCTCCGCCTCGGCGATGAATCCGGCAAAGGTCACGTCGCCCACACCGAGACTCTGAACCAAGCTTTCAAGCATCGGCTGGTCCGTGCTGCTCTTGCCGCCGATCAGCAGTTTCGCGTCGGGGACCCGGGCCTTGACCTGCGCGAACGCTCGCACCAATACCTCGACCCCCTTCGACCGGCTGACGGCGCCCACGTACAGAATCGTCCGTGGCAAGCGCGCGATCGCTGGTTGCGGGAAGTAGCTGTGGTGATCCACGCCGTAGTTCACCACATGGACCTTGGACGGGTCGGCGCGCAAGCGGCTCACGAGCTCGTCCTTGGTGACCTGGTAGGGCACGATGATGGCGTCGGCGAGCCGCAAACAAATGCGCACGCACTGCTGGGCGAGCCGATGCTTCAAGTTGCTTTCGAAGCCGGCAACGTTGAAGGCGATCAGATCGTGGACGGTTACCACCAGTGGCCGCCGTCCGAGCAGCGCTGCCGGCGCGCCGCCCATCGGTGAGATGGCGTGGTACACTTCGGCGTCGGCACGCAGCAGTTCCAGCGCTTGCTGCGGGAGCCTGAGCAGCCCGCTCGAGGTGTTCTTGGCGAAGCCCGTATCGACGACGGTCATGCTCACGTTACTGCACTCGCGGGACGTGTTCTCGACCAGCTCGGCCACGTAGCGATCATGCCCACGGCCGGTATGTTTCGAGGCGTGGTAGGGGTAGCTCAGCAGGGCGAGCTTGAGAGCGGCGTTCACGCAAGAAACTCCAAGGTTTTGCCGCGATCCGACGCGGCGCGGCGGCGTGGAGTAGCATCACGGCAAAGCGATGGCAATTGCGCTCCGCGAAGGCTAAACGAGTCCCGCCATGCGCGTCCTGTTCGTTACCCGAAAATACCCGCCGCGAGTGGGCGGTATGGAGAGCCTCAGTCATGGCCTGCTCACGGGCTTCCCCGAACCCAAGACGACCATCACTTGGGGGGGCTCGCAAGCGCATTTGGTTTGGTTTCTGCCGTACGTCTTTTGGCGCGTGGCATTCACCGCTCGTCGCTACGACGTGATTCACCTGGGCGACGCGATGCTGAGCGCAGCGGGCCTGCTGCCGCGCTTGTTCGGAAAGAAGGTCGCCATCTCCGTACACGGGCTGGACCTGACGTTTTCCGCGCTCGTCTACCAGATCTATCTGAAGTTGTTCCTGAAGGCGGACGCGATCATTGCCAACAGCGAATCGACTCGTCGGCTTGCCGAAGCTAGGGGCTTGCGTTCGGTGTGCACGATCTCGATTGGTGTCTCGGAGCGCTACTTCGGGATCTCTCGTGTCAGCCAGCGGGATGCCGAGTTGGAGCGGCGGCGCGAAGGTCGTACCGTGCTGGTGACGGTGGGCCGTCTAGTGCCTAGAAAGGGGGCCGCCTGGTTCGTGCGCCACGTGCTGCCTCGTCTTTCCAACGTTCTGTACGTCGTGGTGGGTGTGGGCCCGCATCGGGAAGAGATCGCGCGCGTCGCCGCCGAGCGCGGCATGACCGAAAACGTGTGCCTAGTGGGCAGCGTGAGTGACGCGCGCTTGCTCGATCTACTGGGCTCGAGCGACGTCTTCGTGATGCCGAACATCGTCGTGCCGGGCAACGTCGAGGGATTCGGGATCGTCGCCATCGAGGCGTCCGCGAGCGGGCTGCCAGTCGTGGCCTCTCGTTTGGAGGGGATCCCGGACGCCGTGGTAGACGGTGAGAATGGCCGCCTCGTGACGGCGGAAGACGCCCAGGCTTTCGTCGACGCCTTGACGGATCTCGTGGCCAACGCCGAGCTCCGTCGGCAGCTTGGCGAGCGCGGCCGGGCGTTTACCGAGCAGCACTACTCGTGGCCGCGCATCATCGCGCAATACGCCGCGCTATTTGCGGAGCTCGGGGGACGTTGAATGGCTCCGCGCTTTGCCTTGCTGTCACGGCAATGACTGACACGCGCCGCTTGCTTGCGCTCGTCCGGCGCTACGGGCTCGGCCTCGCGTATTTTCTCCTGGGGGGTGGGGTGCTCGCGTGGGTGAGTTGGGAGGCTTGTTTCGTACGAAGTATTACCTACAGCCCGAACGCGGACTATTGGGAACACTCGGCAGTCCTGCGCGTGCTGCTCGATGATCCCTGGCATCCAGCCAACCCGCATCTGGTCAGCCCCGCCAGCTCTCCGCGCTTCGGCCCCCAATTCATCCTGATCGCGCTCTTGGGTCGGGCTTTGAAGCTCGACGCGTTGGGCAGCATGGCCGCTTCGGCAATTCTCAACACGCTATTGATCGTCCTCGGGATTTACGCTTTCTTTAGGCCGTTCTTTCGCAGCCAAATCGCTCCGGTCTACGCTTTCTTAGTGTTTTTCTGCAGCTGGTGGCAGCCGCTTTCGTACTCCAACGTGTACCAATTGAGCATGTTCGTGCGCGTTGCCAGCTATCCGTCCAGCGCCGCCATCGGGCTGACACTACTCGGCTTCGCGCTCGTGCTTCATGTCCTCCGTTCGACTAGTGAGTCGCTCGTCGGCCTGGGGCTGGTCGCGCTTTGGGCGGCATGCGTGTTGATCGTGCATCAGCTGACCGCCATGCTTTCGATCTCGGGTGCCGGCCTCTTGGTGTTCACGGAGCCGGAAGGCTCTTGGCGTCGCCGCACTGAGCTCTGGTTGGCCATCGCTTCGGGCTGCGTTTTGGCGCGCTTTTGGCCTTATTTCTCGCCCTGGGAGGTGATGGCGGGCGGGAAGAGCGACGCCGCGAACTGGCTCCGTCAGGGCGTCCAAGAGGCCGTTCAGGGCAAGTTCGTCGAACAGCCGCACCGCATGTATGAATGGACGCAGCTGTCGAACACGCTCGGGCTGTGCCTGCTGGGTGTGATCGCGTTGCCCTATTTCTTCCTGCGTAGGCGACGCCTGTTCGTGGGCCTCGGCGCGCTCTCCATGTTGCTCCCTTTCGTCGTCAATAGATTCGTGGATCTCCCGCTCGGGCACCGTTTTCTGTTCTTGGCCATCTTCTACTTGCAAATCGCAGTCGTTTGGCTTCTGCTCAATCTGACGCCAGGGTCGAGCGAGGCGTGGCCGATGCTCGGCAGTCCCTTTCGCAAGCTGCTCGCCCGGGGTCTCGTCGTGTTTACGCTAGCGCCGTTCGCAGTTCACAATTTCGCGTCGGCGGCGAGCGAATCAGTGAAAGGGAGCCGCGCCCTACCGCGCGAGAGCTACTACGTGCGTTACGCGCGGGACGCTGGGAGAATTGCCGGAAAAAAAGCAGTCATCCTGGCTGATTCGCTCATTTCCTGGCCGATCCCGACGTTCGGTCCGAAGGTCATTTCTCTGCGACACACGAACCCCCTCGTGCCAGACGAACGGGAACGCGCTTACTCCGTTCTGCGTTTTTTGACCAGACCGCTGAGCCCCGATGAGCGACGTCGAATCATCGACCGCTACGGCGTCACCCACGTCCTCCTGCGAGGGAAGCCGCGCGGACCACTTTCGGCTTTCCTGAGCGAGCAGGGCGCGTCGCGTCATGGCCTCAGCGCGGGTTACACGCTCTACGCGCTCAGCCACTGACGAAGTTTCAGGCCCCCATCGAGGAGGGGACTGCGCGTCGGGCCGCTTCTTCACATCCGCAACCGATCTGCATAGCCCATGCGGCTCGTGACGACTAACCTCCGCACACTTCTACCCATGGCATCGCTCGCGCATCACAGCCACCCGTCATATCGCCCGGACGTGGATGGGCTGCGAGCGGTAGCCGTGGGCTCCGTGTTGCTGTTTCATGCCTTCCCGACGTGGCTCCCCGGCGGTTTCATCGGCGTCGACGTTTTCTTCGTCATCTCGGGCTTCTTGATCTCGAGAATCATCGACGCGGGTTTGAATGAGGGTCGGTTCAGTCTCGCCGAGTTCTATTCGCGAAGAGTGAGGCGAATTTTTCCCGCATTGCTGCTCGTCTTGAGCGCCTGCTACGCGTTCGCTTGGCTCACTCTTTTCGCGGACGAGTTTCAACAGCTCGGCAAACACATCGCGGGCGGAGCTGGCTTCGTCTCGAATCTGCTGTTTTGGGACGAGAGCGGCTATTTCGATTCTTCCGCGGAAACCAAGCCGCTCTTGCACCTATGGTCGCTGGGCATCGAAGAGCAGTTTTACATCGTCTGGCCGGTCGCGCTTTGGGTGGCGTGGAAGTGTCGCCTGGACAGGTTGTGGTTCGCAGCTCTCTTTGGCTGCGCTTCGTTCGCGTGGAGTATTCACAGCACAGCGACCGACTCCGTCTCCGCGTTCTACTTGCCCCACGCACGCGCCTGGGAACTGCTGACGGGCGCCACATTGGCGTTCCTGCTGCGTCATCGCGGCGCATTGGAGCCCGCCGGACCTCGCTCGAGGTGGCTAGCGCACGCGGCGTCGCTGGCTGGCGCTGCCCTGCTCGGGTTTGGGCTATACGCGACCAAGAGCACGCGAGCGTTTCCCGGTTGGTGGGCGCTTCCCCCGACTTTAGGGGCGGCGCTGTCTATTGCCGCCGGCCCGCAAGCCTGGTTCAATCGACTGGTGTTGGCGCGGCGCGTGCCAGTGTTGATCGGCTTGGTCAGCTTCCCGCTCTATCTTTGGCACTGGCCGCTATTGGCGTTTGCTCGGATCATCGCGGGCGAGGAGGTGCCGGCGCGGGTGCGCGGCGCTGCCCTGGTGATAGCTTTGCTGCTATCGATCTTGACCTATCGCTTCGTCGAGCGGCCCCTTCGCGCCCAGCCGCCGGTACGCAAATGGCCCATCCCCGTGCTGCTCGGGGGCATGGCCGCCATTGGCGGGGCCGGCCTCGCCGCGTTCATCACGCTGGGTTTTCCGGGGCGCGCCGCAGCAGCGAGTGCAGCGCAGTTCCAGAAGCAATTTGCTGCTTGGCCGTACGAAAACAATCGACTGTGCAAAACGCGCTACCCGTTCCCCGAGGCGCGCGCCTACAGCGCCTGGTTTTGCATGATCAACCGGGATGCGGATCCGACCTTGCTGGTGCTCGGGACGAGTTATGCAAACCACCTCTATCCGGGTTTGGCCTCGAATCCTCATACGCAAGGGCACACCATCTTGTCGATCGGCTCCTGTAGCGTCGACCTCGGCTATATCGAGCACAACCCCTCTTTCGCGAAGAACTTCGCGTGCAACGACACCCGCCCGGCTCACCAGCGGCAGCTGATCGACGACATCGTGAAGAAAGCAGGCACGGTCAAATACGCCATCATCGACGGTTTGACCTATCGTAACGATGATGAATTCATCTCCAACCTCGAGCGGCGCGTCGCGTTCTTGGAGGAAAATGGCATCCAGGTGGTCGTGTTCGTGCCTCACATCCGTGCCAATCATCGCGATCTTCGTGGCTGCTTCGTGCGGCCGCTCCACCCACGAGCGCTGAACTGCGATCTCGAACCGACGGCGCGTGACGAGATGAACAAGGACTTTGCCCCGATTATTGCTCGGCTCGCGCACAGTCACCCTGCCGTCAAAATTTTCGACCAAAATCAAGTGTTCTGTCGCGCCGGGCGATGCTCGCTGATTCGCGATGGCATGCCGCTGTTCCGAGATCAAAAGAGCCACTATTCGGAATACGGCAGCGAGCAGGTGGCGAAGCTGTTCGTCGCTTGGGCGAAGACGAATCTCCCGGGCATTCTTCGCGATTGATTCGCCCCGTCGCGGAGCCGTGGATTGTCGCGCGGTTCGCCCCGCTACTCGCGGAGCTCATGACACGCTAGGCTCTCGCTCGTCGACATGAAAGCACTGGTTCTTTGCGGCGGCCGAGGCACCCGGCTCAGGCCTTACACTACGGTAATCCCTAAGCCGCTGATGCCGATCGGCGACTATCCGATCCTCGAGATATTGCTGCGGCAATTGCACGCCGCGGGGGTGCGCGAGGTCGTGTTGGCGATCGGCTACATGGGCCAGCTGTTCCGCGCTTTCTTCGAAGACGGCGCGCGGCTCGGGCTGAACATCCAGTACGTCACGGAAGACAAACCGCTCGGCACGGCGGGCGCCGTCGCCAGCTCCCTCGAGTTGCTCGGTGACGACTTCCTGGTCACCAACGGCGATCTGCTGACTACCTTGGATTTTGCGGCGCTGTTCGCCGCGCACGTCTCGAACCCCAATGCCGCAACCATCGGCCTCTTCCCGCGCGAGGTGAAGATCGATTTCGGCGTCATCGAAACTGGAGCCACCGGCGAGCTCAAGACCTACACCGAGAAGCCCACCTATCACTTCGACGTGAGCATGGGTGTCAACGTGCTGAAGCGCGGCGTGGTGAAGCAGTTCATCAAACAGGGCGAGTACCTGGATATGCCGACCTTGATGGTCCGCTTGGTCGAGGCCGGGCACCGCGTCGGCACTTACCGCGCCGATTGCTCGTGGTTGGATATCGGTCGAATGGACGACTACCAGACCGCGGTCGACTTGTTCGAAGCGCGCAAGGCGGATTTCCTGCCTACCGACGGCCGATGACGCGCGCGCTCATTTCGGGTAGCACCGGCTTCTCGGGCCGCTATCTGACCGCCGCCCTGCGCCAGTCGGGTTTCGAGGTGTGCGCCGTGAGCCACCGCGCAGACGCCCCGGGCGTCGAGCGCATCGATCTCACTTCGAGCGCCGCGTGGAGCGCCGTGATTCGGGGCTTCCGCCCGGACCACGTGTTCCATTTGTCGGGCGTCACTCACTCGGTGGCGCTCAGCGAGTTTGCGCTGCAAAACACCGCCGCCGCCGCCGCGTTGCTCGACGCGACGCTGGCCCAGCCCGAGCTGCCGCGCTCACTGCTCTTGGTCGGCACGGCGGCCGAATACGGCCATGTGCCAGAGGCGGCGCTACCCGTCGAGGAGAGCTTCGTCGCGTCGCCCCGCTCCCCTTATGGGGTCACCAAGTACGCGCAGACGCTGCTCGGTGCCGAGGCTCTGCAGAAGGGTCTGCGCGTGATCGTAGCGCGGCCCAGCAACATCATCGGCCCTGGCATGCCGCGCAGCAGCGCGCTCGGGAGCTTCGCGCATCAGATTCGCGAAATCGAGCTCGGTGTTCGGGTCCCAACTCTCCACGTGGGCGATCTGACGACGAGTCGAGATTTCATCGACGTGCGAGATGTCGCGGCATGCTATGTCGCGCTAGCCACGCATCCCGACGCCGCCGGGGTGATCAACGTGTCCACTGGCGCACACGTTGCCATGCGACAGATCTTGGACCGGCTGATCGCAGAGTTTGGCATTCCAGTCTCGGTGGTGATCGATGGGGGGCGCTTGCGAGCGAGCGAAGTGCAGAAATTCTCCGCCAATCCGCAGCGTCTGCGTGAGCTCGTGGGTGAGCGCGCGAGAATCCCGCTCGCCGAGACGCTGCGCGACATCGTCCTGCACGAGCGTGCGCTGCCTCAGACGGTGTAACGCTCGGGGCGGTAGCGGTCCAAGTTGTCTCGCAACCAGTCTACGGTTCTGACCAAACCCGCGTCGATGTTCACGCTGCTCGCCCAAGACGTCGTGTTTCGCAGCACGCTGTTGTTGCTGATCAAGCGCATGACTTCACTCGACTGTGGGCGAATGCGCGCGGGGTCCTGGTGCAGCTCTGCCTGATGGCCGGTGATGGCAACCAGTCGCTCGTAGATTTCGCGGATCGAAATCGCTTCGCCGGTTCCAACGTTCACTACTCGGCCCAAGAAGGCATCGGTAGCGGCGATGGTGATCATGGCCGAGGCCGTGTCTTCGACGAACGTCAAATCCCGCACCGGGTCCAAACTGCCGACGTCGATTCGTGGGCGACGGGAAAGGAGCTGCGTAGCCAGGGATGGGATGATGGCCCGCGCCGACTGCCGCGGTCCGTAGGTGTTGAAGGGGCGAGCCACGACGACCGGCAAACCGAAGGACATCTGATAGCTAAGGGCGAGTTGGTCGGCACCGATCTTACTGGCCGAGTAGGGGGACTGAGGTTGGAGCGGATGCGCTTCGTCGATCGGCGTGTAGATCGCGGTGCCGTAAACCTCGCTCGTGGACGTGATCAGTACGCGACGGACGTCGCTTCGGCGCGCAGCTTCCAGCACGTTGTACGTGCCCTCCACGTTCGTGCGCACGTAGGCGAGAGGCGACTCGTAGCTATACGGGATGCCGATCAGCGCCGCGAGGTGGAAGATTTCAGCGCAGCCGGCCACGGCGCGCGAGACGCTGTCGAAATCGCGGATATCGCCGGCCACTACTTCGAATCGGTCACGGACCGCCGACGTGTCCAGCCAACCCTGCGAGCCGCGCCCGTTGTACCGGACGAGCGCGCGCACCTCGTGGCCCCGCAGAAGTAGCTGCTCACACAGGTGAGAACCGATGAATCCGCCAGCACCAGTGACCAAGACCTTCGACATGGCCGCTGTGCTAGCACGCTCGTTTGGGCTGGAAAACCCGGCTCTGCGCGTGCGCTCGGGTTCCGCGCGCGAAACGTTGCCCCATTCTGAGCTAAGTTCGCGCGTGCCGATGAACTCAGGTCTGATTTGCGGTTCGTATCTGTGCCTACTCGGCTGCGCCGCAGCGCCCCCAGTGCCCGCCTTCGAGCAAACGCCGTCCGTCGCGAGCGCCCCGCCCGTGCCGGGCAACAACGCCGCCGCCCCTGTCGGCGCGTCGGCGGCGTCGAGCGTCGCACCGCCGGCGCCGCTGACGTTTTCGCTGAACCAGCTGCTCTCGGTTCCGGTGCGCGGGATCGCGCTGGGTGAAGGTACGCGGATCGCGGTGCTAGCGGACCAGCCCTACGTGGGTGACGCACGCGGATTGCGGCCGCTTCCCTTGCCGTCGCCGCTCCTACCCAAGGCCTCCGAGGTCGACGAGTTGGGCATCTTTTTCGGGCGCGACAACGAGCCTCGCATCATGGGCAGTCGCCGCGGCGCGCAAGGTGAAAGGGCGGTGTATTTACGCCACGTGGCCAGTGGCTGGCGGGACGGTCGCGAAGAGATCGGGCCGCTGGGCGGGTCTGCACCGGGAGGGCTGTGGGGGGTGCTTGGTTCGGCCGACCCTGAGCTCGTGTGTCGAGTCAGGGCGTCCTGCATCATCAAGCGCAATTCGGGTTGGACCACCGCCCCTGCGGGCACGGTGACGCGCCTCGTCACACTTCAGAATGGGGTAATCTGGGGACTCGAGGCGGCTGGCATCTCCACTATCGACGCTCACGGCTGGACGCTAGCCATCCCAGCTCCCGTATGGTCCGAGCCGTCTGCTTTCTGGGCCACGGATGGCGAAGCCTGGGTGAGCACCTCGCACGAGCTTTTCCACCATCACCAAGGCAAGTGGCAGACGGTCAGCTCGCCCGTGGGTCGAGCGGCGTCGTTTTGGGGGAATCGCACGGATTCGGTGTGGGTGGTTGGCAGCGCCGGCGCGGCGCACTTCGACGGTCGAGACTTTCGTCCGCTCGCCATCGCCGGACCGCTCCGTGTCGTGCGAGGTCGCAGCGATGCCGAGCTCTGGTTCGGCGGCGACGCGGGGTTGTTCCGCGCGGAGCCGGCCAGCCAGGGCACTCGGTGAACGGCGTCGCGTCGAACTCCGCGTTCCGGTTGCGCGCGCTGTTCGCCCTAGTTGGCACCTGCTCGTTGTGGGGCTTGAGCTTTCCGGTGATGAAGGCGCTCGCCCTTTTGCTATCCATACAGGCTCCCGGAATCAGCACGTGGTTCGTGGCGGCCACGACGCTCGTGCTGCGGTTCGGACTCGGTGCCATCCTGCTCGGGCTCTCGAGCCGAGCACGCCCGACGAAAAGCGAGCTCGCACAGGGTGGGTCGATCGCAGTGTTTTCTGCTGTCGGCATGCTGCTACAGATGGACGCGCTGAACTTCAGCTCCGCGTCGACCAGCGCCTTCTTGACGCAAGGCTACATCGTTATCTTGCCGCTCGTCGCGGCGTTGTCAGGGCGCGTTTGGCCGCCATCGAAGACAATCGTGTGCGTCTGCCTGAGCACGCTCGGGCTCGGGCTGCTCTCGGGCTTCGATTGGGTGAGCTTGCGGCTGGGCCGTGGCGAAACCGAAACGCTGCTGGCGGCTTGTTCGTTCGCCGTTCAGATTCTATTGCTCGACCGTCCAGGATATCGCCGCAATCGTTCACGCGTGGTGACCCAAGTCATGTTCGTGTGTGTCGCAGTCGTGCTCGCGCCAATCGCGCTCTATACGATACGCACGCCCGCAGAAGCGGCCATCTTGGTCTCGACGCCCATGGCGCTCACGCTGCTGTTCGTTTTGTGCGTGCCATGCACCGTGCTGGCGTTCAGCTGGATGAATCGTTACCAACCCGAACTGAGCGCGAGCGAGGCGGGCATCGTGTACGGTGCCGAGCCGCTGTTCGCCAGTCTGCTGTCCTTGTTCTTGCCAGGAATTTTCAGTAGCATGGTGGATATCGGCTATGAAAATGAACTGCTCACCAGTCGCTTGCTCCTGGGGGGCGGCCTGGTGATCTCGGCGAATGTGCTTTTGCAGTTGCCGTGGTCCTTCGGTATGTTGTTCAAGCGTGTGTGGGTGGGCTCGCCCGAGGCAAACCGGCACGGCCGACGTTCCCGTTGACTCGCGTACTGAATCGAAGCCCCGATCTGGAGTGGAGGCTAGGGGCCCGCGAATGGCTAAGTCGATCGATCTCGCGTCCGAGGCATCCCGGCTGGCGTCGTTGCTCCTCAGTTACATACCTGCAGTATGCGCCTTCGTCGCGCCTCGCCATCCCGGCGCCAGGGCCACGATCTTCGACCGACTTGGCCATTCGCGGGCCCTAGGTGTTTCGCGCTGCCAGCAGTAGGCGATTCTTGGGCGTGATCTCTGGCGGGATACTCTGCGTGTGCACGCGGTAGCCATGGCTGCGCAGCCGCGCCGCGCGCGTGACATCGATGGCCAAAGCGGGATCGAGCCAGCCCCCGAGCCCCCCTTCGTCGTTCTCGACCTTCTGGTGACAGCAGGGCAATACTGCCACGCGCGCGCCGACCGCGATCGCCTCGCTCAGCACGGCGTCCGTCAGCGACCCGCAAGCGTGGCAAGATACGAGCAGGTCGTCGGGTCTCAGGGCAACTTCCGAGATTCGAGCTTGCACGAGTTCGACACGACCGACCAAGCGAGGCCATGCTCGAGCGAAACCCTCGTTCAGTCGCTGGGCAGTGTTCGGCAGCCGCACGTCGATGGCTAGAGCCGAAGGCGATGAATCGTCGAGCAAGAGCAGAATCTGAGCGAGCAGACCGTGCCCGCAGGCCATGTCGACCACGCGTCCGCCTCGAAAACGACGGCGCGTACGACGAGCGACTTCCCAGGCTTCGAATAGTTCTTTACGTGGCAGGCATTCGCTCTCGCAAACCTGGCGGGCGATGCGATGAAACAGCGTGTCATCGCCGAAACGCGGCAAGTCACGATGAGTGAGCTTGGATCGACTGCCGGGATCGAAGCTCATCGTGCCGAGCGTAGCATTGCGCGCGGGTGCGCAGATGCTTCGAATCGACGCCCCCCCTTCATCGGCGATTTCATCCGAAGAAGACGAAAAAGCCGGTCGCGCCTCAGGGGGGTGGCGGTTGAAATTCGAAGTGTTCGGCCCGCGTTTGCTGGTGCTGCCGTTCGCGGGGTGGGGCTCGCCCGGCCCGTGCTATGGTGAAGCGAATGACGTACGAAGAGGCCAAGGCATGGTTCGAATCGAACCAGGGACAGATGATCGAATCGCGCGGTGTCGCGACGGTCACCGTGTCTGGCCGAAGTGTACGCTTCTCGAGCAAGGTCCCGGAGCAAGATGAATTTGCCAAGGCCGTGTCACGTTTGAAGCGCATCCTCGGCTAGCTCAGCTATCTACGACCTCGTCCGTCCAGACCGTGAAGGTCGTGAGCTTGGACTCGCCGAATGACGTGCTGATCGCCACGTCGGCGGCGTCCCGGCCGCGACCGATCACGATGCGCCCGATGCGCGGCACGTTGTGTCGAGCGTCGAAGGTGTGCCACTTGCCGTCCAAGTAGGCCTCGAACCAACCCGAGAAGTCCATGGGCGCCGGCGAGTGCGGCACGCCGATGTCGCCCAGGTAGCCCGCGCAATAGCGGGCCGGGATGTTCATGCAGCGACAGAAGGCGACGGCCAAATGCGCGAAGTCTCGGCAGACCCCGGTGCGCTCTTGATACGCTTCCCAGGCGGTCTTGGTGTTGCGGGCAAAGCCATATCCGAAGGTCAGGTGGTTGTGGACGAAGTCACAGATGGCTTTGACTCGACCCCAGCCCGTCGGGCCGTCCTTGAACAACTCCCAGGCTACTGGAGACAAGCGGTCCGTCTCGCAATAGCGGCTACCCAGCAAGAAGATCAACGAATCGTGCGGTAGTTCATCCACTGGTGTCTGGCGCGCGTCCGGGAAAATGCGATCCGGCAAACCGCTGTCGTTCACCAGAGCGTCTCCGCTGATGCGGGTGATGCCGGCTGGCGCCACGATTCGCGTGCACCAATTACCGAAGAAATCACGATACATGTCGACCGGGATCGACGGACTGATCTTCAGGTGATCGGGGCTGAGTATGTCGGAGGCGCGCGTGTAGTGAATGTTCAACATCAAGAGCATCGGCGTCGGCTGGGGACACTCGAAGACCAGCTCGTAGCCAACGCGGATTTTCATGATGGTGCTTCTAGCATCGTCCCACGAGAGGTCTTTTATTGTTTCACCCTCGGGTCCGTTTCTCTCACCGGATGCCGCCAACGCCGCTTGGCGGCGGTTCCAGAACGCTCGAAGCGTTCACTGCGGCGTTTTTGCAGGTTGGGCGATCATCAGCCCCACGTCCGGCAACTGGCGGAACACGCTGCGTACGCCCTCACTCCATTGCCGGCTGAGCGCAGCAAAATCCGGATCGCCCGCCTCGAAGCGGCGCCGATGGTTCAACTTCAAGTCATCGTTTCGGTATTGAACCATGTCGATCGGCATGGCGACGGACAGGTTGCTGCGCATCGTCGAGTCGAATGAAACTAGCACGCACTTGCTCGCGTCCGCCAAGTTTGTATCGGCATTGATCACGCGATCGATGATCGGCTTGCCGTACTTGGCTTCACCGGTTTGGAAGAATTGCGTACCGGTACCGGCCTCGACGAAATTGCCTTCAGCGTAGGTACGGAACAGGCGAGGTGCCTCGCCCTTGATCTGTCCGCCGATGATGAAAGAAGCATCGAATTTGAGGTCGCTTCGCTCGAGGTGGGGTCGATCCCGAGTGCCCACCTCTCGAACCGCGTCCGAAACGACGGTCACGAAATCGAACATCGTGCGCACCGACCAAACGTTCGGTTTTCCGTCGTCTGCGGCCGCGCGCTGCTTTAGAATCGAAATCACGGCTTGGGTCCCGGCGAGATTTCCCGAGCTGAGCAAGACGACGGCACGGTCACCCGCGCGCTCGAACACGCTCATTTTGCAAAATTGCGCAAAATTGTCCACGCCCGCATGCGTACGCGAGTCCGACGCCAGCACGATTCCCTCTTTGAGCAGAATCCCAACGCAATAAGTCATTGTCGCTCTTCCTTTTCGCAAAGGCAGAACGTAACACCGATCGCTACCAGTTGATCGCTCTTCCGTCGCGAAAGAAGCCGCCATTCGGCGCGCTTTCTCCGCCAAGGGTTGCCGCCCACACGATACCACTTGCGCCTTGTTCCAAGCTGCGCGGCGCAGAACTTCCGCCCATACGCGTCTTCACCCAGCCGGGGCAGACGGCGTTCACGCGCCGAGCCGTCCCCGCGAGCTCACGCGCCAGCACGCGCGTGAAAGCGTTCAGTAAAGCTTTGGAGACGCTATAGGCGTTGCTCGGGAAGCCCGCGGATTGATGCGTGCCTCGAGCCACTCCGTTCACGAACTCGGTCGCCAACTCCTCGATGCCGGCGCGACTCAGGTCGGTAGCTAGAAAGCGCTTCCGCAGTTCCGGCGAGAACTTGGATAGCTCCCCCATGCCGCTGGAAACCATGACCACGTTCGCATTGGGCGCGAGCTTCTCGAACAGGCAATCGGTGACCCGTACGGCGCCGCGGTAGTTGGTGTCGACCGTAATTTCCGCCACACGCTCGTCGAACCCTTGAAGCGTGGTGCCGGCGTTATTGACCAAAGCGGCAATCGACTGCTCCTCCCCGGTCCCGAGGCGTTCTGCAAACGCCCTAACGCTCGCGGCATCGGCGACATCCAGCACTGCGGAGTGCACGTCCCGGCCTTGCCCTCGCAATTGCTGCACGGCCTCTTTGATGCTAACCGGATCTCGGCCGGTCAGCCACACTCGATAACCGCGCCCCGACAGCGCGCGCGCCGTTTCCAGACCGAGACCCCGGTTGGCTCCAGTTACGATTGCGACTGGCATGCTCCAATGCTTGCGCCCGGTTTACGAAAGCGCAAGCCTCGGAACCCGGGCTCAACGCCCGATCAGCTTCAGGCCGAAGAAGATCAGGATGGCTCCACCCAAACCCCCGCCGAATAACAGGTACAAGAGCGACCAACCAGCAGCGAGGACGGGCGGGGCAGCGACAATGGCTTCGGCTAACATGGCGAACTCCTGATGGAAGAGGTGAACGTAAATATCGAGCGGCCCGCGTCGAAGCGTGCAACTCTCGCGACTACCAGTAGCAAGTATTAGCAAGGAGCTTGCCAACCGTTGCGCATCGAGATCCCTCCGCGAACTGGAAGCAACGCACCCGCGTTCGCCCCACGCGGGCACACGGCCGCGCTCGTTGGGGTGCTGCTCGCGGTTGCCGTCACGGGCACGCTGCTGCAACACTTTGACGCCCTGCCGCCGCCCTCTGGCATCCGGGTGAGCGGGGGTTCGGCGCGAATTTCTGGCCAATATTTCCCGCTTTTGGTCGTAAATGCACTGCTCGCGTCGTACGTCTCGCGCTTCTTCCGTCCGCGCGGCACGTTGAAAAGCTTGCTGGGTCGTTCCTGGCGTCGGCCCGCCGACGCAGTCTTAGACCTTTGCTATGCAGGCTTCACGTTCGCGCTGATTGTTGCGATCGAAGTGCTCACTCGCCCACTCTTCGCGGGGCGGAACGCCGCGGTCTCGACGCTGCTGCCGGGCACGGTGGCCGAGCGCCTCACTTGGGTGGTCGTGGCGTTGGGCGTCGGCTTCTGCGAAGAGGTCGTGTACCGGGGTTACCTTCAAACTCAACTGACCGTGTTTACGCGCAGCGCCGCCCTCGGTCTCCTACTGCAGGCGCTGTTGTTTGGCCTGGCGCACCTCGAACAAGGTCCCGGGGCTGCATTGCGGATCGGCCTGTACGGCTTGCTCTTGGGCACGCTCGCTCGACGCCGCGCGAGCTTGCTACCGGGCATCGTCTGTCACGTCGGCATCGACCTCGCCGGTGGACTGCTCGCGTAGCCGGAGGCCGGCAAGCGCGTCGCTTGCCAGCCGTGGTCGGTCCCGGACGTCAGTCGTTGGCGGACATATAGTGTTCCCGCACGACCATGCCCTTGCCGGGCAGATTCGTGGCGGTGACGTCTGCTTGGTAGTCGGTGAAACGGTAACGCACGAGAGCGGTGCGCAGCGGTGCGGAGTCCAAATAGGCTCCAGAACGCTCACCGACTTCGCGCGTCGGCTTACCGAGTTGCT
>Ga0302322_100002310_pt1 | contig 16083 bp, 9 predicted proteins | sample Fen_T0_2_FD_203757 | JGI IMG/M metagenome (GOLD analysis project Ga0302322, IMG submission 203757) | Peat permafrost microbial communities from Stordalen Mire near Abisko, Sweden - Fen_T0_2 | ecosystem: Environmental > Terrestrial > Soil > Wetlands > Permafrost | place: Sweden: Abisko... | reverse complement strand
ATTTCCCTACCTTACCAAATCTGTAAGAAGTTTGGACGTAGCTACCAAAGAAGAGGGGATGATATTCTTTTCTGTAAACCGTGGAAGCTGCCTGTCGGGATAGAGCATGTAGCTATATTGATCTTCACGAAACATCGCGCTGCTTTTTAGTGCATCAAGGACCTCATTAACCTCGTTGGGTTGCATCAAACCAGAAGATAATACAGCCACCTGTCCTTCGAGCATTTCATAAAGACGACGAATTGTGACCCCATTGTCATTGAATGAAATCAGGTTGTAAGCATGGTAGAGATTATCACTGCGTTTATTTCTCCGGATCGATTTATCGATGAATTCCATGCTTAAGTCAAGAAACTTTACAAGCTCATTTGCTGATATAAAATTCTTTTCCCCGGAGAAACCAGCTTTATAAATTTTTTCTCTGTATTCACTTCCGGCTGTACCAAGGGCATCGATGATCGATTTCCGTTCTTTGTCAGAAATTTCTCTTTCTAATGATGGTTTGTAATGAATAAAAGTATCATTTATTGATTTGAAAAATGAAATGATCTCTTCTGATACCTTGAATTTACTATCTGAGTTTTCAATAAACAATTCCCTAAGAAAATGCTGGAGCTTTCTCAGATAACACAAAGTTACCATTGAGGAACCAAATCCAACGAGTGCATTATTAGCGTCGTTCCATTCAGGACGCTGAGTATTCATCCAAATACCTGCCTCAGGTATAAAATTTGAAAGTTTAGTTAGAATGCTCACAAGGATCTTTTCAGTAAAGTTGACAAGCAAAACCTCATCATTACTATCCTGAATAAGCTTCCCATCGCTTCCAATTGATTTTACCCTCCCCAGTGCTGCTTTTTCAGCCTGATAGTCAAACTCAATTGTTTCAAATGGGTCTTTTACCAGGTCTTTATATGGTTTAATCCTGTATGGTACATCGGCATAGGCGAAAATATTCTCTGAAAGCATTTTATTCAACTCGCCCGGATGATATTTTTTTGAAATCTCCAGCAATTTGAGTAAATAAATTACCTGGTGATCTCCCCAGTAACCAATACTTGCCCAGGGATCATGTGGATCCGGTGACTCCCAGTCTATACCACCCCGTGTTATCCGGTAGGGATTATATCCATCTGCTGTCGAAGCATTTAAAAATTTGCATATCATACTCTCAACGTACAATGGATAGGATAATGACAGAGCCTCCCAATTCTGAAATATATCTCTCCAGTTACCCTGATAATTCAGGCTTTTTGAACCATTTTCTTTCTTTAATTCGATAGAAAAAATGTTCCAGGGACGGGAAGGGTCACCATGTCTTCTGCTCAATACAAGAGGCAGGTATTCATAGCAAAGTCTTAACAAATGGGGATCATCTTCTAATGCAGCTTTTTCAAGTAAAGTTTGCATGCTGATCTGCATATCGATCGATTCAAGAAAGGACCTTTTTCTTAAATAAACACTCGAATTGGCTTTCTTTATAAAATCAATGAGGTCATCTTTTGATATACTATAATTATTATCAAAAATACCACCACGCATAACATTGAAGAACACATTTGACAAGTGTCTGTTAATGCTAAGCTTATCCGCAGTAAGTTGTAACCCATCAGCAGCGGCAATTATTTTAATTAGCTCGTTGGTACCTTCCTTCACATCTGTGTCAAGCAGTTCAATACTGTTACTTCCTTTTAAAAGATGATCAAGTGAAGCGATCTGTCCGGCATCTTTATTTACATCAGCAATTATGTACCAGGAATTCGCCTTCCCAGCCTCAAGATTAATATCCGCATTTAATAAATAGGCTCCCCTTTCTGCCCTGACATCACTATCTTCTCTAACCTGATGACCCTTTCTGAATGAATCAATATTGCGGGCCGACAAAATTATTTTTGCATCAGGCATACCTGCTGACCAGACCACATTTGCAGTTAAAGCTTCGCTGGGTTCAGCCCTGTCAACAAGTATTGAACTCAGCATATATAGGGCTATTCTGGTATTCAACAACCGCTCATTCTTCTTATATGCATCAACCAGGTTACTTAGGGTAAGTTGAAGAGTTCTGGTAAGACCAGCAGGCAAAATATTTATTATCCCGTCAAGAATTGAGATATTATAATCAGTTTCCCCGCAATTTGTTAATACTGACTTTCTTATAATACCAAATCTTTCACTGTTCATCCAGCTATAAGAGAAAGTTAACTTTAACTGCTCATTTATCTCTTCAAAAATGATTTTATTTCCATAGATACTTTTATAGAGATTTCTTTGTATTTTGTATACTCCGGAGTAACTATCAGAAAATGGTTCCCATAACCAGGTATCTTTTCCTCTGTTAACAAGAAAGGTTGATTTGCTCCCGGTAATTTCTCCTGAATCCTGTATTTTGTCAACAGTGTAATATGGGAATAAGGCATTATCCGGATTTTTTCTGCCGGCAGTGATCCCTCCGTTGCTTGAAAGAAACATCCAGTGGTCAGAATTACTGACAATTGTAATAAAAAACGGATCCATCTCGTTGTATCCCGCAATCCTGTAAAAAGTCTCTCCGTTTATTTTAACAAACCCTCCGGATAAGCTGTTTTTCTCGTTATTAAGAATACAATTGCCGAGTAAAATTTTCCTCTCTTCCATTGATGACAAAGCTTATAGCTGTTACATTTCTTTTTTAATTGAGCTCATATACTCTAATATAATCAAGAATAAACTTAGCTGATTTCATTTCAGGGTCTATTCCTTTAGCTCCTCCCCAACCTCCGCCCATGGCAAGATTAAGAATCAGGTTTTGTGGTTTACTAAACGGCCAAGTTAAATTATTCGATGCGTCATGATAATCAAAATATTTTTTACCATCAATTAAAACAGTAATGCTCCCACTTAGCCATTCAATTGAATAGTTATGAAATTCATCAGTCATATTTTTGACATCAATGATTGAAGTTGGCTGATTTCCAAGCTTAAAATAGTAAGCACCACAATGTACTGAAGCATGTGTTTTTCCATCCCCGGTTTTTGGGTCCATTTCAAAGCCAACATTTTCCAGAACATCAATCTCTCCACAGTATGGCCACGATAATTCATCCTTGTATTCGTCACCAAGGAGCCATCCTGCCGACCAGGTTCCTCTGCCTGCCGGTACTTTTGCCCTGAATTCGATTTTGCCATACAGGAAACTCTCTTTTCCCCGGGTAGTCAGACGGGCAGAACTCCATGGGTATACCCCATCATCCTTTCTTGCTTCAATTATCAGGTTTCCATCTTCCTGTCTGGCATTTTCCAACCTGTTTACAGTATAATACTCTAATTCGTTATTTCCCCAGCCCCAGTTTCCGATATCAAATGTCCATTTTGATGTATCGGGCAAACCCGATCCATTAAATTCATCACTCCATACCATCTTCCACTCTTTTCCTGAGGTTTTTTGTGTTAACACAACCGGTGAGCTTTTGTGCTTCTTTATCAAATCAAAGCAGATCTTTTCAAATACAACGGTACTTGTATCATAATGAAGACGCATCATATGAGGACCGGAGATCAGAGGTGTCCCATCCTTCTCAACCATATTATCGGCCTTTCCAGTCAAAGCTTTCCTTATCATCATGTTACCGGTAATATTATATGTCCTTCCATCTTTATTATAAACATTATCTTCAATCCAGCATGCAACTTGTGATGAGTCTGAAGCTGAGCCTGATAAACGGATCTTGTACCTGCCAGTTTCAGGAACCTGTACTTTATATTCAAGCCATCCGTTAGCATTGACTTTTACATAACCTGTATTTTTTTCGCTGAATTTTACAGCCTCATTGGATTTTGAATTTACATAATCCTGCGCCAGAACAGTAATGGAACAGGAATCGGACTTGCTTTTAGCATCCTGAATTTTCTTATTGCTTTGATTGGAAGTGCAATTCACTGTCAATAAAAGGATCATGGTGAATGCTGCAACAATTTTTATTCTGATATGTGATATCATAATTTATGATTAAAAGGATTATACATGAAATTTAATGTCTATAAATAAAATCTTCTCACTCGGTTTGCTCATTATATTATTTTTTTACCAGGATTGCTTCAAGTTCTTCCAGAGATCTTCCTTTGGTCTCGGGCAACAATTTCCAGATAAAAGCAAGACCAATCAGAGCAAATAATCCATAAAGTAAAAATGTTCCACTACTTCCAAGTGTAGCTAATTCCCATGGGAAAACAAGCTGAACCAGGAAGCTTATTGCTGAATTGATAAACCCAACGAAAGAGATTGCCGTTCCTCTTACTGCATTAGGAAATAGTTCGGAGAATAAAACCCACATTACTGGTCCGAGAGAGACTGCAAATGCAGCAACAAATCCAAGTATTCCAATAAGTATAAGAGTCGGATTCATAGTAATAGATGCTGAAATAAACTCAGATTCATACTTCTTTTCAATCTCTTCGCCCATTGTTGACTTAATGACATTTTTAAATTCAGTATCACTTTTATAGGTTTTGTTCATTACGGGAGTAAGCTGAGTTTTGTTTATTTCGACAGGTAGTTTTGAAACCGATGCATCTGTCAGTTGATATTTTGCAGAACTAAAACCATAGGCAAGCAAAAACATACTGATGGTAATGAATGAGATACCAATTATTAAGAGTGGTTTTCTTCCAAGTTTATCTATGAGAACCATAGCCACGATAGTAAATATAACATTCGTAAGACCAACCAGGATAGCCTGAATAAAAGAAGCATCAGTTCCTATTCCTGATTGTTCGAAGATCATTGGCGCATAAAAGAATACGGAATTGATACCTGTTATCTGCTGTAGAATTGCGATCACAATACCTATTGTCAGAACAAGTTTCATCGCAGGAAGAAACAGATCTTTAACCGGAGTCTTTTGCTTTGGGACAGATTCTTTTAAAACATTGTCCTTTATTTCATTAATAACCTTCTCTGCATTATCATCATCGTCAAACCTCTTCATAACCTTCAGAGCTTCATCATATCTGCCTTTCATTACAAGCCATCTGGGACTCTGTGGAATAAAAATCAGAAGGAAGAAGTAAATGATTGCAGGAAAAAATTCAATTCCAAGCATCCATCTCCATATATATTCCTTTAATTTCAACGATTCAACCCATGATGCATCTGATTTTGAAAGATGAACAATAAGGTAGTTGGTAAAAAAAGCAACGGATATACCGACAACAATATTTAACTGATTAAATGATACCAACTTACCTCGTCTGTCAGAAGGTGCAATCTCGGCAATATACATTGGAGCAAGTATCAAAGATGCGCCGACTCCCAGGCCAGCAAGCATACGTGCAGAGACCAGTATAATGAATGAAGGTGCTAATGCTGCAAGAAAGGCTGAAAATGCATAGAGCAGGGCTGATGCCTTCAGAACAATCGTTCTGCCAAACCTGTCACTTAATGGCCCGGCAAATATCATTCCTGCTGTAGCTGCAAGAGAAAGAGAAGCAACTGCCCATCCCAGCTCAATCTTTGACAAATTGAATTCAGGTTCGATAAATTTTATAACGCCGGAAATAACAGAAGCGTCGAATCCCATTAAAAAACCGCCAAGAGCTACAATCAGGGCGGTAAGGACAATAGAACTTTTTTGTTTTTTCATAAAGATCGATTTAAAGATATTAATTGTCTGTATTCTTATACTACCGAAATATACTAAGAAATAGAATCAGGCATACAAGGAATAGACAAATAATGACAAAAAAATACCGGAAGTTAAATTTATGAATTACCCCGTAATAAAATCATATCAGTAATATCTTATTGTATATGAAAACCTTTTTCAGTTCGTGTTGTTTATGAAGAAGTCGGAGGTCGGAAGCCGGAAGCCGGAAGTAATAAACTCATCGGTCTTCGGACTTCAGACTTCGGACCTTCTAATATAACTTTCAAATTAAAAGTAAATAAACCAAAACTTTATAAGATAGGGACATGGCAGATCTTAGAACACACTATATGGGGTTGGAATTAAAGAATCCCATAATAATTGGCGCTAGCAATATTGTGACTGATATTGATAATCTGAAAAGAATTGAAAAAGCAGGCGCTGCTGCGATTGTTTACAAATCTCTCTTTGAAGAGCAGATCCAGCTTGAAAATCTGGAGCTCTATGAACGAAAAACAGAATATTCTGACCGGAATGCTGAAATGATAAGTCTTTATCCTGAATCCAGATCCGGAACTACAGATATAATGGATCATTTAGTCGCCCTTAGAAAGGCAAAAGATACAGTAGCTATTCCAGTCTTTGCCAGCATTAATGCAGTTCTGAATGAAACCTGGGTAGAATATGCAAAAAAAATTGAAGAGACAGGTGCAGATGGACTGGAGCTTAACTTTTATTCTGTTCCTGAAAAATTTGATCCTGGATATGAAGATATTGAGGAGAATCAGATTCAAATACTCAGGGATATCAAGGCTGCTGTCAAAATACCTGTTTCAGTGAAACTTAGTTCATTTCATACCAATCCCCTGAAACATATTTTCAATCTGAAAAATGCCGGAGCAGACGCATTTGTACTCTTCAACCGTCTTTTTCAACCCGATATTGATATTCATACTGAAGAACACCATTTCCCTTATAGTCTCAGCAATAGTGAAGATAACAGATTACCATTGCGATTTGCAGGTTTATTATACGGGAACACAAATGCTTCAATCTGTACGAATACTGGTATCATGAATGGTTCCGATGTGATAAAAATGTTACTTGCCGGAGCTGACTGTGTCCAGATTGTCAGTACGGTCTACCTGAACCAGATCGAGGTAATAACTTCGATGTTAAAAGACATAGAAAAATGGATGAACTCCAAAGGTTATAAAACGATAGACAGTTTCAGGGGTAAGCTTTCCAAAAAGAATTCGGATAATAAGCTGCCATATCACAGGGCACAGTATATGGATTTTATGATGACTACTTCACAGATACTGAAGAAATACAAGATAATCAACTAGAAATTACCTCCCAACCTGGTTTTTGTCGATATGGCTGCTATATCATTGAATAATAATAGATTATAAACGTAACTCTCCCCTCCTTTTGAAGGAGGGGTGTCACGACGAAGGAGTGACGGGGTGGTTGATTATTGGGACATTGCAGGACAGTTTAAGTGTATAATACAGTGAATCAGATAAATGAGTAATATAAAATAAGGTATTCTGGCTACTAATTAAAGATTAGCTAAAAATCAACCACCCCGGCCTACGGCCACCCCTCCTTCAAAAGGAGGGGAAACTTTTTTATGCAGTTTCTCATTCGTCCCCAAAGCTTAAGTTGACGTCTATGAGTAAGTGGGGCAAAAATCCAATTTTTCATTAACTTTGATCATACAAAATCATATGTATGAAAATCTTTAAATTACTATTCACAACCTTTTTAATAATACTTTCCGGTTGCAGGAATTCCTCTGATTCTTATCAGGTTTTAGAGGATATGCAGGAAAACCTTGATTTTGGAAATATAAGTATAGTGACTCAGGTTGCTGACTCCTTAAAAAAGAGTAGTGGTGTAAACAAGGAAATAGTTCATATCGCTGATTCACTTGAACAAATTGCTGAAAGGATAGCTCACGACTTCTCAGTAACTGAAGAGCAGGTTGACAGTCAGATTGAAAAGTTAATTAGTAAAGTTACTCCAGGGGAAATGAAAGACTGGGAAGAAAAAGGCTGGCTTGAATGGAGAATGATTGATGGTGAAAAAAGATATTTTAAAAGAGCAGCTTCAAATCTTCTGTTGATAAAGAAGTTTCGTGAACAAAAAGAAGCAAGGCTGAGGGAAATAGCAAACGAACCAGAAATGATCTTTCGGTTACACCATACCGAAAAGGTACTTAAATATTCTGAAAACCAGGGCAATCTTGTTGTTCCTGTAAATATGAAAATGAATTATACCATTACGGTTCATCCCGACGCCGTTCCGGATGGGGAAAAGATCAGGTGCTGGTTGCCATTTCCTAAACACGATCAGCCACGACAGAAAGAAATAAAGCTCTTAAGCACTTCAAATCCTGAGTATACGATTGCACCGGACACTGCAATTCATAGTACAATATATATGGAAGCATCTGCAAAAAAGGGAGTTCCTACTATTTTTCAGATTTCCTATACTTATGAAGCAAGTGCTCAGCATTTTAATATGTCACAAATTAAAGTACTCCCATACGACAAATCTACAGCTGATTACCAGAAATACACATCTGAACAGCTGCCACATATCTGTTTTACAGATGATATTAAAAAACTTGCTGACAGCATTACAGGCAACGATGAAAACCCTGCTTCGATTGTCAGAAAGATCTATTTCTGGTTTAAAGATAATCTACCCTGGACCGGTGCCCTTGAATATTCAATTATCCCAAATATACCTGAATATGTAATTAAGAATATGAGAGGCGATTGTGGTCAGCAGGATTTCTTATTCATTTCTATGCTGAGGTATAAAGGTATTCCCGTAAGATGGCAGAGTGGCTGGAATGTAGCACCAGATGCCGAGAACTTACACGACTGGTGCGAGATATATTTTGAAGGACCCGGTTGGGTACCTGCAGATGTATATTGTGATCTCCAGAATTCAAAAAATCCAATGATAAGGGAGTTCTATCTTTCAGGAATAGATTCATACAGGCTCATTGTAAATGAGGGCATTGCCGGTCCACTTCATCCTGGCAAAGATTTTCTCAGAAGCGAACCATACGATTTCCAGAGAGGTGAAGTTGAAGGGAAGGGCGGAAACCTGTATTTCGATAAATGGGATTATGAGATGAAGATCGAATACCTCAAGTAGCTGTACATTTCTAAAAGAAAAAATGCCACAAAGACGCAAAGGCACAAAGGTCCACGAAGTAAATATTTTAATAAAATCCTTGATGCAACTTAGCGCCTTCGTGCCTTAGCGGCAAAAAAATCAAAATACTGAAAATTGACTATTTGATAAACTTTTGTTCCTTCAAAAACTCTGTCATCCGTTTCAATGTAGGCAGGAAATTCGGATTGCTCACTGGCCAGTCGCACGAATGATCAGCATCTTTAACCGGTATCAGTTCACACACATTTCCTGATTCATGCATAAGGCGCGTAAATTTTTCTGCAACCACAAAAGGTGTTGTATTATCTTTTGTTCCATTCGACAGAATAGTAGGTGGCCAGCCTTTTTTTACGTGCAAAATCGGAGAAAATTCAGGATGAGCTGTAAAAAACTCACTTCCAAAACCTTCGCCAAGAACAGGATTATGCAGGACCAGTGCATTTGGTTTGGAACTTATTTTCAGGTCTTCGCCAGGGGTATCACCTCCATCTAAAAATGTACAGGCTGCGAGATGTCCTCCAGCTGAACCACCTGCAGCAATTATCCGGTCGGGATCAACACCAAGTTTTTTTGCATGCGCCCGTACATATCTTATAGCTGATTTTGCATCCTGAATGCATTCTATAGGGCTTGTACCATGACGCGATTTAACACGGTAATCAGCATCAATGCCTATGATACCACAATCGCGAAACCATGCAGCATTTGGTATCTGCCCTTCAACATTCCCGTTTACCCAACCTCCGCCGGTAAAATATACGATTGCAGGCAACAATTTGTTCCTGTTACCATCAGGACGTAAAAGATATAAATACATATCTTCCTGGGGAGTCTTCTTATAAAGAATTTTTTCAGCCAGTGCAGTCAGATTTTTTCCTGAAAGCTTATAACTCTCTTTAACATTAACGAGTGAAGTAACTGAGTCCTTTTTCAGGTCGTTCTGAACTGTCATAAATATATTGTTGTCAAAAGATGCATTCAACAGACCTGACATCATGATTAATAGGGAAGACAAGAAAATTTGTTTCATCTGAATTGATAAGAATTTAACTACTGATTTATATCTAATCTGCAAATTTATTTATTCCTCTGGTTTTAATGGAAGATCTTTCTAAAAATGCAACATTAAACAACATATAATCGTATAATAATTCGAAAGCGATGGTTGTGCATTTTGGAAAGATTCATTTTTCCCAGATTAAGAATAAAAATGAAGGTTTTCTTTATTTCATTATTTCTAATCTTAATCCCCTTATTACTATTTGGGCAGGATTGTAATATTTTGTCAAAGGCCAATAGTATCCTCCCCGACAGGCTATGTTCTCCATTATTGGTAAACTGGTTAGTAAATTACACCGGAGTTAATAATGCCGGTACCACCGTTCAGATAAGATATGACTGGGACGATGGTAATGTGGACATGGAAAATACAATCAGTACCGGCGCCGGAGCGTATCAGACTATTGCTGGCCACACATATGTCTCCACAGGGCAGAAATGCAATTACAGACCAAAAGCAACACTTGTCGTGAATGGAGTAATCTGTTCATCATCAACACAGGAACAAATAGTTACAGTCTGGGATAACGATGATCATAATGGAGGTCATATGCATATCAATCCCATTGTTTATCCTGTTTGTTTCGGTAACAGCGCCAACGTAAGGTTTCAGGATCTTACCCAGTTTAATTGTGTGCCTCCGCAGGAAGAGGATGTACCTAATCTATATACACGCTGGGTCCAATGGATATATGGAACCGACATTACTATGACCGGAATTCCCGTGACTGTTAACAGTACACCAAGATTATATCCATATTCCGGACCAATTATTACTCTACCCGGGCCAGTTACCGGATCAGGAGTTTATTCCGATATGATAAATGTAGCGAATGATAAACAGATTGGACAATATTTTCAGGTAACATTACGAAACTGGAACTATTGTAACCCATATGATGACCCAAATATTCCAGGACCTCCTCTGGATCCTTTAAATGGGGACCATCCGCCGGTAATTACAACTGCAATTATACTGATTGTGCCAGATCCTGACGCTACAATAACTCCCGTGGACACTTTATGTGTTGAAAATGGTCCTGTAACTTTGAGTGCTCACGATCCAGGCGGTACCTGGTCAGGAAATGGTGTCAGCATTAATAAATTCTATCCAGGCGTTGCAGGCGCCGGGAATCATATTGTACGATATGCTATTACGGATGCAAATGGGTGCAGCGATTCCGATCAGATTATTATAACAGTCATGCCATCTCCGGTTGTAAAGATTAATCCAGTTGGCACTCTCAATATAAATGACCCTCCGGTTATTCTGTCTGCATCAATATCCGGGGGCACATGGACAGGAAATGGAATAATTGGAAATACATTCAATCCCGATTCTGCAGGCCTGGGAATGCATATCATCTCATATCAGACATTACCCGATAAATCCGGATGCATTGGAACCGATACTATCCATATAAAAGTAATAATGCCACAGGCTCCAAAGGCAGATTTTGAACCTGACACCGTTGGTTGTTCGCCTTTATTGGTGCAATTCAGAAATTTAAGTGTAAACGGAGAATCATATCTGTGGGATTTTGGAGACAAAACAATCTCTGCCGAAAAAAATCCATTTCATCTCTATATTCTCCCGGGAAATTATATTGTAAAACTGACTGTTTCTAACATTGCGGGTCAGTCATCATATAACGCATTAATAACAGTTTATGAAAAACCCACAGCTGTTTTCAACGTCTATCCTACTCAGGTTATAAACAATTCACAGGTAGTAGTATTTACCAATTATTCATCCAACGGAATATCCTGGCTTTGGACTTTTGGAGACGGGAACACCTCTGCAGAAGAAAGTCCATGGCATAAATATGAATCTGAAGGAATATACAACATTACATTAAAAGTGACTTCAAAGGATGGTTGCACAGATTCATTGAAATACACATCACCTGTTGTCGTCGACTATAAAACGGGTGAAATAAAATTTCCGAATGTATTTAAATGGAACGAGTCGGGTCCTACCGGAGGATATTGGGAAGAAGGTCAGATAAATGACAATGTATTCAGACCGTTTTTCACGAATGTAATTGAATATAAATTGCAGATCTTTAATCGCTGGGGAGTCTTGCTGTATGAAAGTTCTCAACTTCAGAAAGGCTGGGATGGCTATTTTGATAAGTCAAAACTGGCGCTGCAGGGAGTGTATGTCTGGAAGGTTGTAGGACGATACGCCGATGGAAAGTATTTCAATAAAATCGGTGATGTAACTTTTTTACATTAGAGTCATATCTTGAAGCAGATTAGATCTGCATACTAATCTGTAAAAGCATACGTTATAATTAAGTCTGATTTTTACCCGTGATTAGCGGTGAACATTACTAAATAATATCTGTTGCAATATATAAATAAGGTAAATCTTTTGAGATTTTTGATAGATAAAGTGAAAGAGAAACTAATACATAAAGTTATGAAAAGGAATATTTTAGTAATCAGTATTGTTTTTGGACTGCTTGGTTGGAGTTGTTCAAAAGTTGACACACAAACACAAACACTGGGATTGAAGCAGTCGATAGAAAAGAATGTTACTGACATAAACACAGCAATCAGTAAAATTTCTGCAACTAAAGGTTATCAGATTCTATCTGTAAGCGGCGATCCTACTGCAAGGGTTAATTTTCCGGGGACTGCGTTTAAAGACAGTATCACACTTGCACTGGTTGCCGGAATTTATGATTATCAGTTCGATACCGTTCCAATGCATCACAGTTTCGAGTTTCCTTATCGGTTATTTAAAAAGACCGGTACAAGCAGTATGATGGTTGTTAATTTGCCTCAGAGATTGATCTTACATCCAAGGTATCTTCACAGTTTTTTAAAGCCCGACTCAATTCTTAAAAATGACTTTACAATTACTGCTTCCAATTATCATCTATATTATAACTCCTGGAACAACCTTGATTACAAACTTACTGCCGGACTTACTCTTAAAGGTGTTGATCTTGGAACCTTTGATATCTCCGCTGTTTCAACCACTTATAAGGATCAGGTTAATTCTTCGAAATACACTTTCACCGGTGGATACAGCATTTCTACTTCATGGCAGGCAGGTGATACATCGAAATCGACGTTTGCGCTATATAAAGATACTTCTCCTCTGTTATTGGAGAAAACATTATTTGCAGGAGCCGGTTTTCATAAAAGAGAGAGACAGTACGATCTGACGATAGGAAATGTAGAAATTAAAAGAGGTTTTGGAATTGATTCGATACAGGTATTTCAGAATGGAGTGCTTCAGAAAAAAGCCGGTGCAAAAATCACCGACAGCGCTGATTCTACAGGCAGCATATTTAATAAAAGGGATATCCTTCTTACTTTTGACGACGGAACAACCGCTAAACTGAGTTCACTGATAAGTCCTTCCCTTACTCAGTTAAAAACTCTCTTTACCTCACTGCACGATATGTATTTTGCAGAGAATATTGTGGATTATATTGCAGTGAACATTTACTTTAATTCAAGGTAGGTGTGATTTATTCTCTCATTACCACTCTATTGGCGTAATGTACTCACCCCCTTATTTTCCCCCTCTCTACTTCGTAAAGAGGTGGAATTTATTAATATACAATGCATTACACCCCCTCTTTGCAAAGCAGAGAGGGGGTTACGGGGGTGAGTTCATTTAGGAATAAGGGGTCAAGTGATATTCGCTAACAAACAAACAATCTCCCTATCTGAAACACAGTAAAAGATAACAACCACGCTATCCCGGTTGTATAAAAGACCGTGAATGCGGCCCATTTCCAGCTTCCTGATTCCCTTCTGATTGCAGAAACTACTCCAACGCATGGGAAGTAAGTAAGAATAAAAAGCATAAATGAGAAAGCTATAAGCGGAGTAAAGACAGTTTTTCCTTTGGAATCTTTTTGAGTCTGTATCTTTTCGACTAATGATTTCCCTCCTGTGTCGTTATCAGCCTGGAAGATGACACCCAATGTACTTACCACAACCTCTTTTGCAGCCAAGCCGGAAAGTATACTGACACTAAGATGCCAGTCAAAACCCAATGGTTTCATAACTGGCTCTATCAACTTTCCAATTTTTCCCATAAAAGACCTGCTGTGTTCTTCACTCTTCTTTTCTGAAATTAGGCTGGTCACTGATTCAGCTTTTTTATCAGATGACATTTCAGATTTTTCGACCGTGGATATTTCATTTGAATAATCCCTCGAATTAGTTGAAGACCGGGGAAAATTACTTAAGATCCAGACTATAATCGCTGCAAGAAGAATTACACCTCCGATTTTCCTGAAGTACTGACTTGTTCTGAATCTGACATGTTTAAAAATGCTTCTGATAGTTGGAACCCTGTAAGGTGGAAGCTCCATTACAAACGGGATCTCTTCCGATTTAAAAAACACCTTCTTTAAAAATAAAGCAGATAAGATTGCAAACAGAGCGCCAAGAATATAAAGGAGAAATAAAACGGAAGCCTGGTTCCTTGGAAAAAAAGCACTGATAAAGAGAATATAAACCGGTAATCTTGCACTACACGACATAAAAGGTGTAATCAGCATAGTGATCAGCCGGTCCCTCCGGCTCTCTATGATCCTTGTCGCCATTATTGCGGGTACATTGCACCCAAAACCCATGAAAAGAGGGATAAAGGATTTGCCGTGCAATCCGATCTTATGCATCACTTTATCCATGATGAATACCGCCCTTGCCATATAACCAGTATCTTCCATGAATGAAATAAAAAGGAAAAGGATAATAATATTGGGAAGAAAAACAATTACCCCTCCTACGCCTCCAATGATAGCTTCCACCAGGAAATCCCTGACAATTCCAGGAGCAAGATTATCAGAGATCAGTCCTGACAGTTTGCCGAATCCCAATTCCATCCAGTATTTAGGATATCCTCCTAGTTTAAACGTTGTAAAAAATGTTAGCCACATGAAAATGGCAAATATTGGAATCCCCAGATATTTGTTTGTCAAATAGTTATCGATCATTTTTGTTTTCCGTAACCTTTCAACTCTGTTGATCTTAAGGGTCTCCTTCAATGCTCCTGAGATGAAGCCATACCGCAGATCAGTAATTACTGTTTCAACTGGTTCGGAATACATTTTTTCAAGCCTGCTGTACTCCTTTCTACCAATTTCAATTATCTCTGATGAATTAATACACCTTGTAATGCTTTTTGAAAATTCCTTATCGTTCTCGAGCAGCTCTATTGCCAGGTATCTTGCCGAGATGATGTTTGTGAAGGCTCTGTTCTCTTCAATTTTTATCCTCGATTGGATTGCACAGATAGAATTTTCTATTTCTGTTCCGTAGTTTATATGGATATGACGTACAAGCGGATCTCTGACCTCATAAACTTCTATTATTTTATCAAAAAGTTCCTTTATTCCCTTTCCTTTGGAACTAACAGTAGGAATTACAGGTACACCCAATAATTTACCAAGAGAAACATGGTCCAGAATATCACCTTTTTTCTCGAGCTCATCATACATATTCAGAGCGATAACTATCTGAACGCCCATATCTATAAGCTGTGATGTCAGGTACAGATTCCTTTCAAGATTGGATGCGTCGACTATATTGACTACAATATCAGGCTTATTATCAAAAATATAATTCCTTAGATAGATCTCTTCAGGAGAATAACTTTTTATTGAATAAGTCCCCGGAAGATCAACTATTGAGAAAGTATAGCCCGATTGCTTATATGCCGCTTCTTTTGAGTCAACAGTTACACCGGCATAATTTCCGACTTTCTCTTTTGAGCCTGATGCAAAGTTGAAAAGCGTGGTTTTTCCGGAGTTTGGATTGCCGACAAGTGCCACCTGGATCTGCTTTGTCTTCTCCAGCCAGGAACCATTCTCATCCTCACTAACAAGTACTCCGTTATCTGACCTGAACTCAGCTGTTTTGTTGCCTTTATCTACCTCAATAAGCTGAGCCTCGCTGTTTCTTAAAGAGATATGGTACCCCATTATCTTATACTCAATAGGATCCCTTAGTGGCGCTTTTTTAATTACTTCCACCTTTTTTCCAACAACAAATCCCATTTCTGAGAGCCGTTGCCTGAACTGACCTCTTCCCTTGATCTTCAGAATTATCCCCGCATCCCCTTCATTGAGATCATATAATGTAGTCATCGAATAGTTTCAATACTTCAGTTAAACCTTGAAAAAGCCACATTGTTCAATATTTTGTACGACCATATGAATGGCGCCGGGCA
>Ga0302322_100002309_pt1 | contig 16085 bp, 14 predicted proteins | sample Fen_T0_2_FD_203757 | JGI IMG/M metagenome (GOLD analysis project Ga0302322, IMG submission 203757) | Peat permafrost microbial communities from Stordalen Mire near Abisko, Sweden - Fen_T0_2 | ecosystem: Environmental > Terrestrial > Soil > Wetlands > Permafrost | place: Sweden: Abisko... | reverse complement strand
TCCCGAACCCGAACCGGCTCCCGAACCCGAACCGGCTCCCGAACACGAACCGGCTCCCGAACCCGAACCGGCTCCCGAACCGGCCCCCGAACCCAAGGCGAAGAAGGTACGGGGCGGGGATGTCCCTCCCGGGCCGGTCTTGGAGACCCGCAAGCTCCCCGAACCACCGGTGGGCGGGGTCAAGCCGATGGAGTTCCCCCGAGTAGTCGCGATCGCCAACCAGAAGGGTGGCGTTGGCAAGACCACCACCACGGTGAACCTGGGGGCGGCCCTCGCCGAGCTCGGCTTCCGGGTGCTCGTGCTGGACCTCGACCCGCAGGGCAACGCCAGCACCGGCCTCGGGCTGAACCCCCGGGATGTGGAGCGATCGGTCTACGACGTCCTGCTGAGTGACGCCACGCTGGACGACATCGTCGAGCCCACCAGCTTGAAGAACCTCTTCGTCGCCCCGGCGACGATCGACCTCGCCGGGGCCGAGATCGAGCTCGTTCCCGTCATGAGCCGGGAGCTCCGGCTGCGCAAGGCGATCGAGACGGTCAAGGACGACTACGACATCATCATGATCGACTGCCCGCCGTCCCTTGGCCTGCTCACGGTGAACGGGCTGGCGGCCAGCGACGACGTGATCGTGCCGATCCAGTGCGAGTACTACGCGCTGGAGGGACTCGGGCAGCTGCTCCGCAACGTCGGACTGGTCCAGGCCAACCTGAACCCCGGCCTGGAAGTGCGCGGCATCATCCTCACGATGTACGACGCCCGGACCAAGCTCGCCGACCAGGTGGTGGCCGAGGTGCGGGCCTACTTCGGGGAGAAGGTCTACGAGACCGTGGTACCCCGGACGGTCCGCCTCAGCGAGGCCCCCTCGTTCGGCCAGCCGATCATCGTGTTCGATCCGACGTCACGCGGGGCCAAGGCCTACCGCGATCTCGCCAAGGAGGTCAGCCGTGGCGCGACCCGGCGGTCTGGGTAAGGGACTCGGTGCGCTGATCCCGGCGGGGGCCACCGAGCCCCAACCGGCATCGGGCGGACCGGGCATGCAGGAGATCGACGTCTCGGCCATCCGGCCGAACCAGTACCAACCCCGCGACCAGTTCGACGAGGAGGCACTCGGCGCGCTCGCCGACTCGATCCGCGAGGTCGGCGTGCTCCAACCCATCCTCGTGCGGCCCACCGACGAGGGCTACGAGCTCATCGCGGGGGAGCGGCGGTGGCGGGCGGCCCGCCGGGTCGGGCTCCAGCGCATCCCGGCGCTGGTCCGTGAGACCGACGATAGCTCCGCGCTCGAACACGCACTGGTCGAGAACCTCCAGCGCGAGGAGCTCAACCCGCTCGAGGAAGCGGGCGCCTACCAGCAGCTCATCGAGGACTTCGGCCTCACCCATGAGCAGGTGGCCCAGAAGGCCGGTTGCAGCCGCGCCTCGGTGAGCAACACGCTGCGACTCCTCAGCCTGCCGCCGTCGATTCAACGTATGGTGCGCGAGCGCCAGCTCAGCATGGGTCACGCACGCGCGCTGCTCGGTTCGCCCGACCGCGCGTATCAGGAGCAGCTCGCCCGACAGATCCCCAAGGAAGACCTGTCCGTGCGCGCGGTGGAACAGGCCGTGCGGGCCCACAACGACGAAGCAGCGGAGGCCGCGCCAGCGGGGGTGGAGCGGGCGCCCCGGAGTCGGCGTCAACGGCCGGCCGGCATCGCTGAGCTCGAGGAGATGCTCGCCGACCACCTCGAGACCCGGGTGAAGATCTCGATGAACGCGGGTGGTCGCGGCCGGATAGCGGTGGACTTCGCCGGCCTGGAGGATCTGGAGCGGATCTACCGGCGGCTCACCGAGGAACCGGTTCCGGTCACCGAAGAATAGTTGTTACAGCAACAATCTAATTGTTCAAGCAATGATTTGCAGGGAGTCATCCCGGCCGGGGCGCTCCCAGGCTTGGCGCACGCCGCGAACGAACGCGCGCGCTACGGCGCCGGATCGGCCCATGACCGCGGCCAGTGCCGGGGCGTCCCCGGCTGCGGCGAGCTCGCAGACCACTGCGGCCATGCGCGTCTCGCGCAGCACCGGATAGGCGCACCCGACGAGGTCGATCGGTTCGTGCAGCTCGTTGGTGAGCTTGTCGTGCAGCTCGGTGGCCACGAGGAGGCCGAACTCGGACCGGAAGCCCTCCGTGGCGAAGTAGGCGCAGCGGGCCCCCGGCTCCGAGCCGAGGGCGAGGCCGACGAACAGGTCGGCGCCGAAGCCGTTGGCCGCCCGGGCCACCACGGAGTCGTCGTCGCCCGAGGTGTCGAGCACGGCCACCGCGCGGGCGAGGTTCAGGCCTCGGGCCACGTTGTCGCCGACGACGGCCAGACCGGGGGTGGTGGCGACGAACACCTTCCGGCCCTCGAGCCGATGTGGCCCCTGGCGCATCGCCGCCCGTTCGCGGGCCACGGCCACCGACCCGTCGGCGAACCCGCCGACACGATCGAGCGCCTCGACGGTGGATGGTCCGCAGATGCCGTCGGCCACGAGCCCGGTGCTGCGCTGGAACTCCATCAACGCGCGGTGGGTATCGGCCCCGAAGAGCCCGTCGACCCGACGCGCGTCGAACCCCAACGCGTTGAGGCGTCGCTGCAACGTCGCGACGTCGTCGCCGCGTAGGAACGGCTGGCGGAAGTAGAGGAGGCGGTCGCCGAGCGTGAACCCGCCGTCGACGATCGAAGCCCACGTGTGGCGACCGACGACGCCGTCGACCCGAAGGCCGCGGTCGGCCTGGAACGCACGGACCGCGGCGTCGGTCCCGCTTGCGAACTCGCTCGGATCGTCGGGGTCGGTCCGGAACCCGAGGGCGCCGAGACGAAGCTGCAGGTCGAGGACCGCTTCTCCGCGGTTCCCGGCCGCCAGCAGCGTGTGATCGGACACGTTGGCCGACGCGTGGCGGCTTTCGTTCAGCCGACGAACTCGGCGAGGTCTTGGAGGAGCTGACCCTTGCCCTTGGCCCCGACGAGGCGCTTGACCTCGGCGGCGGAGTCGCCGGGCTGGAACACGAGGAGCGTGGGAATGCTCATCACGTTGAAGCGCTGCGCGGTGTTCGGGTTGTCGTCGACGTTGACCTTGGCGATCTGGAGCTTGCCCTCCTGTTCGGAGGCGATCTCCTCGAGCACCGGGGCGATCATGTGGCACGGACCGCACCACTCGGCCCAGAAGTCGACCAGCACCGGGGTGTCGGACCCGCCGATCGTCTCGTCGAAGGTTGCGTCGGAGAGCGTGAGGATGTTCTTGGCCACGGGAAGGTCCTTTCTGAGCGGCACGAAGTGTACCGAGGTGTGGCAACGCCGGGCAGTTCCCCGGGATTCCGCGAGCTTCGGTGCCTAGACGCTGGCGGCGGACGTTGCGTGCTCGGCGTGCCCGAGCCAGCGCTCCGCTTCGATCGCGGCCATGCAGCCGCTGCCGGCCGCGGTGATCGCCTGCTTGTAGACGTGGTCCTGCACGTCGCCGGCCGCGAACACGCCGTCCACCGAGGTTCGGGTGGAGTCGGGCTCGGTGACGATGTAGCCGTCTTCGTCGAGGTCGAGGTGGCCCACGAACAGCTTCGTGGTCGGGTCGTGCCCGATGGCGACGAACACGCCGTCGACCTCGAGCTCGGAGACCGCGCCGGTGACGGTGTCGCGCAGCACCAGCCTCTCGACCTTGCCGTCGCCGACGACCTCCTCGACCGCCGAGTTCCAGCGGAAGGAGATCTTGTCGTTGGCGAAGGCGCGGTCCTGCATGATCTTGGAGGCCCGCAGCTCGTCGCGGCGGTGGACGACGGTGACCTTGGTGGCGAACTTGGTGAGGAACAGCGCCTCTTCGATGGCGGAATCGCCGCCGCCCACGATCGCGAGCGGCTTCTGCCGGAAGAAGAAGCCGTCACACGTGGCACAGGTGGACACACCGTGACCGAGCAGCCGCTGCTCCGACTCGAGCCCGAGCATTCGGGCACTCGCGCCGGTGGAGATGATCACCGAACGCGCCCGGTACTCGGTGTCGCCGACCCAGATGCCGAACGGGCGGCTCGAGAAGTCGACGCGGTCGACGTCGGCGGTGAGGAACTCCGTGCCGAAGCGGGCCGCCTGCTCGCGGAACTTCATCATGAGCTCGGGGCCCATGATGCCGTCGGGGAAGCCGGGGAAGTTCTCGACGTCGGTGGTCAGCATGAGCTGGCCGCCGGCGCCCACCCCCTCGATGACGATTGGGTGGAGGTTCGCCCGGGCGGCGTAGACAGCGGCAGTCAGGCCCGAGGGGCCCGATCCGATGATGATGACATCGTGAACGTGCGTCATGAGGAGGTCTTGTCGCTCCGAGAGGTCCGACGGGTCCAGCACAACGCACCGGCGATGACGAGGATTCCCCCGGTCCACAGGTAGGCGCCCCACACCCGACCGGTGACGAGGAAGGCCCCGCGGAAGAAGGCGATGATCAGCAGGATCACCGCGACCACCACGAACATGGCCGCGAGCAGCCCGTAGACGATGGCCTTGGACGCGGCACGGGCGGGGACCACGGTCTTCTCGCGAACGACCCCGATCACCTGGTCGATCGTGTCGGTTGCCTGCGTTGCCCAGTCTTCGTGCACGGCTCTCCCGGGGACGGTCGAGGCAGCGTAGCCCGCAGGGCGGCCACCGGAAACGCTCAGGTGGACCGACGTCAGGGAAGCAGAACCGACGAGACGGCCTCGCACGTCCGGTTCACGACGGCGATCGCTCCCGACAGGCCGTCGGGACGTTGCACGAAGACCACGGTTGCGGGCTTGCCGTCGATCGTGCCCGTCCCCGCCGCGACAGGGGTGCCGAGCGACCGCCCGGCCTCGACCGCGCAAGCGGGCACGATCCCGAATGTCCGGGTGGCCACGGCGGCGCGCGGTGCGACGGCCGCTGACAGCGCCGCCTCCGTGGACACGTCGCCGAGCTCACCGAGCGCGGGAAGCGCGGTGGGTGTGGCATCGGCCTCGGCGGTGCCACCCGAACCGCCCGACGATGGGGCCTGCGCCGCTTCAGGGGCGGCTTTGGCCCGGGGGGCGTCGGCCGCGGTGGGGGTCGGGTCGTTCGAGGTCCGGCGGACGACGACGGCGAGGCCCACGACCAGCACCACCAGCAGCGCGGCCGCAAGGGCGAGGAAGCGGGCCGTGCGGTGGGGAGCACGGCCGGACCCGTCGCCACCGGGCTCCTCGGCCGGCCTGTCGGCCGCGGCGAGCGCGGCGCGCACGAGCCGCGCGCGGGTGACTTCGTCGAGCGGCTCGACCGCGAGCCACGCGGCGGTGCGCGGGTCGCGTGCGTCGGGCGGTTCGGGCGCGGGGGGAGTGGTCATGTGTCCTCCTTCCGACGCTCGGCGGGGGGTTCTGGTTCCCCGAGGGCCACGGCGAGCGCGGCCCGGCCCCGGGCGATGCGCGACCGGACGGTGCCCGGCGGGACGTCGAGCGCGACGGCGATCTCGGCATAGTCGAGGTCGCAGAGGTCCCGCAGGACCACGGCGACCCGGAAATCCTCGGGCAGGGTCGCGAGCGCGGCGTCGACGTCGAGCCGGGCGTCGACCGTGGCGGTGCCGTCGCGGGGATCGGCGACCGTCTGCGGCGGGTCCGCGGCGACGGGTCGGCGGCGGCTCCGGCGGAGCTCGTCGAGCGCGGCGTTGGTGGCGACCCGGTAGCACCAGGTGGTGAACCGGGCGGTGCCGTCGAACCGCGTGATGCCCCGGGCCACGGCGATCAACGCTTCCTGGGTGGCGTCCATCGCGTCGTGGGGATCGAGGACGATGCGTCGGCACACCGCGTGGATCCGGTCCGCGTGCCGGTCGAGCAGGAGCTCGAGCGCCCGACGGTCCCCCGCCCGGGCACGCGCGACGAGGACGTCGTCGTCCGGGCCCGCGGGATCAGCGGACACGCAGCTCGTTGACCTCGATCCGCCCCGATTCGGGGGTGCGGGTGAACCAGACGAGCACCGCCCGACCGCGAACGGCCGGGTCGACCGCGACCGTGGCCTGGGCCGGGATGTCGTCGGCCCGGCCCCGAACGGGACCCCAGTCGGACAGGGTCGTCCCCGCGCGGTCGGCGACGTAGATCTCGACGTTCGCGCCCGCGGCACCGTCGATCTCGACCGAGGACACGTCGGCGTCGGCCCGGAGATCCAGGACGAGGCCGACCCCGGGCTTGAGCCCGCCGAGGTTCCGGGTGGCGTAGGTCTCGCTGCGCCAGGCGGTGGCCGGGTCGCCGTCGATGGCGAGGGCCACGGCGTCGGGGTTCTCGCTGCCGTCGCCCGGGCTCGGGTCGAAGTCGCTCACCCCGTTGACCGCGGGTGCGGCCCCGGACCTACCCGACCCGCCGCTCGACCCGTTGCCGTCGATGAGCTTGGTGGTGATCAGCCCCGCGGCGACGCCCACGACGGCGAGGAGGATCAGGAAGGCCACGACTCGCCAGGGATGGCGTTGCTTCTTGCGGGGCACCGGCCGGATGGCCGTGGGCCGGGTGCCGGTCCCGGCGTTCGCAGCGGCGGCCGGGCGCGCCGCGACCGCCCCGGTGCCGGTCGGGGCCGCCGTGCCGGCACGCGGCGCGGCGGTGGCGACCCCGGAGGCCGCGCGGTGGAGGGCCTGGTCGAACGCGCCGGCGCTGGGGATGCGGTGGTTGGGGTCGGGTTGGAGCGCCTGGTCGATCACCGACGCGAGCGCGGGCGAGATCCCGGGGCGGACCTGGGTGATCGGGGTGGGCGGACCGGTGAGGCGGGCGACTGCGGTGGCCATCTCGGAGTCGCCGGAGTACGCAGGCCGGCCCGCGAGCATCTCGTAGAGCACGAGCCCGAGGGAGTACACGTCGGTCCGGCCGTCGGTGGGAAGGCCCTGGACCTGCTCGGGCGAGAGGTAACGGGCGGTGCCGACGACCGTGCCGGTCCGGGTGAAGTCGGCGCCGCCGGTGGCCTTGGCGATCCCGAAGTCGGTGACCTTGACCGGACCCTCCCGCGGCACCAGCACGTTGGCGGGCTTGATGTCGCGGTGCACGATGCCCTGCTTGTGCGCGTGCTCGAGGGCTCCGGCCACCTGGTGCGCGATGGCGCAGGCCTGGGGCGGGTCGAGCATCTTGTGCCGGTCGAGGAGCTGGCGCAGGCTCTCGCCGTCGACCAGCTCCATCACGATGAACGCGGTGCCGGCGTCGTCGCCGGTGTCGTACGTGGCCACGATGTTCGGGTGGGTGAGACCGGCCGCGGCCACCGCCTCCTGGCGAAAACGACCCCGCAGGGCCTCGTCGTGGGCGAGGTCCGGGTGCAGGGTCTTGACCGCCACGCGCCGGCCGAGCAGCTCGTCGCGCCCGAGCCACACCGAGGCCATGCCCCCGCGCGCGATCAGCTGGTCCAGCCGGTAGCGGCCGGCGAGAACACGGCCGGGCGCGGTCTGGCTCACCCCTGGAACGGTAGGCGCGCCGGTGCGAGGCGCGGGCGCGCTCAGCGGGAGACCTGGAAGCTCACGCCGATGACCCCGGGGCCGGCGTGGGTACCGATCACCGGGCCCACGAGGCCGGTGACGATGTCGTCGCGGGGGAAGACCTCGCCCAGCATGTCGAGCAGCGCGTCGACGTCGGGCGCCTGGCCGTGCAGTACGGCACAGGAGTCGATCGGCTGGGCCTTGGCCTTCTCGGCGAGGAGATGGAGGGCCTTCGAGCGGGTGCGGACCTTGCCCGCCTCCTCGACCGCGCCCTCGTGGACCTCCACGATCGGCTTGATCGAGAGCATCGAGCCGAGCAGTGCGCGGGCGTTGCCGATCCGGCCGCCCCGCTTGAGGTACTCGAGGGTGTCGAGCGCGCCGAAGAGCCGCGTGCGGTCGCGGCGGGAGAGCACGTCCTCCACGATCTGCTCGAGCTTCGCGCCGTCGGCGGCGCGACGCGCGGCGGTGAGGCAGAGCGCACCGAGCCCCATGGACACCGTGGCGGAGTCGATGACGACGATCGGGCACTCCTCGCGCACCGCGTTGGCCGCGACCTGCGCGGCCTGCATGGTGGCCGATAGCCGCGACGACAGGTTGATGCAGATGATCCCGGTCGCCCCGCGCTCGATCAGGCCGCGAAAGCGCGCCTCGAACTTCCCGGCGGACGGCGCCGAGGTCTCGGGCAGGGTGGTGCTGCTGCGAAGCCTGTCCCAGAAGTCCTCGGGGGACAGCTCCTCGCGGTCGATGAACTCCTCCTCGCCGAAGCGAATGGAGAGGGGCACGACCTCGATCCGCAGTGCCTCGACGAGGTTCTGGGAGAGATCGCAGGCGCTGTCGGTGACGACTCGGACACTCACCCTGGCTCCTTCGGGTCTGGCTGGGGGTCTGGCCGTGGTCCGGGCGCCTCGGGGTGCCGGGGCCCGCGGGGAGCTCTCATCGTGACACGACTGCGCCGCGGCCCGCCCCTCGGCGGAACGCGTCCCGCAGGTCGTTGTACTCGTGGATGCGCATCGCCCACAGGCCCGCGATCGCGACGGCGATCCCAGCCGTCCCCGCGACGGCGCAGGCAAGGATCGCCTCGTTGGGGGTGGCGTACCCGATCTGGTTGGCCGTGACCCAGGTGACGGCCCCGACCACGGCCGCGACCACGAGGACACGAGCGAACGTGGAACCGACCTGACGGCCGCGCAGCCCGCCGAGGCGACGGCTCATGATGGCCAGGGTCAACAACGCTGCGAGGGTGTACGCGATCGAGAACGACAGCGCGAGCCCGGGGATGCCGAGCAGCGGGAAGAGCAGGAGCGCCCCGGCGATGTTGACCGCGTTCTCGAAGCAGTTCACGAGGAACGGCGTGCGGGTGTCCTGCATCGCGTAGAACGCGCGTTGGACGTAGAGGTACACGGAGAACGCGGGGAGCCCGAGCGCGAACATGAGCAGCGTGTGGGCCACGCGTGCGGTGGCGGTTGCGTCGAACGCTCCGCGCTGCAGGAGCGCGGCGACGATCGGCTGGGTGAGGCCCACGTACAGCGCGGCCGCGGGCACCATCAGCGTCACGATGAGCCGCAGGCCACGGGCGAACCGGTAGCGGAGGCCGAGGAGGTTGCCGCTCACGTAGGCGGACGCGAACTCGGGCTGGATCGCCGTGGTGATCGACACCGCGAAGAGCCCGTGCGGGAGCTGGAAGAACGCGTACGCGCTCAAGTAGATGAACGGACCGCTCGACTTGCCGTTCGCGAGCACCAGCACGACCCACAGCGCGACCTGGTTGGCGATCACGTAGCCGACCGTCCAGCCCGAGAGCCGGAACATCGTGCGCACCGCCGCGTGGCGCCAGGCGAACAGCGGGCGCAAGCGGATGCCCGCCCGCACGATGGCCGGCCACAGCACCAACGCCATCGCCGCGATGCCCGCCGTGGTCCCGAGCCCGATCCACAGCAGCAGCTGGGTGTCGTTGAGCACCCGTTCGAGCGTGATCGGCCCGGACACGAGCCGCGGCAGTGAGAGGAAGATGGCGATGACGACGACGTTGTTGAGGATCGGCGCGAACGCCGCGGCGGCGAACTTCCGGCGCGCGTTGAGCAGACCGGTCGCGATCGCGGTGATCCCGTAGAAGAAGATCTGGGGCATGAAGCAACGCAGCCACGCAGTGGCGAGCTCGCGCTGGTCGGCCGCGGTCGGTCCCGACACCTCGAGCGTGTAGATCCGCACGATCCAGGGCGCGAGGAGGACGCCGACGACCGTGGCGCCCAGCAGCGAGACCACGCCGACGGTCACGAGCGCGTTGGTGGCCTCCTCGTCGCGGTCCTGGAACTGCTTGACGAACAGCGGCAGGAGCGTCGCCGTGAGGATCCCGCCGAGGAGCAGCTCGTAGAGGATGTTGGGCGTCTCGTTCGCGTATGCGTAGACGCCGGCGACCTTCGTCGCGCCGAGGGCGTACGCGATCGCGGCGACGCGGCCGAAGCCGGTGAGCCGGGAGAGTGCGGTGCCGACCCCGACGACTGCGCTGGATCGGAGCAGCCGCCGGGAGCCGCCGGGGACGGCGGCCGCCGGCTCGCTCACGCGGCCGACGACTGTCGGCGGCGACGGCGACGGCGGCGGAGGTCGAGGCCCCACCACAGGGCGAGGAACGCGACCGCCGAACCCATCAGGACCACGCCCACGGTGCTCACGAAGGTCGACCGCACCTCGAGACGGCGTTGCGAGATCGACAGCACGCCATCGGTCGAGGTCACCTCCAGGTCGAGGGGGAACGTACCCGACGTCCGGGCCTCGACCGCGACACGCACGGTCGTGCTCTTGGGCGGCAGCTCGAGGTCGAGGACGTTCCCCTGGGGGAAGAAGAGCTTCTCGCTCGCGAGCGACGCCCGCAGGTGCACGGGAAAGCCGGTCTCGTTGCGGAACGTGAGCGGGATCTCTCCGGATCGGGAGGTGAGGGTGATCGTTCGGGGGTCGGGGACCTCGATCTGGCTGACCAGCCCGTCGATGACGTGGTCGACGACCCGCAGGTGCGCGTCCGCCCGGACCTTGCCGATGTCGGGGGCCCACGCGTTCGACACCGAGGCGAGGAGGGACTTGTCGGCCTCGGTCACCGCGGGGTCGCCCGGCCGCGTGAGGTCCCCGAACGAGTTGAGGCGGTTCCGCTGGTTCCGGTAGGCCTCCGCTGTGACCGCGGGCTCGGCCAACGAGACGGCGGCGAGCTCACGCTCCGCGGAGGGCGCGCCGGTGACGGTCGGCTCAGGCGGGTCCACCGCCACGGCGTCGAACGCCTGGGCCACGGTGACGGGCCGGAGGTACGGATTGTTCCGCAAGCCGGTGAGCAGGGCTTCGTACAGCGAGCCGGGGGCGTCGAAGTCGTCGGGGTTCACCAGTGCGACGACGCGTGGCTGCGTCGGGGCTTCCTGGGCGATCACCGCGAGGCCGCCGAGGACGAGCTGGGCCCGGAGGGCCGGCGGGAGGTCGGCGGCGAGCAGGCCTTCGAGGCCCGAGTCGGTGACGAGGGCGGACACCGGCTCGGTGCCGCCGGTGACGGGGGCGCGCAGCGTGACCGGCTGCGTGAGGGTGAACCGGGTCTCGGGCTGGAGCACGACGTCGCTGGAGTTGACGATCACGCGGTCGACTCCGGAGGAGCGCAGGCGACCGAGTGCGCCGGGCGAGGCCGGGTGCAGCACCTGGACGCGCGGGTCGATCGTCGTCCCGAAGGCGGCCCGGAGCGATTCGCGGCCGCGCAGGAGCTCCTCGTCGGCCGCGTTCGCGAGCCCGTGGTCGATCAGCGACGCGAGGTCGATGGGGACGTAGGGCCCCTGGAGCACAGGACGGGTCGCGGCCGCGCTGCGGATGGCGTCGCTGGTGATCTCGATCGTCGGGTCGGTCTTCGCGAGCTCGGTCCACGCCTCCATCGTCTCGGCGCTCGGCGCGAGCGTGACCGGGACGTCGGGCACGTCGCGCAGCGCCATCGCCATGCGGCCGAGCCGTCCGTCGCTGCGGAAGCCGGCGACGACGTCGTGGTCGAGCCCGCTGTCCGGGAGGTACGACGGCGCGGCGCGCAGCGGCCACACCCACGCGACCTGGAGCGGCTCCGCGACCGTCGCTTTGTCGGCCTCGGCGGCGACGAGCGCGGTGCGGAAGGTGGCGACGGTGCGCTCGTCGGCGTCGCGTAGGTCCACCTCGACGGGGTAGACGCCGGCCCGGCGGATGTTGAGGCGGGACGCGTCGCGGGCGCCGTTGGGCGACTGGAGGCCCAGGCGAACCGGCCGGGTGCCGAGCTCGTCGACCGGCAGCTCGTCCACCGGAACGCTCACCTGGCTGAGCACCGACACCAGTGGACCGCCGAGCATGGCGGAGTCGTACGCCCTCTTGGAGGCGAACGCCTGGTAGGCGCTGAAGCTCACGGTGGCCCCGACCGGCGGGTTGCTGATCGCGAGGCGCAGGGCGACGTCGCCGCCGAGGGGCGTCGACGGGTCCTGCGCCGCGAGCTCGATCCGGGGTCCGGCCGGCGCAGTGGTCGTGGGGGTCGGCAGCGGCCCGGGCGAGGTTTGCGCGAGGGCCGGTGCGGCGAGTGCGAGGACGAGCCCCACGACGAGCGCGGGAACGAGGCTGCGCGTGACGCGCTGCAGGGACGCACGCGGGTACACGGCGTTCACAGGGCGCGCTCGAGGACGTGGAGGCCGTCGGGCAGGGCGACGAACCCGGCTGACTCGTACAGGGCGCGCGCGGGCGTGTTGTCGGCGTGGGTGTTGACGACCGCGGTTCGGGCGCCGCGGCGGCGGGCCCAGTGCAGCCCGTCGAACAGCAGCGTCCGGGCCGTCCCCTGACGGCGGGCGTCGGGATCGACGGCGAGCCGCTGTACGTACGCACGCCAACCGGCCACGCCGGTGATCGCGTAGCCGGTGGGCTCGGCCGGTCGGCCGCACACCCGCAGGCGTGCGGCCGGGGTGGCGTCGCGGGCGTCGAGCAGGGCGGCACGGTCGAAGCCGCGTTCGGCGAAGGCCAGCTGATCGAGGGCGACGATCGGGCCGAGCCGCCGGGCCCGGTGGGACCGCCCCGTGGGCGCGGGGACGGCGTCGAGCGAGCGGGCGAGCAGGTCGAGCCGTTCGCGGACGGCGAACCCGGCCCCGAGGAGGGCCTCGGCGTCGCGGGGCCCCATCGCGTTGGTGATCGCGAGGTGGTACCCGGCGCGCGCCAGGTGCTCGCAACATTGCCGGGCGGCCGCGGCGGTCACGGCACTGGGATCGATCACGGTCAGGTGGACCGTGCCCGGGTCGGTCCCTTCACGGGTCCGGACCCAGCCGGGGAGAGCGTGCTCGCCGGCCGGACTCGTCCGCACGGCCATCGGGCCAGGGTACCGATCCGGGGGCCCGCGGCCACGGCGCCCTTCAGGGAGTCGATCGGGGTGCCGATGTCCCCCGGAAGGGCAAGCCCATGGGAGACCTGCCAATGCTCGATCTCGACCAGCTCCTGTGCCATGCCGTGGAGCAGCGCGCGTCCGACATCCACATCAAGGTCGGATCGCGCCCGTTCCTTCGGGTGGACGGCAGTCTTCGCCAGACCCCGTTCGACGTGGTCGAGCCCGACGAGACCGAGCGGATCGCCCTCGGGATCATGCCGCCGCGGCGGGCCGAGCGGTTCCGCCACGGCCTCGAGGCCGACTTCGTCTACTCGGCGCCGGGCCGGGGCCGGTTCCGGGTGAGCGCGTTCCGTCAGCGGGGCTGGGTCGGGCTGGTGATGCGGCGGGTCCTCACGTCGCCCCCGGGCTTCGACGCGCTCGGTCTGCCGGCAGGGGTGCTGCGCCTGACGGACTCGTCGTCGGGCCTCGTGCTGGTGACCGGCCTGGCGGGGTCGGGCCGCACGTCGACCCTCGCGTCGATCCTCGACCAGCTCAACCAGCACCACGCGCGCCACATCGTGACCATCGAGGACCCGATCGAGGTCCTCCACCCCGACAAGCAGTCGATCGTCACCCAACGCGAGGTGGGCACCGACACCGAGAGCTTCTGCGACGCGATCCTGCACGCGCTGCGCCAGGACCCCGACGTGCTGTTCGTGAGCGCGTTGCCCGACGCGCCCACCGCGCGCGCGGCGCTCGAGGCCGCCGATGTGGGACATCTCGTGTTCGCGAGCATGCCCACCGTGAGCGCGGGCGACACGGTCACCCAGCTCATCGAGCTGTTCCCTCCGCACGAGCGCCCGCAGATCCGCGGCCTGCTCGCGCGTGGGTTGCGCGGCATCGTGTGCCAGCGCCTGCTGCCGCGCGCCGGCGGCCGCGGCCGTGTCCCCGCCGTCGAGGTCCTGGTCGTCAACAGCAACGCCGCGGACGCGCTCGCGGAGGGGAAGGTCGACCGGCTCGACGGCATCATGCACGACGGCGAGTACTACGACATGCAGACCTTCGACCAGAGCCTGTTGACGCTCTACCGCCGAGGGTTGGTCGAGCGCGAGGACGCGCTCCTGCACGCGACCTCGGCGCCGACACTGCGCGTCGAGCTCGAGCACGCGGACCGCGAGCGGGGGACGGCCGCGCCGGGTCCCGCTCCCTCGGTGCAGGTGCCGATGGCCCCGCTGTCCGGGGACGTGCTGGCCCCGCCCACGGCCGGGTCGGTCCTCCCGCCCCTGGCGGTTCCGGGCGCCTGAACCTGGGCACCCGGCCTCCGGCCCGCCACAATGGCCCCGTGCACGTCCCCGCACGGCTGCAGCCGTTCTACGACGCCGGATCGCCCGTGCGCGACCTCGCGGCCCGGCTCGCGGCCGAGGGCGCCGAGAGCTACCTCGTCGGCGGAACCGTGCGCGACGCGTTCCTCGACGTCGACCTCGAGGCCGAGGGCCGCGACGTCGACATCGCGACCAGTGCCCGGCCCGACGTCGTCGAACGGGTCGCGGGTGAGTGGGCCGACCAGACCTGGCTCGCGGGACGCGATTTCGGCACCATCGGAGCCCGCAAGGGCAGCCGCATCTACGAGATCACCACGTTCCGGGCCGAGATCTACCGGCCGGAGAGCCGCAAGCCGGAGGTGAGGTTCTCCGACGACATCGAGACCGATCTCTCGCGGCGCGACTTCACCGTGAACGCGATGGCGCTGGCCATCCCCGAGCCCGCGTTCGTCGACCCGTTCAGCGGCGCGGCCGACCTCGCGGCCCGCGTCCTGCGCACGCCGCTGTCGGCCGAGATCTCGTTCGAGGACGACCCGCTGCGGATGCTGCGCGCCGCGCGCTTCGTGGCCCAGCTCGGCCTCACGCCCCAGGCCGACCTGGTGGAGGCGATCCGTGCGCTGCACCACCGCATGGAGATCGTCAGCGCGGAGCGCATCCGCGACGAGATGAACAAGCTGCTCCTCGTCGACGACCCCACCGCGGGCCTGTGGCTCCTGTGCGAGACGGGCCTGTCCGACGAGTTCCTCCCCGAGCTCAACGCGATGCGGCTCGAGCAGGACCCGATCCACACCCACAAAGACGTGCTCGCGCACACGATCGCGGTGGTGCGCAACACGCGTACCGAGCTGCTGGTGCGCCTCGCCGCGCTGTTCCACGACGTCGGCAAGCCGAAGACGCGCTCGTTCGAGAAGGGCAAGGGCGGCGTGAGCTTCCATCACCACGAGGTGGTGGGCGCGCGCATGACCGAGGAGCGGCTCAAGGCGCTCAAGTACCCCGCTGACATGGTGGCCGACGTCACCCAGCTCGTGTTCCTGCACCTGCGCATCCACACGTACGCGATGGGCTGGACCGACAAGGCGGTCCGCCGCTACGTGCGCGACGCCGGCGACCTGCTCGATGAGCTCAACCACCTGCAGCGCTGCGACTGCACCACTCGCAACCCCAAGCGCGCCGCGTCGCTGGGTCGGCGGATGGACGACCTCGAGCGCCGGATCGCGGAGCTGCGCGAGCAGGAGGAGCTCGACGCGATCCGCCCGCCGCTCGACGGTCGCCAGGTGATGGCCTACCTCGGCGTGCCGCCCGGACGCGTTGTCGGCGACGCGCTCGAGTACCTGCTCGACGTCCGACTCGACGAGGGCCCGATCGCCGAAGCCGACGCGTACACGTTGCTCGGCGCTTGGGCGCGTGAGCGGGGCATCGAACCGGCCGGGACAGGAGAACCGGCCGGGACCTGAGGCCCCGGCCGGTGTCGTCGCGCTCGGAACCCGACCCTGCGGTCGGGACGGTGATCAGTCGGTGTGCGCGGGCTTGGCCTGCGCGAACTCCTCGACCATCACGCGGGCCTCTTCGTCGCGGTACTGGATCGGCGGCGACTTCATGAAGTACGCCGACGGGCCGAGCAGTGGGCCGCCGATGCCGCGGTCGAGGGCGATCTTGGCGCAGCGCACGGCGTCGATGATCACACCGGCGGAGTTCGGGGAGTCCCACACCTCGAGCTTGAGCTCCAGGTTGAGCGGCACGTCGCCGAAGTTCCGGCCCTCGAGCCGGATGTAGCACCACTTCCGGTCGTCGAGCCACGGCACGTGGTCGGACGGGCCGATGTGCACGTCGCGGGCGTCGATGCCCTGGGTGATCTGGCTCGTGACCGACTGCGTCTTCGAGATCTTCTTCGACTCCAGGCGCTTGCGCTCCAACATGTTCTTGAAGTCCATGTTGCCGCCGAAGTTGAGCTGGTACGTGTGGTCGAGCGCCATGCCCCGGTCCTCGAAGAGACGGGCGAGGATGCGGTGCACGATGGTGGCG
>Ga0302322_100002308_pt1 | contig 16087 bp, 20 predicted proteins | sample Fen_T0_2_FD_203757 | JGI IMG/M metagenome (GOLD analysis project Ga0302322, IMG submission 203757) | Peat permafrost microbial communities from Stordalen Mire near Abisko, Sweden - Fen_T0_2 | ecosystem: Environmental > Terrestrial > Soil > Wetlands > Permafrost | place: Sweden: Abisko... | reverse complement strand
GACCCCCGAGCGCATCGCCGAGGGCGTCGCGCTCCTCGCCTCGCTGCTGTAGCAGCCGTGATCGACCACGTCACGATCCGCGTCCCCGACTTCGACGCGGGCCGTGCCTTCTACGGCCGCGCCCTGCAGCTTCTCGGCGGGCCGGAGCCTGTCGAGGGCGGGGGGTTCGTCGAGTGGGCCGACTTCTCGCTCACCGAGGAGACATCCGACCGCCCCGTTACCCGGCGACTCCACGTTGGCTTCTACGCCGAGTCGCCGCAGGTCGTCGACGGGTGGTGGGAGGCGATGACGGCTGCCGGCGCCGCGAGCGACGGAGCGCCCGGCCCTCGACCGGGCTACGGGCCGGACTACTACGGCGCCTTCGTCCTCGACGCGGCAGGCAACAGCGTCGAGGCGGTGCACGACGGGCCCCGGCGGCAACCCGGGGTGATCGATCACCTCTGGCTGCGCGTGCGCTCTCTGGAGGCGTCGAGCCGCTTCTACGAGGCCGTCTGCCCGGCGGTCGCGCACACCGTGGAGCGCTACGAGGGCCGCACGCAGGTGCGCGGCTCGGGCGCGACCTTCTCCCTCGTCGAAGGCCCGCCCACCGAGGGGCTCCATCTCGCGTTCGCGGCAGACGGTGTGGCGACGGTGGAGGCCTTCCACCGCGCCGGTGTCGAGTCCGGGTACACCTCGAACGGCGGCCCCGGCGAGCGGCCGGAGTACCACCCCGGCTACTACGGCGCCTTCCTGCTCGACCCTGACGGCACCAATGTCGAGGCCGTCTTCCACGAGCGCTAGCTCGGTCCGTCCTTGCTGCGGCGCCGCCGGGCCCGCAGGTCGTCGAACAGCCAGCCCGCGACGAAGCCGAGCGCGATCGCGAGCAGGAGCACGACGAACAGCGAGGCCTCGGTCTTGAAGAACAGGAAGTTGACCGCCACCCGGCCGCGGTTCGCGATCACGACGAGCAGCAGGTAGAGCAGGATCACCCCGAGGACGATGCGGCGCGCCGTCCAGGGGCTCTTCCGGGCAGGGCTTTCCGGGACAGGGGGCGTGGACACGCCTGCGATTCTACGCTGCAGACACGGCGGCGACCGGGGTGGCCGGGCGCATCACGAGCCGCGGCTGCCGTGGCGGAATCGGCCGGCCGGCCGTGGTGACGGCGCGGAAGGTCGGGCAGACGTTGAGGCCCGGCAGGGCGCAGAGCCCTTCACGGCGGAAATAGCAATCAGTGCAGGATGGTTTAGCTGGCATGCAGAGTATTCCTTGTACTACAGGTTGTGGCTCCCCCGGACAGCGGCCATTCTGGCTCGCCCGGACGGTGCCCGCAAGGCCCTGTCCCTCAAACTTCCCGCAATTAGCGTCCGATGCAGGTTTGGCCAATTGCCTGCAAATTGCGCTATTTCTATGCGGCCGTTTCCAGGGCGGCCAACGCCTGTTGAAAGTTGTCCACCGGAATGATGCGAAGGTTCCCTGCATAGCGGCGTGCCTCGGCGGCGTTTTCCCCAGCCGGCACGAGGAACACGTCCGCATGCGCGCGACGCGCGCCGTAGGTCTTCTGCTTCACGCCTCCGATCGGGCCGATGGAGCCGTCGAGTGCGATCTCGCCGGTGGCGACGACGCGCCGGCCGTGGTCGACGTCTGTCCCGAGCTCCTGCAGCACGTCGAGCGCGAACGGGAGACCCGCCGAAGGTCCTCCGACCTGGCCAAGGTCGATCTTCACCTTGCGGGGCAGCTTGATGTTCGCCGACTGGGCGACGCGGATGCCGATGATCGCCCGGCCCGGCTGCTGGGGCGACTCCACGGTCCTGACCTTCACGGTGCGTACGACGCTGTCGCGTCGCACCCGCAGCGGTGCGATCGTGCCGGGCTTCACGCCGACGAAGACGCGGCGCAGCTTCTCCGGCGTCAGGGTCTCCTTGCCGAACGCGGCAACGATGACGTCGCCCGAGCGCAGCACCTTCACGGCCGGCGCATCCGTCGCCACGGCCTCGACGAGGGCGCCGCGCGGCGTCGCAGGCACGTCGTAGCCGGCCGCCTTGAGGGCGACGGCGGCAGCCACCTTCTCCGAGCGCGCCATCTCCTTGAGGCCGTCCTCGTGCCGAGCCTCGAACGAGGAGCCGGGCGGCACGACCTCCTTCTTCGGCACGAGCGTCGCTCCCTCGGGTCGCAGGAACGGGAGCAGCTGCTCCGCCCACGTCGCCCGTCGGATCGTCACGTCGACGTAGTAGATCCCGCCCGGCCCGACCCGGGGCTTCTCGCCCGCGACCGTCACCCGGTCCGCGAGTGGGCTGGCGGTGTTCGGAAGGTAGAGGTAGTCGCTCGCCGGCGTGAACCAGGCGAGGCCGATTGCAGCGGCGGCGACGGCCGCGAGCCCCCAGAGGAGCCAGCCTGCGCGGGCGCGGGTCACGCTACGAGAGCCCGCTCAGCATGCCGCCGTCGACCGGCACGACGGTGCCGTTGACAAAGGCGGCCTGCTCGGAGGCGAGAAAGCACACGGTTGCGGCGATCTCGGCCGGCAGGCCGACGCGCCGCGCAGGGACACGCTCCAGCGCAGCGGCAGGCGGCCCGTCGGGGCCGTAGAGGGAGCGCAGGCGCTCCGTGTCGATCAGCCCGGGTGCGATGGTGTTGACGGTGATCCCGTCAGGCCCGACCTCGCGCGCCAGCGTCTTCAGCCAGCCGACCACGCCGGGCCGGACGGCGTTCGAGAGCGCGAGATTCGCGATCGGCTCCTTCACCGACGTCGACTCGATCGCGACGATGCGCCCCCGGCCGCTCGCCCGGAGGTACGGGAGACAGAGTCCTACGAGGGTGACGTGTGGCAGGAGCAGCAGCTCCACCGCGGCTGCGACCGATGCTGCGGTGACGTCCGCGGCCGGGCCGGGCGGCGGCCCGCCACCGTTGAGCACGAGCACGTCGATTGCGCCGAAGGCGTCCACGGTGGCCGTCACGAGCCGCTTCAGGTCGGCGGCGCTCGTCAGGTCCCCCGCCACGCCGATCCCGCGGATCCGCGCAGCCTCGCGCTCGACCACGTCGGCGCGGCGCGCGAACAGCGCCACGTTGGCGCCTTCGGCGGCGAGGCCCTCGGCGATCGCAAGGCCCATGCCCTGTGAGGCGCCGAGCACGATCGCGCTGCGTCCGTTCAGTCCGAGGTCCATGGCGCGCGAAGCGTACCCGGAGGGACTGTTGAGGACGTGCTAAGGCGGGCGGGGGTCGGGCCCTGCATCCGTGCAAGACCCGACCCCGATGCGCCTACCTGTGCGTCAGCACCGAGACGACGTCGCGGACGGCCGCCTCGGAGACCTTCACCATCTTCTTCTCGGCCGGCGTCAGCCGCAGCTTCACGACCTCCTCGGCGCCGCCCGCGCCAAGGCGAACGGGCACGCCCATGTAGAGATCCCTGATCCCGTACTCGCCCTCGAGGTATGCGGTGGCCGGCAGCACGCGCTTCTCGTCGAGGCAGATCGCGTCGACCATCTGCGCGGCGGCCGCACCCGGTGCGTACCAGGCCGAGGTGCCGAGGAGCTTCACGAGCTCGCCGCCGCCGACCTTGGTGCGCTCCACCATCTTCGTGATCTTCGCCTTCGTCACGAGCTGGTCGAGCGGGATCCCCGCGACGGTGGTGGCGGAGACGATCGGGACCATCTGGTCGCCGTGGCCGCCGAGCACCATCGCCGTGACCTCCTTGACCGAGAGCCCGGTCTCCTGCGCGATGAAGCACTCGAAGCGGGAGGTGTCGAGGATGCCTGCCATCCCGACGACGCGTTCGCGCGGGAACTTCGACACGGCCTTCGCGACATGGCACATTGCGTCCAGCGGGTTCGAGACGATCACGAGGACGGCGCCCTTGGAGCGCTTCGCGACCTCGCGCGTGACCTCGGCGACGATCGCCTCGTTCGTCTTCACGAGATCGTCCCGGCTCATGCCCGGCTTGCGCGGCAGGCCTGCTGTGATCACGATCACGTCGGAGCCGGCGGTGGCGTCGTAGCCGGAGGCCTCGACGCCGAGCACGGCCGGCTCGTAGCCCAGCACCGAGCCGGCCTGGTTGATGTCGAGCGCCTTGCCCGCGGCAAAGTTCGGCTTCACGTCGACGAGCACGATGTCGGCGTAGTCGCGCCGTGCGACCTCCTGCGCACATGTGGCGCCCACGTTCCCGGCACCGACGACGGTGACCTTCTTTCTTCCGTTCACGGTTTGTCCTTTCCGGTCGGCGCAGCTCCGGCTGCGACCCAGACATCTCCACGATCGCGTGGATCGACGTGAGCATAGGGGACTGTCGGGCACGACCGGTCAGGTAGCGTCACGGTCAGATCGACGAGCCAGCGACGAGGAGGACAATGAGCGACTTCAAGCCGGGCCTCGAGGGAGTCGTGGCCTTCGAGACGGAGATTGCGGAGCCCGATCGCGACGGGGGCGCCCTGCGTTACCGGGGCGTCGACATCGAGGACCTCGTCGGACGGGTGCCGTTCGAGAACGTGTGGGGGCTGCTCGTCGACGATGCCCTCGTCCCCGGCCTGGAGCCGGCCGCTCCGTATGCAGCGCGCGAGCTGACCGGCAACGCACCCGCAGACGTGCAGGCCGTCGCGGCGCACCTGTCGGGCGAATGGGCGCTCCGGAAGCTGATCGACATCTCGGACGACGAGGCGCGGGCCGACCTCGCGCGGCTCTCTGCCACCATGCTCTCCGTCGTCGCGCAGTCGGCCAGGCTCGCGGACGGCAACTCGACGGCCGTCGCTGCGGATCTCGTCGCGAGCGGCGCCACGGCGGCGACCCGGTTCCTGCTCGAGTGGCGCGGCGAGGCCGACCCGAAGCACGTCCGGGCGATCGACAGCTACTGGATCTGCACCGCGGAGCACGGGCTCAACGCCTCCACCTTCGCCGCACGCGTCGTCGCCTCAACCGGCGCCGACTGCGGCGCAGCGCTCTCGTCGGCGGTCGGCGCGCTCTCCGGGCCGCTCCACGGCGGCGCCCCGGCGCGGGTGCTGCCGATGCTGGACGGCGCCGCCGCGGCCGACTCGATCGAGGGGTACGTCAAGGACCTGCTCGACTCCGGCGACCGGCTCATGGGCTTCGGGCACCGGGTCTACCGGGCCGAGGACCCGCGCTCGCGCCTCCTCCGCGGCACCGCGATGGATCTCGGCTCGCCCCGGTTCGAGGTGGCGGAGGAGCTCGAGCGGGCCGCGCTCGCCGAGCTGCACGCGCGCAAGCCCGACCGCGTCCTGGCGACGAACGTCGAGTTCTGGTCAGCGGTCGTGCTCGACGTGGCCGGCGTCCCGCCGGAGCTCGCCCCCGCCATGTTCGCCTGCTCGCGCACAGCCGGCTGGTCGGCGCACATCCTGGAGCAGAAGCGGCTGAACCGGCTCGTCCGCCCGTCCGCCGTGTACGTCGGCCCCGGACCGCGACCCCTTCCCACCGCCTGATGGACCTCTCCGAGGCCGCAGCGCTCGCCGACACGTACGCCGCGGACGGCCAGGAGAAGGAGCTCGCCACGCTCCGCAGCCAGTGGTCCGACGAGATCGAGCACGCCGCCCGCGACCACGACTACCGCGTGCGGGCGCTCGCCTACCGCTCGATCGCGCAGTTCCGGTTCCGGCAGAAGCTGGAGTTGCTCCGCCGCGGCCTCCAGGACGAGAGCCCGGCCGTGCGCGGCTCGTCACTGATCGCGCTCGAGGGCCTCTCGAGGACGCACCCCGGCGACGTCAACTCGTTCCGGCCGCTGCTCCACGAGCTGGCTGCCCACGACGACAATGTCGCGGTGCGGCGGCTTGCGATCGTCTGCTTCAAGAACGGGTCGCCCGCGCGCGAGACGATCGTGATCCTCGACGGGATCGCGGCGGACGACGAGACCGACCCGGAAGTGCGGAAGACCGCACGCTCCGTCTCGCTGCTCCTCGTGAAGAAGTCGAGGAAGTAGTCATGGCCGGGGCGCCGCTCGTCGGGCTGATCATGGGCTCCCGCTCCGACTGGGAGACGATGCGGCATGCCGCCGAGACCCTCGACGCGCTCGGGGTCGCCTACGAGCAGCGCGTCGTCTCGGCCCACCGCACGCCCGATCTCCTGTTCGAGTACGCCGGCAGCGCCGAGGAGCGAGGCCTCCAGGTGCTGATCGCAGGCGCGGGCGGTGCCGCCCACCTGCCCGGCATGGCCGCGGCCAAGACCGCCCTGCCCGTGCTGGGCGTGCCCGTCGAGTCCAAGACGCTGAAGGGCATCGACTCGCTGCTCTCGATCGTGCAGATGCCGGCGGGGATCCCCGTCGGCACGCTCGCGATCGGCCGGGCCGGTGCCGTCAACGCGGCCCTGTTCGCCGCCGCGATCCTCGCGCGCTCCGACACGGGTATTCGCGAGCGGCTGGCAGCGTTCCGGGCCGAGCAGACGCAGTCGGTGCTCGAAGCGCCCGACCCTGCCGGATGACGGCCCGTCGGTGACGCTCGTCGCCTGTATCGGCGGCGGTCAGCTGGGTCGGATGCTCGGCCTGGCCGGCCTGCCGCTCGGGCTCCGCTTCCGCTTCCTCGACCCGTCCCCGGCGGCGCCCGCACAGGAGGTGGGCGAGCTCGTCGTGGGCGCGTTCGACGATCCCGCGGCGCTGGCCCGCCTGGCGGCGGGCGCCGATGTGGTCACCTACGAGTTCGAGAACGTGCCTGTCGAGGCTGCGCGGGCCGTGTCCCCGCTGCCCACGCCGCTCGCGCTCGAGCTCGGCCAGGACCGCCTCGTCGAGAAGCAGCTGTTCGCGCGCCTCGGGATCCCCACCGCCCGCTTCGGGTCGCTCGAGGACACCGGGCTGCCGGCGCTCGTCAAGTCGCGCCGGCTCGGCTACGACGGCAAGGGGCAGCGCCGCGTCGAGGGCTCCGGCGAGGTGGGGGAGGATGAGCTCGTGGAGGAGATCGTCCCGTTCGACCGAGAGCTCTCGATCCTGGCGGTCCGCGGCCCGACCGGCGAGACCCGGTTCTGGCCGCTCACCGAGAACGCCCACCGCGACGGGATCCTGCGGGTCTCACGCGCCCCGGCGCCCTCCGCCCCCCAGCGTGAGGCCGAGGAGATCGCGACCCGCCTGCTCGACGAACTCGGCTACGTCGGAGTGCTCGCGCTGGAGCTGTTCGAGGTGGACGGCCGGCTGCTCGCGAACGAGTACGCGCCGCGCGTCCACAACACGGGCCACTGGACGATCGAGGGCGCAGTCACGAGCCAGTTCGAGAATCACCTGCGGGCCATCCTCGGCCTCCCGCTCGGCTCCACCGACGCGCTGGCACCGTCGGTGATGGTAAACCTGATCGGCGGCGTGCCGCCGGCTGCCGAACTGCTGCGCCTGCCTGGTGCGCACGTGCATCTCTACGGCAAGGAGCCGCGCCACGGGCGCAAGCTCGGGCATGTCACGCTCGTCGGTGCCGACGAGGCGACGGTGGCCGCGGCGGTTGCGCTCGTCGAGGCCGCGTCCTCCGGCTAGGCGGTCAGTGCCGGTCGCACGTGCGGCCCTCGATCACCCGGCCGCACGAAGGGCAGCGGCGCGAGCGCTTCTTCGGCTCGAGCAGCCGCTTGCCGCGGCCAGCCGCGACCATCGTCCAGCCGACCGCGGCGAGCGCCACGACGGAGGTGAGCTGAGGGCCGAGCGTCATGTGACGGTTATCGGCAGGAGCGGCGGCGACTGAAACCGGCCTTACGCCGAGCCGTCGTCCCGGACCGACTGCGGAGCCGCGCGCCGGGCGTGCGGGTGCGACGAGAAGTAGGTCTCGCGGCGGCGGCGGTCGGAGACGTGCGTGTAGCGCTCCGTCGTGGAGAGATCGGCGTGACCCAGCATCTCCTGCACGGAGCGGAGGTCGGCGCCGCCCTCGAGGAGGTGCGTCGCGAACGAGTGGCGGAGCAGGTGGGGGTGGACCCGCTCCGGCTCGAGCCCTGCCTTGGCCGCGAGCTTGCGCAGGATCAGGAACGCCCCTGCGCGGGTGAGGGCGCCACCGCGCGCGTTGAGGAACAGGTCGGGCCGGTAGCGTCGGTCGAGGTGCGGGCGGCCGAGTGCCAGGTAGCGCCGCACGGCCTCGGCGGCAGGGCGCCCGAGCGGCACGATCCGCTCCTTGTCGCCCTTCCCGATCACGCGCACGATTCGCGCGTCGATGTCCACCGACGTGCGCGCGAGGCCGACGGCCTCCGAGACGCGCAGGCCTGCGCCGTACATCAGCTCCACGAGCGCACGGTCGCGCATGGCGCGAGGCGTGGTGCCGTTCGCTGCCTCGATCAGACGCTCGGACTCGGAGGGCGAGAGCGTGCGCGGCAGCTTGCGGATCCGGCGCGGCACCTCGACCTCCGCCGCCGGGTTGTCCTTGCGGGCGCCGAGCAGCACCTGGTGGCGGAAGTACGACCGCACGGCCGCCACGCGGCGCGCGATCGTCGAGGGCGCGAGCCCGGCGGCGCGCATCGAGGCAACCCAGGCCTCGAGTGAGGACGGGGTCGCCGTCCCCGCGGGCCTGCCGAGAAACGTGGCCAGGTCGGCGAGGTCACGCCGGTAGGCGTCGACCGTGCGCGGCGAGCGTTGCGCTGCGAGCAGGAGCAGGTAGCGCTCCACCTCGGGGTCTGACGGCGTCGGCGGGGAGGTCGTCATGCGGCTGTGCCCGTTTCGGCGCGGCCGACCCCGATCCTGCGCCTCATGACCTGGGGTGGCTGTCGTCGTAGACTCGCCGCAGCCTCCTGGCGTCGACGTGGCTGTAGATCTGGGTCGTCGAGAGCGAGGCATGGCCGAGCAGCTCCTGGATCGTGCGCAGGTCGGCGCCGCCCTCGAGCAGGTGCGTCGCGTACGCGTGTCGGAGGCGGTGCGGGTTCCGCATCAGCCGCCGCAGCAACGACGTGTCGAGCGGACGGCCGCGGACGGAGAGGAACAGCGTGTCGGTGGCGCCGCGCGCGAGTGCGGGCCGGGCATCCCGGAGGTAGAGGGCGACTGCGTAGGCGGCGCGCTCCCCGAGTGGCACGACCCGCTCCTTGCCGCCCTTGCCGAGCACGTGAACCGTCTCCTGCTCGAAGTCGACGTCGGCGAGGCGCAGCCCGACCACCTCCGCGCTGCGCAGCCCGCACGAGTAGGTGAGCTCGAGGAGCGCCGTGTTCCTGAGCCCCAGCGGGTCGTCTCCCGCGACCGCGGCGACGATGTCCTCCACGTCGGCGAGCTTCGGCGCATCGGGCAGCCGCCGCCGCCGGCGCGGCGGCAGAGCGATCTCCGGCACGCGCGCGGCGCCCAGCGTGAAGCGGATGAACGAGCGCACGGCGGCCAGCCTGCGCGCGATCGTCGAGGGAGCGAGCGAGCGGCGGCCGCGGCCAAGCTCGGCCGTGTACGCGGCCAGGGCGGCGACGCCGACGTCCTCGAGCGTGTAGCCGCTCCGCTCCAGCCAGCCGGCGAAGTCGGCGAGGTCGGCGCCGTAGGCGCGCCGGGTAGACTCCGACAGGCCCGGGCTGTCGAGGAACCGATCGATCGTGGTGCTGAAAGCTTCCACCCGGGCCGGATTCGCCCCCTGTCGCCTCCTGCCTCCCCGATGCGCTCGTCCCGGTTCTTCGCCGTGCTCCTCGTCGCCGTCGCCCTGGCGGTGCTGTTCGTCGTCCGCTTTCGCACCAGCACCTCGCCGCCGCCTTCCGGCGGCACGGCCACGCTGATCGGCGACTCGCTCAACGTCGGGGTCGAGCCGTACCTCCCCGGCGCCCTCCGTCACTGGCGGGTCGTCGCGAACGACCGGGTCGGCCGGTCGACGCCCGAGGGCATCGTAGAGCTCGAAGCCGGGCGGCCGGCGCTCTCGCCCTACCTCGTCGTCAGCCTCGGCACGAACGACCCACCCGGCGCGGTGGACGGGTTCCGGGCGGACGTCGCGCGCGTGCTGAAGCTGGCAGGGCCGAACCGGTGCGTCGTGTGGGCGACGATCTGGCGTGACGGAGCACCGAACGACGGCTTCAACGGCGTCCTGCGCGACGTGGCCGAGGCAAGCCCCCGCGTCCGGCTCGTCGACTGGGCGGGGATGGTCGAGCAGCATCCCGAGTGGCTCGCCCCGGACGGGCTCCACGGCAACGCGGCCGGATATCGTGAGCGCGCCGGGGCGATCGCCGAGGCGGTGCGCTCGTGCGTGCCCGGCCAGACCCTGACGGAACGATGACCAGAATCCTCGAGCTCACCACCGGTGCCGAGGCACGCCTGCACAACGAGGCTGCCCCTGCTGCCGTCGTGCTCGTCAACGGCGGCACTGCCAGGGCGGTGCCCGGAACCTGGAGCGCGACCAGTGAGCTGCTCACGCGCGAGCTCGCTCCCCGGTTCCCGGGGATCGCGTTTGCCGAGGTGCGCTACCGCGTGAAAACGTGGAACGCGCTCGACTCCTGCATGGAGGACGCGCGCGCGGTGCTCGACCTCGTCTCGAGGCCCTCGCTGCTCGTCGGCTTCTCGATGGGCGGTGCCGTCTCGATCGGCGTCGCCGGGCACGCCTCGGTCATCGGGGTTCTCGGCCTCGCTCCGTGGATCCCCGAGCGGCTGCCGCTCGACGGGCTCCGCGGGAAGCGTCTCGACGTGCTGCACGGCGCCTGGGACCGCTACCTGCCGGGGATCCCCGGCGTCAGCCCGACGAGCTCGCGGCGCGGCTTCGAGAGGGCGCAACGGCTCGGGGTCGAGGGCAGCTACACGCTGATCCCGCGTGGGCTCCACGGCGCCGCCCTGCGGCGTGGCTCGGGCTCCATTTTCAAGCTGCCGCGTGCGCACGCCTGGGTCGACGGCGTGAGAGAGCGGCTGGAGATCTTCAGCGCCGACCTGGCGCCCCAGGCGTCCGGCTGAAGCCGGGCACCGGTTTACGCGGCCAGCCGCCGCCGGGCGCGCTGGCTCTCGGTCGGCAGGCGCACGTTCCAGGCGAGGCCGAGCTTCTCGAGCGCGCGGATCGTGGTCCAGGCGATGTCGAGCTGGAGCCGGTCGAGCCCGTGCCTCGCCGAGGAGGGGAACGCGTGGTGGTTGTTGTGCCAGCCCTCGCCGAAGGTGAGCGCGGCGACGGCCCAGTTGTTGCGGCTCTCGTCGCGCGAGCGGTAGGCGCGCCGGCCGAACATGTGGCAGATCGAGTTCACCGAGAACGTCGCGTGCTGGTAGGCGAAGACCCTGATCAGGCCGCCCCAGACGAGCACCTCCAGGCCGAGCTGCCAGCTCGCCCCGCCGACGGCGTAGCCGATTGCGAACGGCACGCCGAGGCTGAGCACGACCCAGAGGAAGTACATCCGGTCGATCCTCCGGATCAGGTGGTCGTCGTAGAGGTCCTTCCCGTAGTGCTCGCCGCGCTCCATCCCCTTGAGGTGGAACAACCAGCCCATGTGCGCGTGAAAGAAGCCCCTCAGCGCCCCCCAGGCGGTCGGGGCGAAGCCGGCGTGGGGGGAGTGTGGGTCACCCTCCTGGTCGGAGAGCGCGTGGTGCTTGCGGTGGTCGGTGACCCATTGCGTGACGGGCCCCTGGAGCGTCATCGAGCCGAGGATCGCGAACGCGGCGCGGACGGAGTTCGTCGTCTCGAAGCTGCGGTGGGTGAAGAGGCGGTGATAGCCGACGGTCGTGCCGAGGCCCGTGAGGACGTAGAGCACGAGGAAGACGGCGACGTCGACCCACGACAGCGCCACGCCCCACAGGCCGAAAGCGGCGATCAGCAGGCCGAGCGGCGGGACGACGATGGCGAGGAGCGTCACGACCTGGCTCGACCGCGTCGTGCGGTCGCGAACGGTGGCCACTGCCACCTCGGCGCCCGTGACCCGGGCCGCCTCAGACATGATCAGTCATCCAGTGAGCGGGTCTGCGACGAATCACGTGCTGTGACGATAGCGATCATCGGGACGGGCATCGCCGGGCTGGGCGCAGCCTACGCACTTTCGGGACGTCACGACGTGGAGCTGTTCGAGGCGGGGGAGCATGCAGGCGGCCACGCGAACACGGTCGACCACGCCGGGCTCGGCCTCGACACCGGGTTCCTCGTTCACAACGAGCGGAACTACCCGCAGCTGACCCGGCTCTTCCGCGAGCTCGGCGTCGCGACCCAGCCCTCCGAGATGTCGTTCTCGATGACGTGCGGGTGCGGCCTCGAGTGGTCGAGCCGGCGTCCGTGGCGGGCGGGCCGGGGGCTGCTGCGGGAGGTCCTCCGGTTCCTCCGCACCGCCGGCGATGCGGAGACGGAGGGCAAGTCCTTTGATCGCTTCCTCCGCGACGAGGGGTACTCCGACTCGTTCCGCTGGCACTATCTCGCGCCGATGACCTCGGCCCTCTGGTCGACCGCGCCGGGCGACGCACTCGAGTTCCCGGCGTCGTACGGAATCGACTTCTTCCGCAACCACGGGATGCTGGGGATCCGGCGCAACCGCTGGCGCACCGTCACCGGCGGCAGCCGCGCCTACGTGCGCTCCCTCCTCGACCGGGTCGCAGCGCCCGTCCACCTCGCGGCACCGGTGCGCTCGCTGCGGCGGACGGACGCCGGCGTCGAGCTGTGCTGCCACGACGGCTCGGTCAGATCGTTCGACGGCGCCGTGGTGGCGACGAGCGCGCCCCGGGCGCTCGCCCTGCTCGAGGACCCCTCTCCGGAGGAGCGAGAGCTGCTCTCGGCCTTCGAGACCACGTCCAACGAGACCGTCCTTCACACCGACGCACGCCTCTTGCCGCGGCGACCCTCGGACCGCTCCTCGTGGAACTACCAGTCGCCCGGCTGCGGCGTCTACGCGCCCGCGCCGTCGCTCACCTACTCCCTGAACCGGCTCCAGAAGCTCGACACGCCGGTCGAGCACTGCGTCACGCTGAACCGCACGGACGAGATCGACCCACGTACCGTGCTTCGCGTGATCGAGTACGAGCACCCGCGCGTGACGTTCGCGAGCCTTCGCGCCGCCGAGCGCGCCCACTCCTGGGGGGTCGGGCGGAGGACGGCGTTCGCGGGCGCCTGGCAGGGCAACGGATTCCACGAGGACGGGCTCGTGTCCGGCCTCCGCGCCGCGGCGGCGTTCGGAGCTCCCCGGTGAGGAGCGCGCTCTACCTCGGCACGGTCATGCACGCCCGGCGCTCGCCGCGCGACCACGTCTTTCGCTACCCGGTCTACATGGCGTTCGTCGACCTCGACGAGCTTCCCGCCCTCGACCGCCGCCTGCCCTTCTTCGGCTGGAACCGGCGTGCGCTGACGAGCTTCCACGACGCCGACCACATCGACGTCCGTGCAACGCTTGCCGAGCACGGGGTGGAGCTTCGCGACCGCGGCCGGATCCAGGTGCTCACGAACCTGCGCGTGCTGGGCTACGTCTTCAACCCGGTCTCGTTCTGGTGGTGCCGGCACGGTGACGGCTCGCTCGCGTGCATCGTGGCCGAGGTGAACAACACGTTCGGCGAGCGCCACGCGTACGTGCTCCACCCGGCGGCCGCCACAGAGGCGAACGGTCGCGTCGTCTTCGAGTCCGAGAAGCACCTGCACGTCTCACCCTTCATGCCGATGGACCAGACGTACACGTGGTGGTTCTCCGAGCCCGGCCCGAAGCTCAGCGTCCGCATGGACGTGCACGAGCCGGGGAGCCGCGACTTCCACGCCACCCTGACCGCGCGGCGCGTTCCCCTCACGGCCCGGTCTCTCCGGGGTGTGCTCGTGCGCTACCCGCTGATGCCGGCGACGGTGACGCTGCGGATCCACCTGCAGGCAGCCCGCCTCTGGCTGAAGCGGGTACGGGTGCACCACAAGCCGCCCTTCGAGCCGGGCCGCGGGACGGTGAAGCGGTGAAGCTCGCGGCCGACGTCGCGCGGCGCCTCGCCTTCCGGGCGCTCTCCGCGCTCGAGGGGGGAGAGGTCGTGATGCGCTACCCGGACGGCCGGGGCCGGCGCTTCGGCGACGGGAACGGCCCCTCCTTCACGATGCACGTGCGCGATCCGGACGCGCTCTGGCGCAAGCTCGGCACGAAGACGCGGGTCGGCTTCGGCGAGTCGTACGTCGACGGCGACTGGGACTGCGACGACCTCGTCGGCCTCTTCTCCTTGCTCGGGCGCAACCTCGAGACGGCCGGCTCGCACCCCGTCCTGCAGCGGCTCTACCGCCTGCAGGAGCTGCGGCCCGACGGGCGGCCGCGCCAGACGCTCGCGGCGGCGAAGGACAGCATCCACGCCCACTACGACCTCGGCAACGACCTCTTCGAGCTGATGCTCGACCCGACGATGACCTACTCCTGCGCCTACTGGGAGCGGCCGGGGATGACGCTGGAGGAGGGGCAGCGCGCGAAGATCCGCCACATCTGCGAGAAGCTCCGCCTCGGCCCGGGCGACCACGTGCTCGAGATCGGCTGCGGCTGGGGCGGCTTCGCGATCCAGGCGGCCACGGAGGTGGGCTGCCGGGTCACCGGGCTGACGCTCTCGCCGAGCCAGGCGCGGCTCGCGCGCGCGCGTGTCTCGGCCGCGGGGCTCGACGGCCTGGTCGAGATCCGCGAGCAGGACTACCGGCTCACGCGCGGCGAGTTCAGCAGGATCGTCTCGATCGAGATGTTCGAGGCGATCGGCCTCGCCGAGTACGAGAACTACTTCGCCGCCGTCGACCGCCTGCTCACGCCCGAGGGGGTCGCGTGCATCCAGACGATCGGCGTGCCCGACTGGCGCTTCGAGCGCTACCGCCGCCGGCCCGACTGGATCCAGCAGGTGATCTTCCCCGGCTCCCTCTTGCCGTCGCTCGAGGCGATCGCGAAGGCGATCGCGACCACGCGCCTGCAGGTGAACGGGGTGGAGGAGATCGGGTTCGGCTACGCCCGCACGCTGCGCGAGTGGCGGGAGAACGTCTGGCGGAACGTCGATCGGATCCGCGAGCTCGGCTACGACGAGCGCTTCCTGCGGCTCTGGACGTTCTACCTCACCTACTGCGAGGCGGGCTTCGCGATCCGGTCGCTGCGCGACATGCAGCTCGTGCTCAGCCACTCCGCCAACGACGCGCTGCCCGAGTTCCCGTCGCTGCGGCCGGCGTATTGAGCTACGAGGCGTACCGGCGTGCCTTCACACCCCTGATCCGGGGGCTGTACCGGATCGAGGTGCGGGGCGCGGAGAACATCCCGCCGGCCGGGCCGCTCATCGTGACCGGGAACCACGACTCCGTGCTGGATCCGTTCGTGATGGCCGCCGCCGTACCCCGCACGATCCATTTCGTCGGCAAGAGCGAGTTCTGGCGGCACGCGCCGCTGCGCTGGTGGCTGCGCACGATCGGCGCGATCCCGGTCGTGCGCGGCGGCAGCGATGCCGAGGCGATCGCCGCGGCCGTGGCCGCGCTCGAGGCGGGGGGCGCCGTCGGAATCTTTCCCGAGGGCGGCGTCAAGCGCGAGGGCCCCTGGCTGCGCGGCGCCGCCAGGATGGCGCTCACGACCGGTGCCCCGCTGCTGCCGATCAGGTTCCTCGACACCCGCAAGGCAATGGGCCGCGGGACGATCGCGTTCCCGCCGCTCGCGGCGCTGATCGGCGAACCGATCCCGGTGCAGCGGACGGAGCCGACGCCGGACCTCGCCCGTGCCCTGACCGACCGCCTGCAGGCCGCCGTGGAGTCGCTCGGCACCTGACGGCGCGCTGGGCACGGCCGGCGCAGAGAGCGGCTGCGCAGGCACAGTAGGCAGGTGCCTGGTCGCCGATTCGGAGCAGACGTGATGGAGCCGCCGTCGCGCCCGGCCGACCCCGCCGTGCGCAGGGCGAACCTGCGCCGGATCTTCCCGCTGTTCCGGGCCTACCGCAGGCAGCTCGCGGTCGTCTTCACGCTGATCGTCTTCTCGGCCATGCTCGGCGTGATCCCGTCCTTCCTGCTGCGCGGTGTCCTCGACACCGCGATCCCGGAGAACGACGTGCACCTGCTGACCCTGCTCGTGGCCGGAATGATCCTGATCCCGATCGTCACCGGTGCGATCGGCGTCTACCAGACGCTCCTCTCGAACCGCGTCGGCCAGGCGGTCATGCACGACCTCCGCACGTCCGTCTACCAGCACCTGCAGCGGCTCTCGCTGGCGTTCTTCACCCGCACGCGCACGGGCGACGTGCAGAGCCGGATCGCCAACGACATCGGCGGCATCGACACCGTCGTCACGACCACGGCCACCTCCGTGCTCTCGAACGTGACGACCGTGATCGCGACCGTCGTCGCCATGCTGCTGC
>Ga0302322_100002307_pt1 | contig 16089 bp, 16 predicted proteins | sample Fen_T0_2_FD_203757 | JGI IMG/M metagenome (GOLD analysis project Ga0302322, IMG submission 203757) | Peat permafrost microbial communities from Stordalen Mire near Abisko, Sweden - Fen_T0_2 | ecosystem: Environmental > Terrestrial > Soil > Wetlands > Permafrost | place: Sweden: Abisko... | reverse complement strand
ACCCGACATGCCCGCTCATCCCGTCCCAACACGCCCACTCGTCGTTGCAAATGCGCGCCATAGCCCGAGCTATGGCTGTGCTTTGCGCCTAGATTGGACGCGTTGGCACGGTCTGCTCGGCCACGCCGGGTTCATTCACACCTTCTGAGCCGGCGCGCCCGCCCATGAACCTGCGCCAGCTGGAGTACTTTGTGCATGTGGCCGAGCTGGGCAGCTTCAGCAAGGCCGCGCTGGTGCTGGACATCGCCCAGCCCGCGCTGAGCCGCCAGGTGCGCAGCCTGGAGACCGACCTGCGCGAGACCCTGCTGCTGCGCAACGGCCGCGGCGTGGTGCTGACCGAGGCCGGCCAGCGGCTGTACGAACACGGCGTGGCCATCCTGCAGTCGGTGGCCCAGGCGCGCAGCGACATGGGCAGCTCGCGCAACGAGCCGGTGGGCCGCATCACCATCGGCCTGCCGCCCAGCGTGGGCCGGCAGCTCACCTTGCCGCTGATCGATGGCTTTCAGCGCCGGTTGCCGCGCGCGCGGCTGGCCATCGTCGAAGGGCTGAGCACCCACATCGTCGAGTGGATCACCACCGGCCGGGTGGACGTGGGCCTGCTCTACAACCCCGAGGCCCAGGCCGCGCTGGAGCTGGTGCCGGTGTTGGAAGAGGCGCTGTGCCTGGTCTCCCCCGCCGAGCCTGGTGCCCGAGGCGGCCGGTCGTCATCCGCCATGGCCAGCAGCGTGCTGCCCTTGTCCCAGCTGCCCAGCCTGCCGCTGATCCTGCCCGAGCGCGGCCATGCCATCCGCCGCCTGCTGGAGACCCAGGCCGTGCTGGCCGGGCTGAAGCTGGCCGTGGCCTGGGAGGTGAGCAGCATCGCCGCCATCATCGATCTGGTGTGCGCCGGCTACGGCCACGCCGTGCTGCATGCCAGCGCGGTGGCCGCCAGCGGCCGCGCCGACCAGCTGCTGGTGCGCCCGCTGGTGGCGCCCCGGCTGAACAGCGTGCTGTGCCTGGCCGTGTCCAGCCACAAGCGCCCCAGCCCGCTGATGCGCCAGGCCACCCGCCTGCTGACCGAGCTGGTGAAGGCCCTGCCGCAGGGCACGGCGGCCCAGTCGCAGCCGGGCTGATCGGCCGGGCTGATCTGCCGGGTTGATCGGCCGGGCGACTTGACGCCCGGTGTGCCGGGCCCAAGCGCGCGGCGCTTCCAACCGGGCTCAGGCGCTGGCCGCGACGTCGGCGTAAGCCTTCAAGGCCTCGGTGGTCTGGGCGTTGGGCGTGTGCGGGGCTGCGGGCTGGGTTTGCGCCTGCTTCTGGTCGTAGGCCTGCTGCTCGGGCTGGCTGACCTTGCCGTCGCGGTTGGCATCGGCCGGCTCGTAGGTGGTGGTGGCACTGCGGCTGGCACCGGTGCTGGCGGCTGCGCGGCCACCCTCACCGTCGCCGGCGCCCCCGCCAGCCCCGCCAGCCCCGCCGCGTGCGGCGCGGGCCGCTGCCGCACCGCCGCTGCCGCCGCGACCGGCCGGCGCAGCCTGGGTCGGGCCGCCGTCCTGGTCGCCATCGCCGTCGCCACCCGGTCGCCGGGCCGGTGCGGCGGCCGTGAACTCGCTGGCCGTCACCTGGCCATTGCCATCGCTGTCCATCTTGGCGAACGCCGCCTCGGCATCCGGGCGCGTGGCCGAGCCGGCGGCGGCCGCAGCTTCGGCCGAGATGCGCACGCTGTCGCGCTCGGGCGGCGGGCCGGCCTGCTTCAGGTCGTCGACGGTCAGGTAGCCCTTGCCAGCGCTGTCCAGCTGCTGAAAGGCCTGGGCAGCGGACATCGGCGGCGGGCGCCCGGCCGGGCTGGCCGGGGTGCTGGAAACTGGGCTCATGGGCAAACTCCTGGTGGGTGGCGGTCGGCGCGGACGCTTGGACACCGGGCCGTGCCGCCATGACCCCAGCTTCGGCGGCGCGGGCGCCTGGCTTGATGCAGGCAGCAGGTAAAGATCCCAAAACCTGCAGCACAGCGGGCACCGGGCTGGGGTCGGCCACGGCCAGGCCGAACCCCGTGTGGGGCTGTGAAGGCGCCAGCGATGCCGCTGCGCTATAGCTGGTATCCGGCGCCATGCCTGGATGGAAAGGTCTGGCCTCGCAAGAATGCGCCACCTTCACCTTGCAAGCGGCCGCCACCATGCCTGAAACCCAACCGATCGGCCCGGCCCGCTGCCGCCCACTGGCAGGTGCCCTGTGAGCGGCGCGGCCGTGCGGGGCATCTCATCGATGGCCACCCGGGCGCTGCTGGCCGATCTGGCGGCCGCTCACAGCCAGGCCAGTGGCGTGGCCGTGGCCTTCGAGTCGGTGGGCGGCGTGGACGCGGCCAAGCGGGTGCAGGCCGGCGAAGCCTTTGACCTGGTGGTGCTGGCGGCCGATGCCATCGCCAAGCTGGTGGCCAGTGGCCAGTTGCTGGCCGACAGCGTGGTGCCGCTGGTGCACTCGGGCGTGGCCGTGGCCGTGCCCGCCGGTGCGCCGCGGCCAAACCTGGGCAGCGAGGACAGCGTGCGCCAGGCCGTGCTGGCCGCGGCCAGCGTGGGCTACTCCACCGGGCCCAGCGGCGTGCAGTTGCTGGCCTTGTTCGACCGCTGGGGCATCCGCGAGCAACTGCGGGGCCGGCTGCTGCAGGCCCCACCCGGTGTGCCGGTGGCGGCGCTGGTGGCCCGCGGCGAGGTGGCGCTGGGCTTTCAGCAATTGTCCGAGCTGATCCACGTGCCGGGCATCGACATCGCCGGGCCGCTGCCGCCGGCGATCCAGATCAACACCACCTTCAGCGGCGCCGTCGGCGTGGCCGCGGCCCAGCCCGAGGCGGCGCGCGCACTGCTGGCCTTCATGGCCTCCACGCAGGCCGACGTGGCCAAGCGCGCCCAGGGCATGGCACCGGCCTGAGGCCGCGCCCGCCACGCCCCGATACCCGTCTCCAGGAGCCCCGTGTGACCAACCCCCGACGCATCGACGTCCAGACCTTCCTCAACGAACAACCGTTCTCGCCCTTCCAGTGGCTGGTGTTTGGCCTGTGCTTTGTCATCGTGCTGCTCGACGGTTTTGACACCGCCGCCATCGGCTACATCGCGCCGTCGCTGATCAAGGACTGGGGCGTGACCCGGCCGGCGCTGGCGCCGGTGCTCAGCGCGGCGCTGTTTGGCCTGGCCGGTGGCGCCCTGGCCGCCGGCCCGCTGGCCGACCGCTTTGGCCGCAAGCGCGTGCTGGTGGTGTCGGTGGCGCTGTTTGCCGTGGCCTGTCTGGGCTCGGCCTTTGCCTTCGACCTGACGCAGTTGACCGTGCTGCGCTGCATCACCGGCATCGGCCTGGGCGCGGCCATGCCCAACGCGGTGACGATGATGAGCGAGTACTGCCCCGACCAGCGCCGCGCCACGCTCACCAACCTGATGTTCTGCGGCTTCCCGCTGGGCGCGGCCTTTGGCGGCTTTCTGGCGGCCTGGATGATCCCGCAGTTCGGCTGGCGCAGTGTGCTGGTGCTGGGCGGCGTGGCGCCGCTGCTGGTGCTGGTGCTGCTGGTGGCGGTGCTGCCGGAATCGGTGCGCTACCTGGTGCACCACAACCGCCCGGTCGAGCAGATTCGCCGCGTGCTGCTGCGCATCTCGGCCGCTGCAGCCGAGGCCACGGCCTTTGTGCTCACCGAGAAAGCGCCCGAAACCCAGGCCCACAGCGGCGTGGGCGTGGTGTTGTCGCGGCCCTACCTGGTGGGCACGCTGATGCTGTGGCTGGCCTACTTCATGGGCCTGATGATCTTTTACGCGCTGATCAACTGGATGCCGGTGCTGTTCAAGGACGGCGGGTTGCCGCCGCAGCAGGCCACGCTGATCGCCGCGCTGTTCCCGCTGGGCGGGGTGGGCGCGGTGGCCTTTGGCTGGCTGATGGACCGCTTCAATGCCGACCGCATCATCGCCACCGGCTTTGGCCTGACGGCGCTGGCCATCTACGCCATCGGCCAGGCCGCCGGCAACCTGGGCGCACTGGTGCTGGCGGTGTTCATCGCCGGCATTCTGATGAACACGGCGCAGTCGTCGCTGCCCTCGCTGGCCGCCGCCTACTACCCCACCAAGGGCCGGGCCACTGGCGTGTCCTGGATGCTGGGCATCGGCCGCTTTGGCGGCATTGCCGGCTCGTTCATGGTGGCCGAGATGTCGCGCCGGCAAATGGGCATGGGCGAGATCTTCCTGGCCCTGGCCGTGCCGGGGCTGGTGGCCTGCCTGGCACTGCTGACCAAGCTGGCGATCAACCCCAACCGGGCTGCCGCCGTGCGGGGCGCCGCCCTCAGCCATTGATCCCACCGAGCCACTGATCCTCCACACTTCACCGCGCCCACGCGCAGCTACCGGAGACACCCCATGATCATCGACGTCCACGGCCACTACACCACCGCACCCAAGGCGCTGGAAGCCTGGCGCAACCAGCAGATCGCCGGCATCAAAGACCCGGCGCTTAGCCCCAAGGTGGCCGATCTGAAGATCAGCGACGACGAGATCCGCGAGACCATCGAAACCAACCAGCTGGCCAAGATGAAGGAGCGCGGCTCCGACCTCACCATCTTCAGCCCGCGAGCCAGCTTCATGGCCCACCACATCGGCGACTTCAACGTCAGCAGCACCTGGGCGGCGATCTGCAACGAGCTGTGCTATCGCGTCAGCCAGCTGTTTCCCGACCACTTTGTGCCGGCCGCCATGCTGCCGCAAAGCCCGGGCGTGGACCCGGCCACCAGCATCCCCGAGCTGGTGAAGTGCGTGGAGCAGTATGGCAATGTGGGCCTCAACCTGAACCCCGATCCCTCGGGTGGCCACTGGACCAGCCCGCCGCTGAGCGACCGCGCCTGGTACCCGATCTACGAGAAGATGGTCGAGTACGACATCCCGGCGATGATCCATGTGAGCACCAGCTGCAACGCCTGCTTCCACACCACCGGCGCCCACTACCTGAACGCCGACACCACGGCCTTCATGCAGTGCCTGACCAGCGATTTGTTCAAGGACTTCCCGACGCTGAAGTTCCTGATCCCCCACGGCGGCGGCGCCGTGCCCTACCACTGGGGCCGCTTCCGGGGCCTGGCGCAGGAGCTGAAGAAGCCGTTGCTCAAGGACCACCTGCTGAACAACATCTTCTTCGACACCTGCGTCTACCACCAGCCCGGCATTGACCTGCTGACCAAGGTGATCCCGGTGGACAACATCCTGTTTGCCAGCGAGATGATCGGCGCGGTGCGCGGCATCGACCCCGAGACTGGCTTCTACTACGACGACACCAAGCGCTACATCGAGGCCAGCACGCTGCTGAGCCCGGCGCAAAAGCAGCAGGTCTACGAGGGCAATGCCCGCCGCGTGTTCGGCCGCCTGGACAAGCAGCTGAAGGCCAAAGGACTGTGATCGCCGGCTGAGTCCGCATCACCTCGTCGCCCACCCATTACGTTAGGAATACCGCCATGTACGAACTCGGTGTCGTCTACCGCAACATCACCCGCGCCGAGCGCGCTGCCGCCGACGGCCTGGCCGCGTTGGGCTCGGCCACGGTGCACGAGGCCATGGGCCGCGTCGGCCTGCTCAAGCCTTACATGCGGCCGATCTACGCCGGCGCGCAGGTCTCTGGCACGGCCGTGACCGTGCTGCTGCACCCCGGTGACAACTGGATGATGCATGTGGCGGCCGAGCAGATCCAGCCCGGCGACATCGTCGTGGCGGCCATCACCGCCGAGTGCACCGACGGCTACTTTGGCGACCTGCTGGCCACCAGCTTCCAGGCCCGGGGCGCCCGCGCCCTGGTGATTGACGCCGGCGTGCGCGACGTCAAAGAGCTCACCCGCATGGGCTTCCCGGTGTGGAGCAAGGCCATCAGCAGCAAGGGCACGATCAAGGCCACCATCGGCTCGGTCAACATCCCGGTGGTGTGCGCCGGCATGCTGGTGACGCCGGGCGATGTGATCGTGGCCGACGACGACGGCGTGGTGTGTGTGCCCGCCGCACGGGCAGCGCAAACCCTGGCCGCCGCCCAGGCCCGCGAGGCCAATGAGGGCGACAAGCGCGAGAAGCTGGCCTCGGGCGTGCTGGGCCTGGACATGTACAAGATGCGCGAGCCCCTGGCCCAAGCCGGCCTGAAGTACATCGACTGAACCACTGGCCCAGCGCCGGCCATGCGCCGCCTGCGGCCACCGCCGGCCTCGTTACCTTGGCCGCCCCCTTGCAGCACAGCGCCGATGGAGAGATCAACGCGATGAGCACGAACACCCGCATCCAGCACATCGGCCTGGTTGGCTACGGCGAAGTGGGCCGCATCCTGGCCGAAGACCTGCGTGCCCAGGGCCTGGCCGTCAGTGCCTGGGATCTGCAATTGGCCAGCCCGGCCAGTGCCGAGCCGCTGCGCGCCCATGCCCAGGGCCTGGGCGTGCGGCTGGCCAGCTCGGCCGCCGATCTGGCGGCCAGCGCCGACTTCATCGTCAGCGCCGTCACCGCCAGCCAGGCCGTGCCGGTGGCCGCCGATTGCGCGCCGGCGCTGCGCCCGGGCACCTGGTTTCTCGACTTCAACTCGGCCTCGCCCGGCGCCAAGCAGCGTGCGGCGGCATTGGTGGACGGGGCAGGGGGCCGCTACGTCGAAGGCGCGGTGATGACCAGCATCCCGCCCTACCGCATCAAGGTGCCGCTGCTGCTGGGCGGCGCGGCAGCGGCCGAGCTGTCGCCATTGATCAACGCACTGGGCTTTGCCAGCCGCGTCAGCAGCGCCACGCTGGGCGTGGCCAGCGCCACCAAAATGTGCCGCAGCGTGATGATCAAGGGCCTGGAGGCCATGGTCATCGAGAGCTTCACCGCCGCCCGCCACTACGGCGTCGAAGACGCCGTGCTGGCCAGCCTGGCCGAGACCTTTCCCGGCATCGACTGGGAGAAGCAGGGCGCCTACTTCTTCCAGCGCGTGATCGAGCATGGCCGGCGCCGCAGCGAGGAAGTGCGCGAAGTGGCGGCCACCGTGCACGAGGCAGGCCTCACCCCCTGGAGCGCCAACGGCACGGCCGAGCGCCAGGCCTGGGTGGCCGATCTGGCCGACGCCGGCCTGTTCGGCACCAAGGGCACGCCGGGCTTTGCCCGCAGCACCGACTGGCGCGTCGAAGCCGACCGCATCCTGGCCCACGTGACTCCCAACAAGGACTGACCCCATGAGCAAGCCGACTTCAGGCGACTTCACCAAGACCGCCGGCTGGCTGGACTGGACCACCGGCCCCACCAAGCCAAGGTTCAAGCTGCCCGCCGGCGCGGTGGACGCGCACTGCCATGTGTTCGGCCCCGGCGCCGAGTTTCCCTACGCGCCCGAGCGCAAGTACACGCCCTGCGACGCCAGCAAGGCCCAGCTCTACGCGCTGCGTGATCACCTGGGCTTTGCCCGCAACGTCATCGTGCAAGCCACCTGCCACGGCGCCGACAACCGCGCCATGGTGGACGCCTGCCGCAGCAGCGGCGGCAAGGCCCGCGGCGTGGCCACCGTCAAGCGCAGCATCAGCGACGCCGAGCTGCAGCAGCTGCACGAGGCCGGCGTGCGCGGCGTGCGCTTCAACTTCGTCAAGCGCCTGGTCGACTTCACGCCCAAGGACGAGCTGCTGGAGATTGCCGGGCGCATCGCCAAGCTGGGCTGGCATGTGGTGATCTACTTCGAGGCGGTGGACTTGCCCGAGCTGTGGGACTTCTTCACCGCACTGCCCACCACCGTGGTGGTCGACCACATGGGCCGGCCTGACGTCAGCCTGCCGGTGGACGGCCCGCAGTTCGCGCTGTTTGAAAAGTTCATGCGCGAGCACACCAATGTGTGGAGCAAGGTCAGCTGCCCCGAGCGCCTGAGCGTCAGCGGCCCCAAGGCCCTGAACGGCGAGCAGGCCGCCTACCAGGACGTGGTGCCGTTTGCCCGCCGCATCGTGGCGCAGTTTCCCGACCGCGTGCTGTGGGGCACCGATTGGCCCCACCCCAACCTGAAGGACCACATGCCCGACGACGGCCTGCTGGTGGACTACATCCCGCAGATCGCGCCCACCGCCGAACTGCAGCGCAAGCTGCTGGTGGACAACCCGATGCGCTTGTATTGGCCTGAAGAAAACCGGCCCGAAGAACGCCGGCCCGAAGACACCCAAGGAGCTTGAGCATGGCCCTCGACAAACCCTACCAGGACGTGCCTGGCACCACCATCTTCGACGCCGAGCAAAGCCGCAAGGGCTACCACCTGAACCAGTTCTGCATGAGCCTGATGAAGGCGGCCAACCGCGAGCGCTTCAAGGCCGACGAGCGCGGCTACCTCGACGAGTGGCCGATGACCGAGGAGCAAAAGCAGGCCGTGCTGGCGCGCGACCTGAACCGCTGCATCGCCGCCGGCGGCAACATCTACTTTCTGGCCAAGATTGGCGCCACCGACGGCAAGAGCTTCCAGTACATGGCCGCGTCGATGACCGGCATGACCCAGGACGAGTACATGGCCATGATGCTGGCCGGCGGCCGCAGCGCCGAGGGCAACCGCCGCCTGGGCGAAAACGGCGACGCGCAGCCGCAAAACCAGCCGCAGGGCCGCGCCCACCGCGGCTGAGCACCGCCGCCCACACCACTGCCCCGCGCCCACGCGCCTGCTGCCGGCCTGCTCCTTGCTGAGGCCCGCCCGAACCCGAGACCGCACCCATGGCCCGCATCACCGCCTCCGTCTACACCTCGCACGTGCCCGCCATCGGCGCGGCCATTGATCTGGGCAAGACCCACGAGCCCTACTGGCAGCCGCTGTTCAAGGGCTACGAGCCCAGCAAGCAGTGGCTGAAGGACAACAAGCCCGATGTCATCTTCCTGGTCTACAACGACCACGCCACGGCCTTCAGCCTGGAGATGATCCCCACCTTCGCCATCGGCACGGCGGCGGCCTACCAGCCGGCCGACGAGGGCTGGGGCCCGCGCCCGGTGCCGACGGTGATCGGCCACCCCGAGCTGGCCGCGCACATTGCGCAAAGCGTGATCCAAAGCGACTTTGACCTGACCATCGTCAACAAGATGGACGTGGACCACGGCCTGACCGTGCCGCTGAGCCTGATGTGCGGCCAGCCTGGTGGCGACAACCCGGCCTGGCCCTGCCCGGTGATCCCGTTTGCCGTCAACGTGGTGCAGTACCCCGTGCCCTCGGGCCAGCGCTGCTTCAAGCTGGGCCAGGCCATCCGCCAGGCCGTGGAATCGTTTGACCAGGACCTGAACGTGCAGATCTGGGGCACCGGCGGCATGAGCCACCAGCTGCAGGGCGCGCGCGCCGGCCTGATCAACCGCGAATGGGACAACGCCTGGCTGGACAAGCTGGTCAGCGACCCGGCCGGCGCCGCCGCCACGCCGCACATCGACTACGTGCGCGAGGCCGGCAGCGAGGGCATCGAGCTGGTGATGTGGCTGATTGCCCGCGGCGCCATGGCCGATGTGGCCGGCGGCCCGGCGCCCACCGTCAAGCACCGCTTCTACCATGTGCCCGCCAGCAACACCGCCGTCGGCCACTTGATCCTCGAGAACAACCGCTGAGCGCCTGAGCGCCCCCAACCACAGCACCGCAACGCAAACGCAATCGCAAGGAACTCACCCCATGAGCAAAACCATCAAGGTGGCACTGGCCGGCGCCGGCGCCTTCGGCATCAAGCACCTGGACGGCATCAAGAACATCGATGGCGTGGAGGTGATCTCGCTGATCAGCCGCGACCTGGACAAGACCCGCGAGGTGGCCGCCCAGTACGGCATCGGCCACGTCACCACCGAGCTGGCCGACAGCCTGGCCCTGCCCGAGCTGGACGCCGTGATCCTGTGCACGCCCACCCAGATGCACGCCAGCCAAACCCTGGCCTGCCTGCAGGCCGGCAAGCATGTGCAGGTGGAAATTCCGCTGTGCGACGTGCTGGCCGACGGGCAAGAGGCGGTGCGCGTGGCGCAGGCCAGCGGCCTGGTGGCGATGTGCGGCCACACCCGGCGCTTCAACCCCAGCCACCAGTACGTGCACCAGCAAATCCAGGCCGGTGCCTTCAACATCCAGCAGATGGATGTGCAGACCTATTTCTTCCGCCGCACCAACATGAACGCGCTGGGCCAGCCGCGCAGCTGGACCGACCACCTGCTGTGGCACCACGCGGCCCACACGGTGGACCTGTTTGCCTACCAGTGCGGCAGCCCGGTGGTGAAGGCCAATGCCATCCAGGGCCCGATCCACCCCACGCTGGGCATCGCCATGGACATGAGCATCCAGCTGCAGGCGGCCAACGGCGCCATCTGCACGCTGAGCCTGTCGTTCAACAACGACGGCCCACTGGGCACCTTCTTCCGCTACATCGGCGACACGGCCACCTACATCGCGCGTTACGACGACTTGTTCACCGGCAAGGAGGCCAAGATCGACGTCAGCCAGGTGGCGGTGTCGATGAACGGCATCGAGCTGCAGGACCGCGAGTTCTTCGCCGCCATCCGCGAAGGCCGCCAGCCCAACAGCAGCCTGGCCCAGGTGCTGCCGTGCTACCAGGTGCTGCACGGCCTGGAACAGCAGCTCAACGCCGCCTGAAGCCATGACCGCCCCCTTGCCCCAGCGCCGCCTGGGCGACTGGACGGTCTCGGCCATCGGCCTGGGCTGCATGAACCTCAGCCACGCCTACGGCGCCCCGCCGCCGCAGGCCGACGCCGAGCGCCTGCTGCTGCAGGCGCTGGACGAAGGCGTGACACTGTTCGACACCGCCGCGCTCTACGGCTTTGGCGCCAACGAGAAGCTGGTGGGGCCGGTGCTGGCACCGCACCGCGACCGCATCGTGTTGTGCAGCAAGGGCGGCATGACCGGCCAGCCTGTGCCAGGTTCAGGTCCAGGTGGTGCGCTGCAGCGCGTGATCGACGGCCGCCCGGCCAGCATCCGCCGCGACGTGGAAGCCAGCCTGCAGCGCCTGGGCACCGACGTGATCGACCTGTACTACCTGCACCGCTGGGACAAGCAGGTGGCCATCGAGGAATCGGTGGGCGAGATGGGGCGGTTGAAGGCCGAGGGCAAGGTCCGCGCGCTGGGCCTCAGCGAGGTCTCGGCCGCCACGCTGCGGCGGGCCCATGCCGAATCGCCGATCACCGCCGTGCAAAGCGAGTATTCGCTGTGGAGCCGCAATGCCGAAGTCGCGGTGCTGCAGGCCTGCGCCGACATCGGTGCGGCCTACGTGGCGTTCAGCCCGGTGGCGCGCGGCTTCCTCACCGGCGCGCTGCGCGACGTGGCCACGCTGGGCGAGAAAGACATCCGCCGTGCCATGCCGCGCTTCACGCCCGGCAACTACGCGGCCAACCTGCGCCTGCTGGACGACTTTGAAGCCGTCGCCCGCCAGCAGCGCTGCACCCCGGCCCAACTGGCCCTGGCCTGGCTGCTGGCACGCGGCGACCACGTGCTGCCCATCCCCGGCACCACCAGCGCCAGCCACCTCAGCGAGAACAACGGCGCCGCCGCCGTGCAGCTGGACGCCGCCACCGTGGCCGCGCTGGACACCTTGTTCGCGCCGCAGGCCATCACCGGGCCGCGCTACAACAGCGGCAACCAGGCCGAGATCGACACCGAAGACTTCCCGCCCCAGGCTTGAACCGCCGACCGCCGACCGCCGACCGCCATGACCGCAGCCACCCACCGCCTGCACACCCTGAGCGCCCCCACCGACGACGACCTGCTGGGCCTGGCCGAGCTGCTGTGCGACTGCGTGGCCGGCGGGGCGTCGGTCTCCTTCATGGCGCCGTACTCGCTGGACCAGGGCCTGGCCTTTTGGCGTGGCGTGGCCGACGGCGTGCTGCGCGGTGAACGGGCGCTGCTGGTGGCCCGCAATGCCCAGGGCCAGATCGACGGCACGGTGCAGCTGGTGCTGGCCCAGCCGCCCAACCAGCCACACCGGGCCGACCTGGCCAAGATGCTGGTGCACCGCCGTGCCCGCCGCCAGGGCCTGGCCGAGCGCCTGCTGCAGGCGGCCGACGGCTTGGCGCTGCAGCACGGCAAGAGCTTGCTGGTGCTGGACACCGTGACCGGCGGCGACGCCGAGCGCCTGTACGCCCGCCTGGGCTGGCAGCGCGTGGGCGTGGTGCCGGGCTACGCGCTGTTTCCGGATGGCCGGCCCTGCGGCACCACGTTCTTCTACAAGGCGTTGGGGGCCACGGCGGCCTCAGCCGGGGCGGCCGCCGGGTCAGCCGTGCCTGCCGCCTGATCGTCGGGCAGGCCCTGGGCCACGGCCTGCAGGGCTTGGCGCAGCCAGGCGTTCAGCGGGTCGCGTTGTTGGCGCGCGTGCCACACCAGGTACATCGGCAGCGGCGGGCAGGGCAGGGGAGGCGGGCAGCAGGCCAGGCCGCGCAACAGCCCGTGCTGCAGCAGCGCCGGTGCGGTGCTGAGCCAGCGGCTGCCGCGCACAAAGGCCGGCACGCCGGCAAAGCCCGGCACGCTGGCGGCAAAGCGGCGCTGCAGGCCGCGCTCGGCCAGCACCCGGTCCAGATCGAGCTGGCGGCGTGGCTCGTAGACCACGGTCACATGGTCGGCCGCCAGGTAGTCGGCCAGCGTGGCCGGCGCGTCGCGCTGGGCCGGGTCGTAGAACACCGCGTACTGGTCCTCAAAGAGGCGCTTCTGCAGCAGATCGGCGGCCTCGGGCGGGCGCGGGGTCAGCAGCAGCTGGCAGTGGCCGTCGCGCAGCATCTCGGCCGTGGGCACGCCCGAGGGGATGACGCGCAGCGCCAGGCCCGGGGCCTGGGCGCGCAGGCGGCGCAGCAGCGGCGGCAGCAGCCAGTCGCGCTGCAGGTCGTTGGCGGCGATGGTCACGGTGCCGGCAAAGCGGGCCGGCTCAAAACCGGCCGCGCTGGCAAAGGCCTGCAGTTGCTCCAGCAGCAGGCGGGCGCGCTGCACCAGCACGTCGGCCTGGGCCGTGGCCACGATGCCCCGGCCGGCGCGCACAAACAGCGGGTCGCCGGTGATGGCGCGCAGCTTGTCCAGGCCGTGGCTGACGGCCGACTGCGTCAGCCCCAGGCGCAGCGCGGCGCGGGTGACGGATTGTTCCTCGGCCACCGCCAGCAGCAGCGCCAGGCCATGACCGTCCAGGTCCAAATGATCGAAATGGCTCATGTGTCGAATGAGTGGCCCGGGCTTTTTCAGATTGTTGCCCGCACCCACACTGGCGCCCATGCTGCAGCCACCGGCGGCTTGACAGCGATCAAACACCCAGGAGATGCCATGGCCTTGAACGACCCGCCAATCCCCGGCACGGTGATCTTTGACGGCGAGATGGCCCGCAAGGGCTACGCGCTGAACAAGATGTGCTTTTCATTCAACAACGCGGCCAACCGCCAGGCCTTTGTCGACGACGAGGACGGCTACTGCGCCCGCTACGGCCTGAACCCGCAGCAGCGCGAGGCCATCCGCACGCGCAATGTGCTGCAGCTGCTGGCCGCTGGCGGCAACGCCTACTACCTGGCCAAGTTTGCCGGCATCTTTGGCCTGGACATGCAGGACATCGGCGCCCAGCAAACTGGCCTGAGCAAGGCCGAATTCAAGGCGCGGCTGGTGGCCGCCAACCTGCAGCCCATTGCCCAAACGGAGGCCTGAGCATGGCACGCATCATCGGCGGCATCACCACCTCGCATGTGCCGGCCATCGGCGGCGCCATCGCCAAGGGCCTGCAGCAAGACCCGTACTGGCGGCCGTTTTTCGACGGCTTCACGCCCGTGCGCCAGTGGCTGGCCGAGACCCGGCCCGACACCGTGGTGGTGGTCTACAACGACCACGGCCTGAACTTCTTCCTCGACCAGATGCCCACCTTTGCGGTGGGCGCGGCGCCCAGCTACCGCAATGCCGACGAGGGCTGGGGCATCCCGCAGGTGCCGGCCTTCAGCGGCCACAGCGCGCTGAGCTGGCATTTGATCGAGCAGCTGGTGGGCGAGGATTTCGACCTCACCAGTTGCCAGGACATGGCGGTGGACCACGCCTTCACGCTGCCCATGGCGCTGCTGTGGCCCGACCAGAAGTGGCCGGTGAACGTGGTGCCGGTGTGCATCAACACCGTGCAGGCGCCGCTGCCCAGCGCCGCCCGTTGTTACGCGCTGGGCCAGGCCATCGGCCGCGCGGTGGCCAGCTGGCCGGGCGACGAGAAGGTGGTGGTGCTGGGCACCGGCGGCCTCAGCCACCAGCTGGATGGCGAGCGCGCCGGCTTCATCAACAAGCCCTTCGACCTGCAGTTCATGGACAGCCTGGTGACCAACCCGCGCTGGGCCACGCAGTTCAACACCCGCCAGCTGGTGGAGCAGGCCGGCACCCAGGGCGTGGAGCTGCTGATGTGGCTGGCCACCCGCGGCGCGCTGGGCGAGCAGGTGGCCGAGCTGCACCGCAACTACCACATCCCCATCAGCAACACGGCCTCGGGCCTGATGCTGCTGGAGCCACGGGGCTGAGCCGGCCCCCCCGAGGGGGAGTCCGCGCGGCGGCGCCACTCACAGCCGCACGGTGCGCGGATCGGGCACGTTGCCGTAGAGCGCGATCACCTCGCTGCTGCGGCGGGCCAAGACCGCGCGCTGGTTGAGGTAGCCCTTGTCGGTGATCTCGCCGGCGTCCACGCTGGGCGGCTCGGCCAGCACCCGGGCGCGCAGCGGCGTGCTGGCCGAGCCACCGCCTTCGGCGCGCAGGGCCAGCAGGCCGGCACGCAGGCGCTCGGCCAGGTCGTCGGCCGGCAAGGCCTGGGCGGCGGCGCTGGGAAACACCAGCAGGCCCACCTCCTCGCGGTCGTGGCCGGTCACCACCACGTCGGCGGCCAGCGGGGTGAGGGCGGTGACGGCGCGCACGCGCAGCGTGCCCACCGACACCCAGGTGCCGCTCATCAGCTTGAAGTCCTCGGCCACGCGGCCGTCAAAGGCCACACCCTGGCTGGGATCGGCCTCGTCCACCAGGCGGCCGGCGTCGCCGATCAGGTAGTAGCCATCGGCGTCAAAGGCCTGGGCCGTCAGATCGGGCGCGTTGCGGTAGCCGGGAAAGACATTGGGGCCACGCACCCGCAGCTCCAGCTTGCCGCCGTTGGGCACAAACTTCAGCTGCACGCCCGGCAGCGGGCCGCCGATGCAGCCGGCGCGCTCCAGCCCCCAGTAGACGCTGGTGATGGCCGGCGCCGTCTCGGTCGAGCCCCAGGCCGAGGTGAACCAGACGCGCCGGCCCTGCTCGCCGCGCACCCGCCGCGCCACGCCCTCCAGGCGCTGCCACAGGCTTTGGGGCAGGGCGGCACCGGCGTAGAACACGGCCTCGAGGCGGTCAAAGAACTCGGTCGCAAAGCCCTCGTCCTGCTCCAGGTGGGGCAGCAGCATGTCAAAGCCGCGCGGCACATTGAAGTACAGGTTGGGCTTGACCTCGCGCAGGTTGGCCACCGTGCGCTCCACCAGGCCGGGCACCGGCCGGCCGTCGTCGATGTACAGGCTGCCACCGTGCGCCAGCACCATGTTGAAGTTGTGGTTGGCGCCAAAGGTGTGGCTCCAGGGCAGCCATTCCAGCAGCGTCAGCCGGTGGCGGTTGAGGAACGGCCACACCTGGGCGATCTGCTGCTGGTTGGCGCACAGCATGCGGTGGGTGTTGATCACGGCCTTGGGCTGGCCGGTGGAGCCGCTGGTCAGCAGCAGCTTGGCCACGTCATCGGGCCGCACGGCGTGGAAGGCGTCGGCCACGGCCGGTGTCTCGGTGCTGTCGAGCAGGGCATTGAAGTGCAGCGCGCCGGGCACCGTGGCCGCGCCCTGGCTGAACACCCGCAGCGCCGTGCCACGCCACTGGGCCAGCGCCGGCGCGTAGACCGCAGCGTCGCTGGCGTACACCAGCGCCGGGGCCAGCGCGTCCAGCATGCCGTGCAGCTTGGCAAAGTCTTTGGCCAGGCGGCTGTAGGCGCTGCTGACGGTGCACACCGGCTGGCCCACATGCATCGCGGCCAGCAGCAGCAGGGCGTGGTCGACCGCGTTGTCGCTGAGCACCACCACCGGCGCGCCGGCGGGCAGTTGCAGATCCAGCAGCGACTGCGCCAGGCGCCCCACCTGCTGGCGGGTGTCGCGGTAGCTCAGCCGCCGCCAGCGCTGCGGGCCG
>Ga0302322_100002306_pt1 | contig 16089 bp, 11 predicted proteins | sample Fen_T0_2_FD_203757 | JGI IMG/M metagenome (GOLD analysis project Ga0302322, IMG submission 203757) | Peat permafrost microbial communities from Stordalen Mire near Abisko, Sweden - Fen_T0_2 | ecosystem: Environmental > Terrestrial > Soil > Wetlands > Permafrost | place: Sweden: Abisko... | reverse complement strand
GGGAACTACGCTCACCATCCGCATCGATCAGCGCATCAGCGTCAAGGGCACCCGCGCCGGCGAGACTTTTACCGGCGAAATCCTGGACCCCGTCCTGGCCGCCGACAACAGCATCCTGGTCCCCAAAGGGTCCCCGGTCGGGGGCGTCGTCGATGTCTCCCACCGCCGCGGACACTTCAAGGGCAGGTCCCTCCTCGAACTGCGTTTGACCTCGCTCACCCTCAACGGCACCCAGTACCCGCTCGAAACCCGTGATCTGACCCAAACCAAAAAGGGTAAGGGGAAGCGTTCGGCGGCCCTGATTGGCGGCGGCTCGGGCCTCGGCATGTTGGTGGGCGGCCTGGCCAGCGGCGGCACCGGGCTCATTGTGGGCGGCCTCGTCGGCGGGGGCGCTGGAACTGCCGTTGCCGGCTTGACCGGCAATCGCGACATCGACATACCGGCCGAGTCGATCATCCATTTCAAGCTGGCCGAAGATCTCGTCGTTCAGCCCGGTCAGTAACCCCTCACCGGCAACCTGACCCACCTGAAGTTGCTACCGCCCTTCCAGAGGCAGGCGGCAGTTTCCGGTCTCTGCGCCGAGACTTCGCTCCGTCTTGCGATCTGCGGATTTTCCCCCCAGCGCCGGCCCCGTGCCGGCAGGGAAGCCCGCGCTCCACGCGGACCTCCCGAGGCCCCTTCCGCCAGGGCAATCGCATTTGAACTTTCACGGCGTACGAACCTCTCAGGCTACCGCACAAACTCCACGGAGTGAGCTTTGTAAAAGGGCATGACTTCAGTCGTGCTGCAATACGCAGCAAAGAAGGGGTTGGGCTTTAGCCCCTGCCACATTTCAAGCCGCCTACGATCTGTTTTTCGACCTGCTCCGTGCCTCGCAAGCAAATTCCAAACTAAGCTCTTTGAAATGCGATTGCCCTGCCCCTTCCGCGCTTTTGACTTGACAGCCATCATGCCTGCTGCCATGCTCACAACTGTTTCAGGGCCAAACTCCTGATCTTCCCCGTTTCCCTTCCCGTTCCAGACCGTTTCTGTCCGGTTCGCCCATCGGGCCTCAGAGCCTCCGTCGCGCAAACGCCATAGCCCGGCTTGCAAGCTGGCCCGGGCTGCGGTACGCATCTGCGCACCCGCTGCTCCCCTTGTGTTCCTGCCGGCTCGTCCGGCGACCACTTAGCCTAGTTTGTTCTCTGGAGAATTCTCATGCGCAGAAGAGATTTTGTACGTGGCACCATGGCCGCGGCCGGGGCCACCCTGCTTGCCGGAAAACTGCCCGCCCAGTCCCCCCGCGCCGTGGCGCAGCCCTCCAACATCCGCTTCAGCGCCCGCCTGGAGCAGGGATATTCCGGCAACATCCTGGCTGCCTTTTCTGGGATGACGGCCTTTGTGCAGGCCATCGCCTACTACCGCTTCATCGGCAGGGAACTTGTGGCCCTCGATGCCTATCAGTCCGGCTCTGCCACCTACTACATCGGCTCCTGGGTTCTGGGCGGTCTTCCCAGCGAGTTCTTCTATGCCAGCGATTGGGCAACCTTCAACAGCCACTTCAACCTTCGCCAGTCACAGGGCATGGGCCTGCTGGACTTCAATGTGGTTCAGATCCAGGGCGTCACTCAGTACTCCGGCATTTGGAACTACACCCCCGGCACACAGGAGATCATCGGCAACCTCACCGCCGGCGGCGTGTCTCTGGTCTACAAGGAATCGCAACACCCCGTGCAGCCTGGCGTTGCCCCCAAAGCCGTGATCCGCGTCCAGGGCCAGGTCACCGACCAGGCCCGTTACACCCTGCTGATTGAAGACGTTCCGCTCTCCGGCAACGGCTTTCTCCCGACCGGCTGGGCCGACTTTGTGGACTACTTCAACGGCGACCAGGGCCGCAACAGCCTGCTCTCCCTCGACATCACGCCTTACAAGGGCCAGTACCTCACCACCGCCTTCTATCTGCCCGGCAGCGACCCCATCGTCATCCTCGGCAAGGACTGGAACACCTTTCAGGCGGAGGTGGTGGCCCTCCAGGCGGCCGGATACTACGTCCGTACCATCGAGACATGCCAGATCCCCGATAGCTGGTCCTCCGCCTTCCGCCACGCCTTCGACGGCACTGCAGTGGGCTACGCCTTCGGCATCTCCACGGGCGACTCCATGTCCCTTGCGGCCCACGGCTATGCCGTCAAGCCAGACCTACCCGCCACCAACGGCTTGCGGATGAACCAGGGCTCCAGTCTGACCCTGGGCAGCGTCTCCAAGTTCATTGACGCGGTAGCGCTTCTCCACGTCCTCGAAAGCAACTCGCAGTACACGCTCTCCAGCAAGTTCCTGCCCATCATTGAAGCCTTGCTGCCCGACGGCACCCACCTCGGCGGTGGTATGGGCGACGTCTCCCTGCTCAACCTGCTTACGCACACGGCGGGCCTCGACGACCCCGGCGGCGCAAACTACGACGGTGTCCTTCGGGACTACATGGCACTCTATGTGGCGCAGAACTTCAACCCTCTCAAGCTCAACCCCTCGGGCCAGATCGGCACCGTGGTCAGCTACTCAAACGCCGCCTATCAGGTGATTCGCGGCGTGGTCTGGGCCATGAGCGGCGCCTCCAGCTATCACGACTACGTCGATTCCCACATCCTCGGTCCCCTCGAGATGGGCCAGACCTCCATGCCCCAACCCCCCTCCACCTCGCCCACTCTCTATTACAACCGAAGCCATGGCCCCGATGCCGGCCAGATCATCGGCACCGACGCAAGCTGGGACTCCTCGCCCGAGGACATGCTCAAGCTGATGAACGCCCTCCGCGGCAACTCGCTGCTCAGCGCCCGTTCGCTGGCCCAGTTGTTCCAGTTCCACACATTCGCCTACCAGTTCAGCAACGGAGCCCGCTACGCCTCCCCCAGCCGCGTCGCCCCCGGCTTTGACCCGGTGAGCGTCAGCTCGATCTCCACCCCCCTGCCCACCGTATGGACCAAGAGCGGAGGCTACACCGACCAAGCCCAATCGAGGATTCTCCGCTCCAACTCCCCGGCCATCGACGTCGTCCTCCAGACCAACACCGATACCGAAACCAACCCCGTCTCGCACAGTTCCGATGGGCTGAGCGTCTCCACCGAGAAGGTCATGCTCGACACCTTCTACCTGCTCTACCGCTAGGCGGCGCGGCGCCGCCGTGCTTTGCTGTCCCGCGTCGACCAAAGGAGGCGCAGGCGCGATCGCGCCTACGCCTCCACAGTCCGCTCACAGCGCAGTAACCGGGTTCCTGCTAGAATTTCCGCAAATGCCCATGCAGGTTCGCCGATACCGTTCTGGTCTTCTGTTCTTGGCTGCCGCATTGCTCGCCTCAAGCGCCGCCTGGGCGCAGGAGACCGAGCGCGGTCCGGACGGAAGCACCTCCACCCACGTCTCCGGCGTCGAGGTCCTGAACATTCCGGGCAAGCCCTTCTCGGCCCATTCCAGCATGGACTGGACGCGAAGGCTGGAGGATGGCAGCACGATCACGCAGCATTTGGATGCTCTGCTGGCGCGCGACAGCCAGGGCCGGGTTTACCGGGAGAAACATCACTTTGTCCCTGCCAACTCCCACACTCCAGCGCCCCTTTACGAACTCCACATCTACGACCCGGTCGCGCGCGCGCAGATGTTTTGGGTGGCCCGCGCTCTCACCTGCTTCATCACGAGCTACCAGCCCCGCACCTTTGCCCCCGCGCCCCAACCCGGCACAAGCCGCGACGGTACGCGCACCCTGAACCGCGAGACCCTCGGTTCGGACACCATCGAGGGCCTGTTCGAAGTCCACACGCGAGAGACCGTCACGACCGAGGCGGACGCCACCGGCAACTCGCAGCCTCTCACCTCCACCCGGGAGTACTGGTACTCGGAGGAGCTACAGACCAATCTCGCTGTAACGCGCATGGATCCCAGGACGGGCAGGCAGGAAATTCATCTCTCCCAGGTCGCGCGCGGCGAGCCCGATCCACACATCTTCGAGGTTCCCGTGGGTTTCCATGTGCGCGACACCCGCTCCAATCCCGCCCGCGCCCGCTGATCCCTCGGCGTGAGCCCTCTGCTAAAGTGAAGAGTGGCCTTCTGCGCGCTCATCCCCTCGTCAATGCCGGGTTTTGCGCCAACTCTCATGGGGCCGCGGTGACCCTCAAGCCATGCCCCACGACCTGCCCAAAGCCTACGATCCCACCGACCTTGAAGACCACTGGGCCGAATACTGGGTCCGCGAGAACCTCTTCGCCCAGCCCACGCCCGCGGCGGACGATCCGGCTGCCGGCGCGCCCTACACCATCCTCCTGCCACCGCCCAACGTCACCGGCCGCCTGCACATGGGCCACATGCTCAACCAGACGGAGATGGACATCCTCACCCGCTGGCGCCGCATGTCCGGCCGCCGCGCCCTTTGGCTCCCAGGCACCGACCACGCAGGCATCGCTACCCAGATGATGGTCGAGCGCCAACTCGTCTCCGAAGGCACGACCCGCCAGGCTCTCGGCCGCGAAGCCTTCGTCGAGCGCGTCTGGGACTGGCGCCGTCACTACGGCGGCGCCATCCTCGACCAGATGAAGCGCCTCGGCGCCTCCGTCGATTGGCAGCGCGAATACTTCACCATGGACGACAACCTCTCCGTCGCCGTCCGCGAGGCTTTCGTCCGCCTCCACGAGCAGGGCCTCATCTATCGCGGAGCCTACATCGTCAACTGGTGCCCCCGCTGCCAGACCGCCATCAGCGACCTCGAAGTCGTCTACGACGAGCACAGGGGCCACCTGTGGGAGATTCGGTACTCCGTACTGGATCCCGATGGTCGAGATTCAGGTGAGTACATAACGGTTGCGACCACCCGCCCCGAGACCATGCTCGGCGATGTCGCCGTGGCCATTCATCCCGAGGACCCCCGCTACCTCCATCTCCACGGCAAGAAGTTCCGCCTCCCCCTGATGGGTCGGGAGATTCCCATCGTCCTCGACGAATGGGTCAGCCCCGAGTTCGGCACTGGCGCCGTCAAGGTCACTCCCGCCCACGACCCCAACGACTTCGCCCTCGGCGAACGCCACCATCTGCCCTCCATCAACGTGATGGACCCCACCGGCCACATCAACGATCAGGGCGGCCCCTACGCCGGCCTCGACCGGTATGCCGCCCGCAAGAAGATCATCCAGGATCTGGAAGAGCAGGGCCTCCTGGCCGGAGTCAAAGACCACACCAACAACATCGGCCACTGTGACCGCTGCAAGACCGTCGTCGAGCCGCGCCTCTCCACCCAGTGGTTTGTCAAGATTCAGCCCCTCGCCGACAAGGCCATCGCCGCCGTCAAGCCAGACGAACGTGGCAACAAGGCCATTCGCTTCACCCCCGAGCAGTACGAAAAGACCTATCTCAACTGGATGGAGAACATCCACGACTGGTGCATCTCCCGCCAACTCTGGTGGGGCCATCGCATCCCCGCCTGGCATTGCGAAGCATGCCACAAGATCACCGTGGCGCGCGTCGATCCCATCGTCTGCGCCCATTGCGGGTCCGCTCAGATCACCCAGGAAACCGACGTCCTCGACACCTGGTTCTCCTCCGGCCTTCTGCCCGTCTCCGTCTTTGGCTGGCCACACATCACAGCTGATAACCGCGCCGACTTCGACGCCTTTTACCCCACCAGCCTCCTCGTCACCGGCTTTGACATTCTATTTTTCTGGGTCGCCCGCATGATCATGCTCGGCTGCTGGTTCGCCCAGGACGTTCCGGAGGCAGACGGCAGCCCCCGCACTCTCGCCCGCTCCGTCCCCTTCAAAGAGGTCTACATTCACGCCCTCGTCCGCGACGCCAACCGCGAAAAGATGTCCAAGACCAAGGGCAACGTCGTCGACCCCATCGAAATCGTCAAAACTTATGGAACCGACGCGGTCCGCTTCACGCTGGCTAGCATGGCCTCGCCCGGCACAGACATCGCTTTCAACGTGGCCCGCACCGAGGGCTACCGCGCCTTCGCCAACAAGATCTGGAACGCCGCCCGCTTCCTCTTCATGAACGTGGATCGCGCCGCCGAACTCGGCATCACCGTCGATCCCGCCGCCCTCGGCTCCATGCCCGCGGCCGCGGAAGACGCCCCTCTCGAATCCCGCTGGATCGTCGCCGAACTCCACGCAACCGCCGCCAGGGTCAACCAGGCGCTCGAGAATTACCGCTATGACGACGCGGCCAACATCATCTACCAGTTCTTCTGGGGCAGCTTCTGCGACTGGTACCTTGAGATCGTTAAGCTTCGCTTGAATTTTGATGACCTGGCGAAAAAGGCCGAATCCGCGGCTGCCCTGACCACGCTCGTTCAGGTCTTCGAGGTATCGCTCCGTCTGCTCTCGCCCTTCATGCCCTTCCTCACCGAGGAACTCTGGCACGCCCTCTACGACGGCAATCCGCCCGCCAAGTCGATTGCGTTGACGCAGTACCCGCTGGGAACCGCTACTCCAGATCAGGCTTTGGCGGAGATGGCTTTGGTTCAGGACCTCATTGGTGAGGTCCGCGCTTTACGCAAAGAGATCGGCGCAGAGGAGAAGGCTGTTACACCCATTGAGGTCCGTATCAACGAGCAGTTTCGGCCCTTTGTCCAAAGAAATACTGCCATTATTGAACGGCTGGCGCGTGTTGACGAGATCCGATATGTAGCCGATCTCACAGCCGGTCTAGCTAAGCATTCGGCAGCCACTTTCGACGTTGCGGTTCTCTACGAACGCACCATCGACGTTCCCGCCGAGCGCGCGCGTCTGACCAAGGACATTGAGAAGTTCGAAAAAGGCCTCGCCGCCGCCGCCCGCCAGTTAGGCAACGAGGGCTTTCTGGCCAAGGCTCCCGCGCAGGTGGTTGAGGGCCTCAAAAAGCAGGAAGCCGAAACCCGCCTCCTCCTCGAAAAGGCCCAGGCCGCCCTCAGCGCCCTGCCGCCGTCCTAGTTGTTCACCACACTGCCTCCGATCCATTTCGAGCCGCAGGCGCGATGGCGGCAGCCCTACGCTTCGCATGCGGATGGACTCCTGCAATTGCCGGTCGGTCCCCAGGGGCTGTCCAGACGGCGATCCTGTGACCAGAATTGCGCTCATGCGATTGCCCTGAAGCCCTTGCAAGAGCCGGCTCCCTTCAATCCGTCGTAGGCTACAATCGAAGATGGGCCAAGGCCAGAATCTTGAGCGCCGCGAGCGCAACGAGAGCAAGGAGCTTCAAAATTTATGGCGATTCCCGCCACTCAAATGCGTCCCGGCATGATCATCAAGCACAACGAGCAGTTGCACCTGGTCTTCAAGGTGGAGCACCGCACCCCCGGCAACCTGCGCGCCTTCATCCAGGCCAAGCTGCGCAACCTCAAGTCCGGCGCCATGTTCGAGCACCGCTTCCGCTCCGCCGACGCAATCGAAAAGGTGGTGGTGGACGAGGTCGACATGGAGTTCCTCTATGCCGACGGGGACGACTATTACTTCATGAACCCCGTCGACTACGAGCAGACCGTTCTCAAGGGTTCCACTCTCGGCGATGCGATCGAGTACCTGACCCCCAACCTCCAGATCAAGGTGAGCTACCACGACGGCCAGGCCGTCGGCATCGAGCTCCCCTCGGCCGTCGAACTCACCGTCATTGAGACCGAGCCGGGCCTCAAGTCGGCCACCGCCTCCAGCGTCAGCAAGCCCGCCAAGACAGAGACCGGCCTCGTGGTCCAGGTTCCCGCCTTCATCAACGAGGGCGAAAAGATCCGCGTCGACACCAGCGAAGGCGCTTACCTCAGCCGCGCATAAGATTTCTATTTTCTGAAAGATACGCCGGGGCCATGCCTCGGCGTTTTCGTTTCGGGCTCCGCGCTACCCACGGCGGCTGGCCGCCCTACCGTCCCTCTCAAAAAACGGACAATGCAAAAGTCAAAAATTTAGGCTCTTGCGCGCTCACCGATTTTATGTGCTACAGTCAGTAACACTATGGCGAGTAACACTCAACCCAGGCACGACCCCGCCGAACTCGGCGAACTTGAGCGCGGCATCCTCACCATCGTCTGGCGCCTCGGCGCACTCACCGCCGAACAGGTCCGCGAACAGCTCGACAAGCCTCTCAAAGACTCCACCGTCCGCACCGTCCTGCGCCGCCTCGAGGAAAAAGGTTACCTCGCGCATTCCGTCGAAAACCGCACCTTCCTCTACCGTCCCGCCGAGTCACGCCAGCGCGTCGCCGGCCGCGCCGTCAAGCGCATCGTGGACTGGTTCTGCGACGGCTCGGTCGAGGCGCTGCTCGTTGGCATGGTCGACTCCAAGGTCCTCGACCGCGCCGAACTCCAGCGCCTCGCCGAACGTATCGCCATCGTGCAAAAATCCGCCGGCAAGTCCGCCGCCGGCCCGGAGAAGGAGGACCGCTCATGATTCCCTCGCTCATCGAGGCCGCTCTGCGCGCGCTGCTGGTTGCCGCGGCCGTTTGGATGGGGTTGCGCGCCCTGCGCGTCCGCAACGTGATGGCGCAGAAGGCCGCCTGGGGCCTGGTGCTCGTCTCCGCTCTGGTCATGCCCCTGGCCATGCGCTGGCAATTGCTGCCTGCCGGAATGACTTTCGCCCTCCCCGCTGAGATGGGTCTGGAGGCTCTCGCGCGCCCGTCGATGGCGACTCCCCCTCTGGCCAGGATCGTTCGACAAGCCCCTCGGATCTATCCCCGGCAAAGCTCCGCCTCGCTTGACGAGTCCTCCGTGAGACCACGTGAACTTCCTTCGACCTCGAAGGCTGCCCCAGCCTCGCCTGGCCGCTACCCCGCCCCGGTCATCTCCCACTCCACTGGTGCGGCTCCAGCGGCCGCCAATGAAGGGCCGCCGGCCTCCGAGGGAAAGGAAGTCGCGCTCTGGGGCAGTCTGCTCCGCGCCGGTCCGCTCGCCTTGCTGCTGTACTGTGCGGTCTCGACGGGTCTTCTGTTGCGCCTGGTCTACGGGCTTGCTGCGGCGGCCCGCTTGTGGCACTCCGCTGTGCCCGTCTCCCCGCACACGCTTCCCGCGCCTACCCTCAGCCGCGCCTTCGGGTTGCGCCTGCGCGCCAGCCGCGCCGTCTCCTCTCCGGTCACAGTCGGCTCGGGAGTCCTTTTACCTGCTGAATACACCGCCTGGGATGCTGAAAAACTGCGTATTGTGCTGGCCCATGAGCGCTCCCATGTGCGCCAGGGCGACTTCTATCTCCAACTGCTTGCCGAGCTCTACGCCGCTCTCTGCTGGTTCAGCCCGCTGGGCTGGTGGCTCAAACGCAAGCTCTCTGACCTGAGCGAAACCATCAGCGACCGCGCCGGCCTCGAAGTGGCCGCCAGTGGTCCCTCGTATGCCCAGGTTCTGCTTGAATTCGCGGCCGCGCCGCGCCCAACCCTGACAGGAGTTGCCATGGCCCGCTCCAACAATCTCTCCCGCCGCATCGAGCGGCTGCTCAATGAATCCAGCTTCCGCCAGGCCTTTGCCGGCGGACCCCGCCGCGCCCTGCTGGCCGTGCTGCTGGTTCCGATCGCCCTCTTCGCGGCCACCTCTTTCATTCGCGTCCAGGCTGCCGGCCAGGCTGCCCCACCGCCCGCCCCGGTAGCGCCGGCCGCTCCGGCCGTCGCCCCGGCTCCCCCCACCCCTGTGGCCGCTGCCCCGTCCCAACCGGAGCCGGCCCCGGAACCCGTGGTTGCCCCCGCTCAGGCGCCCGCGCCGCCGCCCGCCCCCGGCGAGGCGCCGGAACCTCCTCCACCCCCCGCCAGACGGGAGTTCACCGTCATCGTCGATAGCCCTTCGCTCGCGCCCGTCGCGCCCGAGGCGCCCGGACAGGACAGGATCGTCATCCGCAAGGAGAAGAGAATCGTCGTCTCCCCCGGTGAGCACAAAGGCAAAGGGACCAGCTACTCCTACTCCTACAGTGATTCGGGCAATGGCGATTCCTTCGCCCTCGTCACCGGCGACAGGGACCACTTCGTCATCTCCGGCGACGGCATGGAAGGCCGCGAGGACTCCTTGGAGAAAGCCCGCCGGGCGGCCCATGGCAACTTCCTCTGGTTCACGCGAAAAGGCAAGTCCTACATCGTCGACGATCCCGCCATCCTGGCGCAGATCGAGGCTAACTACAAGGCTATCGAGCAACTCGGAAGGCGCCAGGCGGAACTCGGAAAACAGCAGGAGATGATGGGCCGCCAACAGGAAGAGGCCAGCATCCCCACCCCCGACCTCTCCAAGGAGATGGCCGAGCTGAACAAGGCCATGGCCAAGCTGCAGGCCAAGATTGGCAAGAAGGTCACCCAGGAGGAACTGGGCGACTTGGAGGACAAGCTGGGCGAATTGCAGGGGCGGCTGGGCGAGCTCCAGGGAGAAATGGGCGCCATGCAGGGTGAGTTGGGCGGCCGTCAAGGAAAGCTGGGAGCCGAACAGGGCCACATCGGAGCCGAGCAGGAAAAGCTCGAAGTCGAGGCCGACCGCAAGGTCAAGTCAATCATTGACCAGTCCCTCACCAACGGCAAGGCCCGTCCAGTGGAGTAGGCAGCTATCAGGCGGCGATTTCGCAGCCTGTGGAAACGCCCATTCCGCGAGGCAGGAAGGCTCAGGTCGCGCCTGCTTCGTGCCCGCAAGAGCACGCGCCTGCGCGGATGTCCCTCCGCACAGCCTCCGCGACCGGTTCACTCCATCCGGCAGGCCGTCACTTGGAGGCTTCCGTCTTCTCTTCCTGGTACTCCATCTCGGTGTTGATGGCCCAGATGTTGTCTTTGATGGTTACGCCTTCGACGATGTTTTCGACCGCCGTCATCGCTGTCAGCATCGAGTGGTCCTGGTTGTTGTACTTGTGCATGCCATTGCGGCCCACCAGAAACAGGTTCTCGAATCCATCGACATAATGGCGAATCGTGTCGAAGCGATCATAGGTCCCAAAGTAGGCGGGATAGGTCTTGGGCACTCGCACCACATGCGAGTCTTCGACGTCGACTGCATTCAGGATGCCGATGCGGGCCACCTCCTCAACCGCCAGCTTGGCGATCTCATCGTCCGGCAGGCTCCACAGGTCGTCGTTCTCGTTGCAGAAGTACTCGAGTCCGATCCATGTCTTGCTCGGGTCGGTCACCAGCCACGGGCTCCAGTTGTTGAAGATCTGCAGCCTTCCCACCCGCACATCCGGCTCCTGGATATAGATCCAGTTGTCTTTGAGCGCCCCGCCATCCTGCTCCTTCACGATCAGCCTCTTCGCCAGCAAGCCAACCGTGATGAAGTCGCGGTACTTCAGCCCCTCGCTCACTTCAACAACTTCGCTGGGAACCTCCGCGCCCATCGCCCGCACCAGGTCGCGCACCGGCATTGTGGAGAAGAAATAATCCCCGGCGAACTCGACCCGTTCCCCCGCGCCATTCACTCCTTCGATCGCGAGCACCTTGTTCCCGTCTACGGCTATGCGGTCGATATGAATCCCGTGATGGATTTCTCCGCCGCGCCCGCGCACCAGATCCGCCACGTGCTCCCATAGCTGCCCGGGGCCAAACTTCGGGTACAGGAACTTCTCGATCAGCGAGGTCTCGGTCTTCTTCTGCGAGATGTCGCCTTCCTTCGAGCGGCTGAAAGTCTTGGTCAGGAAATGTTTCACCACGCCCAGCAGAGAAAGCCCCTTGATGCGCTGGGCGCCCCACTCCGCGCTGATTTCATGGCACGGCACGCCCCAAACTTTCTCGGTATATGACTTGAAAAAGGTGAGATAGAGCTGCTTGCCGAATCGGTTGATAAGAAAGTCTTCGAGAGTGCGCTCTTCGCGCTTGGGCAAAACAGCCGAAGTCAGATAGCTGATGCCGCAGCGAAGGGTCCGGACCAGTCCCATCTTCTTCAGCGTGTCACCGGTGATGCGAATCGGATAGTCGAAGAAGCGGCGCAGAAAATAGATGCGGCTCTTGCGCTGCCGGATAAGCATCACCAGGTCGGCATTCTCCCCGCCCTCGGTGGATCGCGCGGCGGGAACCGCGCGCTCCTTCCCCTGGTAGCGCAGCAACTCGCTGCCGCCTGCGTCCGCCTCGTCCGTTGACTCCGCGATGGGCATCATCTCCAGCCACCACTCCATCACCCGGTCCGACTTGGAAAAGAAGCGGTGCCCGCCGATATCCATGCGGTTGCCCTTGTAGCGAACCGTGCGCGAGATGCCCCCAATCTCATGGCTGGACTCGATCAGGATCGGGACGATTCCGGTCTGGCGCTGCAACTCGATTGCCGCCGTGAGCCCCGCCGGGCCCGCGCCGATAATGATTGCTCTGCCCTGTCTTGCCTGCGCCATGTGGCCGCCTCCGTTCCCCTGTTTTCGATTCAATGTTCGTTGAGAGTGTGCATCCGCCCTGGGGCCGTCACAGCATTCCGATCCCGCAACGTGTCCTATCTCTTCTCGGGAAGAGGCCGCAAATACACGTAACAGGTTTCCAGCTTGTAGACGGGGTGATTCCGAAATGCACGCAGAAGAGTCAGGTTCATGCTCTGCGCCTCGGATGGATCCAACTCGGAATCCGACACCAGGAGAACAGGCAACTTCGAGGTGCGGCCCAGCTCGTCCAGTTCCTCCGCGTTGGCAGTGCGGAAGTGGTCCCATTCGCTCCTGAAAAGGACAAACGACGCTTCGCAGCGGCAGGCCGGATAATAGGCCTTCTCGCGTTCAAGATAGCCAAGTACCGATGTGCCAGTGGTATCGATCTGTAGAGCCATCGGGTTGTTCGCGTACCCGTTCTGCTTCAGCCACTCGCTTGTCTCCTTGGCCTCCGAGAAGGGATAGATGATATCCAGAATCGAGGCAGAGGCGGATGCCATCACCTGAACCGCCAGCATGGCGACCATCACGCCTGTGGCCAGGCGCCTGGGGATCCAATTGCCCACCGGCGCGTCCGCATCGGAATATGCGTCCACGAGCATTGCAATCAGAAGCGAAAGAAAAACGAATCCGTAGTGCCGCACCGGCGGAATGCGTACGGTAAATGTAAAGGCCAGAAACTCAAGCAGCGCGGCGCACAGGAAAAAAAAGCGTCCCCGCGCGGTGCGAAGGCATAACGCAAGCAATAAGAGCAGAAATAGAGAAAGCGTTGCCGCCGGGATGGAAGGCGCATGGCGAGGCACCATCGCCTGGCGAATCGCCTCGGGAATGTACATCTCCGGCACCGGCGCGAACATCTGCCAGGCCCGTCCCTCGGAGATGAGGAAGTATCCCGCTGCCGAGACATTGGCGGTGGAATACCAGGGAGTGTAACGGTCCGCGGGGGGGCGCATCACCGCGTACGCGGTGGCCAGGCTCGCCAGCAGCACCGCCGTTGCCGCCCAGAAGGCCCTCGTGCGAAGCGGCTCCATTGGCCGCCTCCAGCTATCCCCGGTGGGAAAACAGAAAAACAGAACAAAAATGAGAAGCGCGATGGGAATGGCGAAGAAGTGCGTATTGATCGCCAGCCCAAGCAGAACAATCGCCCAGGCGCGCTGCCCCGATTTGTTCAGCAGCAACAGAGATGCCGCGGTCAGCAGCAACAAGCCCAGCATGTAGTTGCGGGCGATGGCTCCGTATCCGTAAAAAACAAAGAACGAGAACAGCAACAGCGCGCGAAACAGCCAGTGAAGCCTTTTCGCCGATAGGATCACCCACGCCTCTGCCACCGCAAACACCCAGTTAATGACTTGCATGCTGACCGGATTCCACGAGATGTGCGAGGGGAGGTAAAGGAACAGGTGCCACAGCGCTGGATGGCCTTCGTAGCGCAGATTCCAGAACAGGTCCGGAATCGACTTGCTGTCGCGGGCAATAAGCCAGGCTTGCATCTCGTCGCGGAACATCTCATGGAAATGAACCACGACGGCCAGCGATGCGGCATAGGCCGTCAGCATCGCAGGCAGGAAAAGCGGGTGATCCTTGCGCGGCTCGCTTCGGTTGGACAGGCTCACATCCTTCATCTGTTGCCTCGTTGTGCAGGCTTTCCCGGCCATGCGCATCGCGTGTGTGGAATGGGTTGAACTCCCCTGGGCGGTACCCTCATCGAAGAACCGGAGAATGAAAGTCTCGCCGGCCGCGCTGGCAAGTGCAAGTCTTCAAGCTGAAAATTATCGGGCGCATTCCCGGTGCGATGGCCGCTGCTCTTTCTCTTGCCTGCGCCAGGAGAGGCTCAAGCAGTGCTTGCGCCGCGCGACCTCAGAGCTGACTCGCGAAGGCTGAATGAATCAAGGCTAGCAGAGCGCCAGCAGGCCTTTCAAGGATCTGACGCTGTTACCAAAGAGTTGCTCATCCGCGGACAATAGCCCTTTTGACTGACTCAGCGGGCGGGCCACTCTTCCACCACGATGCCCAGGTCGTTGAGTTGCCGAATGACCGCTTCGACATTGCGCCGCACAAGGGCGCGGTCCTTCCGGCTTGACAGCGGCGACTCGGCGACCGCGATCACCCTGCCATAGCGCCACGCGCCAGAGGGCAGCGCGATCAGCGCCTGGGCAAGTTCGGAAGGCCGTAACTGCAACTCCTGCCGGCGGGCGCCCTCGGGGCGCAGCATCGATCCCTGGCCCACATCGCTGGGATTGGCATCCGCCAGGTTCACGCGCAGGTTGAGTGTGTCCTTGTCTACCGAGAGAAATGGATTGGCCCACTGTCCCGGCTCATGCACATCCACATACATGCTCTTGGTGGGCAGGGGAATGGCGCCGAGTGCCGCGCGCTGCCGGTCCAGTTGGGTGGCGGCGGCTTGCGCTTTGTGTTCAGCGTTGACGGCATTCTGGGCTACGCCCACCACGGCCTGCTCTTCTTTGTGGCAGGCTGCGACTGCCACGCCTAGCAGCAGCGCGAACCCCAGATAGCCCCTCATGCGTGTGCGTTCGATCACTACCTGAGGATAACAGGGAGATCGGCTCCGCCTGCCCCCTCAAGAACCCGCCAGATTACTCGCCCTTCCACGACGGCGCGCGCTTTTCCAGAAACGCCTGCGTGCCTTCGTTCTTGTCCGCCGTACCGCAAAGGTGGCCAAAGCGCAGCGATTCCCGCAGCAAGGCCAGGTCCAGCGGCAAGTCCAGCCCCTCGTCCACGGCGCGCAGGGTCTCGGCCACCGCCAGCGGCGCGTTGGCGGCGATCTCCAGCGCCAATGCCTCGGCGCGGGCCATCAGCCCGGCGGCGGGCGTCACTTCATCCACCAGGCCGATGCGCAGGGCTTCCTGGGCGTCGACAATGGCCCCGGTCAGCAGCAACTTTAACGCCGTTCCGCGGCCCACCAACTGCGGCAGCCGCGCTGAGCCGCCATAGCCTGCCAGGATTCCCAGCTTCACCTCCGGTTGGCCGAGCCGCGCGTCGTCGCCGGCCAGCCGCAGTGTACAGGCCATCGCCAGTTCGCAGCCGCCGCCCAGGGCAAACCCCTGGATGCAGGCAATCACCGGCTTGCCCAGAGTCTCGATGCGCCGCAACACGCCCTGCCCGCGCAGAGCGAATGGCTGGCCGTCTTCCTTGGTGAGGGCGGCAAGTTCGCGGATGTCGGCCCCGGCGGCAAAGGCCCGGCCCCCATCGCCCTTCAGCAGAATGACGCGAATCTCCGGGGCTGCCGCCAGCTCTTCAAATGCCAATGAAAGCTCGCCGAGAGTTGCCGCATCGAGTGCGTTGAGCACCTTGGGGCGGGTGATGGAGACAACCGCCAGGGGAGGCCGGCTTTCGACGCGGATATTTGTGTATTCCATGCGAGGAAAAGAGTAGCAGACATCCGCTGAGCGCGGCTTTTGAGTGCGCCCCAGCTTCTGCAAGAGCTCGATCCGAATGGTTGCTGTGAACTCGCTTGCTCGGTCTCTACACCGCTCGCAGGCGATTCACATTCAACTGCTTGATGAGCTCCCGGCAGGCTTGCGTATGAGGATTCCTGGCTCCCATTTCCGGGTGAGCGGCCATGGCGTTTGCCGTGGCCTGCGCAAGCGGCAGCGCTTCTCCCTCCCTCCCCAGGCCGGCCAGAATCCTGGCAGCCAGCAGGCGGCTCGCGAGGGTCAGCGGGTGGTGCGGACCAAGGCTCGGATTCGCCGTGCGCGCGCTCGAAACGAACTGAGCGATTGGCAGCGCCTCCGCGCTGCGGCCGAGCTTGAACAGAATCTCGGCCACCTGGGAATGGCTCACCAATGTACGGGGGTGGGTT
>Ga0302322_100002304_pt1 | contig 16090 bp, 11 predicted proteins | sample Fen_T0_2_FD_203757 | JGI IMG/M metagenome (GOLD analysis project Ga0302322, IMG submission 203757) | Peat permafrost microbial communities from Stordalen Mire near Abisko, Sweden - Fen_T0_2 | ecosystem: Environmental > Terrestrial > Soil > Wetlands > Permafrost | place: Sweden: Abisko... | reverse complement strand
GGTCGCAGGATCCCGCCCGTCCACACCTCGGTGGCCGTCATCCGGTTCATGGTCAGCGTGCCGGTCTTGTCGGTGCAGATGACCGTGGTGGAACCGAGCGTCTCGACCGAGGCGAGCCGCTTCACGATGGCGTTGCGCTTGGCCATCCGGTGCGCGCCCACCGCGAGGGTCACCGTGACCACGGCCGGGAGCCCCTCGGGGATCGCTGCCACCGCGAGCGCGACCGCTTCGAGGAGCAGGTCGTCCCACGACTGGCCTCGGGCGAGGCCCACGACGACCACGGCGAGGACGGCGACACCGGCGAGCGCGGCGAGCCGGTGACCGAGGTGGTGGAGCTGGTGCTGGAGCGGGGTGCTGGTCTTCGGCGCGTCCCGCAGCAGCGCGGCGAGCCGGCCGACCTGGGTCTGCATGCCCGTCTCGGTGACGACGGCCTCGGCCCGGCCGCGGGTGACCACGGTCTGCATGAAGAGCCGGTCGGTGCGATCGCCGAGCGGAGCGTCCGGTGCGCTCGAGGGCTCCGGGCGCTTGGCCGCGGGCTGGGACTCACCGGTCAGGGCCGACTCGTCGACCTCGAGGTCGAACGCGGCCACGAGCGCCGCGTCGGCGGGGACCCGGTCGCCGGCCTCGAGGAGCACGACGTCTCCGGGCACCACGGCGTCGGCGGCCACCGCCACGACGCCGCCGCCGCGGCGGACCTTCGCGGTGTCGGCGAGCATGCGGCGCAGCGCGTCGAGGCTCTTCTCGGCCCGACGCTCCTGCACGAAGCCGAGCAGCGCGTTGGTGATCACCACGATGCCGATGACGATCGGGTCCTTCAGGTCGCCCACTGCGGCGGCGAGCACGGCCGCGCCGATCAGGATCAGGACGAGGAAGCTGCGGAACTGGTCGAGGAACCGGAGGAACGCGGGCCGGGGGGCGGCCGCGACGAGCCGGTTCGGCCCGTAGGCCTGGAGTCGGCGCTCCGCCTCGGCGGGATCGAGCCCCCCGACGGGGTCGACGGTGCCGCGCCCGGGCGGGGGGGTTGGCTCGACGTCGGCTGGCGAGGGGGACAGGAGGGACATGTCGGCTCCGAGAGAGTCGGGGCCGAAGGTCTCTCCCGCCGTCACGGAGATCCGAAGATCCGTGAGGTAGGCCGATGGCAACGGGACCGTGCCCGAGGGCGGGTCCGTGATGACGTCACCACCGCGAAGGGATACTCCCCTCCGGTTTGGGGTTGTGGCGTTGCGTGCGGGTCGTCCGCAGGTACTAGGACAACAAAATACCGAAATTTATTTCCGGTGTCCAGGACTTCTGTCGCCGGGTCACCGGGGAGCGTCCACCCCGACGACGAGCACGGGCCGGGCGTCGTACCCGAGGAGGTCGGCGGGGATGCGCTTCAGGGTGGCGGTCCGGGTGGCCTGGTACCGCCGCACGGCGCGGTTGTACGACTCGACGTCAGCCGTGGGCACCAGCGCCGCGTCGAACGCGGCCAGGGCCTGGGCCACCCCGGGGTCGCGGCTCAGCCGGGCCGACCGGGCCACGTTGGCCCGGACCCGGGCCGCGAGCCCCTCGAGCCGGTTGGCCGAGGTCGCCTCGGCCGCCGGGTCGGGGTCGGTGCTGCGGGCGAGGTCGGCCCAGGTCCCGAGCTCGTCGGTGAGGGCGACGGTGTAGCTGCGCTCCCCGGCCCCGGCGGCGCCGAGGGCGGTCCCGAGCTGGTCGAGGCCCTGGAAGCGGGAAGCGAGCGGGCCCCGCAGGGTGGCCCACCGGGCGTCGACGGCCTGGCGGTCGTCGTGCAGGGCTGGGCGGGCGGTGGCCACCAGGGCCACGCCGGCGCCCACGACCACGAGGATCGCCAGCACGAGGAAGAGGATCACCCGCCGGGTCATGGCGCGCCGACCCTACCGGTGCCGGAGGCCGTTCACGGGCCACTCCCGCCCCACTGGCCCCGTCCGTCGCGGCCCGGCCGTCAGTGTGCGGCTCCCGGACCCTCGGCCCGCACGGGCGGCGAACGGCGGGCGGACGGTGGGTGAACCCCCGGGAATTCGGTGGGACGGGCGCCCGGGAGGCGGGGTACGCTTTCCGTTCTCGCAGCCGGGCCAACGACGTCCCTCTGCGTCCACCGTCGGTTCGCGCCGTTCGCGGCGCATTGTGGATGAGAGCACGTACATGGCGAAGCAGACCCCGGCCTCTCCTCGGCGACCCCACTTCAGTGCGCTGCCCGAGGCGACCGGTCTCTATGACCCCAGATTCGAGCACGACGCCTGTGGCGTCTCCTTCGTCGCCGACGTGAAGGGCCGGCGCAGCCGCGACATCGTCGCGACCGCCCTCGGCGCGCTCTGCCGCCTCGACCATCGGGGAGCGTCCGGCGCCGAGGTCAACACCGGCGACGGCGCCGGGATCCTGATCCAGGTCCCCGACACGTTCCTCCGGGCGGTCACCCCCTTCCCGCTCCCGCCCTCGGGCGCGTACGGGGTCGGGCTCGCCTTCCTGCCCGCGGATGCCGCCGAGGCCGACCGCACCCGTGGTGCGGTGGAGAAGGTCGCCGTCGACGAGGGCCTGCGCATCGTGGGCTGGCGGGCCGTCCCCGTCGACGCCTCGATGATCGGCCCCACGGCGCACTCCGTGATGCCGAGCTTCTGGCACTGCTTCGTCGACGACCCCGCGGGCGCCACCGGGATCGACCTCGATCGCAAGCTCTTCGTGATGCGCAAGCGCTGCGAGCACGAGATCGCCCAGCCCGTCTACTTCCCGTCCCTGTCGAGCCGCACCCTCGTGTACAAGGGCATGCTCACCACGCCCCAGCTCGGCGAGTTCTTCGAGGACCTGCGCGACGAGCGGGTGGAGTCGGCGCTCGCGCTCGTGCACAGCCGGTTCTCCACCAACACGTTCCCCTCGTGGCCCCTGGCGCACCCGTACCGCTACATCGCGCACAACGGCGAGATCAACACCCTCCAGGGCAACCGCAACTGGATGCGGGCCCGTGAGGCGCTGATGCGGTCGGAGGTGATTCCGGGCCTGGAGCGCGCGTTCCCGATCGTCACGCCGGGCGCGTCCGACACCGCGAGCTTCGACGAGTGCCTCGAGCTGCTCCACCTCGGGGGCCGCCCCCTGTACCACGCAGTGCTGATGATGATCCCCGAGGCGTGGGAGAACCACGCCACGATGCCGGCGGCCAACCGCGCGTTCTACCGCTACCACTCGTCGCTGATGGAGCCGTGGGACGGCCCCGCGTCGATAGCGTTCACCGATGGCACCGTCATCGGCGCGGTGCTCGACCGCAACGGGCTGCGTCCGAGTCGCTACTGGGTGCTCGACGACGACCGCGTGATCATGGCGAGCGAAGCGGGCGTGGTCGACGTCGACCCCGCGACCGTCGTGTCGAAGGGCCGGCTCCAGCCCGGCCGCATGTTCCTCATCGACACCGCCAAGGGCCGCATCGTCGGCGACGAGGAGCTCAAGGCCGACCTCGCGCGCGAGCTGCCTTACGGCCAGTGGCTCGAGCGCGGCCTCGTGCAGCTCGACGACCTCGCCGACCGCGAGCACGTCACGTACGGCCACGAGTCGGTGGTCCGGCGCCAGGAGACCTTCGGGTACACCCACGAGGAGCTCAAGCTGCTCGTGGCCCCGATGGCGCGCAACGGCGCGGAGGCGATCGGCTCGATGGGCACCGACACGCCCATCGCGGTGCTGTCCGAACGGTCGCGCATGCTGTTCGACTACTTCTCGCAGCTCTTCGCGCAGGTCACCAACCCGCCGCTCGACGCGATCCGCGAGGAGCTGGTCACGTCGCTGCGGGCGACGATCGGGCCCGAGGGCAACGTCCTCGACCCCCAGCCGAACTCCTGCCGCCAGATCGAGCTGTCGTACCCGATCATCGACAACGACGAGCTGGCCAAGCTCATCCACATCAACGACGACGGGCAGTTCCCCGAGTTCGGGGCCCACGTCATCTCCGGCCTCTACCGCGTCGCGGGCGGTGGCGACGCGCTGCGCGAGGCGATGGACCGCGTGCGCCACGAGGCTTCGGCCGCGATCGCCCAAGGTGCGCGTCTCATCATCCTGTCCGACCGCGACTCCAACCCCGAGTGGGCGCCGATCCCGTCGCTGCTGCTCGTGTCGGGGGTGCATCACCACCTGATCCGCGAGAAGACCCGCACGATGGTGGGCATGGTCGTCGAGTCCGGCGACGCACGCGAGGTGCACCACATGGCGCTGCTCCTCGGCTTCGGCGCCGGTGCGGTCAACCCGTACCTCGCGTTCGAGTCGATCGAGGACCTCATCGCCGACCGCCTCCACGGGCTCGGCGACGTCGACCCGCACACGGCGATCAAGCACTACATCAAGGCGTCGGGCAAGGGCGTCCTGAAGATCATGTCCAAGATGGGCATCTCGACGATCGCGTCCTACCGCGGCGCGCAGGTGTTCGAGGCCATCGGCCTCGGCCACGAGCTCGTCGACGAGTACTTCACCGGCACGGTGTCGCGGCTCGGCGGCATCGGCCTCGACGAGGTCGCGGAGGAGGTGGCCCGTCGCCACCGTCGCGCCTACCCCGACCGCCCCGACGAGCTCGCCCACCGCGACCTCGACTGGGGTGGCGAGTACCAGTGGCGGCGCGAGGGCGAGTTCCACCTGTTCAACCCCGACACCGTGTTCAAGCTCCAGCACGCCACCCGGGCCAAGCGCTACGACATCTTCCGCGAGTACTCCCGTGCGGTCGACGAGCAGGCCACACGCCTCGCCACGCTGCGCGGCCTCTTCGAGCTCAAGGAGGGCGTGCGGCCGCCGGTGCCCATCGACGAGGTGGAGCCGGCCGCGGAGATCGTGAAGCGGTTCGCCACCGGCGCGATGTCGTACGGGTCGATCTCGAAGGAAGCCCACGAGAACCTCGCCATCGCGATGAACCGCCTCGGCGGCAAGTCCAACACCGGCGAGGGCGGGGAGGACCCCGACCGCTACATCCCGGACGCGAACGGCGACCTGCGCCGCTCCGCGATCAAGCAGGTGGCGTCGGGGCGCTTCGGCGTCACGTCCGAGTACCTGGTCAACGCCGACGACCTGCAGATCAAGATGGCCCAAGGCGCCAAGCCCGGTGAGGGCGGCCAGCTCCCCGGGGCGAAGGTGTACCCGTGGATCGCCAAGACCCGGTACTCCACGCCGGGCGTGGGGCTCATCAGCCCGCCGCCGCACCACGACATCTACTCCATCGAGGACATCAAGCAGCTCATCCACGACCTGAAGAACTCCAACCCGCAGGCGCGTGTGCACGTGAAGCTCGTGGCCGAGGTCGGGGTCGGCACGGTCGCGGCCGGCGTGGCCAAGGCGCACTCCGACGTCGTGCTCATCTCCGGGCACGACGGCGGCACCGGCGCGTCGCCGCTCACGTCGATCAAGCACGCGGGCGCGCCGTGGGAGCTCGGCCTCGCCGAGACCCAGCAGACCCTCGTGCGCAACGGCCTGCGCGACCGCATCGTGGTGCAGGTCGACGGCCAGCTGAAGACGGGCCGCGACGTGCTCATCGCCGCGCTGCTCGGCGGCGAGGAGTTCGGGTTCGCCACCGCGCCGCTCGTGGTCAGCGGCTGCGTGATGATGCGCGTCTGCCACCTCGACACCTGCCCGGTCGGCATCGCCACCCAGAACCCCGAGCTGCGCAAGCGGTTCACGGGCAAGCCCGAGTTCGTGGTGACCTTCTTCGAGTTCATCGCCGAAGAGGTGCGTGAGCTGCTGGCCAAGCTGGGCTTCCGGACCATCGCCGAGGCGATCGGCCACACGGAGGTGCTCGACACCCGGGCCGCGATCGACCACTGGAAGGCGCACGGCCTCGACCTCGCGCCGATCCTCCAGGCGGCCGAGAACCCCTACGAGGGCCAGACGCTCTACAACACCAAGCAGCAGGACCACGGCCTCGACAAGGCGCTCGACCAGGAGCTCATCGCGCGGTCGGCCCCGGCCATCGAGGACGGGCGGGTCGTCGAGATCGCGCTGCCCATCACCAACGTCAACCGGACCGTGGGCACGATGCTCGGCTCGGTGGTGACGCGCGCCTGGGGCGGCGACGGGCTCCCCGACGACACGATCCGTGTGCACCTGCGCGGCTCGGCCGGGCAGAGCTTCGGCGCGTTCGTGCCCCGCGGCATCACGCTCCGGCTCGAGGGCGACGCGAACGACTACTTCGGCAAGGGCCTCTCGGGCGGCCGGCTCATCGTGCACCCCGACCGCGCCGCGCCGTTCGTCGCGGAGGACAACATCATCGCCGGCAACGTCGCGCTCTACGGCGCCACGAGCGGCGAGGCGTACCTGCGCGGCCAGGTGGGCGAGCGGTTCTGCGTGCGAAACTCCGGTGCGACCGCGGTCGTCGAGGGCGTGGGCGACCACGGCTGCGAGTACATGACCGGCGGACGTGTGGTGGTGCTGGGCCCGACCGGGCGCAACTTCGCCGCGGGCATGTCGGGCGGGATCGCCTACGTGTGGGACCCGCACGAACGGTTCGCCGCGCTCGTCAACTACGACATGGTCGACCTCGTCCCGCTCGACGACGACGACCGCGAGTGGCTGCGCGCCACGATCGAGCGCCACCGCGAGCTCACGGGCTCCGACGTCGCCGACGCGATCCTCGCCCAGTGGGGGAGCGAAGTCGGCGCGTTCAAGAAGGTGATGCCGGAGGACTACCAGCGGGTGCTCACGGTGATGCGGGAGGCCGCGGCGGCGGGCCTGTCCGAAGAGGAGACGTCGGTGATGGTGATGGAGTCGTCCCGTGGGTGAGGTGACCGGGTTCCTGAAGTGGGGGCGTGAGACGCCCAAGCGCCGGCCGGTCGAGCTGCGCCTCCACGACTGGCAGGAGGTCTACGAGCCGTTCTCGCGCGACGCGCTCCAGACCCAGGCCGGACGCTGCATGGACTGCGGCATCCCGTTCTGCAACAACGGCTGCCCGCTCGGCAACCTCATCCCCGACTGGAACGACCTCGTCTACAAGGACCACTGGCGCGAGGCGATCGAGCGGCTGCACGCCACCAACAACTTCCCCGAGTTCACCGGGCGGCTCTGCCCCGCGCCGTGTGAGGCCGCCTGCGTGCTCGGCATCAACCAGGACCCGGTGGCCATCAAGCAGGTCGAGGTCGAGATCGTCGACCGCGCCTGGGCCGAGGGTTGGATCGAGCCGGTGGCGCCCGCGGTGACAACGGGCAAGAAGGTCGCGGTCGTCGGCTCCGGGCCCGCGGGCCTCGCCGCGGCGCAGCAGCTCACTCGGGCCGGCCACGACGTCGTCGTGTTCGAGCGGGCCGACCGCGTCGGCGGCCTCCTGCGCTACGGCATCCCCGAGTTCACGATGGAGAAGCGCCACCTCGACCGCCGCGTCGAGCAGATGGAGGCCGAGGGCACCGAGTTCCGTGTCGGTACCAACGTCGGGGTCGACGTGACCGTCGAGGACCTGCGGAGCGAGTTCGACGCGGTCGTGCTCGCGGGCGGCGCCACTGCGTGGCGCGACCTGCCGATCCCCGGACGCGAGCTCGGCGGCATCCACCAGGCCATGGAGTTCCTGCCCTGGGCCAACCGCGTCCAGCAGGGCGACCTCGACGCGCCGCCGATCACCGCCGAGGGCAAGCGCGTGGTGATCATCGGCGGCGGCGACACCGGCGCCGACTGCCTCGGCACCTCGCACCGCCAGGGTGCGGCGTCGGTGCACCAGTTCGAGATCATGCCCCGCCCGCCCGACGCTCGCGCCCCCACCAACCCGTGGCCCACGTACTCCAACGTGTTCCGCGTGACGTCCGCGCACGAAGAAGGCGGCGAGCGCGTCTACAGCGTGAACACCGAGCGCTTCGTGGGCGACGACGACGGCAACGTGCGCGCGCTCGTCGCGCACCAGGTCGAGATGGTCGACGGGAAGTTCGAGAAGATCGAGGGCAGTGAGTTCGAGCTGCCGTGCGAGCGCGTGTTCCTCGCGATGGGCTTCCTCGGCCCGCAGCGGGAGGGCATGATCGACGCGCTCGGGGTGGAGCTCGACGAGCGCGGCAACGTCAAGCGTGACGCGTCGTTCCAGTCGACCGAGCCGGGCGTGTTCGCGTGCGGCGACATGGGCCGGGGCCAGAGCCTCATCGTGTGGGCCATCGCCGAGGGCCGCTCGTGCGCGGCCGGCGTCGACCGGTACCTCATGGGCGACACGATGCTGCCGGCGCCGATCGCCCCTACCGCCCGCCCGCTGCTCTGACGTGCGTCCCTGAGCGCCGGTTTCGGCCGGACGTGCGTCCCTGAGCGTCGGTTTTCGGCCGGACGTGCGTCCCTGAGCGTCGCCGCCGGCGCCGGGTCAGCGGAACGGGTTGACCACACGGACCCCGTCGTAGTCCTGTCCGTCGTTCAGGTCCTCCGACAGCACCCGGTCGCACCCGAGGGCCCGGGCGGCCTCGACGATCGCGGCGTCCCAGTACGACAGACCGAAGCGGTCACGCGTCGCCATGGCGGCGGTGGCGAGCGCCACGGTGGTGGGCTGCACGGGGAACCGTGAGAACGAGATCACGAGATCGAGGGCCTGGCGGTGGCTCAGTGCGTCGGCTCGCGTGGGGCGGGTGGCCTGGACGTAGAACTCCTGCAGCACCTGGACGGAGAGCCCGAGGTCGCGCTCGGCCAGCACCAGGTCGGCGACGCGAGCCTTGTCCGCCTCGTCGGGAGCACGAGAGATCGCGTAGAGCCAGACGTTGGTGTCAACGAACTGCACGGTCGTGGACCTGGTCGCGCCCCACTCGGTCGCCGACCCGGAAGACCGAGATCTCACGCTGGACCCGACGCTGGAGATCCTCCAGTCGGGTGAACTCGGCGTCGCGATCGGCGAGGCTGCCGAGGAACTCGGCCACCAGGGCGCTGACCGACCGTCCTTGCTCGGCGGCACGGATCCGCGCCTGGCGGTAGACGTCGTCGGGGACGGTCACCGTGATGTTCCGCATGGGTGCAGCATACACAGAAACACAGAAAGTGTGGAACACCGGGAAGTTGGTGGAGGTGGTCGCGCCACGCCGGCCCCGATCGTCCCGGGCCCGACCGCCCGCTGCTCGAGGTCCCCAGAACCGCGGATACCCTGCGCCTCCGATCCCAGGAGGTTTCCCCATGCAGGTTCGTGAGCAGATCTACGTCGGTGGCGAGTGGATCGCCTCCGAGGGCGGGGGCACGATCGACGTCGTCTCCACCCACTCGGAGCAGCTCATCGGGCGGGTCCCCGACGCGACCCCGGCCGACATGGACCGCGCGGTGGCCGCCGCCCGCGAGGCCTTCGACCACGGCCCCTGGCCGCAGATGACCCCGGCCGAGCGGGCCGACGGCATCAAGCGCCTCTCCGCCGCGGTCCAGGCCCGGGCTCAGGACCTCGCCGACACCATCTCGGTCGAGAACGGCTCCCCGAAGCAGTGGTCGCTCATGGGCCAGGTCTTCTCGGCGACGATGGTGCTCGACACCTACGCCGCGATAGCCCCGGGCTACACCTGGGAGGACGACCGCATGGGTGCGCTCGGCGCGCCGATCACCGTCCGGCGCGCGCCGGTGGGCGTGGCCGCCGCGATCATCCCGTGGAACGTCCCGCTGTTCATCGCCGCGCTCAAGCTCGGCCCCGCAATGGCCGCCGGATGCCCGGTCGTGCTGAAGCCCGCGCCCGAGACCCCGCTCGACGGGTACCTGCTCGCCGACGCGATCCACGAGGCCGACCTCCCGCCCGGCGTGATCAACGTCGTCGCCGCCGGCCGCGAGACCGGCGAATACCTCGTGCGCCACCCGGGCATCGACAAGGTGAGCTTCACCGGCTCCACCGCGGTGGGCCGCATGATCGGCGCGATCTGCGGCGAGCAGCTGAAGCGCTGCACGCTCGAGCTCGGCGGCAAGAGCGCGGCGATCGTGCTCGACGACTGGGTGATCGACGACGCGTCGCTCGGCAACCTCGTGATGTCGGGCCTCATGAACAACGGCCAGGTGTGCGGCGCGCAGAGTCGGATCCTCGTGAGCGCGACGCGCTACGACGAGGTGGTCGACGCGCTCGCCGCGGCGGTCGGAGCGATGAAGACGGGTGACCCGCTCGCCGACGACACCAACATCGGTCCGCTCGTGGCCCAGCGCCAGCAGGAGCGGGTCAAGGGCTTCCTCGACGCCGGGAAGAGCGCGGGCGCGAGTGCGGTGGTGGGTGGTGGCCTGCCCGAGCACCTCGAGACCGGCTGGTACGTCGAGCCGACGGTGTTCGCCAACGTCACCAACGACATGCGGATCGCGCGCGAGGAGATCTTCGGGCCGGTGCTGTCGGTGATCAAGTACGAGGACGAGGCCGAGGCCATCGCGATCGCCAACGACTCCGACTACGGGCTGTGCGGCTCGGTGTGGACGGCCGACGCCGACCACGGTGCCGCGGTCGCGGCGAAGGTGCGCACGGGCGTGGTCGCGGTGAACAGCTCGATGATCCTCGACTTCAACGCGCCGTTCGGCGGGTTCAAGGCGTCGGGCATCGGCCGCGAGCTCGGCCCCGAGGGCATCGCGCCCTACACCGAGTACCAGACGATCATCCGCCAGGCCGGCTGACCACTGCGGCGCGGCCGCGGCCGCCGGTTCGCTGCTCGCGGTCGAGTCGTCGGTGGGCCGCGATGTGATGGGTGCGGCAGCGGAGCTCGAGGTTGTCGAGCACGCTCATCGCATCGACCACGACCCACCTCCCCGAAGGAGTCCGAGACGCCAGCCGTCAGGTGACTCCCCTCGCGGCATCACCGACGGCATCACGGGGAAGCGACAGCCGTCACTCTATACGAACATACGTTCGGCTACAAGCCCGGATCTGCGGGCCGCGGACGACGGGCCGAGGTCCCGTTCCGGGCCCGGACGATGCGCGTCGCAGGCTGCGCCTACGCTGCGGTCATGGCCCGTTCCCGGGCCGTGGTCGTGGCCACCGTGCTGGCCGCCGCCTCGGTGCTGGGAGCGTCCGCGTTGGGGTGGTGGCTCGGAGGCCTCGCGCGCACGGCCGAACCCGAAGCCCGCGTCGTCGAGGTGATCGACGGCGACACGATGGTCGTCGCGTTCGCGAACGGCGCGACCGACACCGTCCGGTTCCTCGGCGTCGACACCCCAGAGACCGTGCACCCCACCAAGGGCGTGCAGTGCTTCGGGCCCGAGGCGTCGGCGTTCACCAAGCACGCGCTCACCGGTCGCGTGGTGCGGCTCGAGTCCGATGTGGAGCAGCGCGACATCTACGGCCGCCGTCTCGCGTACGTGTGGGTCGACGGCCACCGGTTCAACGACATGCTGTTGCGCCGGGGCTACGCGCGGTTCCTGGTGATCCCGCCGAACGGTGCCCACGCGCGCGAGATGCTCGCCGCCGAGCTCGACGCCCGGCACCACCATCGCGGTCTGTGGGGGAGGTGTTAGGTTCCGAGCTCCGGACATATGGCGGGGGGGGGACCACCGTGACCGACTACGACCAGCTGCGGGAGGCCGAGCTCGTTTCGATCAGCGAGCTCGTGCACGAGCTCTCCGATGCACAGTGGGACCACGACACCCTGTGCGCGGGTTGGCGCGTCCGCGACGTGATCAGCCACATGGTGCTCGGCTACACGACGCCGTTCCTTCCGATGATGGGCAAGGTGGCGAAGCACGGGTTCAACGTCCCCAAGACGTCGGCGGTCGAATCCGTCGCGTACGGGTCGGCGCACACGCCGGCGGAGATCATGGCTGCGTTCGATCCCATCCCGACCGAGCACATCCGCAAGGGGATCACGAAGCTCATCCCCGCGAAGGAGGGGCTGGTCGACCACGTGGTCCACCATCAGGACATCCGGCGCCCGCTCGGCATGCCCCGGACGATGCCCGAGGACCGGCTCCTCGCGGCCCTCGATGCCGCCCCCGGCATCGGCGGGTTCGTGGGCGCGAAGAAGCGGGCCGCGGGCCTCCGGTTCACGGCGTCCGACGTCGCCTGGACCCACGGCGACGGACCAGAGGTCGCCGGCACGGGTGAGGCGATCCTGCTCGTGCTCACCGGTCGGGGGATCGTCCTCGACGAGCTCTCCGGTGACGGCGTCGCCACCTTGCGCGCCCGCGTCTCGGCCTGACGCACCGGCGCACCGAGGCGGGGGCGGAGTGACGGAGGCGGGATTCGAATGAGCTTCGAGCTCGCGCGTGCGACGACCGCCGCGGAGATCGAGGCGGTGCAGCGACTGCGCTACGCGGTGTACGTCGACGAGATGCGTCGGTACGACGACGTCGTCGGCGCCGAGGACCACCGGTTCGCGGAGCCCGAAGACGAGCGCAGCTGGGTCTTCTACGCGCGCGACGGCGACGAGGTGGTGGCTGCGACGCGGATGACCTGCGGCGGCGACGGGTTCTCGACCCGCCAGATCGAGCAGTACCAGCTGGCGCCGTTCCTGGCCGAGATCCCGGTGGAGCTGATGGGCGTCGGCGAGCGCAGCACGGTGCTGCCTGCGCATCGGGGCTCGGGTGTGCTCGACCAGCTGGCCATGTACTGCGGGATGGAGCTCGGCGAATCGCTGCGCGTGGTGTTCGGCTGCTGCGAGCCGCATCTGCTGTCGATGTACCTGAAGATGGGCCAGCGCACCTACGCGCCCCACAACATCAACAGCCCGACGGCCGGCTACCTGATCCCACTCGTCGCCTTCGTCCCCGACGCCGACGCGCTCCGGGGTGTGGGCCCGAACACGACGCCCGGCGGGCTCCCGACCTGTGTGGAGGCGGTGCTCGCCCGGGGCGGTTCGGTGCGCAGTCAGGCGCTCGCCGCACCCGACAGCTACTGGAGCGAGATCCGCGGCACGCTCGAGACGCTCGACGCACGACGCCCCACCGCGTTCGACGGGTTCACCGACGACGAGACCCGGCGTTGCATCGAGCGCAGCACGATCATCGAGTGCGCGGCCGGCGATCGCGTGCTCAAACGTGGGGGCACCGCTCGCAACGTGTTCGTGGTGCTCGACGGCACCCTCGAGGTTCGCGACCCCGGTGGTCGGATCCTCAACGTCCTGCAGGCCGGCGACACGTTCGGGGAGATGGCGTTCCTGCTCGAGACGACCCGTTCCTGCGACGTGGATGCGGCCACCGACGACACGCGGATCCTCAGCCTCAGTGAGGGGGCGCTGCGGACGATGATCGCGGAGGACGCGACGATCGCCGCGAAGCTGCTCCTCAACCTGGCGAAGATGCTCAGTGTCCGGCTGATCCGAGCCGACGAATCGTGACGGCCCGGTCTCCGGGGTCTTGGCCGCCGTCCGGGTCAGTTGACGGTTCCGTCGGCCGGTACCAGACTCCGCGTTCGCCGACGGGACGGAGCGGACATGGGCACGAAGGACGACATCAGGGCGATCAACGGCACCTTTGAGACCGCGGTGGCCAACCGGGACGCGGCTGCGCTCGGTGCGCTGTACACCGCCGACGCGGTGCTGCTCGCGCCCGGCGCGCCGGTGGCCGTGGGCCCCGCCGCGATCCAGGCGGTGTTCCAGGGGTACATCGATGCGGGCGCGGAGTCGCTCACGCTGGAGACGACGTCGTTCGAGGAGCAGGGGGACGTCGTCATCGAGGTCGGCCAGTACACGCTGGGCCTGCGGACGCCCGACGGGGACGCGGTCAGCGACGTCGGCAAGTCCCTGGTGGTGTTCGCCCGCCAGGCCGACGGATCGTTGCGCTTCAAGTACGACGCGTTCAACAGCGGCGCACCGGAGTAACCCGTCTTGGCGGCTCTCGGCTCACGGCGGGATCCCGCGACGATCTGAGTCGGACGACGGCGTCAGCCGGGACGTTGGTCCGCGCCCTCGGCTCGCGCCCGGCCGAGGTCGGTCCGGTTGAGCTTGCCGGCTTCGCTGCGCGGCACCCGATCGACGAACTCGTACGTCTTCGGCACCTTGTAGCTCGCGAGGCGCGCCTTGCAGAACGCGCGCAGGGCGTCGTCGCTCGGTGGTTGCGTGGGGTCGACGACCTGGACGATGGCGTGCACGCGCTGGCCCCATTCGTCGTCGGGGACTCCGACGACGACCTGGTCGACCACGTCGGGGTGCTCGCTCAGCGCGCTCTCCACCTCGGCGGGAAACACGTTCGCACCTCCGCTCACGAGCATGTCCTTCTTGCGGTCGGTGACGTAGAGGTAGCCGTCGTCGTCGAGCCTTCCCACGTCGCCGACCGTGTTGAAGCCGTCGGGGGTCTCCTCCGGCGTGGGCATGCCGATGTACTCGAACTTCCGGCGCTCGTCGAGCCGCCGCATGTAGATGTTGCCGATCTCGCCGGTGGCGAGCGGGCGGCCGTCGTCGTCGCGGATGCTCACCTCGGCGTTGACCGGGGTGCCGGTGGAGCCGCGGTGGTCGGCCCACTCGGTGCCGCTCATCATCACCAGGCCGATGCCCTCGCTCGACCCGTAGCTGAAGGTGAACACCGAGGGGTCCACCAGCTCGAGCCACCGGTCGACGACCCAGTCGGGGATCCGCGCCCCGCCGTAGAGGACCCGTTCCAGGCTGGCGAGCCGGGCGGAGTCGAGGTCGGGGAGGCGGGCGATGCGCTGGAGCATCGTCGGGACCATCACCGTCAGCGTGATCCCGTGGAGCTCGATCAGGTCGACCGCGAGCGCGGCGTCGAAGCGCTCCATGACGATCGCCCGGCCGCCCTCGAGCGCGAGCGGAGTCGCGAACGCGAAGCCGTTCACGTGGTACAGCGGCGAGACCACGAGCGCGACCCGGGACCCCATGCCGCGCGCCGACTGGTGCTGCGGCTCGTCTTCCACGACCCCGCGGGCCGGTGAGACGATCAGCTTCGGCAACCCGGTGGAGCCCGACGAGGCCACGAGGTTCACGCACTCGGAGATCTCGTCGGGGAGCGCGTCGTCGGGCAGCGTCGTCGTGGTGGTCAGGTCGGCGCGGGTGAGGACGGGGCACTCGGCCTGATGCCGGTCGCTCACGAGGAGGACGGGCGTGGCCAGTGCCAGCATCCGGCCGATCTCCCAGTCGGGGACGTCGTGGCGGAGGGGCAGCAGCGTCGCGCCGAGCTTCCAGATCGCCGCGGTGACGAAGAGGTGCTCGGCGCAGCTCGGGAGCGCGAGCGCGACCACATCGTCCTTGCCGACGCCGTGCGACTGCAACGCCCGGGCGATCTGGTTCGCGCGGGCCTCGAGCTCGCGCCACGGGATCGGCCGTTCGCTGCCGTTCCGGTCGACCACGACGAGATCGACGTCGTCCGGCCGCTCGGCCGCGATCTGCGTGCACCGCAGACCGTACGAGACCGCCGCGGCGCGCGCATCGTCCACCCGACCACGTTAAGCCACCGGGCGGGGCGTGTCCCGAGCGCTTCGCGTGGCGTCACCGCGGTGCTCCACACGTCCGAGACGTCACCGTGATTCCGGGGGGGCTCGACTCGGGATACGGTCGGACCCGGGCCATCGGGGCAAGGGGGACGTCGATGAGGTACGTGGGGCTGTCGCCGGCTGAGGTGTACGACCGCGACGTGGTGACCGGGGTCTTCGGCGAGTGGACACCCGCGCTCGTGGCGCTGGCCGCTCCGCAGGCGGGCGAGCGCGTGCTCGACCTCGCGTGCGGGAGCGGCTCGGTGACCCGGGAGGTGGCGTCGACGCTCGGGGTCGGGGCGTCGATCACGGCGGCCGACGTCAGCGGGCCGATGCTCGCCGTGGCGCGCGCCCGCGGTGTCCGCGGCGGTGCCGCGGTCGAGTGGCACGAGGCTGCGGCCGACGCCCTGCCGTTCGGCGACGACGAGTTCGACGTGGTGCTCTGCCAGCAAGGCCTCCAGTTCTTCCCCGACAAGCCCGCGGCCGCGGCGGAGATCGCACGCGTCCTGCGGCCCGGCGGCCGACTCGCGCTCTCCGTGTGGTGCGGACTCGACGCCAACCCCCTCCAGCAGGCCTACAACGAGTCGCTGCTCGCCCACGTCGGCGCCGCGATCTTCACCGCCCCGTTCTCCTTCGGCGACCCGGCGACCCTCGAGGACCTCCTGCGCGACGCGGGGCTCGTCGACGTCGTCGTGGAGGAGGAGACCCGCACGGCGCACTTCGAGTCCGTCGAGCACTTCGCGGCGGTGCACGTGATCGGGGCGGCCGCGGTGATCGCGGACCTCGCCGCGCTCGACGCCGACGAGCGCACCCGGATCATCGAGGCGTCGG
>Ga0302322_100002302_pt1 | contig 16098 bp, 8 predicted proteins | sample Fen_T0_2_FD_203757 | JGI IMG/M metagenome (GOLD analysis project Ga0302322, IMG submission 203757) | Peat permafrost microbial communities from Stordalen Mire near Abisko, Sweden - Fen_T0_2 | ecosystem: Environmental > Terrestrial > Soil > Wetlands > Permafrost | place: Sweden: Abisko... | reverse complement strand
CGTTATCATAGACGTTGTGAGCGATCCCGACCAAACCAAGGCCCTTCTCGACCGGTACCACGAATTGTCGGCACGCAGAAAACAGGCCATCGACCCCGCCGCGCGAACCCGCATCACCCAGGAATTAATGGACCTCGAAGCCCAGGTACGCACCGCCGTCAAAACCAACCCGGTCCCCGAACCGCTGGGCATGGATAAGTTGAACAAAATCGCCGACCGCATGATCGAGCTCGGTTTCGGCATCTTCGCCAACCGCCTCCGCGAGCAGCACTACCGGCACCCCATCTACGTTCCCTTTAGCGACATGGACCAGCTTCGCAGCTACATCGGCGAACAGCTCGACAACGAAGCCCTCTCAAAGATTCCCGAACTTGGCGTAAAGGCCAAAAAGCCCAGCCTCCTCGATCGCCTGCGTGGCAAAAAGTAGCTCAGTTCCGCAGCTTTTCCGTCTCGCTCTCTTTTCCGTCTTAGAAACTTCAGCTCTCCCGCTTCAACTCGCGACCCATCAGACTCGCCAGCACCTGCGCCGGTGGCTTGCCGTCAAACAGCATCGTTCGCAGCTCGGCTATGATCGGCGCATCGATGTTACGATCGTTACATAGTTCCGCAAACGAGTCCGTCGTCTTGTAACCCTCGACCACGGTTTTGCGTCCGGCCAGTAGTTCGGCCACCGGACGCCCCTCGCCCACCCGCTGGCCAAATTCGCGGTTGCGGCTCCAACCACCGTGGCACGTTGCCACCAGATCACCAAAACCGCTCAACCCGTAAAACGTCTCCGGGCGCGCACCGAGCGCCTGCCCGACCCGCACCATCTCGGCCAGCGCCCGCGTAAGCAACGCCGCCTTGCTGTTGTCGCCGAGTTTTAACCCGTCACTACAACCCGCGGCTATGGCATAAACATTCTTCAAACAGCTGCCGATTTCGACGCCCGCCACATCGTCGCTCGTGTACACCCGCAGCGTCGGCCCGCTCAACGCCGCCTGCACCGCCAGCGCAAATTCATCGATCGTCCCCACCGCCAGTGTCATCGCCGACGGCTTGCCCCGCGCCACTTCCGCCGCATTCGTCGGACCACTCAACGCCGCACCGACATACTGCGGCAAAACGGCCGAAATCACCTGTGTCGGGCGCAGATGCGTGCCGAGCTCCAGCCCTTTCGCCAGGCTCACGATCATTTTCAACTGCGTCGCCAGCGCAAGATTCGCCTTCAGCAGCTCGCACGTTGCACGCAACGCCTGCGCCGGACACGCCAGCAACACGACCTCGGCTTCCATCAACACCGGCGCCAGTTCATGACCGATCTGCAAGCTAGCCGGTAGCGCGATGGTCGGTAAATATTCGACATTCTCGCGGGTGGTCGAAAGCGCCAGCGCCTGTTCAAACCGCCGCGGCACAAGCGTCACGGTATGCCCGAGCCGGCTCAGATGCACCGCAAAGGCCGTTCCCCACGCACCCGCTCCGATCACAGCAAAGTTCATTGGGCGATAGTTTTTAAATTGTCGTCGCTTCTCCCATCACTCGGGAAACGTCTTCGTTCGAACCGCCTCGGCGTAGTCGGCGAACCCTTTCTTAAACTGCTCGCCCGCATCGGCAAATTTCTTCGCAAAGCCCGGCACGTAACCGCCCGAAAGACCGAGCAGATCGGTACAGACAAGAATCTGCCCGTCGCAATGCGGACCCGCGCCGATGCCGATCACCGGCACCTTCACCGTCTCGCTCAACGTCCGCGCCAAATTCGGTTCTACCATCTCGATCAACAACGCAAACGCACCCGCTTTTTCCAGCGCCAGTGCATCCACCATCAAACTCTCGGCCTCAACCGGCGTCGTGCCGAACTTCCGGTAACGCCCCAATGAATGCACCTGCTGCGGCTTCAGGCCAATATGACCCCACACCGCCACGCCCGCTTCGACGAGTCGCGCCACCATCGGCGCCAGCAACGCGCCGCCTTCAATCTTCACCGCCTCAGCACCCGATTCCTGCATCAACCGCTGACACGCGCGGAGCACACGTTCAAAATCGTAATGCGCCTCGGCAAACGGCACATCAGCCGCGACCATGGCGTTTGGTTTGGCTCGCGCCACCGCCGCCGTATGGTGACACATGTGATCGAGTGTCACCGGCACGGTGTTTTCGAAACCGAGCATCGTGTTGCCCACCGAGTCGCCGACCAGGATCACATCGACACCGGCCTCGCTCGCGAAACGGGCCGTGATCGCATCGTACGCGGTTACGCACACGATCGGCCGCTGGCCTTTCAGTTTTCTGAGCGTGTGCGTCGTCGTCTTCACGTTAACGCAAAAACCCAGGCACCTTCTCGGCCGCGATCATCGCTTCAAAACTTTCGCGGGCCGTGGCCAGTTCGAATATCGAACCATTCACCACCACCTCGGCCGGCAAAGACCGCGCGTTGTAACGGCTCGACATGCTGGCGCCGTAAGCTCCAGCGCTCATGAAGGCGACGAACTCGCCTTCGCCCAACTCCTGAAGCTGGCGGTCCTTGGCGAAACAGTCACCACTCTCGCAGATCGGCCCGACGACGTCCGCCTTCAGCGCACGCCGCGTCGTATCACGGTGCACCGGCACGATTTCGTGATAACTCTCGTACATCGCAGGGCGAACCAAGTCATTGAAGCCAGCGTCGAGAATGAGAAAGTTCTTTCCGTGACCGCGCTTCAGATATTCGACGCGCGCCACCAACACACCGGCGTTACCGACCATGAAACGACCGGGCTCGAGCAGAATCTTCAGGCCGAGCGGCTTGAGCAACGGCACGAGCGCCGCGCCATAAGATTCAGGCGTGATCGGACGCTTGTCGGCTGGCTGCGCATCCCACCAGGCCTGCTGACCGCTCGCCAGCGCGTCCTGATAGACGATCCCGATGCCACCGCCAACGGAGAAATACGTGATACCGTACTTGGCCTTTAACTCGGCGACGAAGGGCACGACCTTTTCCACCGCTTCGACGAACGGAGCGATCTCGGTCAGCTGCGAACCGATGTGAATCTGCACGCCGCGAATCTCGATATTCTTGTACTTGGCTGCCGCTTCATAGGCCGCCGGCGCATATTTCAGAGGAATGCCGAACTTGTTATCGCTCTTGCCCGTGGTGATTTTTGCATGCGTCCGCGCATCGACATCCGGATTAACCCGGATCGCGATCGCGGCCTTTACACCCATTTTACCGGCCACGTGGTCGATACGTGCGAGTTCGGGCTCGCTCTCGACGTGAAAGGAAAACACCCCAGATTCTAGGGCCAACTTGATCTCAACCTCGGTCTTGCCGACACCAGCGAAGACACTTTTCTTGATGTCCGCGCCCGCCGCGATCACGCGCCGGATTTCACCGCCGCTCACGAGATCGAAGCCAGCCCCAAGATTTGCAAAATGCTTGAGCAGAGCGAGATTGGAGTTCGCCTTCATCGCGTAACAGATCTGCACATCAAGGCCGTTCAGGCTCTTGGCGAGGCGACTATAGTTATCCGCGATGGTTCCCAAACTGTAGATATAAGTGGGAGTTCCGTACAGCTGAGCGACCGTAGCGAGATCGACAGATTCGCAGTGAAGATTTTGTCCGACGTAATTGAAGCGATGCATAACCAGTTAAAACGACGTGAAACCGGGGACAGTGCCGCTTTCGCGTTGAAAAAACGAACTCTTTTTTCCGATATTAGACCTCCACCCCTTTATGTTATACGTACTGAAGAGTCTGTTTCATCGTCCCGCGATCCGCATGGGTCGCGTCGACAACAGTCTCATTCAGACGACGCGTTTGAGGAATGCCCAGTTCGTGAGTTTCATGGCGCAAAGCGAAAGTCTGGCGCCGTTCGCGAGTGACCGTTACGACACCAAACTGCGCTGGCGGAAACGTTTCAAATTCGTGCTGCTCGCCTCGATCATTGTCGGTGTCGCCTGGGTGATCGTCGAAAGCGCCAGCGCAATTTCGATGTTCTGAGCAGGGAGCAGCGCTGAGTTGCGCGCGCTCTTATATATCACTCGCTTCAGACGGAATCGAAGGCGTTACCGTAATTGAGTTTGCCGCTTTTTTTGCCGCCGCTACCGCAGCACGCTTGTGCACTTGTCGACGTTGCCAGCGCAAGCCCCAGGCATAAATCGCAAAGTACCCGATGATGCCAATCGTCGTCCCGAGCGTGATCGCGCCGAGATAAAGCGGCACAAGGTCATGCGCAAGCTTCGAGGGATGATGAAAGACACTCTTCCAATCCCGCGTTGTCACCTCCGTCCACGTATGCGACAGGCTGCTACCCAACATCAACTTCCCCACAAAATAGCACGGCGGCAGATGGAAGATCGCCGTGAACGGATTCGATAAATACTGGAGCCCAATGCAGAGCAGCAGATTGGCCCTAAAAGTGAAACCGAGCACACCCGCAATGACCGATTGAAACGGTAGCCAGGGAATCGATGTGACAGGAAAACCGATCAACCAAGCCCGCGCCAACGAACGAGGCGAGGCCAGCCAAAGCTGTTTATCGAGCATCCGATCGCCCAGCCGCGTATGCAGAAAACCTCCATGCATTTTCTTTCGCGACAGGTTCTGGCGATGAAGCCAGCGATAAGCTGATAGAGGCAGTTTCATGCTCCGGAATCGGTCAGGTTCATGAATTCATCTGACACCACAAGCCACAATCTTGTTTACCATTCCCAAATCAACATCGCGTTCAAGGCCCTCCAAAGCCAACTTTCAGCGCTTAAGCTTTCTTTCGTCTTCATCGTGCCCAGCCGTTTCGTGAATACCCAGCAGCAATCCACCGCCACCACAAGACAGACGCTCTTCTGGGTCGCCGCACTCATGCTCAGCGTGGTCCTGCTCTCAATCGACTGCCACCTGCGTATCCAGAAAATAAATACCGCTACACAGGCACCCACCTTTCCCATTCGGGAACCAGCGGCCGACCCAACCTCTCCCTCGGGATATCAAGGCGGCATTCACACCCTGGTCCTGCCCAACGGCGCCTCCGACAGCTGCCACTGGATTCTGCAAACAGAACAAATGTTCTCCTCGGGCGAACCTCGCATTCGCCATGTCAACTACGATAACGCACCCGCCGGCCGCGAAGTTCACTGGGCCTCACCCTACCGTTGGTGGATCGGATCCCTCGCCTGGCTCCTTAATAGCGTATCCAATAAGTCACTCCACGAGTCCATTGCACTGGCCGCACTCTACTCAAACCCCTTGATGCTTTTGATCGCATTATTGGTGGCGACGCCGTGGGTCGCCCGTAAATTCGGTTCCTTATCGGCAGCCCTTTTTTGCCTCGGTCTTGTCGGCATGTTGCCCACCTTCGACATTTTCAACGCAGGCGCACCCGATCACCACGGCCTCGCTTGTCTCTGCGGACTATTTTCGCTCCTTTTCCTTCTGGTTGAAAAACGTAAGGCCTCCGGTAACACCCGCCTTTACGTCATCGCCTCAGGCATCGCAGGCGGTTTAGGCCTTTGGATCAGTGCGGTAACTCAAACGCTCGTGCTGGTCGGCATCGGCCTGGGCGCAATCCTCTCCATCCTTGTCGCCCGGCGCTCAAAAAATCCAGCCCCCGACCTGATGGAGCCCCGACTCTGGCTGACCTGGGCTCAAACGGGCACACTCACCAGCCTCGCCACCTACGCCGTAGAATACCTCCCCTCGCACACTTCGTGGCGCCTCGAAGTAAACCACCCTCTTTACGCCCTGGCCTGGCTTGGAGCCGGCCAGCTGCTCTCTTCGCTCGCACGCCTGCCCGAGGGGAAATTAGTCATAACACCTAAAACATTCAGCCACCTCGACGGGGCCGCTTTGCTCGCCGTTTTGGTTCTGCCACTCGTTATACTCATAAATGGCACGGTTGTGTTCGTTATTTCGGATCCCTTTCTGTGGGCCCTGCATAAGAACTACATCGACGAATTCCAGAATGTGTTTCACGTGCTCAAGGAGAGTTTTCACATCGTCACGATTTGCAGCCTTCTCCCCTTTAGCCTGCTCCTTGTGGCGTTGATTACGCTGCGCAAAAACCAGTCGCTCCACGTATTCCGCCCGTCAATCACGCTCGCATTTATTCCTGGAATTCTGCTCACACTCTTTGCGGTGCAACAAATCCGCTGGCTCGGACTCTGTTTCGCCCTGCTTCTCGCCGGCCTCATTTTTGTCACCAGCCGAACGTGTTTCGCGCTCCTCAACCGCAGCGCACGCCGGGCGATCGGCGTCCTCATCCTGCTGGCCTTTATCGGCCAGCCCCTGCGAACTGCCCTGGCCTTGCAGGAGGATCATTCGCTCACGCAGACCGATCTGCTTAATCTATCCATCCGCGATCTGGCGCAGTGGCTGCGCTTTCGTGCGGGAAGCGACGATGTTGTCGTCGCCAGCAGTCCAACATTAACAACTCCTTTGATCTATTTTGGCGGTATTCATGGAGTCGGCACTTTTTATTGGGAAAATAGAGAGGGCCTGAAAACGTGCGCTGCGCTGTTCAGCGCGGCCAGCTTCGACGACGCCGAACGAATCGTCCGCCAGCATGGCATTACCCACATCGTTCTGGCATCGTGGGACAGTTTTGTCCGCGAATATGTCGAGCTGGGCACACAGGGTGAAGTTGCGGCCCACCCTGCAGAGAGAGCGTTTGCCGCCCGTCTTGTGAAAAATCGCTCGATGCCTCCCTGGCTTCGCCTGATCCCCTACCAATTAACGAACCTTCGAGAATCGTCCAGCGACGAAGTGCTCGTATTCGAAGTGGTTCCCGCACAATCCACCAAAGTCCAGATAAGCAATTTCGCCCACTATTTTGTCGATATGGGTTTGCCAGAAACCGCGCGACAACTCCTCCCTGCCTTGGAGCAGGATCCGCTCAATCTCCACACCACCCTTGCTCGCGCCCGCGTACACCTCGCCCTGCAAAATCGGACCGAAGCGGCAGCGACGCTCGCCAGCCTGCCATCAACCATTCCAGTCGGCGCACAACTCGACCTCGATGAAAGCCTGCATTTTGCGGCTCTTCAGATGATCGCCGGCCATGCAGAAATTGCCGAACAACAACTTATCGCCTGCATGGGAGGAATTGCCCCCAAGACGGCCAGAAAACTTTCGCCCAGTGCCGCCTATGCCCTGCTCGCCTTGAGCCGACAATTCAGGCTGCCCCTGCCGGCTGAAATCGCAAACCTCGCCACCGCCCTGCTCGCTCCCGGGCTGCGCGAACAATTTTCTGACCGCGCAACCAGGCCAAAACAATAGTCAGGCCCTAACTTTAAAAACGGCTGCCTACTTCTTCTTGTTGAGCGCCGCTGAAAACCAATCGCCCGTTAGGGATTGTGCCGGTTTCGGAGCTGGCGCCTGATCGAAACCGCGACCGCCCGGCTTTCCCGGACTCGTGCGTGATCCCGGTGCCGAACCACTATGACCGCCCAATTTTGGGCCGATCTCAGGCCAGCTGCGCATCGAAAGCGCGATGCGTTTCCTCGGGAGATCAACCTCGGTCACTGTCACGTTCACATGTTGCGAAACCTTCACGACTTCCGACGCATCCTTCACAAACGTGTCCGACAACTGGCTGACATGCACCAAACCATCCTGATGCACGCCGATGTCCACGAACGCACCAAACGCCGTCACGTTCGTCACGATGCCGGGCAGTTTCATGCCGGGCTTCAGGTCCTCGGGCTTGCTCACGCCTTCGGCAAAAGAGAACGCTTCAAATTTCTGACGCGGATCGCGGCCGGGTTTCGCAAGTTCGACCACGATGTCGTTCAACGTCGGCAAACCGACTTTCTCAGTGACGTAATTCTCCAGCTTGATCTTTTTCCGCAATCCACCGTCACGCACCAAATCGGCCACGGTCACGCCGAGATCGGCCGCCATTTTTTCGACCACCGGATAACTTTCCGGATGCACGGCCGAACTATCCAACGGATGCACGGCGTCGCGGATGCGCAAGAATCCTGCGGCCTGCTCAAACGCCTTCGGCCCGAGACGCGGCACGGTGAGCAGCTCGGCGCGCGACTTGAACGCGCCTTTTTCATTGCGCCACGCGATGATGCTCGCAGCCGTCGCGGTGTTTAGTCCTGACACATAGCTCAGCAATTGTTTCGACGCGGTGTTCACTTCGACGCCGACGCCGTTCACTGACGACACGACACAATCATCGAGCGAACGCTTCAACGCATTCTGATCCACGTCGTGCTGATACTGGCCGACGCCGATGCTTTTCGGATCAAGCTTCACGAGCTCGGCCAGCGGATCCATCAGTCTCCGCCCGATGGATACAGCGCCGCGCACGGTCAAGTCGTGATCGGGAAATTCTTCGCGAGCGACTTCGCTCGCCGAGTAGATCGACGCACCGGATTCGTTGACCATCACGATCGGGATCGATGGTGGGAGCCCGAGTGAGCGCACGAACATTTCCGTCTCGCGGCCGGCCGTGCCGTTGCCGATGGCGATTGCTTCGATTTGAAAGAATTTCACGAAACCGCTCAGTTTCTCTTTCGCCTCTTCCGTGCGAGCCGCGCCCTGGTCTGGATAAACAACGTCGTTGTGCAGCAGTTTGCCCTGGCGATCGAGGATCACGGTTTTGCAACCGGTTCTAAAACCAGGATCAATCGCCAACATCACCTTGCTGCCCAGCGGCGAAGCCAGCAGGAGCTCGCGCAGATTATCGGCGAAGACCTTGATCGCCGTGACGTCGGCATGCTTTTTCGATTCGAGCCGCATTTCCGTTTCCATCGCCGGAGCGAGCAGCCGTTTATACGCGTCCTGCACCGCGAGACGAACCTGAGCGGAAGCCGCGTTTTTGCCTTTCACGAACAATGGTTCGGCCTCAGCCAACGCCGCGATCTCATCGACCGTGATCCGCATCATGAGCATAAGCTCTTTTTCGCCACGCCGCATCGCGAGCAGGCGGTGACTCGGCACCTTAACCAACGGCTCACTCCAATCAAAGTAGTCCTTGAATTTCGCGCCTTCGATTTCCTTGCCGGAAATCATTTTGGAGGAAACGACTGCGTCGCGCTGGTAAAGCGAACGGAGCTTGGCGCGTGCAGCGGCGTCGTCGCTGATGCGTTCAGCCAGAATATCGCGCGCACCGGCAAGTGCTTCGTCGGTGTTGGCGATGGTGCTCTTTTGGTTTTTGCCATCGTCAGCGGTGTATTCGCGGCCGACGTACTCTTTGGCGGCGGTAATTGGATCGGTAACGGCGTCTTGCGCCCAGATCACTTCTGCGAGCGGTTCGAGACCTTTTTCGCGCGCGATGGTGGCGCGCGTACGTTTCTTTGGACGAAACGGAAGGTAAATATCCTCGAGCAGCGTGAGCGAATCGGCAGCGGTGATTTTTTTGGCAAGGTCGTCCGTGAGCAAGTTGCGCTCTTTCAGCGAGGCAATGATCGCGCTGCGACGTTCGTCGAGCGCACCGAGTTGTTCCAAACGATCGCGGATCGCCAGCACGGCGACTTCGTCGAGTTCGCCGGTGACCTCTTTGCGGTAGCGCGCGATGAAAGGCACGGTTGCGCCCTCCTTCAGCAGCTGCGCCGTGGAGGCGACTTGATGTACTTTTAGGTTGAGCTCGCTCGCGAGGCGAAGCACGTGTTCGGGATTAGGCAGTTCCATCGAGAGCCCGCCATAGCATCCGCCGAAACGATTCGTGCAAGCGGAAATCTTTCGCGCACACCGCGCCGTGTCGGCCTCGCAACCGATTCTTGTCGATACCAGTGGGAAACGCATTGCGGTGCAGCGTGGAGACAACTTAGTTGTTGAACACCCGCTCTGGCACGACTGCTTCGTTGATGATTCACATCCCTAGCTCCCACTGGCTGAAACAACTCCACATCAGCCTGGCAACCACGCTGATCGCGTTGGGCGCATCCGTGCTGGCCGGCTGGGGCCTGCACCTCGACGAGCTCGTGCGCTGGGGCGATGAGTGGCCACCCGTACCAGCGAGCGCAGCACTGGGGTTTATTTTTTTCGGCGTAACGCTCCTCGCGATCGAACGGGGCCTCCGGCGCGGCGCCCTGCTCGCAACGTTTCCGGGGGTGCTCGGCCTGTTAGCCGCAGCGCACAATTTCCTTCCCCGCACCCTGCAACTTGAAAACGGGTTCACGCCAAACCGCCTCCCTTTTGCCTCCTCAACACCCGAACACCTAACAGCCGCGCTGGCCCTATGCTTCATCATTGGCGGTTTGGTCTTGGTGCCGCTCGCACGACAAAAACCTAGCCGCCTCAGTACCGTTGGGTTGGTCTTGGGTGGTTCGGTCATGACGGCCGTGGGAAGCTCAACCCTGCTGGGCTACGTGCTGGGCCTGCCCGTGGTTTACCGCTGGGGCACCCACACCAGCCTGCCACCCGGCGCAGCGCTGCTGCTGCTCATCCTCGGAGCCACCCTGCTCATTCTCGCCTGGCGCGAAAACCAAAACACCCAGCCCGATGCCCCGACTTGGTTGCCCATGCCGGTCGTCGTCATCTGCGCCACCCTGTCATTCATTCTCTGGATCGGCCTGCGCGAACGTGAAACCGTCTACCTCGGAACCAGCACGCAAATCGCAATGAACGGGCTCGCCAGCTCGATCAGCTCCGAGATCGAACGCCAGTCCGCCGCCCTCGAACGCGTCGCCCGGCGCTGGAGCCAAACCAGCGACCTCTCCTCCGTGGTCTGGGAAACCGACGCCAAAATCCTCCTCGACGACGCTCCCGGCTGTCTCGCCGTGACCTGGCTGTCGCCCGCCCGCCGCACCTTGATGGTGTATCCGAGAAACGGTTACGAACACCTCGCCTCCTTCGACCACAACTCAGACCCGGCGCGCCGCGCGGCCCTCGACACCGCCACCGAAAAAAACAGCCCCAGCGTCTCCGCCTCGCTCAACCTCGCGACCGCCGGACGCGGCTTCGTCATCTACGCCCCCGTCATTCGCGGCGCACAACCCGCCGGCTATGCCGGCGGCGAATTCACCTACCGGAGCCTGCTCATCGCAATCGACCGAAAGCAAAAGCTGACGGCAAACTACCAGCTCTCCGTTTTTGTCGGTAATGACTTAATCTTTAAATCCGACTCCGCCAGCGAACCAACCGAACGCCACCAACTGGAATCAGTTTTCACCCTCTTCGATCGACGGCTCCGGATCGAAATGAGCCCCTCAGGCGAATACCTCCGCCAGAACCTCCGCCCACTCCCGGAGATCGCCCTGGTCACAGGCCTCGGCATCTCCTTTCTCCTCGGACTCAGCGTACACCTCGCGCGCAAAGCCCGCACCGGCCTCCGCACCGCCCACCGAACCAACCTCAAGCTCATCACCGAAAACGAAGAGCGCCGCCGCATCGAAGAACAACTCAAACTCTCCGACGAACGCCTGCGCCTCGCCCTCGACAGCACCCAGATCGGCATCTTCGAGTGGAACCTTCCCGCCAACCAACTCTATTTTAGCTCTGGCGTTTGGTCCATGCTCGGTTACCTCCCCGGCGTGATTCCGCCCACTCCGGAAGCCTGGACCTCGCTCATCCACCCCGACGACCTCCCCGCTTACCGAACGATCGTCGAGCGCCAACTCAAAGGCGACACCACCTTCATCGAACCCGAATACCGTGTCCGCGCCGCCGACGGCGCCTGGCGCTGGCTCTACGTCCGCTCGAAATCCGTCAACCGTTCCGCCAGCGGCATGCCCGTCCGGGTCATCGGCACCGTCCAGGACATCGACGCCCGCAAACTCGCCGAACAAGCCCTCCGCGCCAGCCAGGCCGCCGCGCGCAAACTCTCCCTTGTCGCCAGCAAGACCGACAACCTCGTCATCATCGCCCGACCCGACGGCACCATCGAATGGGTCAACGAAAGTTTCGAACGCGTGATGGAGTATCACCTCACCGAAATCCTGCACAAAAACCCGGCCACCTTCATGGTCGGCCCCGAGACCAACCCCCGAACCATTCGCCGCATCCAGGCAGCGATGCACCACGGCCGCGGTATCAGCACCGAAATCGTAAACTACTCAAAATCGGGAAAAAAGTACCACCTCCAGCTCGAAATCCAGCCCGTCTTCAACGAAGCCCGCGTCCTCGAAAACTTCATCGCCATTCAGGCCGACATCACCGCCCGCGTCGAAACCGAGCACTACCTCCGCCGGGCCAAGGCAGAAGCCGACGCCGCCTCCCGCGCCAAGAGCGAATTCCTCGCCTCAATGAGCCACGAAATCCGCACGCCCATGAACGGCGTGATCGGCATGACCAGCCTGCTCCTCGATACCAAGCTCAACCACGACCAACGCGACTTCACCTCCACCATCCGCTCCAGCGGCGAAACCCTGCTCACCATCATCAACGACATCCTCGATTTCTCGAAAATCGAGTCCGGCAAGATGGACCTTGAGCACCTCCCGTTCGAACTCTCGCTCTGCATGGAAGAAGCCCTCGACCTCTTCTCCGTGGCCGCCGCCACCAAGAAAATCGAGCTCGCCTACCACATCGACGACGCCGTGCCCGCCTGGATCGTCGGCGACGTTACCCGCTTGCGGCAGGTTCTGGTCAACCTCGTCAACAACGCCGTCAAGTTCACCCCCGCCGGCGCCATCTCGATCACCGCCACCCGTATCAGCGATCCTGATACAAACCCCTCCGTGCCCCGCCCCGTCACGATCGAGTTTGCCGTGACCGACACCGGCATCGGCATCCCAACCGACCGCCTGAACCGGCTCTTCCGCCCCTTCAGCCAGGTCGACTCTTCCACCACTCGCAAATACGGCGGCACCGGCCTCGGCCTCGCCATCTGCCACCGACTCTGCAGCTTGATGGGCGGCGGCATCGGCGTCACCAGCGTCGCCGGCAAAGGCTCCACTTTTAAGTTCACCGTTCAGACCGAATCCGTGCCCACGCCCCCGGGCTGGGGCCTGCCCGAGATGCCCGTCAGCCTCAACTACGGCCCCGTCCTTTGCCTCGAAGATAACCCAACCACTCAACGTAGAATAGAAACTTTCTTCCGCTCTTGGGGCGCCCGCGCCATTTGCGCACCCACGCTCATCGCCGTCGAAGAATACCTCTCCGGCCCCACCAAACCCTCTGCCGTCATTGTCGATCAAGACCTCCTCCGCGGTCGTGACGAAGAAATCCTAACCGCCCGCCTCGCCCAACGCGACATCCCCATCCTCTACTTGTTGTCCTCCGTTCAGTCCGCTGCCCACAACGCACTCGAAAACCGCAAAGTCACCGCCATCACCAAACCCCTGCGCACCCTCTCTCTGGTTCGTGGCATGCAAGCCATCTTCAACGCCACACCCGAAAGCATCCCGCCCTTCTCGCACGCGCCCGACAAACGCCTCCTCGCCCAGGAAATCCCCCTCGACATCCTCCTCGTCGAAGACAACGCCGTGAACCAAAAAGTAGCCCTCCGCTTCCTCGATCGTCTCGGCTATCGCGCCGACGCCGTCGCCAACGGACTCGAAGCCCTTAACACTCTCGAAACCCGCCGCTACGACCTCTTGTTAATGGATCTGCAAATGCCCGAGATGGACGGCTTCGAAGCCAGCCGCCAGATCCGCAAACGCTTCCCCCTCGACCAGCAGCCCCGGATCGTTGCCCTCACCGCAAACGCCTTGCACGGCGATCGCGAACTCAGCCTCGCAGCCGGCATGAACGATCACATTGCCAAACCAGTCAAACTGCACGAAATCGCCGACGCCATCCGACGCCAATTCAGCGGCAGCCGCCCCCCGTTCCGCACCCACACCTAGAACGATTGGGCACGAACTCGTGTCCTTAAAAAAACACAAAAATAAAACCATTTTTCCACTATTACGACTGCTATCATTTCGGTCATATAAATGTAAGTTGTTTTTTATAAATCAATTAGCCTATATCCTGCATAATTGAATTTGATTGACGGACACCTGTCTTTGTAAAGAGTTTGCTACGATTTCTGTACGTGCTGCGTGCAGTTGTAATCAACACCAAAACCCACCCCCAACCTAACTACCCGTTCCATCTTTGTCGTGGTCCGTCAACCTAAGCGGACACCGACTTTTGTTCTGTACCTCCCAATACCACACCATGAATACCACCCAGTCCAGTATCAGTTCCCAACGCCATCGGAGTTTCTTCCGTTGGATGGCAGCCGGCATCACCGCCTTGCTGCTCAGCGTCTCAGCCCTCGCCCAACAAGGCACCGTCACCGGTCAAGTCGTTGACGGCTCCACCGGCAAATACCTCGAAGGCGCCGAAGTTAATATCAACGACCTGCGCACCACCACCGAACGTGACGGTCATTTCACCCTCCGCAACGTTCCCGAAGGTGCCCAGAAAGTCATTGTCAACTATCCCGGGCTCGACACCAGCGAGACCTCCATCGCGGTGAGTTCGAACCAGACCGTCGACGTCCCCGTGAAGCTCGCCGCCTTGGAAATCATCACCCTCGGCGAGTTTAAAGTTGAAGGCACGAAGGAAGGTATGGCCCAGGCCGTCGCCCTCCAGAAAGTCTCGATCGAGAGCAAGCTCATTGCCGCTAACGATCAGTTCGGCTCCATCAGTGAAGGTAACATCGGTGAATACCTGAAGTTCCTCCCTGGTGTCGGCATCGTGTACAACTCGAACGACGCACGCGGTATTGCACTGCGCGGCCTCCGTTCGCAGTTCACCACCGTCGCCATCGATGGCACGCCGATGGCCAGCGCCGGTTCCTCCAACGACACCCGCCGCTTCGAAACCGAACAGGTTTCGGCCAACAGTATCGAGACCACTCAGATCATCAAAACCATCACGCCCGACATGCCATCCAACTCGACCGGCGGTTTCGTGAACATGCTGACAAAAAGTGCGTTCGATCACCAGGAAGACCAACGTCTTGATTACCGTTTCTACCTGACCTCTCCCTCCACGCGGCTCTCGACCTCCCCTCAGGAAGGCACTTGGGGAAACACCTCCCACATCGTGACGCGTCCCAACCTGTCGCTCAGCTTCTCGAAGAAGATCAACCAGAAGATTGGTTTCAACATCAACTATTCGCTATCGGAAATCTATCACGATTCACCTCGCACCCAGTACACCTGGCAGGTGAACTCCCTCGGATCGATGTCTGACCTCATCGCCGCAGGTACGGTGGTCCCCACCACTTACAACAGCCCGGTCGACGGCAAAAGTTACGTCAGCTATGGCAACAAGACGACTGCTGATGACCCGACCCTCACGACCGAACTCATGACGAACGAACAAAAGCTCACTCACCGTGAAGCTTTCGGCGGTAAGGTTGACTACAAGATCAGCGACTCCACCAAGCTGAGCTTCTCCGGCCAGTGGAACTGGTATGACCTCACCTTCCATCAGCGCGGCACCCAGTTTAACATGGGCACCCTCGCCGCTGGCATCGTCAATCTTCAAGGCCAAAATACTAACTTGGCCAACACCTCAGCTTCAACCGTCAACGCTACCACCGCTGTCGTCGGTACCTCGACCGGTCGCTCGATCTGGGTCAACGACACGCAACGTGCGAAGTACGTGACCGGAACCCACTTCAACACGTCACTCGAACACGAATTCAATGACCACTCGAAAGCGTGGCTCACCGGTTACTGGTCACAGGCCGACGGTAAATACCGCGACCACACCAAGGGCTATGTCTCTCAAGGTGTCGCTCAATACGGCGGCGCTGCTGGCGTTCCTTTGTTCGTACTGGACAATGTCGATTCCACTCCGAAACACACCTCGGTCATCATCCAAAACACACCGTTCTCGAACATCTTTGACCTGAACAACTACTCCCTCCTCGGCGGTGCCAACATGCGCCTGCAGCCCTCTTCCGCCTTGGACACCAAGGACGGCTTGCACGGTGACTATAAGTACTCGTTTGACACCTCCGTCCCGGTTTCAATCCAGACCGGTGTCGCCTACGATCAGGCTGGCCGCACCATCCGTCGTCAGCAGTTCAACATGACCACGGCTCCGACCATCAACGGCACCTACGTTGCCAACCCGATCACCGCTGGTGTTAATGAAAACATCAACTTCGACTACGGCTACAACTCCGGCAAAGGCGACGTGATCGACGTTTATAAACTGTGGAACACCTACAGCGGCATCTTCCCCTCCGTCACGATGGCGACCGATTCATGGCGCCGCTTCGACGAAAACAACAAAGCCGGCTATGTCCG
>Ga0302322_100002299_pt1 | contig 16113 bp, 9 predicted proteins | sample Fen_T0_2_FD_203757 | JGI IMG/M metagenome (GOLD analysis project Ga0302322, IMG submission 203757) | Peat permafrost microbial communities from Stordalen Mire near Abisko, Sweden - Fen_T0_2 | ecosystem: Environmental > Terrestrial > Soil > Wetlands > Permafrost | place: Sweden: Abisko... | reverse complement strand
TCCCTACTGACAAATCCACTGACAGTGGCCCTTCCGACTTACGTAAGTGCCTACTTAACAGTAAGTAGGACTTGGAGGCGCGGGTCGGAATTGAACCGACGCATAGAGGTTTTGCAGACCTCGGCCTTACCACTTGGCTACCGCGCCGTGACAAGGAGGCGGACGTTGAAAGAAAACCAAGGCTCCGGCAAGTACCGAAATCATTTCTGTTTTCTGGCCAATTTATGGCCGACCGGTTCACGGTGGGTTTACTGCTTCTGCGGCGGGAAAACTTGCGCTAAGACGCTGATAATTCAATGTTGGCGCATGATCGAAGTTAGTGGGCTATCCAAGTGTTATGGCGATTTCACGGCGGTAAACGACCTCACGTTTAATGTGCGGCCGGGCGAAGTTTTGGGGCTGCTCGGGCCGAATGGCGCGGGAAAAACCACCACGTTGCGCTGCCTCACGGGCATTATTCCGCCGACGCAGGGCACGATCCGGTTGGGCGGAAGTGATTTGGTTAAAGACCCGGTTGCCACGAAGCGCCGGCTGGCGTTTTTCCCGGATGAGCCGCGTTTGTTCGACCATCTCAGCGTTTGGCAGCATCTCGTTTTTACGGCCCGGCTTTATCAAATCCGTGATTTTGAGGCGCGCGGTCGCATGTTGCTCGATGAGTTTTCCATTGCCGACAAGGCCGATGCGATGCCCGGTGAACTCTCGCGCGGCATGAAGCAAAAACTCGCGCTCGCTTGCGGTCTGCTGCACGCGCCGAACGTGGTGCTTTTCGACGAGCCGCTCACCGGACTTGATCCGGGCGGTATTCGCAGCATGAAGGAGACGATGCGCCGGCTGGCACGCGAAGGTTCGGCACTTATCCTCAGTTCGCATTTGCTCAATCTCCTGGAGGAGGTTTGCACGCACGTGCTCATTTTGAAAAACGGGCAGAAGATTGTCGATGGTTCGCTCGACGATGTACACCGGCGTTTTGCCGAACATGCCGATGCGAGTCTTGAAGACATTTTCTTCAAGGTGACCGATGGAGCCACGCCGCCATTGCCTGTTGCCCCGGGTGGCGTCTTGGCGACGGAACCGCCGGCATTACCCGCTTCGAGCCAGGTGGTGCCGCCAACGTTGCCGAACCAGCCATGATCGGAGCATTGGCTTACCTCCAACTCACGACGCTGAAAAACGCGTTGCGTGCCCGTTTTCTGCGGCTCCGTCAACCGAAGTACTTCTTCGCGGCGCTGGTGGGCGTGACGTATTTTTATTTCTTCTTTTTCCGGCCGACCATGCGGAGTACGAACCCGTTGCAAGGTTCAGTTCGCGCTCCTCTCGCGACGGTGGACTGGTCCGGTCTGCTTGAGCCGGCGGGTGCGCTGTTGGTGTTTGTGGCGGTGGCGCTGGCGTGGATTTTGCCCAACAGCCGTGCAGCGCTGGTTTTCACGGAGGCGGAGATCGCATTTCTTTTTCCCGCCCCGGTGCCACGGCGGACGCTTGTTCAATTCAAACTCCTTAAGTCGCAATTTGGCATTCTTTTTTCCTCTTTGGTGCTGACCATGATTTCGAACCGTTGGACCTTCTTAGGCGGTAGTTTGTGGGTTCATGCCGCGGGCTGGTGGTTAATCTTTTCAATGTACAACTTGCACCTCATTGGTGCGTCATTTGCTCGGACGCGGCTGCTTGATTTTGGGGTGGATGCCGGCCGCCGCCGGATCATTGCGGTGAGCGCGCTGGCGGTTCTTGGCGTGGTGACGTGGTTCTGGATGCGCCGCACGGTGCTGGCCTTTTCGGCCGATGATCTTTCGAGCGTGGAATCGTTGGTTAATTATTTCAAAGCAGTGCTGGCAACGCCGCCGCTGGCGTGGGTGCTCACGCCGTTTAAGCTCGTGGTGCGACCTTTTCTTGCGGGCAACCTGACCAGTTTTCTATCGACGCTTTGGCCGGTGTTGTTGTTGCTCGTGGGGCATTATTTTTGGGTGATTCGTTCGGATGTGGCGTTCGAAGAAGCCTCGGTGGTGGTGTCGCAAAAACGGGCCGAACGGGTTGCGGCGGTGCGCGCAGGCAAATGGTCGAGTCGCCTGCCTGCGAAGAAACGTCGCGAACCTTTCGTGCTGGTTGCGAATGGTATCCCTTCTGTGGCGTTTTTGTGGAAGAGCTTGATTGCGGCCGGTCCGCTTTATTATCCGAAAAACTGGTTGATTCTCGGAGTGGTACTGGTGAGCGGGGTTGTTTGGTTCGGTCATCAACCTGCGTACCGGTCTTTTCTTGTCGGAGCGGGAATCATCTCAGGTACGGTTGCCTTGTACGGGTTGTTTTTCGGTCCTGTGCTGATTCGTCGTGGTCTTGGGCAAATGCTGGAACGTTTAGATCTGCTCAAGTCCTATCCGGTGCGCGGCTGGCACGTGGTTCTGGGCGAATTGCTTTGCCCGATGACGATCTTGTGCGCTTTCGAGTGGGTTTTTCTCGCGGTGTTGTCACTGGCGATTGGATTGTCAGGAACGGTCAGCGAGGTGAGCCCCGTGGTCCTCGCCACTGGGACGGTGAGCGCGGCATTCCTGATGGTGCCGCTGGTCGGCTTGTTGTTCGCGCTCAACTTTGCCGGTTTGCTGTACTTTCCCGCCTGGTTTAGTTCGTCGCCTCAACACGGAGCAGGTATCGAACGGTTTGGTCAGAGGCTGATTTTCTTTGCGGGTTATTTGGTACTGTTGGTCGCGGTGTTGCTGCCGGCCGTGGGGCTCGGAGCGGTGCCGTTTCTTCTGGTGTCGTTGTTTTCCCAATACCTTGCGCTGGCGATCGCGCTCGGGTCGATCACGGCCTGTGCGGTGCTCGTCGGTGAATTTGCTCTGGTTATCTGGTGGCTCGGACGGCGCTTTGAGCAGTTCGATCTTTCGGAGGAAATGCCGCGGTGAATGTTTGCGGTTGAGTGGCGCAAAATCGTTTGCCTTCCTCCGGCCAAAACCAAGCCTAGCGCATCATTCACCTGCTCCTTATGGCCAAAAAAATATTTGTTACCGGTTGTTTTGATCTCCTGCACAGCGGCCATGTCGCGTTCATGAAAGAGGCGGCCACGTACGGCGAACTCTACGTCTGCATCGGCAGCGACGAATGCGTTTTTGCGCTCAAAGGCCGCTATCCGGTCAACTCGCAGGATGAGCGCAAATACATGATCGAGTCGCTCGGGTGCGTGAAGGAATGTCGCATCAACACCGGCATGGGCATCATGGATTTTCTCAACGAAATCCGCGACATTCAGCCCGATGTCTTTGTCGTTAACCAGGACGGCGCAACCGCGAGCAAGGAACAACTTTGCCGCGAACTCGACATCGAGTACCACGTCCTGCGCCGTCTGCCACATGGCGGTTTGCCCGTGCGCAGCACGACGGCGTTGCGCAACGAATGCACGATCCCATATCGGATAGACCTGGCGGGTGGTTGGCTGGACCAGCCGTTTGTTTCGAAGTTTTGTCCCGGCCCGGTGCTGACGATTTCGATCGAGCCGTCCTACGATTTCAGTTCGCGCAGCGGTATGTCGTCGAGCACGCGCGCCAAGGCGATCGAACTCTGGCGCACGGCGTTGCCGCAGGGGAATAAGGAGCAAATCGCCAAGATTCTTTTCTCCTACGAAAATCCTCCCGGCACGAAGGAAGTCGCCGGCTCGCAGGACGCGATCGGTATCGTTTATGCCGGTCTGAACCGCCTCGATTACAACGGCGCGCATTGGCCGTACAAAATCGAATCGTCCCACGACGAGGAGGTGATCAGCTGGCTCGAAAGCCGTCTGTACCTCGTGTCGCTTGGACCGCGTGCGTCGAGCTACAGTGTTCTGGCGGATACGAACATCACGCCAGCCAACGCCAAGGCTTTGGCCGAGGCCGCCGAGGCTTGTTGGCTGGCGATTTCGAAGACGGATACAGTTGCGTTCGGCAAAGCTTTCACGGCGGCGTTTGAAGCGCAGGTGGCGATGTTTCCGCACATGGCCAACGACGGCGTGCGCGATTTGATCGAGACGTATCGCAATGTGGCGCGCGGCTGGAAACTCAGTGGCGCGGGCGGTGGCGGTTATCTGATCCTCGTGGCTGACGAACCAATAAAAAACGCTATTCAGATCAAGATCCGCCGGCAGCACGCGACGTTCTGACGGCTGAGCGCGCGGGTGGATTTTTTAGGCCGCTTTTGGGTCTAATACCCGGGTCTTGTTCCGGCTTGGATTGGGTGTAGGAGCCTGCTTGCAGGCGATCCGGTGTACTGTTGACGGATCTAACCTGAATCGCCTGCAAGCAGGCTCCTACACCGGAAGGAGACAAGGCAGGCCTTGGGTTTTCGGGCACGAAAAAGGCCGAGCGTTTTCACGTCCGGCCTTTGGAGATTTTAAACAGCTCGCTTTAGCGGCGGGAGAGCGGGAGTGCGCTCACACCGGCATACACGGCGTTCTTGCCCAACAACTGCTCGATACGGAGGAGCTGGTTGTACTTGGCGGTACGGTCGGTACGGCTGAGCGAACCGGTTTTGATCTGGCCGCAGTTCGTTGCGACGGCGATGTCGGCGATCGTGGAGTCCTCGGTTTCGCCGGAGCGATGGGAGAGGACGGCGGTGTACTTGTTGAACTGCGCGAGCTGAACGGCGTCGAGCGTCTCGGTGAGGGAACCGATTTGGTTGACCTTGACGAGAATCGAGTTGGCGGTGCCGGTATCGATGCCCTTCTGGAGGAACTTGACGTTGGTGACGAAGAGATCGTCGCCGACGAGCTGAACCTTGTCGCCGAGGGCTTCGGTAAGCTTCTTCCAGGTTTTCCAGTCGCCTTCGGCGCAACCATCTTCAATCGATACGATCGGATAGTCTTTGCAGAGCTTGACGTAGAAGGCGACGAGTTCGTCGCCGGTGAGCTTCTGGCCGGTGCTCTTCTTGAAGACGTAGGTCTCGTTGCCGGCGTAGAACTCGGAGGAGGCGCAATCGAGGGCGAAGAAGATCTGCTTGCCCAACTTGTAGCCAGCGTCTTTGACGGCCTGGGAGATGGCATCGAGGGCGGCTTCGGCGCTCTCGAGTTTCGGAGCAAAACCACCTTCGTCACCGACGGCGGTGGAGAGTCCCTTTTTCTTCAACACGGCCTTGAGGGCGTGGAAGATTTCGGTGATGGCCTGGAGGCCTTCGCTGAAGGTCTTGAAGCCGTGCGGCATGATCATGAACTCTTGGAAATCGATCGGGGCGTCGGAGTGGGCGCCGCCGTTGATGACGTTGGCCATCGGAACGGGAAGGACTTTGGCGTTCGGTCCACCGAGGTACTTGAAGAGGGGCTGGCCGAGGGATTCAGCGGCGGCTTTGGCGGTGGCGAGTGAAACGGCGAGGATGGCGTTGGCGCCGAGCTTCGACTTGGTTTCGGTGCCGTCGAGCTTGAGCATGATGCCGTCAACGGTGATCTGGTCGAGTGCGTCGATGCCGATCAGCGCGGGGGCGATGATCTTGGTGACGTTGGCGACGGCTTTGCTGACGCCCTTACCGCCAAAACGTTTTTTGTCGCCATCGCGTAGTTCGATAGCTTCGTGTTCGCCGGTGCTGGCACCAGACGGGACGGCTGCGCGACCGAGGGCGCCGCAGGCGAGCTTGACGTCGACTTCGACGGTGGGATTGCCGCGGGAATCAAGGATTTCGCGGGCGATGATGGAGGTGATCGATGTGCTCATAGGAATTAAAAAGGACAAAGGAAGCGGACAGTGAAATTGACGGAGGCCACGAGGGGAAGGCGAAAAGTGCTCGCGCGGGAACTTGCCAAGAAATGCACAGCGGGTGCAGCCCGGGCTAGAATCCGACTCGTCGGAGCAGGCGGGCGAAAGCGCTTTCGGGTTTTGGGCGGAGGGCTTCGGGGATCTGCTCGGTGAAGCCGCGGCTCAGGGCGGTGCGTAAAGGGGAGACGCCGTCGTAGTTGCGTACGTTAAGGATTTCGGCGGTGAGCAATTCGGCGGGGATCTGGTCGAGGTGGCCTTCGTAGGCAGCGGCGTGGAGCGGGGTGTCGCCGTGGTCGTTGCGCGTGAGGAGCAGGTCGCGGGTGAGTTCCTGGCGCGGGATTTTGCTGAGTTGGCCGGTTTCGGCGGCGGCGTGGATAACGGTGAAACCGGACTTGCTCGCGATGGTGAGGTGCGCGTGGGTCAGGAGCGCGGCCGGGATTTGCTCAAGGCGTCCCGCGAGCGCGGCGGCGTGGATGACGGTGTCGCCTGAACCGGTCTTGGCGAGCAGGGCGTCGGCGGTGATCAGGGCGAGGGGTAGTTGGGCGAGATTGCCGTTGAGGGCGGCCACGTGGAAAACGGTTTCGCCACTGGCATTGGCCTGGGCGAGGAGTGGCGCGGTGATGAAAGCGGCGGGGAAGCGGTTGAGGGTGCCGTTTTCGGCGGCTTCGTGGAGGAGCGTGTTGCCGAGGTCAGTTTTCGTTTGAACGATTTCTTCTGTGATCAGGTTAGGCTGGATCTGATCGAGGTGGCCGTGGCCCGAAGCGACGTGCAGGACGGTGTAGCCGAGGTTGCTGCGCGTGAGCAAAACATCAAGTTTCGCCACCGCGGCGGGGATCTGATCGAGGTGCCCGCCAAGTGCGGCATGATGAAGAGGGGTGTAGCCGGAGTCGTTTTTGAGCAGCAGATTTTCCGGCGTGAGCAGGCGAGGGTCGAGGAGGGCGAGGGCGCCGTATTTGGCGGCGCTGTGGAGCGGGGTGTTGCCCGAGGCGTTACGCACGGTCAACGACTCGGCGGTCAGCTGGGCTGCCTCGCCGGGTTGCAGACGTCCATCGCGCAGTGCGGCGTGAAGTTCTTCGACCGTCATACCCATTGCGAAAAATCAGAACGTGCGGTTCGGAGCCGGGCAATCAAAAACCCCGGTGTAGGGTTTTTCCTTTAGTCGGAGGCGACGGTTTGGATTTGCCTATCGGGCGGGGAAAAACAGGATGCGCAAGCGAATGAATGCCGATGCCCCTACGTCTGCGCCTCTTGATGCGGTGCTTTTGGTCGATGATGAACGCCCGCTGCTCGATATCTATATGCAGGCGCTGTCACCTTCTTTCGAGGTCGCAACCGCGACGTCGACGCGCGAGGCGGAGTTCATTTTGCGCAAGAAAAACTTTAAGGCGGTCATCGCCGATCATCTGATGCCGGGCGGCAACGGGATGAGTTTTCTGGTGCGTTGCCGTGAGGAATTTCCACACATGCAGCGCGTGCTGGTCACGGGTTACATGAAGCCGGAAATGCTGCTGCGCAGTGTCAACGAGGCCGCGCTTTATCGTTATTTGCTCAAGCCGGTGCAGGTCGCCGACCTCGTGAAGATCGTGGCGGACGCGGTGCGTGCGCACGATCTGGCGGTTAAGAATAGTTCGTAAAGTGCCGCGACGCTGAACCGCGTCGGAGGATCGTGGTGCGTGCGCGTTGCTGCGTGGACTTATTGTTTTAGTTTCTTCCGCAGGTACGGTGCGGTGGGAGAGCGTTTGACTTTCAACAGGCCGGCGAGCGGACCTTGGTAAATGAGTTCGCCGCCGTCGGGGCCGCCGACCGGACCCAGTTCAATGATCCAATCGGCCTCGGCCAGCAGGTCGAGGTGGTGCTCGATCACCACCACGGTGTGGCCTTGGTCGACGAGCGAGTGCAGCACGCGGATGAGTTTTTCGCAGTCGCTCAAGTGTAGGCCGATCGTTGGCTCTTCCAGCAGGTAAAGGTTGTGTGATTGCACGCCGTGGGAGCGCTCTTTGTAGCTGGCGAGTCCGCGAGAAAGTTCGGTGACGAGTTTGAGGCGTTGCGCCTCGCCGCCGGAGAGTGTGGGCGAGCTCTGGCCGAGCGTGAGGTAACCGAGGCCGCAATCCAACAAGAGCTGGCAGACTTGTGATAGTTGGGAGTGAAAATCGAAGAACTGCGCGGCTTCCTCGAAGGTGAGCGCGAGCAGTTGGCCGATATTTTTGCCCTTCCAGACGATATCGGCTAGATCGGCACTGTAGCGTGAACCACGACAATCGTCGCAGGGCAGAAACGTGTCGGGCATGAAGGCCATTTCGAGTTTGATGCGGCCGGCGCCCGAGCAGGTTTCGCAGCGGCCGCCAGCGGTGTTGAAGGAGAAACGCGAGGCGGTGTGGCCGCGAATTTTCGACTCGGGCAGCGAGGCGAAGAAATTGCGGATCAGGTCGAAGATGCCGAGGTAGGTGGCGGGTGTGGAGCGCGGGGTCTTGCCGATGGGCGATTGATCGACCTCGATGACGGATTTGAAATTGGCGGCGCCGGTGAGTTCGTCGAAGGGCGTTGCGTTGCCATCGGGAGTGAAGCCGGTGGCTTTGACGAATTCGCGGCCGGTGAGTTTTGTTTTCTTTGCTTTGATCGCGTGGGTGACGGCGGGGTGGAGCAGGTCGCGGAAGAGCGTGGATTTGCCGGCGCCGCTGGGACCACCGGCCATGATGAGGCGGCCGAGCGGGAGACGGAGGTCAAAACCTTTGAGGTTGCGGAAGCGGGCACCGGAGAGTTCGAGCCAAGCGGGTTGGGAGTTCTTTGGCGTTTGTTTTTTGGCGTTTGGGATTTCCCGATATTTCCCTTGAAGCGGGTGCACGATGCCCTTGGCGAGAAAGAGCCCGGTGAGGGATTTGGCGTTGCGCCTGATTTCGGCGGGCGTGCCGCTGGCGAGTAGTTCGCCACCGTGGATGCCAGCGGCAGGCCCGAGGTCGATGATGTGGTCGGCACGGGCCATGAGTTCGTCATCGTGCTCGACGACGAGGAGAGTGTTTCCTTTGGCGCGGAGGGCTTGGAGGGTTTCGATGAGGCGGTCGTTGTCGCGGGCGTGCAGGCCGATGGACGGCTCGTCGAGCACGTAGAGCACACCGGAGAGATTCGAGCCGAGCTGTGAGGCGAGACGAATGCGTTGGGCTTCGCCGCCTGAGAGCGTCTCGGTCGGTCGATCGAGCGAAAGATAACCGAGGCCAACGTGGTCGAGGAAGCGGAGGCGTTCTTCGATTTGCGGGACAATGTCTTGGGTGATGAGTTTGCCGCGTGGATCGAGATCGAGCGCGCGGAGGTTGGCAAGTAGTTCGGCGGGTGTGGCGCGAAGCAGGCCGGGCAGTGAGAGCGGAGGTTGTTTGCCGCGGAGGTGGAGTTTGACCGAGCGAGCGGTTCGGTTGAGGCGCTCGCCGTGACATTCGGGGCAGGGTTGGCCGCTGTCGGCGATGTCGTCGGCTGATTCTACGCCGAAGGCGCGGAGTCGGAGCGCGGAGTCGGCTTCTTCACCTTCCGCTTCTCTGTCGAGTTCGAGCATCCAGGGAAAAACGCGACCGTGGCCGCGACACGTGGGGCACCAGCCGCGCGGCGAGTTGAATGAAAAATGTTTCGGATCGAGTTCGGGAAAGGATTCGCCGGTGTTGATGTCGGTGCGGGTGGTGGAAAACCACGAAAGAATTTCGCCCGAAGCTGTGAGCAGGAAACAGGAACCTTTGCCGATGCGAAGCGCTTCATCGAGTGATTCGCCGGGTTTGGTGACGGCTTTTAGATCGGCGATGACAACTTCGATGTCGTGCTCTTTGTAACGATCAAGTTTCTCGAATGTATCCACGCGCAGGAGACGGCCGTCGGCTCGCATGAGCGCGTAGCCCTGGTTTTCGATCCAGGTGGCGATGGGTTGGTGGTGGCCTTTGCGGCCGCGAATGAGCGGGGCGCAGAGGTAGAGGTGTTTGGCTTTTTTCGCGGCTGGCGTCGCGATCATCACGCGGGCGAGCAGCTTTTTCAGCTGGCCGGGCGAGAGTGGTTCGACGGGTTTGTCGGTATCGGGATGATGTTGAATACCGAGGCGGGCGTAGAGCAGGCGAAGGTATTGGGCGACCTCGGTGATCGTGGCGACGGTGGATTTGCGCGAGCCACGGGTGACACGTTGCTCGATCGCAACGGTGGGCGGAATGCCGGTGAGGCGGTCGATGTCGGGTCGGGGAAGTTGTTCGACGAATTGGCGCGCGTAAGGAGACATCGACTCCATAAAACGCCGTTGGCCTTCGGCGAAGATAATGTCGAAGGCGAGGGTGGACTTGCCAGAACCAGAGACGCCGGTGACGACCGTGAGTTCGCGGTGCGCGATGGATAGGGAAATGTTTTTAAGATTGTTTTCGCGAGCGCCCGTGAGGTGAAGGACGGCCGAGTTTGATGCGTTTGCGTGATACGCAACAGCCTCTTCAGCGGCGATTAGCAGAGGTTTGTCACGTAATACGTGACAAGTACTCAGGGCGTCGCGGAGGAAGGGGGAGGTGGCTGTTTTGGCGGTGGCGAGAAATTCGGGTGGGCCTTCGGCGACGATGCGGCCGCCGGCGGAACCGGCTTCGGGGCCGATTTCGAGGATCCAGTCGGCGGATTTAAGGACGTCGAGGTTGTGCTCGATCACAATGACGCTGTGGCCGCGTTCGACGAGCGCGTGCAGGACGGCGAGGAGCCGTTTGATGTCGTGGCGGTGGAGGCCGGTTGTGGGTTCGTCGAGCAGGAGAAGGGCGCCGGCGGCTGGCGTGGCGTTGTTAGAAAATTGGGCACCGAGATGCCGAACTAGTTTCAAGCGTTGAGATTCGCCGCCGCTGAGGGTGTTGAGCGGCTGGCCGAGTGTGAGGTAGCCGAGGCCGACGGCTTCGAGGCTGGCGAGGCGGGAGCGGATTGTGGCGTGTTCGGAAAAGAGTGGGAGGGCGTCGCTGATAGAGGTGGCGAGTAGATCGGCAACTGATTTTTTATTCCAGGTGATCGCGAGAACTTCGGGTTTGAAACGTCGGCCTTCGCAGACAGGGCAGGGGACGAAGACGTCGGAGAGGAATTGCATCTCGACGCGTTCGTAGCCGAGGCCGAGGCAGTGGTCGCAACGGCCGTCGCCGCTGTTGAACGAGAAACTCGATGGGCTGAAGCCAGCGGCTTGGGCGGCGGGTGTGTCGGCGTAGAGTTCCCGAATCAATTCCCATGCTTCGGTGTAGAGGGCGGGGTTGGAGCGCGGGGTGCGGCTGAGGGGTGACTGGTCGACGAGGACGATCTCACTGAACGGCTGATCGCTGGTGATGCTTTCGATAGCGGCGGGATCTTCGGTGAGCTGGTGATTTTGCGTGAGCAGGCCTTGGTGAATGACGTTGTCGAGCAAGGTGGATTTGCCCGAACCGGAGACGCCCGACAAACAGACAAGTCGCCTGAGCGGTAGGCGGAAGGAGAGGTTGGTGATGTTGTGCTTCGAGACGTTTTTGAAATGAAGCGAGGGATGCGACGAGGCGACGGCGCGACGGTTTGCGGGGACATCGATCGTTTCGCGGCCGGAGAAATAGCGGCCGGTGATGCTGTCAGGCGATAGGAGCAGGTTGGCGAGATTGCCTTGGAAAACGATGTGACCGCCCCGGCTGCCGGGCTCGGGGCCGACTTCGATGACGTGGTCGGCGGCGCGGATCATGGCTTCGTCGTGTTCGACGACGACGACGGTATTGCCGGCGTCGGTGAGCGAGCGGATGATCGCGATCAGTCGGTCGATGTCGCGCGGGTGCAGGCCGACGCTGGGCTCGTCGAGGACGAAGAGCGTGTCGACGAGGGAAGTGCCGAGGCAGGAGGTGAGGTTGACGCGTTGGACTTCGCCGCCGGAAAGGGTTTTCGACTGACGGTCGAGCGTGAGGTAGGCGAGGCCGACTTGTTCGAGGTAGCGCAGGCGTGTAACGATGGATTCGAGGGCGAGGTCGCGCTGGTGGTGATTAGCGGTGGCAGATGGGTTGTAGTTTAATAGATGACAAGTTTTCAGGAGGCCGAGGAGGTTGGCGACGGGGAGTTGGTAGAGGTCGGGGAGGGTGTGACCGCGCCATTTCCAGCAGAGGGATTCGGGTTGGAGGCGCTGGCCGTGGCAGGTGGGGCAGGGGTTGTAGGCGCGGTAGCGTGAGAGGAAAACGCGTACGTGCATCTTGTACGTGCTTTTTTCGAGCCACTTGAAAAAGCCTTTCACGCCGTACCAGGCGTGCGGCCATTCCTTGCCTTTGGTTCCGTAGCCGGGTTCGCCATCGATCACGAAGCTGCGTTGCTCGGGGGTGAGATCGGCGAAGGGGAGGTGCGTGGGGATCTTTCGCTTTTTGGTGAAGGTGAGTAGGTCTTTTTTGGACTCGCTGTAGACTTCGCCTTCCCAGCATTTGAGGGCGCCGTCGTCGATGGATTTGGTCTGATCGGGAATCGCGAGGCGGTAGTCGATCTCGATGACGCGGCCGAAGCCTTTGCATTGCGGGCAGGCGCCGAGTGGGGAGTTGAAGGAAAAGAGCGCCGGTGTGGCGGGGCGAAAGGTTCGGCCAGTTTTGGGCGAATGGAGTCCGCGGGAGAAATGGCCGAGGTCGATGAACGGTTCGCCAGTGAAAAGAAAGACTTCGCCGTGTCCGAAGTGCAGGGCGGTTTCTGTTGCTTCGAGGAAACGGGAGTGGTTTTCCGGCTGGATCGTGAGGCGATCCTGGGCGACGAAGAGCGAGGAAAAGGAGGAACGCTCAACGCTCAACGTTGAACGTTTAACGTTCAATTGCGGAGTGGAGAATTCGGCGAGGAGGTCGTCGATTTTAAGGGAGTTGAGCGTTGAGTGTTGAACGTTGAGCGTTGAGCGTTCTTTGGTCGGAACGAGCACACGCGCATAGCCTTGGCCTTTGAGGTTGGTTAATATTTCCGGCCAGGTGAGGTTGTCGGGTTTCTTAACGCGGAAGGTGATGATGACGGTTTGGTTGGCGGCGGTCGCGAGGGTTTTCGCCCAGATGGTTTGAGGGGTGTCGTCTTCGACTTTTTCGCCGGTGGCGGGGTCGTAGCAATCGGCGACGTGGCTGAACCAGACTTTGAAGAAATCCGTCAGCTCCGTCATCGTGCCGACCGTGGAGCGCGAGGTTTTGACGGTGTTGGTTTGTTCGATGGCGATCGAGGGGCGGATGTTTTCGATCGAATCGACTTTGGGCTTGTTGAGCAGTTCGAGGAACTGGCGCGTGTAGGCGCTGAATGTCTCGACGTAGCGGCGTTGGCCCTCGGCGTGGAGCGTGTCGAAGACGAGGGAGGATTTACCCGCGCCGCTTAGACCGGTGACGACGACGTACTGGCCGAGCGGCAGATCGAGATCGAAGCCTTTGAGGTTGTTTTGGTGCACGCCGCGCAGGCGGATGCATTCGGGCTTGGCGGAGGTGGAAGCTGGAGCGGATTTTGCCACGGGCCAAAACAGATGCTCAGTCGAGCGCGGAACTCAACTGCGAGTGCGTGTCGGCTACGCGCGAAGAAGGTTGTGATCGAGCCGGCACGGACACGAGGTCCGGCCCTACAGTTGGAATGAATCGTTACTTCTTAATTATCAGCCACTTTACCTCTTGCCCGTGAGTTTCTTGAACAGGTCCAAGTATTTATCCACTTGGCGGTCGTGATCGAAGGACGACATGGCGAAATCGCAGGCTTGCCAGGAGAGCATGGCGCGGTCGGAGGTTTGGGCGTCGCCGAGTTGCATAATTTTGGCGCGGAAGCCGTCGCGTTCGCCGCGCTTGATGGCGAAACCCGTCTGGCCGGGCACGAAGCATTCGGTGATGCCTTGGGCTTCATAGGCGACGGCCGGCAGGCCTTGGGCTTGGGCTTCGATCAGGAAATTTGACAACGCCTCGCTTGAAGACGCGTGAACTGCGATATCGGCGGCGGTGTAGAGCGGTGCGGGGTCGGCGCGCCAGCCGAGGAATTTGACGCGGGCGGCAAGGTTCTTCTGGGCGGTGAGCGCTTCGCAGGCGCCGCGGGCGGGGCCGTCGCCGACAAGCCAGAGATTCCAGTCGAAGGTATCGGGAAAGCCTGAGGCGATTTCGATGAGTTCGCGTTGGTTTTTCTCGGGGCGAAACATGGCGACGCAGAGCATCACGATTGTTGGCGCTGCGGTACCGATTTCATCGCGAACGGTTTCCCGGGTGCCGTCGGGCTGCGTTGCGAAAAATACGAGCGAGTTGTGGATGACTGAAATCCTTTCGCTTGGGACAGCGTACTCGGTCGCCAGCGTTTTTTTCGCGTCGTGACTGTTGGTGATGACGTGTCGCACGATGCCGAGCGAGCGGCGGAAAAGGCGTGGCAGTTTTTTGCCCGTGCGCATTGTGGCAATGACGGTGGCGGCCGGGAAACGTTCCTGGAGTCCGCCGGCGTAGCAGTTGGCCATACGGCCCATGCAGAGTATCACATCGGGCATCGTGGCGGCGACGCAGCGGTAAATTCCTGGAGCCAGCCAGTCGAGGCCGGTGTCGAAAGGTTGGAGCGCGCGTTGGGTGACGTTGGCGGCGACGGTGTGGGCGAGTTGTCCGCCGGGGCGCAGGGTTAAGAGGGTCGTCTCCTGCCTGGCGGCGGCGAAGGCGTTGGCGAGGAGGACAGACTGCCGCTCGGTGCCGCCACTGCGGAGGCGGTCTTGGACGATGAGAATTTTCATTGCTCCGGGCGGCTGGGATGGGAAAGTGGTGGGCGTCGATGAAACATCCGTTGCTTCAAATGTTCGTACGCTGGTCGGTGCTCGCTTTGGGCGTGGCGCTCTCCACGAAGTTCATCCCAGGAATCCGTTGCGATGGTCCGTTCACACTCATGTGTGTCGTCCTTTTGCTGACTTTTTTTAACGCAATCCTGAAGCCGCTGCTCGTTTTCTTCACATTGCCGTTCATTGTTTTGAGCATGGGTGTGGGGTTGATTGTGATCAATGCCGGATTGTTTTATCTCGTTGGTCGCATTGTTGAAGGCTTTCAAGTTGCAGGTTTCTGGCCGGCCTTGGGCGGCGCGCTTGTTGTGGGCATAACTAATATGGTGGTGAGCCAACTTCTGCGCGGGAATCGCCCGCCTCCTGCTGCAGGTCCCCGAAAAAAAGTTGGTCCAGCCGACGTGATCGATATTTGAAGCACCGCCCACCGGCACGGCTGGCGGCGCGGCTCGATTTCCCCGTTGACCGGACTTGGAGCGCTGGAGACGGTTGCGCTTTTCCGAACGTCACTCAATTTCCTCATCATGGCTGAAACTACTGAATACGACCTCATCGTTATTGGCGGCGGTCCCGCGGGCTACGCGGGCGCGATTCGTGCCGGACAACTTGGCAAAAAAGTCGCGTGCATCGAAATGGAGCGCGCCGGCGGCACCTGCCTCAACTGGGGCTGCATTCCGACCAAGGCGTTGCTCAAGAGCGCCGAGCTCTATCAAAAGATCAAAAAGGCCGATACGTTCGGCATCAGCGCGAAAGACGTGACGTTTGATTTCGCCAAGATCATCGAACGCTCCCGCAGCGTTTCCACCCAGATGGCCAAAGGCATCGAGTTCCTTTTCAAGAAGTACAAGGTCGACTACATCGTCGGCCAGGCTCGCATCGACGCGCCCGGCATGATCTCGCTCGTCGCGGGCGACCAGAAGGGCAAATTTTATAAAACCAAAAGCATCCTCGTCGCCACCGGTTGCAAGATGCGCAAAATCCCGGGCCTCGAGTATGATGGCGTGCGCGTGATGACCTCGCGCGAAGCCCTCGCAAACACGAAACAACCCAAATCGATCATCATCGTCGGCGCCGGTGCGATCGGTGTGGAGTTCGCTTATTTCTTCAACGCCCTCGGCACGAAAGTTACCCTCGTCGAAATGCTGCCGCAGATTCTCCCGATTGAAGACGAAGAAGTTTCCCGCACGCTCAACCGCGCCTTCGACAAGCAAGGCATCGTCTCGCACGTGAACACGAAGTGTGAAAACTTCCGCGTTGGCAAAGACAGCGTGAAAGTCGATCTCGTCGCCGGAGACAAAAAAACCGAAGTCGAAGCCGAGGTTCTGCTCTCCGCCATCGGTGTGACGGCCAACATCGAGGGCCTCTTCGCCTCCAGCCTGAAACCTGAACTCGACCGCAACTACTTGAAAGTGGGCGACGATTACCAATCGAGCATCAAAGGCATTTACGGCGCTGGTGATATTATCGGGCCGCCCTGGCTCGCGCACGTGGCCACCTTTGAGGCGATCAACGCCGTCAACGGCCTGTTCGGCCACGGCAAACCCAAACGCGTGAAGAACTTCCCCGGCTGCACGTACAGCCAGCCGCAAGTTGCGAGCACCGGCCTGACCGAGAAAGCCGCCAAGGACAAAAAACTCGACATCCGCATCGGCAAAATCCCGTTCACCGCATCGGGCAAAGCCGTTGCCTCCGCCGAAA
>Ga0302322_100002296_pt1 | contig 16116 bp, 16 predicted proteins | sample Fen_T0_2_FD_203757 | JGI IMG/M metagenome (GOLD analysis project Ga0302322, IMG submission 203757) | Peat permafrost microbial communities from Stordalen Mire near Abisko, Sweden - Fen_T0_2 | ecosystem: Environmental > Terrestrial > Soil > Wetlands > Permafrost | place: Sweden: Abisko... | reverse complement strand
CCACGTCGACGCCTTGCAGCTCGACCGGTGTCATCGCGGGCAGCTGGCCCTGGATGTCTAGTTGTTTGAGAAATGGCGTGCGCTGGCGGTACTGGACCAGGCGCTCCGCGTCGCCGACGTTGAGCCCCGGAATGGCGGCCGCGATGACTTCGCGCGAGGCCGTGTTGATGTTGACTTTGGTGCTTTCGGGCAAGAGCACGATGTGCGGCTCGAGGCGTTGCAGGGCTTGCGCATCGACGCCAAGCCATACGAGCTGGGAAATGCGCTTGGGCACGAGCGGCGGGTCGGCGGGTGCACCCGCGCTGCCCGCCGTGGCATAGGCAGCCTTGAGGCCCTTGGCGAGCAGGTCGGCCGTGGTGGCGGTGACGTTGACGTTCTCGCACAGGCGGCGAAGTATCGCCAGGTCGAGTGGCGACACCTCGCCTTTGGCGTCGATCAGGTTGCGCAGATTGAAGTGCGACTGCGCGTCGGTGATGGAGCCGGACAGGAAGGCCTCCGGCGCGTCGTCGGTGTTGTCGGTGTCGGCTGCGAGAAAGGTCGACAGGCGTGCCTCGGCCAGCGGCACCGCCCACGGTTCGCCGAGGTGGTCGACCGGCGCGGCCGAGGGGCGCGCGTCTTCTTTCAGGATCAGGCCGGCCCAGTCGAGCGCACCCGAGAGAATCCAGGCCGACTGGGCACGTGCACGTTCGGCCGTTTCGACCTGCACGGCCCGCCACTGCTGCCACACCATCGACACTGCCAACGTGGCGATCAGGGTCACGATGATCATCGCCAGCAGCAGGGCCGCTCCGCGCTGCTGGTGGTGGCTCTGTTGCATCGTCATTGCGGCCCCAGCGCGATCTCTCGCGTCACGCTGCCGCTGAAGCCGCTGCCGTCACCGAAGCTGAGCACCACGCGAACGGCTTTCAGCGGATCGGCGGTCGCGGTGCGGACGACCACCGTGCCCGTCTGGCCTGTCCCTTCGGACGTTGCACCACCCGGCGTGGCCGTCGTCGTGGTGGTGGTGCCGGCACTCGACTGGCAGTTGCTCCAGGCCGCGCTGCGGAAGCAGTAGGCCTGCCACTCGGTGATGCCGGTGAGGGTGCGCAGCTGCCCGGCTTCGTTGCCGAGGAACTGCTGGCTCGACGTCCAGTTTTCTTGCAGCGCACGCGCGGTGGTCACGGGCGGCCCGGCCCAGCGCAGCCAGGTGCCGCCGCGCAGCGACCACACGACCAGCTGCAGCCCTTCGGGCACGCGCCGGGTCAGGCGCAGCGAGATGCCGTCGAAGCTGGGCAGAGGCTGGGGCAGGCTGCCGCTGTCCTGCGAGGCCTCGAGGTCCTGCTCGAACTGGGCCAGCACGGTGTTCAGGCGCAACAGCTGCTCAAGCCGCCCCTGGCTCGCCGTGCGGGTGTTGACGATGCCGTCGACACCCTGCCAGGCCATCATCGCCAGGATGGCCATGATCATCATCGAGACCAGCACTTCGATGAGCGTGAAGCCGCGCAATGAAGAGCGCTGGGAGATTCGCATGCTCAGCGGCCCAGCACGGTCGACAGCGTGAGCACCGAGCGGCCGTCTTCGTTGGCGATCTGGGCGTCGGCCCGCAGAAAGTTCGGGTTGGGTGTGCGCCGCGAGACCAGCTTGCCCTTGTAGGACACGCCCAGTTGCTCGCAGGTGAATTCGATCTCGGTGGGCACCTGGAAGAACTTGGTCAGCTTGAGCTCGGTGAGTTCGTTCTCGGCGCACCACTGGGCCGAGGTGACTTCGATCATGCGTTGCGCGTTGTCGGCCAGCGCACCGGCGGCCTTCATGCCCGCACCCAGCGTGACGGCCACGATGGCCAGCGCCACCATCACCTCGATCAGCGTGAAGCCGCGCGGGCGGTGCGTCATGGCGCGGGGGCCGCCGGGTCGTTGTCGACCACGGCGAAAGGGCCCAGCCCGTCGGTGGCCAGCGCGAGGCGCTGGTCTTCGAGCCGCAGCACGATGCGCTGCGGCGCGATCATCGGTTCGGGCCCGAGCACCACGGCACGCGCACCGACGATCTCGGCCGACACGCCGCTGCCCAGCCAGTGGTTGGGAAAGTCGGCGGAGTTGGTCACGCCGACGAAACGAAATCCTTCGGCCTCGGCCTCGGAACGGGTGTTGGCACCTGCCTCTGCGGCATGCGGTTCCCAGCGCACCGACAGGCCTGAGGCACGCGATTCGGCCCGGGCCGATTCCAGCAAGGCCACGAGGCGCGCGGCTTCGTTTTCAAGCTGGGTGCCGGCGGGGTCGCGCAGCGACAGGCTCATCAGGCCGGATGCGATGGCGATCAGTGTCACCACCACCAGCAATTCGATCAGCGTGAAGCCTCTGGCGCGGCGGGCTGTCATGCCGCTGCCCCGAACGCTACTGCCAGGAGCCGATTTCAGCGTCCTTGCCTTCGCCACCGATCTGGCCGTCGGCACCCAAGCTGTACACATCGATCTCGCCTTTCACGCCGGGGTTGGCGTACTGGTAGGGCCGGCCCCAGGGGTCGTTCTGGAGCTTGGGCACATAGGGCTTCCAGTTGGGGGGAATCACGCCCGTGGTGGGTTTGTTCACCAGCGCTTGCAGGCCTTGCTCGCTGGAGGGGTAGCGCTGGTTGTCGAGTTTGTAAAGCTTGAGCGCTTGCATGATGTTGTTGACGTCGGTGCGGGCGGCGGTGACGCGCGCGTCGTCGGCGCGGTCGAGAACGTTGGGCGCGATCAACGCGGCGAGCACACCTATGATCACCAGAACCACCATCAGTTCAATCAAGGTGAAGCCGCGTGCTTGGCGTGGCGCGTAAAGCTTGGCGAGAGATTTCATGACGTGCACGGGTGGCGGGCGGTTGGGGCGTTGAATCATAATCGTCCGATGATTGCGCGATTGTCAGCTTTGGTGATTTGGGCCCTGGTGGCTGCAGCGACCGTGTTTTGGGGCATGCGCCTGCTCGTGCGCGCCGACCCCGTGCCGGCCAATGCGGTGGTGGTGAGCGAGGCCCCGCAGGTGCGCGGCGACCTCTCTCGCCTGCTAGGTGCCGAGCCGGTGACTGCCGTGGCGGCGGCACCGCAGATGAGCAGCCGCTTCCGCCTGCTGGGTGTCATGGCCGCGAAGCCGAGCCTGCAAGGCATGACCCCGGGTGTGGCATTGATCTCGATCGACGGCAAGCCCGCACGCGCCTTCACCTCGGGTGCACGTGTCGAAGATCAATTGGTGTTGCAGAACGTGAGTTTGCGCAGCGCTTCGATCGGTTCGGCGCAGGGTGGTGGGACCTTCGTGCTCGAGATCCCGGCGCTGCCTGCACCGGCCACGGGGGCATTGCCCAAGGTGGTGATCGAGCCAGCGGTCCCGCTGAACGTGCCGGCCATGGCCCAACGACCCGTGCCGACCAGCGATATGCCGGCGGCGCCCCCTGGCCCGCGTGTGCCGCGGCCCGGCATGGGCAACCCGAACTCCTCGCGCTGAGGTCGAACTGAACGGCCTGCCGCTTAAAGGCGGTCTGGCCCGGACGGGGTGATGTCTGCGGGCTGCGAAGGCCCGGCATCTTCACCTTCGGCCACCTCGGTCAGCAACGCGGCCGAGCTCTGCACCAGCGGGAAGGCCAGCGTCGCGCCGGTGCCGTCGGTGCTCTCCATGCCCAGCTCGAGCAAGGCCAGGGTCTTGAACAGGCCGAGGGTGATCGACAGACCCGGGTGGCCATGGCTGCGGCAGAACACGCAGTAGTCGGTGACGGTCGGTGCGATGCGGGCCGCCACCAGCAGCGCCGCGCAGGCGGGCATGCCGTCGACCATGATGAGGCGCCGTTTGCTGGACGCGACCAGCATCACGCCGACCATCATCGCGATCTCGAAGCCGCCGTAGGCTGCCAGCACCTCGACTGGATCGGTCAGGTCGCGGTGCCGTGCTTGCGCGGTTTGCAGCACCATCATCAACCGGCCTTCGTCTTCCGGCAGCATGGTGGGCGTCATGACCAGGTTGTGCACGGGCTCGCCCGACAGCGCAGACAGCACCAGCGCGGCGCTCTGATGCGAGCCGACGCCGATGCCCGCGCAGGCGATGAGGTTGCCCGCCATGGCGTCGGCGATCTCCATGCCGGCACGAATGGCCGCGTGCGCCTGGTCGAGTGTCATGGCCATGTTGACGCGCGAGTTGCGCGTGCCGTGGGCGATCTTGCGCGCCATCAGCCGGGGGTGCGGGGCCACGGTTTCGGCGACACCGCAGTCGACCACGCTGAGTTCCATGCCCTGGATGCGCGCGAACACCGAGACCGGCAATTGCGAGGTGAGCAGGCTTTGCACCAGACGCGCGGTGGAGGGTTGCCCAGCGGCGCTGATGCCGTCGACGGCGAGGCCGTGGTCCGATGCGAACAGCGCAATCTGAGGGGCTTTGAAGCGCGGCTTGAGCGAGTTTTGCACCAGGCCCAGGCGCACGGCCAGGGGTTCGAGCTCACCCAGCTTGCCGGTTGTCTCGCTGCGCCGCTTCAGCTTGTCGCGCAGCGCCCGCTCGAGCAGCGGGTTGGCGGTGGGAGCGATGAGCGAGCGGTTGACGGACATGGGTGGCGCGAGGGATCGAAACGGTGAAGTCGACGATGGCCATGCCGCGTTTCACGACAAGGCTTGGTGCGCAATTGTGAGGCAGTGCCGCCGACAGACGCAATGCGGGCTGCGTATCAGCGCAGAAACAACTGGTACGCGGGGTTGTCGGTTTCGTCGACCCAGGGGTACGCCAGGCCTTCCAGGAAGGCCTTGAAAGCCTTCTTGTCGCCACGCGGCACCTGGATGCCCACCAGGATGCGGCCGTAGTCGGCACCCTGGTTGCGGTAGTGGAAGAGGCTGATGTTCCAGCCCGGGTGCATGCTGGAGAGGAACTGCATCAGCGCGCCCGGCCGCTCGGGGAAGACGAAGCGGAACAGGCGCTCGTCGCGTGCCAGCTCGCTGCGCCCGCCCACCATGTGGCGCAGGTGCTGCTTGGCGAGCTCGTCATGGGTCAGGTCGACGGTGGCAAAGCCGTGCTTGGCAAAGCTGCGCGTCAGCTTGTCGGACTCACCGCGGTTGCTGGTGGCCAGGCCGACGAACACATGCGCCTTTTTCTCGTCCGAGATGCGGTAGTTGAACTCGGTGACGCTGCGCGGGCCGATCAGCTCGCAAAAGCGCTTGAAGCTGCCACGCGCCTCGGGGATGGTCACCGCAAAGACGGCTTCGCGCTCTTCGCCCACTTCGGCGCGCTCGGCCACGAAGCGCAGGCGGTCGAAGTTCATGTTGGCGCCGCAGGTGATGGCCACCAGCGTTTTGCCCTTGAGCTTGTGCTGCTCCGCGTATTGCTTGATGGCCGCAACGCCCAAGGCGCCGGCGGGCTCGAGGATGCTGCGCGTGTCCTGGAACACGTCCTTGATGGCGGCGCACACGGCGTCGGTGTCGACCACCACGTAGTCGTCCACCAGCGCGCGCGTGAGGCGGAAGGTCTCTTCGCCCACGAGCTTGACGGCAGTGCCGTCTGAAAACAGGCCGACGTCGTTCAGCTGAACCCGCTTGCCGGCCTTGACCGAGCGCACCATGGCGTCCGAATCGGTGGTCTGCACGCCGATCACCTTGATCTCGGGGCGCACCGACTTGATGTAGGCCGCGATGCCCGAGATCAGCCCGCCGCCGCCGATGGCGACGAACACCGCGTCGATCGGCGCCTGGTGCTGGCGCAGGATCTCGACGGCGATGGTGCCTTGGCCGGCAATCACGTCGGGGTCATCGAAGGGGTGAACGAAGGTCAGCCCTTTCTGGCGCTCGAGTTCGAGCGCATGCACGTAGGCGTCGGAGTAGCTTTCACCGTGCAGCACCACGTCACCGCCGAGTGCCCGAACTGCGTCGATCTTCAGCTTGGGAGTGGTGACGGGCATCACGATCAGGGCCTTGCAGCCCAACCGGTGCGCCCCCAGGGCGACACCCTGCGCATGGTTGCCGGCAGACGCGCAGATCACGCCGCGCTTGAGCTGGGCGGCGCTCAAGCCAACCATCTTGTTGTAGGCCCCGCGCAGCTTGAAGCTGAACACCGGCTGCGTGTCTTCGCGCTTGAGCCACACCTGGTTGCCCACGCGCTTGGACAGGTTCTTGGCCAGATCGAGCGAGGATTCGATCGCCACGTCGTAGACGCGGGCGGTCAGGATTTTCTGCAGGTAGCCGGCGAGCCCGAGTTCGTCGTCACGCGCCTTCACACGACGTGGCTTGGAGGGGCGAACGGGGCCGGTCATGGCGTCTCCTGCGGCGTGAAGTCTGGGGGCGCCGGATCATACGGCAGGGTCTTTGCGCCGCAGAGCGGGTGCACAGATGGGTTCAGGCCAGAAAAAAACCCAAGGCATTGCTGCCTTGGGTTGAATCCACCAATGGAGGAGGTGGAGGAGACAAACGGTGGGTATCAGGAAACTCACTGAACACCCGTACAGCCAGTATATCTGGACCGATGTTGCGCCGCAATAATTTTTCCGCATATGCAAGCGCAGCGGGGGCATTGCGCACGGGTCGCACAATCCCTGTTTTGGGGATCACTTCATCAGTCGGAGTTTGCGATGGAATGCACGGTCAATTGGGTGGCGGCAAGTGGCATGGCCTTCATGGCCGAAACCGGCAGCGGCCATGTGCTGATGATGGACGGCGCACCGGATGGTGGCGGCCGCAATCTGGCGCCCCGGCCGATGGAGACCGTGCTTGCGGGAACCGGCGGATGCACCGCCTACGACGTGGTGCTGATCCTGCAGCGGGGGCGGCACCAGGTGCAGGGCTGCCAGGTCAAGCTGACCTCGGACCGTGCCGCGACGGATCCCAAGGTGTTCACCCGAATTCACATGCACTTCGTGGTCACCGGCAAGGCACTGCCCGAGTTGGCCGTGCAGCGGGCCATTCAGATGTCCCATGAGAAGTACTGCTCCGCCAGCATCATGTTGGCCAAGACGGCAGAAATCAGCACCAGTTTCGAGATCATCGAGGCTTAGAAAGCGGCATTTGTTCAGAGGTAGTGCGCTGTCGTCGTCATGAGCTTGGCGGCGATGCGCATGGCTCCGCGCACGGGTGCGGGTAGCTTGGCGGCTCCTGCGAGTTGCGCTTGGGCACCGTGTCGGGCTTCGTCTTCCTTCATCTGCTGCACGATGGCTCTCGATGCCAGGTCGGTGGCCGGGAGTCGATCGAGGTGAGAGGCCAGGTGCTGCTCGACCTGTGATTCCGTTTCCACGACGAAGCCCAGGCTCACCTGGTCGCTGATGCGCCCGGCCACCCAGCCGATGCCGAATGCACCCGCATACCAGAGCGGGTTCAAGAGGCTGGGCCGCGAGTTCAATTCGCGCAGACGCTGCTGCGTCCATGCGAGGTGGTCCGTTTCTTCGCGCGCTGCATCGTGAAAACTTGTGTGCAACGCGGGGCTGCGCGTGGCAAGAAGTTGAGCGTTGTACAAGGCCTGCGCGCAGACCTCGCCGACATGGTTCACACGCATCAGCGAGGCCGACAGCTTGGCTTCGCGAGCATCCAACGCTGATGATGGCGAAGTGACCGGCCGTGGTGTTGGGCGTGCAGCTGTGTTCGCACCGGCGAGGGTTCGCAATGCGTTGTCTGCCGCAGAAATCCAATCGTCGAGGACGGAGCGCGGTTTGGCGGTGTTGAGGGTGTTCATTGCCCCCGAGATTACCCTAGGTGAAAAAGGCATTTTCCGCATCGTTTCGACACGTTGATTTCATGGGTGATTTCGATGCTTTAGCACGGCATTTTCCCTCGTTGTTCGTTGACAACATCCGTCTGTCAAACCGCCGGCGAAAGCTTTGCAAGCCCTCAGGCCCTCTGGTGCAATACGGCAACTCCCGCTGAGGAGTTCGGCCCGGCCGCCTCGAAAGCAGAGGGAAATTGACCGGGACCTCTTATTCAACCTAGGAGATAGTCGCAATGAAAAAATCTCTTCTCGCTCTTGCCGTGCTGAGCGCATTCGCTGGCCTTGCATCGGCTCAGTCGTCCGTGACGATTTACGGGCAGATCGACGAAGGCGTCGCCAAGGGCAATGGTGGCACCGCTGCCAACAATGGTGCGCTGGGAACATCCGAAGCATGGCAAGTCAGGGACGGTGGACCTGGCTCGCGCCTTGGCTTCCGCGGCAATGAAGATCTGGGTGGCGGGCTGTCAGCACAGTTCCTGATCGAGCATCGCTTTTCCCCGGATACCGGCAACAGCAACCCAGCGGCGACCTTCTGGCAAGGCGGGTCTTATGTTCAGCTGACCAGTGCGCAGGCGGGGAGTGTTTACTTTGGCCGGTGGTACGCGCCAACCTTCTGGATCACCTTGAAGACCGATCCGTTTGGCTTCGGCGGTATTTCGCAGGTCGGCGCCAAGGGCTTTGCTGGATTCTTCACCGCAACAGGGGTCGGCCAGGTCAGGCAAAGCAATGCCGTGGGATACAAGACTCCAAATTGGGGTGGGTTCACGGCGAATCTGTCGGTTGGCTTGAGCGAGGGGTCAGCGACCGCGGGACGGGATGACGCGTTCAATGCCGAGTACACCTCCGGTCCGATTTACGTGGGGGTCGGTTATGAAAAGATCACCCATGGCCCGGCCTCGAACAGCTTGGTGACGTCTGCGGCCACAGCGTTCAACAACGGCGACGGAGCGTCTCTGGTGAACTTCGGCGCCGCATACGATTTCAACGTCGTCCGCCCGATTGTCTATGTCGCTCGCTCCAAGAATGGCCTCAACAACGCACAGACCAACAAGTATTGGCACCTTGGGTTGACCGCCCCGATTGGGCCCGGAAGGCTGAAGGCTGTGTATGGCAGGCTTGACCCCGAAGGATCTGTCGCGGTGGCCAGCGGCGTTACGGCAACCTCCGTTACCACGCTGCAGACTGCTGGCCAGAAGCAGACCAAGCTCGGGCTTGGCTATGACTACTTCCTCAGCAAGCGCACGCGCGTGTATCTTGACTACTCGACTGCCAAGGAAGACAACCGTACGAACAACAGTGCCTACGCCCTGGGCGTGCGTCACGAGTTCTGATCGACTGTTCGCGCCTTGTGCGCGAGCTTGAATGTCAGGCCGCCTTCGGGCGGCCTTTTTCATGGCAGGCGCGGTAAATGCTCAGGATCGTTGTACAACAGCGCCTCCAGATGCTTGCCTTCATTCTTCGCCGTTTCGCCCAAGCCATTGCCGTCATGCTGGCGGTGGCGTTCATCGCCTTCATGCTGTTCCAGTATGTGGGCGACCCTGTCACCAACCTGCTCGGGCAGGACGCAACTCCGGCGCAACGCGAGCAGTTGCGTGCCGACCTGGGCCTGGACAAGCCGTTTCCGCTGCAGTTCGTGCGCTTCGTGGGCAACGCGCTTCAGGGTGAGTTTGGCCTCAGCTTGCGCCAGGGGCGCAAGGTCTCTTCGCTGTTGGTCGAGCGCTTCCCGGCGACGCTCGAACTCTCTCTTGTCGCTGCGTTTCTGGCCCTGTTGCTCGGCCTGCCCATGGGCGTGTATGCGGCCTTGCGGCGTGGCAGCTTCTTGTCTCAGCTGTTGATGACGCTGTCGCTGCTCGGGGTTTCGCTGCCCACTTTCCTGATCGGCATCCTGCTCATCCTGGTGTTCGCCGTGCTGCTGCAGTGGTTGCCGAGTTTCGGCCGTGGCGAGTTGACGGACCTGGGTGGCTGGGTCACCGGGTTCCTCAGCGTCGATGGCTGGAAGCACCTGATCCTGCCGGCCACGACGCTGGCGGTGTTCCAACTCACACTCATCATGCGGCTGGTGCGCGCCGAGATGCTGGAGGTCCTGCGCACCGACTTCATTCGTTTTGCACGCGCACGGGGCCTGCCCAACCGCGTGGTGTATTTCGGCCATGCACTGAAGAACACCTTGGTACCGGTGATCACCATCACCGGCCTGCAACTGGGCTCGCTGATTGCTTTCAGCATCATCACAGAGCAAGTTTTCCAGTGGCCCGGAATGGGCTTGCTGTTCATCCAGGCGGTCACGTTTGCCGACATCCCGGTCATGGCCGCCTACCTGTGTGTGATTGCTCTGGTGTTCGTTTCGATCAACCTCATCGTTGATCTGCTGTATTTCGTGGTGGACCCGCGCCTGCGTGCCGAACCAGGCAGCAAGGCGCATTGACACCTCATTCCCACAAGGAGAAGGCGATGAAATTGAGATCTTGGTTGCTGGCGCTCGTGTGTATTTCTGCTTGTGGCTGGGCACAGGCCGTGACACTGCGGGTTGCCAACCAGGGCGATGCGCAGTCGATGGACCCGCATTCGTTGAACGAGTCGCTGCAGCTCACTTTCACCAGCAACATTTATGAGCCGCTGGTGGCGCGCGACAAGAAGCTCGGCTTGTCACCTGGCCTCGCCACCAAATGGACGCAGACCAAGCCAACGGTCTGGCGCTTCGAACTCAGGCACGGTGTGAATTTTCAGGACGGCACGCCGTTCACGGCCGATGACGTGGTCTTCTCGATCAACCGCGCGGCCGGCCCGGGCTCTGACATGCAGAGCTACACCTCGTCGTTCAAGGAAGTGCGCAAGATTGACGCGTACACCGTCGAGATCGAGACCACCACGCCGTTCCCCATCCTCCCGGACTCGCTCACCAACCTCTACATGATGAGCAAGAAATGGTGCGAGGACAACAAGGCGACCACCCCTGTCGATCGGCGCAAAGGCATCGAGAACGCGGCAAGCTTTCGGGCCAACGGCACGGGGCCGTATCGATTGAAGGAGCGTCAGCCTTCGTCGCGCACGGTTCTGGTTCGCAACGGCACCTACTGGGGCAAGGTTGACGGCAACGTCGACGAAGTGATCTTCACGCCGATCGGCAATGCCGCTACACGCGTGGCTGCTTTGTTGTCGGGTGAGGTCGACCTGATGGAGCCGGTGCCTCTGCAGGACGTCGAGCGCATCAAGGCTTCGCCCGCTCTCAAGGTGATGCAAGGGCCGGAGCTGCGCACGATCTTTCTGGGCATGGATCAGAAGCGCGATGAGCTGCTGTTCTCCAACATCAAAGGCAAGAACCCGTTCAAGGACAAGCGGGTGCGGCAGGCCTTCTACCAGGCGATCGACATCGAGACCATCAAGACCCGCGTGATGCGCGGTGCCTCGTTGCCCACCGCGCTGATGGTCGGCCCGGGTGTTCGCGGTTTTTCGCCCGAGCAGAACAAGCGGCTGCCCTATGACGTGGAGGCAGCGAAGAAACTGATGGCCGAGGCCGGATACGCAAGCGGCTTCGAGGTCGGCATGAACTGCCCCAACGACCGCTATGTCAACGATGCGGACATCTGCCAGGCCGTGGCCGCCAACCTCGCGCGCATCGGCGTGAAAGTGAACCTGCAGACCGAGACCAAGGTCAGCTACTTCCCGAAGATTCTGCGCCGCGACACCAGCTTCTACCTGCTCGGCTGGACGCCCAGCACCTACGACGCCCACAACGCACTCTCATCGTTGATCGCAACACCCAATGACAAGGGCCAGGGCCAGTTCAACCTGGGTTCATACAGCAACCCGAAGGTGGATGAACTCACGGTCAAGATCCAGGGCGAGACCGACCAGGCCAAGCGCAACGCGATGATCAAGGAGGCTTTCGATTTGCACAGCGAAGACATCGGCCACTTGCCCTTGCATCAGCAAGCGCTGGCCTGGGCGATGAAGAAGAATATCGACCTCACCCAGCTGCCCGACAACTACATGCCCTATCGCTGGGTCACGGTGAAGTGAGCGCCGCGCAGGGCGGGGTGACACGGTTCCTCGACGGAGATGTCTGGTACAGCTTCAAGCAATCGCCCTTGGCGATCGCCTCGGCCGTCGTCGCCCTGGTCTGTGTTTTCTGCGCCGCGTTTGCCGGCCTGGTGGCGCCGCACAACCCCGCTGATCTGGCGACGCTGGAGCTGGCCGACGCGCTGATGCCGCCGGCCTGGTTGCCCGGAGGCCGGGCCCAGTATCTGTTGGGCACCGATGCGCAGGGGCGCGACATTCTTTCGGCGCTGATGTACGGCACGCGCATTTCCCTGATGGTCGGCGTGGCGTCGGTGCTGGTCTCGATGTTCGTGGGTGTGAGCCTGGGATTGGTCGCAGGTTTCATCGGCGGTCGGACCGATGCCTTCATCATGCGCGTGTGCGACGTGATGCTGTCGTTCCCGGCCATCCTGGTGGCCTTGCTGGTCGATGGGGTGGGGCGTGCGCTCTTTCCGCAGACGCACGACGCGTTGGCGTTTGCCGTGCTCATCGTTGCGATTTCACTGACCGGTTGGGTGCAGTACGCGCGCACGGTGCGCGGCTCGACACTGGTCGAGCGCAACAAGGAATATGTGCAGGCCGCGCGCGTCATCGGTGTGACGCCGCTGCGCATCATGCGCAGGCATGTGCTGCCGAATGTGCTGGGGCCGGTGACGGTGCTCGCCACCATCCAGGTGGCCTCGGCGATCATCATCGAAGCGACGCTGTCGTTTCTGGGCGTGGGCATGCCGGTCACGTCGCCGTCGCTGGGCACGCTCATTCGCGTCGGCAATGACTTCCTGATGTCGGGCGAGTGGTGGATCACCATCTTTCCCTGTGTGGTGCTCGTGATGGTGGCCTTGAGCGTCAACCTGCTGGGTGACTGGTTGCGCGATGCCCTCAACCCGCGTTTGCGCTGACCGCATGACCGCGCCCTTGCTCGAAGTCAAGAACCTGCGTGTCGAGTTTCCTTCGCGCCATGGCACGCTGCTCGCGCTCGACGACATCTCGTTCGAGATCGCGCCGGGCGAGATCCTGGGGGTGGTCGGTGAATCCGGCGCCGGCAAATCGCTGACCGGTGCGGCCATCATCGGCCTGCTCGACCCCCCTGGCCGCGTGGCGGCGGGCGAGATCCGTTTCGAGGGCCGGCGCATCGACAACCTGCCCTACGAAGAGATGCGCAAGCTGCGGGGGCGGCACATCGGCGCCATCTTCCAGGACCCGTTGACGTCGCTGAACCCGCTCTACACGGTGGGCCGTCAACTCACCGAAACCATTCGCACGCACTTGCCGCTCAACGCGGCGCAGGCACGCGAGCGCGCCATCGCCTTGCTGCAAGAGACCGGCATCTCGGCGGCCGCCGAGCGCATTGACCAGTACCCGCATCAGTTCTCCGGTGGCATGCGCCAGCGCGTCGTGATTGCGCTGGCGCTTGCGGCCAACCCCAAGCTCATCGTGGCCGACGAGCCGACAACGGCGCTCGACGTCTCGGTGCAGGCACAGATCATCTCGCTGCTCAAACGCCTGTGCAGGGATCATGGCGCTGCCGTGATGCTGGTGACGCACGACATGGGCGTGATCGCCGAGACCTGCGACCGCGTGGCGGTGATGTACGCCGGCCGGGTGGCCGAGATCGGCCCGGTGCAGGCCGTGATCCACGCGCCGGCGCATCCCTACACCGCGGGGCTGATGGGTGCGATACCGGCGATGGACGAAGACCGTGAGCGGCTGCTGCAGATCGACGGGGCGATGCCTCGCTTGACGGCCATCCCGCCGGGCTGTGCGTTCAACCCGCGCTGCCCGCGTGTGATGAACCGCTGCCGCAGCGAGCGGCCGGACTTGCTGCATGCGGGTGCGACACGCGCCGCGTGCTGGCTCCATGATGCGGGTGCTCCCCCATGACGGCCCTGGTGGAGGTGCGCGATCTGGCCAAGCGCTTCGACGTCTCGGCGCCTTGGTTGAACCGGGTCATCGAACGGCGCGCGCGCCAATGGGTGCATGCCGTCGACGGCGTGAGTTTCTCGATCGAGCGCGGCAAGACGCTGGCGCTCGTGGGCGAATCCGGCTGCGGCAAGAGCACCGTGGCGCGTCTGCTCGTGGGTTTGCATGAACCCACGGCGGGCGAGGTTCACTTCGATGGACAAGACATCGCCCCCACGCTGGCCGGCCCGCAAGCGCTGACCTTGCGCCGGCGACTGCAGATGATCTTTCAGGATCCATACGCCAGCCTGAACCCGCGCTGGAAAGTGCGCCACATCGTCGGTGAGCCGCTGACCGAGCACGGCTTGGTCCGCAACGATGCCGAACTGAAGGACCGTGTGGTCGAGCTGCTGCACTCTGTCGGGCTGGTGGCGGCCGACATGGAGAAGTTTGCGCATCAATTTTCCGGCGGGCAGCGCCAGCGTGTGTCGATCGCGCGTGCCCTGGCGACGCAGCCGGAGTTCCTCGTCTGCGACGAGCCCACGTCGGCGTTGGACGTGTCGGTGCAGGCGCAGGTGCTCAATATCATGAAAGACCTGCAGCGCAGCCGCGGGCTGACCTATTTGTTCATCTCGCACAACCTGGCGGTGGTGCGCCATGTGAGCGATCAGGTGGGCGTGATGTACCTCGGGCGCGTCGTCGAACTTGCCAACAAGGCCACGCTGTTCGCGCAGCCCCGGCACCCCTACACCCGCATGCTGCTCGACGCGATTCCCGACATCGCCATGAGCGGTCGTGCGCGCACGCCGGTGCTGGGCGAAGTGCCCAACCCGCTCAACCCACCCGCAGGCTGTTCATTCCACCCGCGCTGCCCGCATGCGAATGAACGATGTTGGCAGGAGCGACCTGCGCTGCTGGAGATTCAAGGTGTACGCATCGCCTGTCACGCGGTGCAAGAAGGGCGCTTGTGAGTTCAGCGCGGCGAAGAGGCGGTGGGAGGCGTGGCGGATGGTGGTGGCACGAGCGTCAGCGGGCCTTTCTGGCCGCAGCCTGAAAGCAGCAGGGCCCCCATCAGCAAAGGGCCTACTGCAGTCAGTCTCATGGGCCGGGCCGCTACACTGAATTTCGGTTTCCACATGAAGTGAAGTTTAGCGGCCATGACTGTCGAATTCGTTCCCACACCGCTCTCCGATGCCCAGTTCCACACCTTGGCGGGGGCTGTCTTGGCGTCGGTGGAGGCTGCTGTGGACCAATGGCTGCAAGACGACGTGGTGGACATCGACAGTCACCGCACGGGCGGGCTGCTCGAACTGAGTTTTCCGAACGGCAGCAAGCTGGTGTTGAACACCCAGCCCCCGTTGCATGAGCTGTGGCTTGCTGCGCGTTCCGGCGGTTACCACTACAAGCACGTGAATGGCCGATGGATCGACACGCGCGAAGGGCGCGAATTTTTCGAGGCGCTGTCTGTTTGTGCAACTGAGCAGGCTGGGCTGGCGCTTCGATTTGCCGCGCCCGCCTGAGGGCTGAGGCGCTGTCGATCAGCGCTTGAACAGATCGAGGATGCTTTTCTTTTCTTCCTCGCTCGGCGCTGTGGGCAGCTTGTCTTCCAGGCCCAGGCTGCTCACGCCGTTGCCGTGGGTGAACTCTTCGTAGTACCACTCGCCGCCCAGATTGATCAGGCCCTCTGGGGCCGAAGGCTCTTCGACCGGCACGCCTTTCAGCGTCTGGGCCATGTAGTCGATCCACACCGGCAGGGACAGACCGCCACCGGTTTCACGGTCGCCGAGCTTTCGTGGGTTGTCGTAGCCAATCCACACGACGCCCACCACGCTGCGCTGGAAGCCGGCAAACCAGGCGTCCAGCGAGTCGTTCGTCGTGCCTGTCTTGCCGTAGATGTCTGGCCGCTTGAGCGTGGCCTGAGCGCGGGCTGCGGTGCCCGAGCGGGTGACCTCCTGCAGCAGGCTGGTCATGACAAAGGCGTTGCGCGCGTCCAGCGTTCGCGAGTCGTTGTCCAGCGTCTGTCGCTTGGCTTCGTTGAGCACGCGACCTTTGGAGTCGGTGACCTTGCTGATGAGAAAGGGGTTGATGCGGTAGCCGCCATTGGCGAAGACGCCATAAGCCGACGCCATCTGGAGCGGTGTCACTGAGCCGGCACCCAAGGCCATCGTCAGATAGGCCGGGTGTTTGTCGGCCTCGAAGCCGAAGCGCGTGACCCACTCTTGCGCATACGCTGGGGTGATGGATTGCAGGATGCGGATCGAGATCATGTTCTTCGACTTGGCCAGGCCGCGCCGCATCGACATCGGGCCGTCAAAGCCGCCGTCGTAGTTCTTCGGCTCCCAGGGCTGGCTGCCCGTGGTGCCTGCATCGAAGAACAGCGGCGCATCGTTGATCACGGTGGCGGGCGTGAAGCCCTTCTCCAGCGCCGCCGAGTAGATGAAGGGCTTGAAGCTGGATCCGGGCTGACGCCAGGCCTGGGTCACATGGTTGAACTTGCTCTTGGCGTAGTCGA
>Ga0302322_100002294_pt1 | contig 16128 bp, 15 predicted proteins | sample Fen_T0_2_FD_203757 | JGI IMG/M metagenome (GOLD analysis project Ga0302322, IMG submission 203757) | Peat permafrost microbial communities from Stordalen Mire near Abisko, Sweden - Fen_T0_2 | ecosystem: Environmental > Terrestrial > Soil > Wetlands > Permafrost | place: Sweden: Abisko... | reverse complement strand
GTGGGGTTCCTCGCCGTCAACAGCGCCGGCCACGACCGCGCCCAGCAGGAGACCGCCGTCGTCCTGTGCGTGCTGGCCTCCCTGGTGTCGGGCGGCCCGGTGACCCTGGCTCTGCTGCGGCTGGCCGACCACGGCACGCCCGCGCACCCGCAGGGTCCGGCGCGCGCGGGCGTGCTCACGGGCGGTGCCTGGATCGGCGCGCTGGAGCGCCTCGCGATCACGACCACCCTGCTCGCCCGCTGGCCGGAAGGGCTCGTGCTGGTGCTCGCCGTCAAGGGCCTCGGGCGGTACCCGGAACTGCACAACGCCGGCCAGGCCGACCAGTCGGGTACCGCCGAGCGGTTCATCATCGGCACGTTCACGAGCTGCCTGTGGGCCGCCGCGTGCGCCGGCATCGGTCTGGACCTGCTGCGCTGACCCGGGCCCGCGCCGACGGCACGCTCACTCCGACGGCACGCTCACTCCGACGGCATCAGGAACCACAGGATGGGGTAGAGCACGATCGAGGTGCCCGCGAACAGCACCAGGATGATGAAGATCAGGCGCACGATCCACGGGTCGAGCCCGAACCGCCGTCCGAGCCCTGCGGACACCCCGCCCAGGATCCGCCCCGACCGCGGCCGCACCAGGCCCTGGTCGGCGAACGTACGCTGCACCCCGTTCATGACACCGCTCCTTCAGGTCGGCCGGGCACTCCCCGGCCACGGTCGCCGATCGACCGTACGCCGATCATCCGTCAGGACGGCGCTCCGGTCATCCGGGCGGGCCCCTGACCCTGCCCTGAGGGTGCCCTGACCCCCGGCCTGGGGGTGCCCGGCTTCCGGGGCTCGTCACCGCGTGCCGCCGTCCGGGTCCTGGCGCGCCGCCCGCGGTGACCGCACCTACGATCGGTGCTCATGGCCCTCGACGACTCCCTGGTGTCCCGCGTCCTCGCCGTCGCCGCCCACCCCGACGACATCGACTTCGGCGCGTCCGGCACCGTCGCGACCTGGACGGACGCCGGGCACCAGGTGACCTACCTGCTGTGCACCCGGGGGGACCAGGGCGGCTTCGACGACACGCCCCGCGAGCAGATGCCCGCGATCCGGGAGGCGGAGCAGCGGGCGGCGGCCAAGGCCGTCGGCGTGACCGACGTCCGGTTCCTCGACGGCTTCCGGGACGGCTGGCTGGAACCGACCCACGAGCTGCAGCGGGAGATCGTCCGGGTGATCCGGCAGGTCCGCCCCCAGCGGATGCTGATCCAGTCCCCGGAACGCCACTGGGACCGCATCGGGGCGAGCCATCCCGACCACCTGGCGGCGGGCGAGGCGGCGATCCGCGCGATCTACCCGGCGGCCCGCAACCCCTTCTCCTACCCGGAACTGCTCGCCGACGAGGGCCTGGAGCCGTGGGCCGTCCCCGAGACCTGGATCATGGCGCACCCCGGCGCGGCGCACGCCGTCGACGTCACGGACACCTTCCCGCGCAAGCTGGAGGCGCTGCGCGCCCACCGCAGCCAGACCAGCCACGTCGACGACCTGGAGGGCATGCTGCGCACCTGGGGTCGCCGCACGGCCGACGCCGCCGGCCTGGATGCCGACCGCCTGGCCGAGGTGTTCAAGGTCATCGCCACCTGACCAGCCTCTCGTGGGCCCCCGCCGGCCCCTTCCCGGCAGCGCCCCACACTCCCCATCGTGATCATGCAATCCGGGACGATCATGCAATTCGGGCACAGGGCCCGTCGCCCCTCGACCTGTGCCGACGGTCCTGACCGGGCCCGCACGGCGCCCACGGCAGGAGATCGCCGTCCCGGCGAGCACCCGCGATCCCGGGGCGGACGGCGGTGATCACCTCGAACGGGCACGACACCACACCCGGCACGCACCGGATTGCATGATCACCGCTGGTGCGTCAGGAGTGCGGGTCAGGGGGTGGGGAGGGCCCAAGGGTCGGTCTGGAGCAGGTGCTCGCGCACCTCGGACAGGACGCGGCCCGCCGTCCGGTCGCTGAGGGTCCACCCGAGACTGCGCAACTGGGTCGCGAGCTGCGCGGGGGAGATCGACTCGCTCACCCGGACGATCTCCACGGCGTCGCCGAACCGGTCACCGGTGCTGGCGACGTCGCTCGACGGTCCCGTCTCCTCCGGCTCCGGCTCGGGCTCGCGCGTCCGGCCCAGGGTGATCGGCGGCACCGGCCTCCGACCGCTGACGGGCCGCTCGGCCAGGGGCAGCGAGCCGGTGGCCGGGGACGCGACGTCGGGGGCGGCGGGCGCCACGCGCTCGGGCGCCGGGCGCGCCGGGGTGGGACGGGTCGCCGTCCGGGCGGGCGCGGCCGACCGGTCCGGCGAGGAGCGTACGGCTGAGGCGGGCGCCTGGGTGGGGGCCGTCCGGGCGGGGACGAAGGCGGCCCGGTCGGTGAGGTCGATGACGTCGGGCCCGCGGGGAGCGAGGGGCTCCGGCCGCACCGCGGTGGGCACGGGGGTGGGAGTCGGCTCCCGATCGGTCACCGAGAGGGGGACGGTGCTCGGCGACGGGACGGGCGGCACGGCCGTCGCGACCTGGGTCACGGCCTCGGCGACGGCGCGCGTCACGACCTGGGCGACCGCCTGGGCGACATCGGTCGGGACCGGGTGGACGGCGAGGTCCGGCTCGAACGCGGCCGGGTACCCGTTCGCCGGCGCGTACCCGTTCGCCGGCGCGTACCCGTTGACCACGGGGTACCCCGCGGCGTACCCGTTCGTGGCGGGGTACCCGTTCGGCGCCGCGAAGGGCGGCTCGTCGGGGAAGGGGTCCGCCGGTCCGGGCCACGTGCGCCCGGCGCCGTCGGCCCCCACGGGCAGCGGTCCCGTCGCGACCGGACCGCCGGGGACGGCCCCGATCGACGGCGCCGCCCCGGCGGCATCGGCGCCACCGGTCAGCGCCGCGGGCTGCGGCAGCTCACCCCCGCGGGCCCGGAGCGTGTCACGCAGCGCGGCCCGCAGGACGGCCTGCGGGGTGACGTCGCTGAGGCCCGCCGTCCCGTCGATCCACCCGAGCGGGCCGAGGATGGCGGCGGGCGGCAGGCTGCCCGCGCGCAGCTGCCGGACCAGGATCCGGCGTACCCGCCGGGCCCGGCGCTGCGGCAGCGCCAGCTTGAGCGCGGCCACCGCGGCCGCATGGACGCCGACGTCGAGCCGGGCGGCCGCCTGCTCGCCCTCCACGCGGCGGGCGATGCGCAGCCAGGTGCGGGCCGACTCCAAGGGCGCGGTCAGCCACAGCCGGAGCGGGATCTTGTCGGCGAGCGGCGCGTGCGTGGCGCGCCACTCCCCCAGCACCTCGCGCGCCGTCAGCTCGACGAGCACCGACCACACGGCCGGCGCGGTGATGTGCCACGGCACCTCGTGCAGGGTGCGCGCGGCCATCGCGTTCAGGGTCAGGGTGCCGATGACGCCGGCGTGCGCCGTCCAGCGCCAGCCCGCGCGCGGCTGCCCGGTCTTGGCGCCCGCGACGTACTGCAGGCTCGCCCCGAGGATGAGGAAGTCGACGAGCAGCGGGAAGCCGAGCGCCAGCTGGGCCCCGAAGACCGGTTCCGCCGCCCGGTAGAGGCTCTGGAAGCTCAGCGCCGCACCGATGACGGCGACCGGCACGAGGACGACGAGGGCCCAGATGCGCAGGCGGCGGGCCTGGTGCTGCATCGGGTCGGCGTCGGTCGGGGAGCGGCGTGACGTGGACGAGTCGAGCACGAGGGGCTCCTGCGGCGGTGGGGCGAGCAAGGCGTGGGCCGCCCGGGCACTGCGGACCGGCCCGGCGCCCTTGCCGGGAACGGCCGTCCTCCGAGGCCGTGACCGGTCGCTGCATGAATCGTACGGCTGTTCGAAGGTCGGTCCGAGGCGTCAGCATACTGAGCGCCCGGCTCCCCCACCCGGAGCCACGCGGAGACGTCACCGACCTGTAGCCGGGACCTCTCGGGCGAGCCGCTGCGCCAGCCAGGCGAGTGCGAGCGGGTAGCGGTGGTCGATGCCGCCGTGCCCGCCGTCGAACAGCTCGAAGTGGACCCGCTCGTCGGGGACGCCCACCCGGGCCAGCCCCGCCCGGAACGCCTCCGCCCCGAGGTCGAGGAACCACTCGTCACCGGTCCCGGCGTCGATCCAGACGGCGTCCAGCGAGCGGAGGGCGTCGGCGTGCCCGTCGATCATGCGCACCGGGTCCAGGTCGAGCCACCGCTGCCAGACGTCGGGGAGCGGCGCGCCCGTCCGCGGGTCGAACGGCAGCAGGGGCGTGCCGTCGGGCTCGGCCGAGAAGCACGCCGCGACCCCCCACAGCTCGAGCAGGAGCGAGTCCTCGGGGCGGGTGAACGCCGTCCGCGACCGGAAGTCGTCCCACCACCGGTGGATGTCGTGGTCCCAGGCTCGCAGGGCCCGCGCCGCCTTGCCGAAGTCGGGGAGGTAGCACAGCTCGTAGAGGGCGTCACCGGCGTGGGTGGCGAGCGCCCCGAAGAGGTCGGGGCGGAGCATCGGCGTGATCATGGCGCCGTACCCGCCGGACGACTTGCCGCTGATGGCCCGCGACGCGCGGTCGGGGATCGTCCGGTACCGCGCGTCCACCCACGGCACGACCTCGTCGCACAGGTAGGAGTGGTACCGCCCGGTCCCGGGGGAGTCGACGTACTGGGAGCCGCCGTACGCCGTCCACGCGTCGACGTACACGACGATGCACCCCGGCGCGGCCCCCGAGGCGAACACCTCGTCGGCCGTCTCGGGGAAGGGACGGCGGAAGGGCGAGCGGTTGCCCCACATCGCGACGTGCCCGGTGAAGCCGATGATCACGTAGACGGCGGGGTAGCGCGCCTGCGGGTCGTCGTCGTACCCGGGCGGGGTGTAGACCCAGATCGGCCGCTCGTGCGGGTCGCCGAGCGGGTTGCCGCGCAGCAGGTCGGAGGTCAGGACGTCGCGATCGAGGCGGCCGGCGAGGTCACCGCTCCAGGGCAGCATGGGCCCATCCCACCGCGCCGGGCGCCCGCCCGCGAGGGGATATCAGGCGCGCCGGGACGCGGAGATCAGAGCAGGCGCCGGTCCGCCGCCCAGCGGGTCAGCTCGTTGCGGCTGGACAGCTGCAGCTTGCGCAGCACCGCCGACACGTGCGTCTCGACCGTCTTCACCGAGATGAACAGCTCCTTGGCGACCTCCTTGTAGGCGTAGCCCCGGGCGATGAGCCGCATCACCTCCCGCTCGCGGGCCGAGAGCCGGTCGAGCTCCTCGTCGCCGGTCGCGACCTCGCCGGCCGACGTCCCGAACGCGTCGAGCACGAACCCCGCCAGCCGCGGCGAGAAGACGGCGTCGCCGTCCGAAACCCGGTGGATGGCCGCGGAGAGATCCCGGCCCGAGATCGTCTTGGTCACGTAGCCGCGGGCACCGGCCCGGATGACGGCGATGACGTCCTCCGCGGCGTCCGACACCGACAGTGCGAGGAACCGCACCGGCGGCACGCCCGCCAGCAGGTCGGCCGAGCGCTGCAGCACCTCGCGCCCGCCCGGCCGGCTGAGGCCGCCGGGCAGGTGGACGTCGAGCAGGACGACGTCGGGCCGCACCTCGTGGACGACGCGGACCGCCTCCTCGACGTCCGCCGCCTCCCCCACCACCTCGATGGCGGGATCGCCGGACAGCTCCGCGCGGACCCCGCTCCGGAACATCATGTGGTCGTCCACCAGCACGATCCGCGTGCTCACGCCGTCACCTCATGCGCCTTCTGGTCCGCCGGTCGCTGATCGCCCGGTCGCTGGTCACCCTGTCGCTGGTCACCCTGTCGCTGGTCACCCTGTCGCTGGTCACCCTGTCGCTGGTCACCCTGTCGCTGGTCGTCCGTGGGGAGGGCCGGGAGCCGCAGGCGCACCTCGGTGCCGTCGGCGTCGCTGCGCACCTGCGCCGTCCCGCCGTGCCGTTCCATCCGCCCGATGATCGACTCCCGGACGCCGAGCCGATCCTTGGGCACGGCCGCCGGGTCGAAGCCGGGCCCGCGGTCGCGGACGTACGCCTCGACGCCGTCGGGGGCCACCTCGGCGTACACCGACACCGGGGGGCCGCCGTGCCGGACGGCGTTGAGCATCGCCTCGCGCAGGGCCGCCACCAGGGCGGCGGTCCGGTCGTCGACGGCGGCGTCCCCGCCGACGAGCACGAGCTCGACCGCGACGCCGTGCCGGTCCTCGACGTCCGCCGCGGCGTCCCGGACGGCGCTCGCGACCGTGGCGCCCTCGGCGCGACGCGGCCCGTAGAGCCAGTCGCGCAGCTCCCGCTCCTGGCTACGGGCCAGCCGCGCCACCTGGGCGGCGTCGCCGCTGCTGCGCTGGATGAGGGCGAGCGTCTGCAGCACCGAGTCGTGCAGGTGGGCCGCGATCTCGGCGCGCTCGGACTCCCGCACCCGGGCCGACCGCTCGGCGTCCAGGTCGCGCCAGAGCCGCAGCCCCCACGGCGCGAGCACCAGGGCGGTCCCGGCGAGGACGGCGGCGGCCGCCGTCAGCGCCCGGCCCGCCGAGGCGAGGTCGGTCCGGCTGACGACGACGAGCAGCACGCCGACGAGCACGATCGCCAGGCCCGCCGCGACCCGCAGCACGGCGCCGCGCGTCCCGACGCCGGTCCGGGTGGCCCAGCGGGACCGCTCGACCTCGTCGAGCTGGCTGTAGGCCAGCACGGCACCGGCCAGCACCACGAGGAGCGGGAGCACGCCGCCGAGGCCCGGCGTCCACCCGTAGCGCGCCCCGACGAGCGACCCGGCGGCGAGCAGGAGGACGCCGCCGATGCCGATGTCGCCGAGGTGCCCGGCCGAGGCGGCCCGGCGCGCGGCGAGCTGCGCCGCGGGCACCCCCGGCACGGGATCGGGGCGGAGGGCACCCGGCACGGGTGCGAGGACGGGCGGCTGCCCGTCGGTCGGGACGCTGTCGCCGCTGGGGACGAGCGCCCACAGCCAGGCGTAGAGCAACACCCCCATGCCGGAGGCCACGGTCAGCAGGACGAGCAGCCAGCGGACCCGGCGGACCGGCCACCCCAGGTGGACGGCGAGGCCCGCGGCGACGCCGCCGACGATCCGGCCGGTGTGGGGCCGGATCAGCGGTGGGCGCACGGGTGCGCCGACGGGTGGCGTGGTCACCCGCCCATCATGACCCCGCGACACCCGGCGCGGATCCGGGGAACCCCGGAGCCCGACCCCGAACCTGCGGAGGCCGGCACCGAAGAGTCTGCTAGCATTGAGAGCACCTCAGGAGGTGGTCATGGCAGCTGTCAGCATCCGCGACCTCGATGACGGCGTGCGCGAGAAGCTGCGCCAGCGCGCCGCCCGGCACGGCCGGTCCATGGAAGCCGAGATCCGCACCATTCTCACGGATGCGGTCAGCGACAATCCCCGGCCGGGCCTGTTCACCGCCCTGACCGATCGCTTCGCCCATCTCGGCGGCGTCGACCTCGACCTGCCGGCCCGGTTCACTCCGCCTCGTGCGGCACAGCTACCCGAATGATCATCTTGGATACGAACGTCGTGTCCGAACTCATGCGCCCGACGCCGATCCCGACCGTGAGCACCTGGCTGCGACAGCAGCACGACGGGGACCTCTACACCACCGCGATCACCGTCGCGGAGATCCGCTACGGCATCGCGCGCCTCCCCGACGGCTCCCGCAGGACCGCCCTGACCCAGGCGGCCGGTGAGATCTTCGCCGCTTTTCCCGAACAGGTCCTGCCCTTCGACCTGGCCGCGGCCGAGGCTTATGCAGCCCTCGTCGCTCACCGCGACACCTTGGGTATGCCCATCGACGGCTTCGACGCCCAGATCGCGGCGATCGCCCGCACCCACGCCGCGACCCTTGCCACGCGCAACACCAAGGACTTCCTGCAGACCGGCATCGCCCTCACCGACCCCTGGGAGCCTCAGCCCCGGTGAGCCCTGGGGGTCGCTCAGGGTGGACTCAGGGACGGCACCCGATGTCCGGGGGCCCGGCAGCGGCCAGAGTCGGTGGCATGAACACGCAGGATTCCCGCTCCACCTCCGGACCGGGTCCGGATGCCGCCCCGGCCGCGACGGCACCGCCGGGCGCCGAGTTCTTCGACCGTGTGCGCGCCCTCGGCGTCGTCCGCCCCGACGAGGGCCGCTGGGCCGCCGGGGTCTGCGCGGGCCTGGCGCGCCGCTGGGGGCTGGACCCCCTGCTGGTGCGCGGGCTCTTCGTCGTCGCCGGTCTGGTGACCGGGATCGGCCTGGGGGTCTACGGGGTCCTCTGGCTCCTCCTCCCCCACCCCGACGGCCGGATCCACGCCCAGCAGGTGCTCCGCGGGACGGTCACCGCGGGGTTCGTCGGCGGGGTGTCCTTCGTCCTGATCGACTTCCCGCTGAGCAACGGCGTCATGGGTGGCGGCGGCTGGGGCTTCCCGCCGTTCGGCGGCATCGCCACGCTGGCGGTGGTCGGCCTCGGGATCTGGTGGCTGGTCACCCGGGGAGGCGGCCTGAACGGGGGCCCCGGCGTGCCCGGTGTCACCTTCGCCGGGGGTCCGGGTACGACGCCGGACGGCGGTGTGCCGGCTCCCGGCGCGTCCGAGCCCGGGCCGGCCCCGCGCCCCGAACCGGGCCCGGAGACGGCGTACCGGTTCGTGCCGCCGGCCGGCGGCCAGGGCGCCTTCGTCCCGCCGACGCTCGCCCCGGCCGGCCACACCTCCGTGCCGGTCGCCGTCAAGCCGCCCAAGCCGCCCCGGCGGCCCGACGTCCACAAGCCGTTGCACCCGCTCACCTTCGCCACGCTCGGTGCGGCCCTGCTGGCCGTGGCGGGGGTCGCCGTCTGGGACCGCGGGATCCACCACCTCTCCCAGCCCGCGACCGTCGCGGTCGGCGTGGCGCTCGCCGTCGTCGCCCTGGGCATCGTGCTCGCGGGGACGCTCGGTCGGCGGTCCGGCGGCCTGGCCCCGATCGCGCTCCTCCTGGCGCTGGGCCTGGGCGGCAGCGTCGCCTGGCAGGGAGCGGGCCTGGACTCCCGCGCGGCCGACGTCACCTGGACGCCCACCGGCGCCGGCGCGACGCCGTCCTACGCGCTGGGCCTGGGCCGGGCCGTGCTCGACCTCACCGGGTCGGAGCTGGCCACCCGCGCCACGGCGACGTCGCCGGTGACGCTGCCCGCGTCGCTCGGGGCGGGCGAGCTCGTGGTGATCGTCCCGCGGTCCACGAGCGTGCGGATCGACTCGTCCATCGGGCTCGGCGAGGTCACCGACGAGGTGGGCCGCCGGACCCAGCGGGGCGGCGGGGGTCTGAAGGATTCGACGACGCACGGCAGCGGCCTGCCCGCCATCGTGGTCAACGCGCAGGTCGGCGTGGGTCGCGTGTGGATCGTGCCGCAGGGAACGAAGGTGAACCGATGAGCGCGACGGACGAGAGCGGTACCCTCGGCGGGGCCCCGGACGGGAAGCACGAGCAGGCCACCGCCCCGCAGCCCTGGGGCAGCGCCGACGCAGCGGCGCCGGACGCCGGGAGCGGCATCGGCCCGTGGGAGGTCGGCCGGCTGGACTTCTTCGGGGACTCGCCCTCGCCGACCCTCCCCGTGCCGTCCACACCGCCGACGCAGAGCGCTACCGTCCCTCCGGCCGCCTCGCCTTCGGTGACCTCACCCCCGGCGATCTCGGTGGAGACGGCGGGCGGAGGGTGCGCGGACGGCGCAGGCGAGCGCCACCGCCGCGGGGTGCGCATCCGGACCGTGGTGTTCGGCCTGGTGATGCTGGCGATCAGCGTGGCGGGGCTCCTCGACGTCCTCACCTCGCTGCGGGTGGACGGCGCGGTGATCGGGCTCGCCCTGCTGGTCGGGGCTGGGGCGGCCCTGCTGCTCGGCGGGCTGGCGGCGGCGTTGCGCGACGTCCGCCGAGGTGCGACGGCACCCTGACGGGTAGGCGCCACCACCGCGGCGACCCCGGCGGCCCGCTCCCCCCTCCCGGGGGAGCGCGCCGCCGGGGTCAGAGCCGGTCGCGGCCGTGCGGCGTCCACCAGCCGGAGGGATCCGGACCCTTGGGGACGACGCCGGTCGGGTTGATCGCCTCGTGGGTGCCGTAGTAGTGGCGCTTGATGTGATCGAAGTCGACCGTCTCGCCGAACCCCGGGCGCGCGAACAGGTCCCGGGCGTAGGCCCACAGCACCGGGTCCTCGGTGAGCTTGTTCCGGTTGCACTTGAAGTGCCCGTGGTAGGCGGCGTCGAAGCGGACCAGCGTGGTGAAGAGCCGGACGTCGACCTCGGTGATCGCGGGGCCCATCAGGTACCGGCGGATGCGCAGCCGGGCCGAGAGCGCGTCCAGCCGGGCGAACAGCGCGTCGTAGGCCCGCTCGTACGCCTCCTGCGACGTGGCGAAGCCGGCCCGGTAGACCCCGTTGTTGACGTCCTGGTAGATCTCCTCGACCAGGGTGTCGTGCTCCAGCCGGATCAGCGGGTCGGCGGGCAGCAGGTCGGGCGCCCCCGGAGCGTGGTGGGCCCGCCACTCGGTCGACAGGTCCAGCGTGATCTGCGGGTAGTCGTTGGTGACGACGAGCCCGGTCCGGGTGTCGACGATCGCGGGCACGGTCGCCCGTCCGGAGAACTCCGGGTCGGTGCGCCGGTACGCCTCGGCCAGGAACTCGACCCCCAGCACCGGGTCGCGGTGGCCCTCGTCGAGCCAGAAGCGCCACCCGCGCTCGTCGCGCAGCGGGTCGACGACGGCCAGCGAGATCGCGCGTTCCAGGCCCAGCAGGCGCCGGACGATCACCGCGCGGTGCGCCCACGGGCACGCCAGCGAGACGACGAGCCGGTAGCGGCCGGGTTCCACGGGCCACCGGCCCTGGTCGTCGGGGCCCTCGCCGGGCCCGCTGCGCGACGAGACCGTGATCCGGCCCGTGAACCGGTTGGTCTGCCGGACGAACTCCCCGGACGTGCCGCGCTCCGCTCCGAACTGGGCCCTGGGCCTGCTGCTCATGGCGACGACGCTACGTCGAGGAGCGCCCCGACGGAACCCGGGACCGGACCCGGGACCGGACCCGGGACCGCGGCCAGCAGCCGGTCGTGCGCGGCGAGCGCCAGGTCGGCGGTGAGGAAGCGGCCGTACCGGGCCTCCTGGCGGGCCCGCAGCGCCGGGAACGTGGTGAGCACGTGTTCCAGGTCAGCGCGGCCGAACCCGTAGAGGACGGCGTGCGCGGCGTCCAGCTCGGCGAGGGCCAGGGCCCGTACCGGGACCGCCGCGGCGTCCTGCGGGTCTGCGCCGTCCGGGGGGTCGGCGCCCTCCGGGGTCGCGCCGTCCGGGTCGGGCACGGTGACGCCCTGCTCCCGCAGCTCCGCCGCGAGAGCCGTCAGGGCGCCGTCCCAGCGGCAGGCGGCGGCGAGGCGCCGGAGCACCCAGGTGGCGAGCGTGACGTCGGGCTGCCACGGCGCCGGGACGTCGTAGGCCGAGGGCGGCGGCAGGGGCACCTGCTCCAGCTTGAAGAAGTTGAGGTTCGGTCCCGCGTGCTTCTGCCGGACGACGTAGTCGGCGGGCAGGCTGGCCAGCGCCGCCAGCAGCAGCGGCAGGCGCGGCGCGCTGAGGAGCGGCAGCGAGTTGCCCACCCCGGCCACGGGCAGCGGGGTCGGCAGGAGCGTGCGCGGGGAGTCCGACGTCGTCACGTTGCGGTACCCGGCGAGCCATCCCCGGCCGACCAGGTCGGCGAAGCGCTCGTGGACGAGTTCCTCCGGCACCCAGTACCGGTGCCCGGCGGTGCCGCCGCCGCGGTGGTCGAGCAGGCCCGCGTGCTTGGCCTCCCACAGGGGGAGCAGCCCGTCGGCGGGCGCGTCGTGGAACCAGCGGGCGTCCCGGGTCATGTGCAGCGGAGTGATGAGCCGCACCTGCCACGGATCGTCGTCCGGGGCCGCCGGTCCCTCGGGGCGGCGCAGCAGCACGGGCAGCCGGTCGTGCACGGCTCCCACGAGCGCGGCGTCCCGGGCGGTGCCGTAGAGCGGCGCCGTGCCGGTGTTGGGGTTGACCCGCCGGACCGTGGGCCCGTCGAGGGTCCAGGTGCGCCCGGGCGGGGGCGCGTCCGGGTCGGCCACCCCGACGGCGACCCGCGCCACCCGGCCGGGTCGCGCCACGTGCGGTCCGGCGCCCAGCACCACCACGGCGACCCGCACCCGGCGGCTGACGCCCTGGAAGAGGGTCTGCGGGGGGTCGAGCAGGTGCAGCACCTCCAGCGCGCCCGCGTCCAGGACGGCGCGCAGCAGCGCCGCCGCCGACCGGTCCGCGGCGATGCCCTCGGGCACGACGACGGCCGCCCGGCCCGCGGGCGCGAGCAGCCGCCAGCACGTCTCGACGAACGGCAGGTAGGCATTGAGCTCCCCGGCTCCCGTGAGCGGGTGGCGGCCGGCGTCCCGCAGCGAGCGCGCCCCGGCGGCCCGGTCGGCGCGCAACCGCGGCGGCGGCAGGCCCGCCCAGTCGCGCAGGGTCACCTTGAGCCGCTCCCACGGCGGGTTCGCCAGGACGGCGTCGAAGCCGCCGCGCCAGCCGGTCACCGGCTCGGACGGCGCGCCGTCGCGGTCGAGGACGGCGGGGAAGGTCTCGTGCCAGACGAGCCCGGCCCCCGGGCTGCGCGGCGAGGGCCCGAGCAGGGCGTCACCGGTCACGATCCGGGCCTCGACGTCGGCCGGCTCGACCGCGGCCCCGAGCGCGCCCGCCCGGGCGAGCACCCGCGCCCGGCACACCGCGACGGCGGCGGGGTCGGCGTCCACCCCGTGCAGCGCCGCGACGGCGACGTCGGGACGGCCCCCGAGCGCGACGAGCCGGTCGAGCGCGGCCACGAGCAGCGCACCCGACCCGCAGGCGGGATCGACCACCGCCGCCGCCCGGCCCGCCACGGACCCTGCCGCCGGGCCGGGGAGCGCGTGCCGGGCCAGCGTCGCGGCGAGCCGGGGCGGGGTGGCGAAGGCGCCGCGGCGGCGGCGCTCGGCGATCGGGCCCGGCTCGAGGCGCGCGCGCCCGTCGACGTCGGTCAGGGTGGCGGTGACGAGCGTGTCGTACGCGGCGGCGAGCTCCTCGACCAGGTCGGTGTCCCCCGCGGCCAGGGCCTCCGTCGCGGCGGCGGCCACGGCCGCGTCGCGGCGCAACTGGGCCGGGTCCTCCGCGACGCCCTCCTCCGGGACGGCGCCGCCGTCCGGCAGGGCGGCCCCGACGTCCCCCGTGGCCGCCGCGGCGTCGGCGGCCCGGCAGACGGCGTCCGCCACCCGCCGGGAGACCCCGCGAACCGCCGGGGCCACGCCGCGCGCCCGGCCGGCCTCGGCCGCCTTCGCCGTCACCGCTCGCCCAGCAGCAGGCTGCGGGCCAGGTCGTTGAGGCGTAGCCGACGCAGCCGGTCCAGCGGGACCCAGGCGGCGGCGTCCGTGCTTCCGCCCACCTCCTGAACCTGCGGCTGCCGGTCCTCCTCGACCGTCCCGCGGTACAGGATCCGCACGGCGTGGAAGTCCTCCAGCACCTGGTTCGGGCCCCGGCCGGTGAAGTGGCGGCCGTCGGCGTCGAGCAGCTCGGCGGAGGCGAGCCGCAGCCCGGTCTCCTCGATCGTCTCCCGCCGGACGGCGTCGTCCGGGTGCTCGCCGTGATCGATCCCGCCGCCGGGCAGGGTCCAGACGCCGTGCCCGGTGACCCGGCTGAGCAGCGCCCGGCCGCCCTGGACGACGACGGCGTAGGCGGCCGGGCGCTGCACCTGCGGCGGGGCGCCGGGCAGCCGGACCGTCGGCGGCGCCGGGTCGGGGTCGCGCAGCGCCTCCGGGTCCACGTCCGTCGCCCAGGAGGGAGCCGCCCCGAAGATCAGGCGCAGCACGTGCAGGCCGACCCCGGCGGTCTCCGAGCGGGGCCGCAGGTCGGACAGCACGCGCACCAGCCTCAGGTCACCGGGCGTCAGGGACCCGCCGGGCACGGGCGGCAGGGCCCGGATCGCGGCGTCCCGGGGGCGCTCACCGTGCCCGAGCACGACGCCGGGCAGGCGCGGCACCGCACCGGGCAGGCCGCCGGCGCGCACGAGCGGGCCACCGGAGGCGGTGGGGACGGCGGTGTAGACCTCCACGCGCTGGGCGGTCCACGGTGCGAAGTCGGCTCCTGCCGTCACCCCTGCGGACACGCCTCGAACCGTAGCCGGTACCGCCCCTGCCGGGAGGCAAGGACCCCACCCCACCACCCTTGGCAAAAGCCAGGAGGGCGGGAAGGTCGCCCTCCCCGCCCTCTGCCGGCCCGGTCCACCACGGGCCGCCCTTGGCCTGCCGTCCGGTTCGAGACCGGACACCCCGTGCAGGTACGGGTCACACCACACACGCGCCGGGGTCCACCACCCGACGTCCGTAAAGGTACGGGCCTGCCGTGGCCCGCGGCCCGGGACCAAAATCCCGTCACCCGGGCGGAGTGCGTAGGCTGCGCCCGTGGCTGCCGTCCCCGACCGTCCCGGCCCGCTGCGCCGGCTCGTGCTGACGACGTACGGCCGCCTTCCCCGGCGGGCCCGTCTGGCCCTGCTGCACGCCCTCGCCCCCAGCTACACGGTCGGCGCGCTGTGCTTCCTCGAGCACGACGGCGCGTTGCTGCTCCTGCGGCAGCACCACCGGCGCGGCTGGACCCTGCCCGGCGGCCTCGTCGACCGGGGCGAGAACGCCGCCGAGGCCGTGGTCCGGGAGGTCCGGGAGGAGACCGGGCTGGACGTCGAGGTGGGGCTGCCGTTCGCGGCGGTGGTCGAGCCGCGCGCCCGGCGGGTCGACGTCCTGTTCCACGTGCCCGTCGACCACCGCCCCGAGGTGACGGCGAGCAGCGAGGCGACCGAGGCCGCCTGGCTGACGCGCGGTGAGGCGGGTGCCGTCGACGACCCGACGAGCCAGGCGTTCGCCATGCTCGACCGCTCCCGGGCCGAGGGTGCCCACACCGGCCGCCTCCTCGCGCCGCACGACGTCGCCGACGGCGAGGCCAGGTAGCCTCGGCGCCGTGCCCGACCGTCCCGGCGTCCCGCCGTCCCTCGCCGGGGTCGTGCTGGCGGCGGGGGCCGGCACCCGGCTGGCCCCGCTGACGTCGTTGCGGCCCAAGGCGCTCTGCCCGGTCGGCGGGGTCGCCCTGCTCGACCTGGCGCTGGACCGGTTGCGTGGCACCCTGGCGGGCGACGGCCCGGACCAGCTCGCCGTCAACGCGCACCACCACGCCGGGCAGGTGCTCGCCCACGTCGGCGACCGGGCGCACGTCGGCGTGGAGCAGCCGCGGGCGCTCGGCACGGCCGGGGCGCTGGGGGCGCTGCGCGACTGGATCGGCGGGCGCGCGGTGCTGCTGACGAACGCGGACGCCTACCTGCCGGGCGGCCTGGACCTGCCCGCCGGCCTCGACCTGCCGGGCGGGCGGCCCTTCGCCGACGGCTGGGACGGCGAGCGCTGCCGCCTCGCCGTCGTGCCGGCGGGCGGGGCACGGGCGGACTTCCGGCTGCCCGACGGGACCGGCGTCCGGTACGTCGGCGGCGCGCTGCTGCCGTGGCGGCTGGTCCGCGACCTGGCGGCGACGCCGTCCGGGCTCTACGAGGTGATGTGGGCCGCCGAGGCCGGGCGCGGCGCGCTCGACCTGCAGCTGATCGCGGGCGAGGCGGTCGACTGCGGGACGGTCGGCGACTACCTGCGCGCGAACCTGCTCGCCAGCGGCGGCGCCAGCGTCGTCGGGGCGGGGGCCGACGTCCGCGGGCGGCTCACGCGGGCCGTCGTGTGGGACGGCGCCCGGGTGGAGGCGCACGAGCACCTGGTGGACGTCGTCCGCGCGGCGGGCGACGGCGCCGTCCTCACCGTGGGGAGCGCAGCAGCCGGTCCGGGACGACGGTGAACGGCCGCGGCCGTTCCACGACGAGCGGGCGCTCGCCGACAGCGACCGCCTCCAGCTCCCAGCGATCCCCGGCGTTGACGTACCACTCCAGGTGCACCTCGCCCGCGTCCGTGAGCGACGCCTCCACCAGGACGGGAAGCCCGGCCTGCCGGTAGTCCTGCCGCTTGGCGTTCATCTCCGCCAGCGTGTTGCTCGGCGACCAGACCTCCGCCGCGGCCTCGGGCACCCCGGCGTACACGGGTTCGCGCAGCAGCTGCGGTCCGTCCACCAGGACGTCCGGGATGCGCCCGACGTCGATGACTCCGCCCGACTCCCGCAACGCCCAGTTGCCGGGCGCGCAG
>Ga0302322_100002292_pt1 | contig 16134 bp, 8 predicted proteins | sample Fen_T0_2_FD_203757 | JGI IMG/M metagenome (GOLD analysis project Ga0302322, IMG submission 203757) | Peat permafrost microbial communities from Stordalen Mire near Abisko, Sweden - Fen_T0_2 | ecosystem: Environmental > Terrestrial > Soil > Wetlands > Permafrost | place: Sweden: Abisko... | reverse complement strand
CGCTCGTCGGGCCCCCCGCGGATGCCGCCGCGCCGCGCCGGATCGTGCTGGACGGCGAGGAGCCCTGGCCGGCCCTGCTCGACGACGTGCGCCGCCTGCTGCCCGGCGTCGAGGTCGCCGTGCTCCGGGGTGCCCCCGAGGCCGCCCTGGACCGGCTCGCCGACCTCGGTGACGGCCGCCGCGCCGCGGGCGTGCGGCCGGTGATCCTCGACCGGTTCGGCGAGCTGGTGCCGATGGGCGTCCCCGGCGAGCTGCACCTGGCCGCGGCCGTCCCGCCGCGGGGCGGCTGGGGTGCGGGCGCCGGCCGGGTGGTGCCCGTCCCCGACCCGTCCGGCGCTGCCGAACCCCTCTACCGCAGCGGGTTGCGGGCGCGGCTGCTGCCGGACGGCACGCTCGACGTGCTCGGCCCGGTCCCGGACGCGCTCAGCGTCAACCGGCACCGGGTGGAGACGGTCGAGCTGGCCGCCTGCCTGACCGCCCGCGACGAGGTGGAGCGGGCGACCGTCGTCGTCCACCGGTCCGACGACGGCGACGAGCCCGCGCTCGTCGCCTACGCCTCGCTGCGGTCCCCCCGCAGTGGTGACGGCGACGGCGACGACGGCGGCCGGACCTGGCGCGCCCAGTTCGAGGCCTCGTACACCGGGCGCGCCACCGAGGACGACCCCACGGTCAACCTCGGCGGCTGGTCCAGCTCGACGACGGGGGAGTTCCTGTCGGCCGGGGAGATGAAGGAGTGGGCGGACACGACCGTGCGGCAGATCCTCCAGCTGCGGCCGCGGTCGGTGCTCGAGATCGGCTGCCGCACGGGGGCGCTGCTGTTCCGGCTCGCGCCCCGCTGCGACACCTACGTGGCCACCGACCTGTCCGCCCGGGCGCTCAACCGGATCCGCCAGCACCAGGACTGGCTGGCCACCAAGGCCCAGGACGTCACCCTGCTGGAACGGGGGCCGGACGACTTCTCCGGCCTCGCCGACGCCTCGTTCGACCTGGTCGTGCTGAACAGCCTGGTGCAGTACTTCCCGGCGGTCGGGTTCGTCGAGCAGGTCCTGGCGGGCGCCGCGCGCCTCGTCCGGCCCGGCGGCGCCGTCTACCTGGGCGACGTCCGCAGCCTGGAACTCGCCCGGGCCATGCACCTGTCGGCGCCCTGGGGTGAGCTCGACCCGGAGGACCCGGCGGACCTGCTGCTGCGCCGCACCGAGCAGCGCGTCGACGCCGAGGAGGAGCTGACGGTCGCCCCGGAGGCGTTCGTCGACCTCGCGACGCGCGTGCCCGGCGTCACCGGCGTCACGCTGCTGCCCAAGCTGGGCCGCCACCGCAACGAGCTGACCCTGTTCCGGTACGACGTGCTGCTGCACGTCGGCGAGCCGGTCCCCGCCGAGGTGTCCGAGGAGGCGCCCGTCCGGCTGGACTGGAAGGGGGAGCGGCTCACCACGGCCGCCCTGCGGGGCCTGCTGGCCGACGGTCCGGAGCTGGCCGCGGTCACCGGCGTCCCCGACCTGCGCCTGGCGGTGCGGCTGGAGGCGCTGGACCTGCTCGACCGCCGCGCGGTCCGGTCGGTGGGGGAGCTCACCGAGTCGATCACGCCCGTCCTCGGGTCGCCCGGCGGTCCCGTCGACCCCGCCGAGCTGGTGACCGCCGCCCAGGACTGCGGCTACGACGCCGCCGTCGTCCTGCGGCCCGGGCTGGCGACCGGCGAGGTCGAGGTGGTGGTCCGGCGGCGCGCCGCGACCGGCGCCCCGCCCGTGCCCCTGCCCACGGGCCAGCCGCCCCGGGCCCTGCCCCCGGACGCCGGGACCGGCGCGCCTGCCGGGACCGGCGCGCCTGCCGGGACCCGGGCGCCTGCCGGGGCCGGGCGCCGCTGGAGCAACGACCCGGTGCGGGCCGCGCGCATCCGCACCGTGACGCCCCAGCTGCGCTCCCACCTGCAGCTGTACTTCCCGCCGTACATGGTGCCCGGCCACCTCCGCGTGGTCGACGCGTGGCCGCTGCGCCACGGCGTCCTCGACCGGACCGCGCTGCCCCTGCCGCTGGCCGCCGCCGCGAACGCCGCCGCGGCCGACCGGGAGCCGAGCACCGAGACCGAGCGCGCCGTCGCCCGGATCTGGGCCGACGCCCTCGGCCTGGACCGCATCGGCGTGCACGACGACTTCTTCGCCCTGGGCGGGCACTCCCTGCTCGGCGCCGAGGTGGTCGAGAAGGTGCGCGACGTCTACGACGTGGACCTGCCACTCGGGCGGCTCTTCGAGTCCCCGACCGTCGCCGCCGCCGCGGAGTACGTGGACGGCGTGCTCGCCGCCGGCGGCGAGGCGGCGGCCGCCCTGACGGCGATCCGTCCCGTCGACCGATCCGCCTACCGGACCGAGCGGGCTCGCGTGCTCGAGCCCGCCACGGCCGGCTGAGACCGCCGGCTGAGACCGAGGGAGCGACCGATGAGCATCACGACCCGGGGTTTCGTGGCCGAGACCTCGTACGCCCAGCAGAGCCTGTGGCTGGTCGACCGGGTCGACCCCGGCCGGCCGACCTACAACGTGCTGGCCGCCGTCCGGCTGCGGGGGGCGCTCGACGCCCCCGCGCTGCACCGGGCGCTGCAGACCGTCGTCGACCGGCACGAGTCGCTGCGCACCGTCTTCGACTTCGACGGGTTCGAGCCGGTCCAGGTGATCCTCGACGACGTCGCGGTGGACCTGCCGATCCTGCCCGCCGACCGCGCCGCGCTGGACGACCTGGTGCAGGCCGAGATCGAGCGGCCGTTCGACCTGTCCGCCGGGCCGCTGCTGCGGATGCGGCTGCTGCGCCTGGACGCCACCGAGCACGTCGCGGTGCTGGTGATGCACCACATCATCACCGACGGCATCTCCTCGGCGATCCTCTTCCGCGAGCTGGCCACCTGCTACGAGGCGTACGCCGCCGGCCGGACCCCGCGGCTGCCCGAGCTGCGGGTCCAGTACGCCGACTACGCGGTCTGGCAGCGCGAGATGCTCCGCGGCGACGCGCTCGCCGGGCACCTGGCGTACTGGCGCGACCAGCTCGACGGCGTCACGCCGCTGCTGCTGCCCTGCGACCGGGCCCGCCCGGCGGTCCCGACGTCCGCCGGCGCCACGCACGCGTTCCTCATGCCCGAGGGCCTGATGGACCGGCTGGACCGGCTGGCGCGCAACTGGGAGGTGACGCCGTTCATGGTGATGCTGTCGGCGTTCTCCGTGCTGCTGTCGCGGTACGGCGGGCGGACCGACCTCACCGTGGCGACCCCGGTCGCCGGCCGGACCCGGTCCGAGATCGCCGCCCTCATCGGGTTCTTCGTCAACACGCTCGTGCTGCGCGTGGACCTGGCGGGCGACCCCACCTTCGGCCAGCTCCTGGCCCGGGTGAAGCAGACCTGCCTGGACGGCTACGCCCACCAGGACGCGCCCTACGAGAAGGTCGTCGAGGCGCTCCGGCCGCCGCGCTACGCGGGCAACGGCGGCCCGCTCGCGCAGGTGATGCTCTCGCTGATGAACGTGCCGCAGGACGAGTGGCGCGCGGGCGGGCTGGTCTTCGAACCGACCGCGGTCGCCACCCGGACGGCGAAGTTCGACCTGTCCCTCGACGTCTCGCCTCTCGGCGCGGCGCACCTGGTGTCGCTGGAGTACAGCACCGAGCTGTTCGAGGCGGCCACGATCGAGCGGTTCGCGGGCCACCTGCTCACCCTGCTGGAGGGGGTGCTCGCCGACCCCGACCGCCGCCTGTCCCAGCTGCCGATGCTGACGCCGGGGGAGCTGGCACCGTCCGGCGCGCTGGCCCACGGCGCCGCCGCCCTGTCCGGCCCCGGCGCAGCCGCCGACCCGTTCGAGCCCGTGCACCGGACCATCGCCCGGCACGCGGTCACCACCCCGCACGCCCCGGCCGTCGTCTGCGGCGACACGGTGCTCACCCACCGCGAGCTGGACGCGCGGGCCTCGCGGCTGGCGCGGCGGCTGCAGGGGCTCGGGGTGGGCCCGCAGTCGCTGGTCGCGGTCCACCTGCCGCGCTCGCCCGAGCTGGTGGTCGCGCTGCTGGCGGTGCTCAAGGCCGGGGCCGCCTATCTGCCGACCGACCCGGACTACCCGCCCGCCCGGCTGGAGCACCTGTTCACCGACTCCGGGGTGCGCCAGGTCCTCACGACCTCTGCCCTGCGGGCCGGGCTGCCCGCCGGGCTCCGGGCGGTCGTGGTGGACGGCGCGCCGGACGGCGACCCCGCGGACGTCTTCGCGGACGTCTTCGCGGACGTCTTCGCGGACGTGGACGTGCACCCCGACGAGCTCGCTTACGTCGTCTACACCTCGGGGTCGACCGGCCTGCCGAAGGGTGCGATGAACACGCACGGCGCGCTGGCGGCCTTCGCCGCCGCCCTCGGCCGCGGACTCGGCCTGACGCCCGCCGACCGCGGCCTGATGCTCGCCCCGCTCGGCTTCGACGTCGTCGCCGAGGAGGTGTACCCGTACCTGTGCGCGGGCGGGTCGGTCGCCATGGCCGCGGGCCCGGCGCCCCTGGACGGCGACGCGCTGTGGGCGCTCGTCGAGGCCACCGGCGCCACCAGCCTCTCGACGACGCCGTCCCGGCTGCTGTCCTTCGAGGCGGCCCAGCGGCGGTCGGTCCCGGCGAGCCTGCGGCGGCTGATCTTCGGTTCGGAGGCCGCCCCGACCGCCCGCAGCCTGCTGCCCTGGCGGGAGTGGGGCGGCGACCTGGTGCAGGTGTACGGCGTCACCGAGGCCTGCTGCACCAGCAGCCTGGAGCGCCTGGACCTCGCCCCCGCCGCCGCCCCCGACCTCGATCTCGTCGTCCCGCTGGGGCCCGCCGTCGCGGGGGCCCGGCTGCACGTCGTGGACCCGTGGCTGCGCCCGGTACCGCTCGGGGTGCCCGGCGAGCTCGTCATCGCCGGGGCCGGGGTCGGCCGGGGATACCTGGACCGGCCCGCGCTGACGGCCGAGCGGTTCGTCCCCGACCCCTACGGTGCCCCGGGGAGCCGGCTCTACCGCACCGGGGACGTGGTGCGGGCCCTGGCGGACGGGCGGTTCCAGTTCGTCGGTCGCGACGACGCGCAGGTGAAGATCCGGGGCTTCCGGGTCGAACCGGCCGAGGTCGAGGCCGCGCTGGCCGGGCATCCCGACGTCCGCGGGTGCGCCGTCGTCGCCCGGCCCGACCCGCTGGGCGGGACCCGGCTGCTCGGCTACGTGGTCCTCGGCAGCGACGTCCTCGGCAGCGACGTCCCCGGCGGCGACGCGCCCGCGCCGGCGGAGCTGCGCCGGTGGCTGGGTGAGCGGCTCCCGGAGTGGATGGTGCCGGCGTTCGTCGTCCCGGTGCCCGAGCTGCCTCTGGGCGCCAACGGGAAGGTCGACCGCGCCGCCCTGCCGGAACCGGAGGCGACCGAGGACCGGGCCGGCTACGTCGCCCCCCGCACCCCGATCGAGGAGGAGGTGGCGCGGCTGTGGGCCGAGCTGCTCGGCCGGACCGCGGTGGGGGTCGGGTCCAGCTTCTTCGACCTCGGGGGCAACTCCCTGGCCGCGGTGCGGCTGACCGCGATGGTCCGCGAGACCTTCGGGGTCGAGCTGCCCTTGAGCAGCCTGTTCGGCCCCGACCCGACGGTCGCCGCGGTCAGCGAGGTCGTGCTCGCCCTGCTGGCGGGCCGCCGGGCGGGGGGCTCCGCCGTACCGGGCATCCCGGTGCTGCCGCGCGTGCCGGGCACCCGCTACGAGAGCTCCGCCACGGAGGAGCAGTTCTGGCACCAGCACGACGGCGACCCGGCGCGGTCGACGTACATCCTGGTGGGCGCCATCGACATGGACGGCCCGCTCGACGTCACGCTGCTGCGCGGCGTCCTGCGCCGGCTGGGGGAGCGGCACGAGCCGCTGCGCACCCGCTACCTGCTCCACGAGGGTCGCGTCGTGGCCGAGATCGACCCCGAGCCGTCGCTGACCGTGGACGTCGTCGACGTCGCCCCCGAGGACGTCGACGCCGCCCTGGCGGCCTTCTTCGACCGGCCGTTCGACGTCACCACCGGACCGCTGCTGTACCTCACCGTGTTCCGGACCGCCCCCGAGCGCCACGTGCTGGCCCTGTCGATGCACCACGTCATCGGTGACCTGCGGTCGCTGGAGGTCTTCTGCGGGGAGCTGTCCGGTGGGTACGCGGCGGCCGTCGCCGGGGTGGAGCTGCCGCTCCCGCCCCTGCCCGTGCAGCCGGTCGACGTCGCCGCCTGGCAGAACCGGCGCCTGGAGTCCACCGCGGCGTCCCTGGAGACCTACTGGCGCCGCCGCCTGGCGGGGTGCGAGACGCTCGTCCAGCCCAACGACCTCACGCCCGCCACGCTCACGACGGCGGGCCACACCCGCGGGATCCGGGTGCCGGACGAGCTCGTCGAGCAGCTGCGGGCCGTGGGCGCCCAGAGCCGGGCCAGCCTGTTCATGGTGACCGTGACCGCGTTCGGGCTGCTGCTCGGCAGCTACTCCGGCCAGCGGGACATCGCGCTCTTCACCCCGGTGTCGGTGCGGGACCGGCCCGAGATGAACGACATCCTCGGGGTCTTCATCAACGAGCCGCCGGTGCGCATCGACCTGTCCGGCACGCCCACGTTCCGGGAGCTGCTCGAGCGGGTCCGGGACGGCTTCTCGGCCGACCTGGAGCACCGCGACCTGCCCGCGACCCGGATCAGCCAGCTGGTGGACGGCGGCCCGCTGCGGCTGCCGGTGCTGTTCACCGAGGAGACCGATCCCGAGATCCCCGTCGACGCCGCGAGCGGTCTCGCCGGGTCGCTGACCCAGTGGGTGCCCTACCCGCGCTCGCAGCCTCAGTTCGCGATGCGGGTCACCGGCGGCGTGTACGGCGTCCACCTGATCCAGACCTACCGCACCGACCTCTACAGCGAGGCGCGGGTCGCCGACCTCGCCCAGGACTACCTCGACCTGCTCACCCGCATCGCCGACCAGCCCGACGCCCCCGCCTTCCAGGCCACCGGCCCGTGCGGTGTCCCGTTGCGGGTGCCCGCCGCCGCCCGTCCCGGCCACCACCCGATCGAGGAGCCAGCCCGATGACGGTCATCGACACGCCCGCCCCCGCGGCCCCGACCGCACCCGCACCCGCACCCGCACCCGCACCCGCACCCGCACCCGCGGTCGCCGACGCGGTCGCCCTCGCCGCCCTGGTGGCGGTCCTGCACCGCCGGACCGGTGCCGAGCGGGTCCGGGTGGCCCTGCCCGGCCCGCTCGGCGTCCCGCGGGCCGCCGTCACGGTGGACGTCGACGCCGCGCTCGGCTTCGGGCGTCTCGTCGACCTCGCCGCCCGTGCAGCCCGCGAACCCGTGGCGGACGGTCCCGCCGCCGACGGTCCCGATGCCGTGCCCGTCGACGCGAGCCTCCCGGCGGACGGGCTCGCCGGGCTGGACGAGCAGGTGCGCCTGGCGGCGGCCGCGGGAACGGTCCGGCCCGCCACCCCCGTGGGCGAGCTGCCGCTGACCACCGCGGCCGAGCGGGCCCGCGTGCTGGCGTTCGGCGGGGACGGCGTGCCGCCGCTCGCCGCGGCGTCGGTCGCCGACCTGGTCGCCGCCCAGACCCGCCTGCGGCCCGACCGGCCCGCGGTCGGCTGCGGCGGGACCGTGCTCACCTACGCGCAGCTGGACGGCCGGGCCGCCCGCCTCGCCGTCCGGCTGGTCGCCGCGGGCGTGCAGGTGGACGACGTCGTCGCCGTCCTGGCCGAGCGGTCGGTCGACCTCGTCGTGAGCCTGCTGGCCGTCCTCAAGGCCGGCGCGGCCTACACGGCCCTCGACGCCGACCTGCCGGCCGCCCGGGTCGGGCACATCCTCGGCGAGACCGGTGCGGGCGTCGTCGTCGCCCAGGCGCACCTGGCCGACCGCGCCCCGCAGGGGGCCCGGGTGGTCCTCGTCGACGACCCCGGGAGCGACGCCGGCCCCGACCGCGCCGGCCCCGACGAGGACGCCGTGCTCGTCGCGCGGGCGGTGCGACCGGCCAACCTCGCCTACGTCAGCTTCACCTCGGGCTCCACCGGGACGCCCAAGGGCGCGGCGATCCCGCACGCCGCCGTCAGCCGCCTCGTGCGCGGGCCGGACTGGCTGGACGTGCGGGAGGACGACGTCTTCCTGCACCTGTCGCCCGTCGCGTTCGACGCCTCGACGCTGGAGCTCTGGGCGCCGCTCGCGAACGGGGCCCGCCTGGAGGTGCTCCCGCCCGGGCCGATCGACCTCGACGCGCTGGCCGAGTTCTGCGTCGCGCGGCGGGTCAGCGTGATGTGGCTGACCGCCGGGCTGTTCCACCAGCTGGCGTCGCTGCGGCCGGACGCGTTCGCGACGCTGCGTCACCTGCTCGCCGGGGGTGACGTCGTCTCGCCCGGCCACGTGGCGCAGGTGCTGGAACGGCATCCGGGGCTGCTGTTCACCAACGGGTACGGGCCGACCGAGAACACCACGTTCACGGCCTGCTGGAGCACCCGGACCCGGCCGGAGGGGCCCGCGCTGCCCGTCGGGCGTCCCGTCAGCGGCACGCAGGCGCTCGTCCTCGACGCCGCCCTGCAACCGGTCCCCGTCGGCGTCCCCGGGGAGCTGTACGCCGGCGGTGACGGGCTCGCCCGCGGGTACCTCGGCCGCCCCGCGGCGACCGCGGAACGCTTCGTGCCCAACCCCTTCGGGCCCGCGGGCAGCCGCCTCTACCGCACCGGCGACCTGGCCGCCTGGCGCGCCGACGGCGTGCTGGACTTCCTCGGCCGGGCGGACCGGCAGATCAAGGTCCAGGGCTTCCGGGTGGAGCCGGGCGAGGTGGAGGCCGAGCTGCTCGCCGACCCCGAGGTGCACGACGCCGTCGTCGTCGCCCAGGTCGACGGCAGCCGCGGCAAGCGGCTCGTCGCCTACGTGGTCGCCGACGACCCCGCGGACGCCGGACCCTCGGCGCGCGCGGCCCAGCTGCGGGAGCGGCTGCGCGAGGCGCTGCCCACGTACATGGTCCCCTGGGCGATCATCCTGCTGCCCGAGCTCCCGCTCGGCCCGACGGGCAAGGTCGACCGGGGCGCGCTGCCGCCCGCGGTGCGCGTGTCCCGCCCGATCGGCCCCGACTACGTGGCCCCGACCGGTGGCGTGCAGTGCCACCTGGCCGAGCTGTGGTCCGACCTGCTCGCCGTCGAGCCGGTCGGCGTGGACGACGACTTCTTCGAGCTGGGCGGCCACTCGCTCATCGCCGCCGAGCTGCTCGGCGCGCTGCAGGACCACTACCGCGTGGAGATCTCCGCGCGGACCCTCTACCTCCGCCCGACCGTCGCCGAGCTCGCCACGGCGATCGACGACCTGCTCACCGCACGCACGAAGGGACTCTCCGCATGAGACTGACCCGTCCGATCGAGGGCGCCCCCCTCGACCTCGACTCCGTCAACCTGATCGACCCGGGCCTCTACAGCAGCGGTGACCCGCACGCGGTGTGGGCGAAGATGCGCCACGACGACCCCGTGCGCTGGCAGCAGGTCGACGAGGACCTCGGCTTCTGGTCCGTCGTCCGGTACGCGGACGGCGAGGCCGTGCTGCGCGACCACACCCGCTTCACCTCCCAGCGCGGCACGATGCTCTACCTGCTGGGCAAGGACGACCCCGCGCGCGGCCGGCAGATGGCGGCGACGGACCCGCCCCAGCACAGCCGGATGCGCGAGCCGGTGCAGCGGGCGCTCACGAACAAGGCGGTCGAGAAGTACCGGCCCGCGATCCAGGCGGAGATCCGCCGGGTGCTCTCGCGGGCGGTCACCGGCGAGCCGTTCGACTTCGCCGAGGCGATGATGATCCTGCCGATGGCGGCGGCCGGCACCATGATGCGGCTGCCGCGCTCGGACTGGCCCCGCCTGACCGAGCTCACCGCGATGTCCATCGCGCCGGCCGACCCGGAGTACAGCGTGGGCACCGAGAAGCGGACGCTCGAGCTGGCGCACCGGGAGCTGTTCGCGTACTTCCACGACATCCTCAAGGTGCGCCGCGACGACCTCGGCGACGACCTGATCAGCATGCTGCTGAGCATCGACCTCGACGGCCAGCGGCCCGAGACCGGCGCGATCCTGTCCAACTGCTACAGCCTCATCCTCGGCGCCAACGTGACCACGCCCTACGTGCCGACCGGCGCGATGATGGAGTTCGTCACCAGCGGGCTGTTCGACGACTGGCGCACCCACCAGGAGTCGGTGCAGCGCACCGCGATCGACGAGGCGCTGCGCTGGGCCTCGCCCGCGAACCACTTCATGCGGTACGCGCTCGAGGACGTCGAGCTGGGCGGGCGCACGATCCGGCAGGGCGAGGCCGTCGTCGTCTGGCTGGGCGCGTGCAACCGCGACGAGACCGTCTTCACCGACCCCTACCGGTTCGACATCCGGCGCAAGCGCAACCGGCACATCACCTTCGGGGTGGGCGCGCACTACTGCGTCGGCCACACGGTCGCCCGCCTGACCGTGCAGATCCTCTTCGACGAGCTGCTGCAGAACTTCGAGCACTTCGAGCTGGCGGGCGACGTCGTCCACCTCTACTCGAACTTCGTCGCCGGCATCAAGCACCTGCCGCTGGTGGCGACGGTCAAGCCGGAGGCCCGCCGGCTCTACCAGGACGCCGCGGAGCTCGCGGCGACGTCGTGAGCACCCCCCGACCCCGCAGGGAGGCACCGGCATGACCACCACCACGACCCGCGAGGTGGCACGCCGCCGCAAGTGGTTCCTGCGGGAGCCCTCGCCCGAGAGCACCGCGCGCCTGTTCTGCCTGCCGTACTCCGGCTGCGGGGCGAGCATGTACCGGCAGTGGCCGCGGTACCTCGGCGACGTCGAGGTGTGCCCCGTCCAGCTGCCCGGGCGCGAGAACCGGCTCGCGGAGGACCCCTACGCGACGTACGAGGAACTCGCCGACGACCTGGCGGAGGCCCTGGTCCCGTACCTGAACCGGCCGTTCGCGTTCTTCGGCCACTGCGGGTCGGCCCTGCCCGGCTACGAGACGACGGTGCGGCTGATGGAGCGCGGCCTCCCCGCGCCCGTGCGCCTCTTCGTCTCCTCGCAGGTGGCGCCGCACCAGGGGCCGGCCGGCCGGTTCCTGGAACTGTCCGACGAGCAGCTCGCCGAGGAGGTGTCCGGGCTCATCGTCGCCCTCGGCGGCAAGCCGCGGCCGTCGCTCGTCGAGCTGAGCCTGGGCATCCTGCGGGCGGACGTCGAGGCGAACAAGCGGTACCGGCCCGACCGGCCGACCGTGCTCTCGACGCCGATCACCGCCGTCGGGTGGAGCGGCGACGTCGAGGTGGACCACCGGGCGATGGCCGGCTGGTCGGACTGCGGCGAGACGACGTTCCGCGTGCTCGACGGCTCCCACTACCGGTTCATGGACGCCCCGGAGGAGCTGATGGACCTCGTCATCGCGGACATGGCACCCCGCTGACGCGCCCCGCCGGCGCCACGGCCGCCGGGCGGGGCCGCCCTCAGGGGCGGTCCACCCGGTGGCCGGCGGCGGACAGCAGGCCCGCGGCAGCGTCCAACTGCTCGGCGGGCACCAGGACGACGTCGGCGCCGAACGTCGAGCAGACGAACACCGGCACCCCGCCGTCGGCCAGCGGGCGCAGCAGCGCGACGAGCATGCCCGGCACGTCGAGCCCGTGCAGGGTGCCGCCCGAGAAGAGGGCGGCCCACGGCGGCGCGTCGTCGCCGGTCCGGGCGCGCCGCACCACGGTGAGCCCCTCGTCCGACCGGACCAGCGCCAGCCAGCCGGCGGGTCCGGGGTCGGTGGCTTCGGGGTCGGTGGCTTCGGGGTCGGTGACGAGCGGGTCCGTGGCGTGGCGCAGCTCGACCACGTACGTGCCGTCGAGGACGCGCAGGTGCTGGCTCGTGGCGGCGGGTCCGGGGTCGGCGGGCATGGGCTCAGCGCGGGCCGAGGCCGGTGCGGCCGTCGAGGAGCTCGCGCCAGGCGTCGAGCTGGCCGGCGTGCCGCGCCGTCTCCTCGATCATGTGCAGCGCGACCCACCGGACGTCGGGCACGTCGTCCGGCGGCCACCGGCTCTCCCGGTGGCGCGGGGGAGCCGTCAGCGGGGTCGAGCGCAGGACGTCGTCGGCCTCGGCGCAGGCGGCGCGGTAGAGCGCGACGACGTCCGCCGCCGTCCTGCCGGGGTCGACCCGCCACTCGGCGTCGGGGTCGGGGTCCGGCTCGGTGCCGCCCCAGGGGTCGGCGGACGGCCGGCCCGCGACGACCTCCAGGAACCAGTACCGCTCGGTGCAGGCCAGGTGCTGCAGCAGGCCGAGTGCCGTCCATCCGGAGGGGAGCAGCGCCGTCCGCAGCGCCTCGTCGTCCAGGCCCGCCAGGACGTCGAGCACGCAGCCGCGCTGCGCGTCGAGGAAGCCGAGGAGCGCCTCCGTCTCGCCGAGGTCGTTCGAGGTGCCCGCGCCGTTCATCCCGGCAGTCTGCCGCACGGGCGGGCGGGGCCGCCGTCCTGTCAGGGCAACTCCTGACTCACCCGGCCCGCCGAGGCCGCTCAGACTTTCCCCATCGGTCGAACGGAGGGCGAGAGATGTCCTGGCACAGGGGAACGTCCAGCTCCGCTGGCGCGCAACGGTTCCGGCGGTGGGGACGATGAGGATCGCCGTCGTCGGGGTCGGACCGCGCGGCCTGTCGGTCGTCGAGCGCGTCGTCAGCCACACCCGGGCGGGCGGGCCGCCGGTCGAGCTGCTGCTCGTGGAGCCGGGCCCGCTGGGCATCGGGGTGCACGACCCGCAGCAGCCGGACCACCTGTTGCTCAACACCGTCGCCTCGCAGCTCACCATCTTCTCCGACGAGCGGATGGTGCCCGGCGCCCCGGTCACGCCCGGGCCGGACCTGCAGCAGTGGTGCGAGGCGACGTCGGCGGTCCCGGGCCCGGTCGCGTTCGACACCTTCCTGCCGCGCGCGCTGCTCGGCCGCTACCTCGGCTGGGCCGCGCAGGACCTGCTCGACCGGTGCCCGGAGCGCCTCGCCGTCCGGCACCTGCGGACCGTCGCCACCGGCGTCGTCCCGCTCGGCCCCGGTGCCGTGGTGACGACCGCCGACGGGGAGCGGCACGTCGTCGACCTCGCCGTCGTCACCGTGGGCCACGGGCTCCCGGCCGCGACGCCGGTCCCGTCGGACGGCGTCGTCGACGCGCCGTACCCCTTGCCGGGCGCCGTCGAGGCGGTACCCGACGGCGCCACCGTCGCCGTGCTGGGCAGCGGCCAGGCCGGGATGGACGTGGTCGCGGCCCTGACCGTCGGGCGGGGCGGGCGCTTCACGGCGGGCGGGTACCGGCCGTCGGGTCGCGAGCCGCGCATCGTCGTCGTCAACCGGTCCGGCTGGCTCCCGTGCGCCCGCCCGGCCCTTCCCGCCGGGCGACGACCCCGGCCCGCCCGGTATCTCACCGCCGAGGCGATCGCCGCCCTGCACCGGGCCGGGCCAGGGGGCCTGGACTTCCGGCGGGATGTGGAACCGCTGGTCCGCGCGGAGATCCGCGCCCGGATGGCCGGCGCGACGGCGGAGCAGTTGCGCGTCGTCGACGACGTCCTGAGCCCCCACCCCCGGGCCTGGACCGGCTACCGGCAGTTCCACGACGCGGTCGTGGAGCGGGCGGGTGCGGACCTGCGCGAGGCGGAGCTCGGGCTGGGCGTGAGCCTGGTCAAGGAGGGTCTGGAGGTGCTCCGCGACCACCGCGAGGCCCTGCGGACGGCGGTCGACCCGCCGGGCCTGACGGCCGCGTCCCACCGCTGGTTCCTGCAGGAGTACGCGCCGCTGGTGAACCGCGTCGTCATCGGCCCGCAGAAGGAGCGGATCCGCGAGCTGCTGCAGCTGCTCGTCGCCGGGATCGTCCAGCTCGGCCCGGGGCCGGCACCCGAGCTGGCGCGGGCGGGTGACGGCTGGGAACTGCGGTCCGCCCATCTGGCCGAGCCTCTGACCGTGCCCGTCGACGTCGTCGTCCGGGCGCACCTCAGCTGGCCGAGCGCGGACCCGGCGGTCGACCCCGTCGGCGCCTCGCTGCGCCGCTGGGTCGAGCCGGGCCACGGCGTCCCCGGGCACCTGCGCCTCGACCGCGACGGCCGACCGGTCGCCCGGGCGGGCGGGGTCGCGGGCGGGGTCGCCGTGTTCGGGCCGGTCGCCGAGGGGGCCAGCTACTACAACCACTACGTCCCGTCGCCGCGGCAGTGGTCCAGGGCCCTGACCGACCTGGACCGCGTCCTCGGGCCCGCGCTGCAGGCCGCCGCGTCCGCCTCGGTGGCCACCGCCACCGCCTGACGTTCCCACCCCGTGATCGAACGATCCGGGACGATCGTGCAGTTCGGGAACGGGCCGCACCTCCCCGGCGGAAGAAGATCACCGCCCCGGTTGCCGGTGGTGGATGGCGGTGATCCTTCCGGGTTGCATGATCGTCCCGGATTGCATGATCACGGAGGGGAGGGCGGCGGCTCGGGGGAGAGCAGGTCCGGCAGCACCAGCGCCGCCTCCAGCAGGGACGGGCCGTACCAGGTCAGCAGGCGCCCGGGCACCAGCGCGACGGGCGTGCCGGCGAACGCCTCCGGGCCGTCGTCCGGGCCGAACGGGTAGGGCTCGTCGGGGAGCACGACGAGGTCGTGCGGGGGCAGCGCGTCCAGCTCGACGTGCGGGTAGCGCCCGGCGGCGCCGGCCAGGGCGTTGTCGACGCCGAGCCGGGCCAGCACCGAGCCGGTGAAGGTGTCCCGGCCCACGGCCATCCACGGGCGGCGCCAGATCGGGACGACGGCGCGCCGCCGTGCACCCGGCACGGCGACGCCGTCCCAGGCCGTGCGGGTCCCTTCCAGCCAGTCCACCCGGTCGTCGCCGCAGGCCAGGCGCAGCATCCGGGCCAGGGACGTGAACGCGCCGTCCAGGGTGCGCACGTCGGTGACCCAGACGGGCACGCCCGCGGCGTCCAGCGCCTCGACGTCGGCGCGGCGGTTCTCCTCCTCGTTGGCGAGCACCAGGTCGGGGCGGAGCGCGACGATCCGCGCGACGTCAGGGTTCTTGGTCCCGCGGATCCGGGCGACGTCCAGCTCGGCGGGGTGGGTGCACCAGTCGGTCGCCCCCACCAGGACGCCGGGCGCCGTCGCCGCGACCGCCTCGGTGAGCGAGGGCACCAGCGAGACCACGCGCCGGACCGGCCCTCGCACGGTGACGGCGCGGCCGAGGTCGTCGACGCCGGAGGTCATGGCCCCACCCGACCAGATCGGGCCGCGTCTGTCGACGGTCGGATGCGGGGTGGTGCCCGACCGAGGGTCAGAAGCGGTCGAACTTCGCCTCGACGTCCGCGGGGAGGTCGTGCCGCTGGGTCTGCAGCGGGATCCGTCCCCGGATCGCCGTCGGCCTGATGCCCCCGGGCCGGACGGCGTGATCGGTCCACGGCGCGGGCCGGAGCGGGCCGGAGCGACCGCCCGGGCGACCGCCGGAGCTGAACAGCCGCATGAGCTGCTGCAGGGCGGCGCTCTGCCCGCTCATCTGCTCGGCGGTGGCCGCGAGCTCCTCGCTGGAGGAGGCGTTCTGGGCCGTGGTCTGGGTCATCTGCGCCATCGCCGAGCCGATCTGGACGGCGCCCCCGGACTGTTCGGCCGAAGCGGCGGCGATCTCCTGCACCAGGTCCGACGTGCGCCGGATCGAGGGGACGATCTCCTCCAGCAGATCCCCGGCGCGCTCCGCGGTCCGGACGCTGCCGATCGCCAGCTCGCCGATCTCCTGCGCCGCGATCTGCGAGCGCTCGGCCAGCTTGCCGACCTCGCTGGCGACGACGGCGAAGCCCTTGCCGTGCTCCCCGGCCCGGGCGGCCTCGATGGTGGCGTTGAGGGCGAGCATGTTCGTCTGGAACGCGATGTCGTCGATGATGGCGATCTTCGTGGCGATCTGCTTCATCGCGGTGACGGTCTGCCGGACGGCGTCCCCGCCGTCGACGGCCTCGCTGGCGGCCTTCGCCGCGATCCCCTCGGTGATCTTCGCGTTCTCGCTGTTCTGCGCGATCGCCGCGCCCATCTGCTCGATGCTCGCAGAGGTCTCCTCCACGGACGCGGCCTGCTCGGTGGCGGTCTGCGAGAGCGACTGGGAGGCGCCCGCGATCTGGTGCGACGCCTGGGCCAGCTGGTCGGTGGCGGCCATGACCTCCCCGACCAGGCGCG
>Ga0302322_100002291_pt1 | contig 16140 bp, 13 predicted proteins | sample Fen_T0_2_FD_203757 | JGI IMG/M metagenome (GOLD analysis project Ga0302322, IMG submission 203757) | Peat permafrost microbial communities from Stordalen Mire near Abisko, Sweden - Fen_T0_2 | ecosystem: Environmental > Terrestrial > Soil > Wetlands > Permafrost | place: Sweden: Abisko... | reverse complement strand
CCGCGCTCGGCGGATCTCGGCGTCGGACTTGTTGTTGCCGTGCAGGGTCATCCGCGCGGCCGGGACGCCGCCCCGCAGGCCGACGGCCAGCTCGCCACCCGAGCACACGTCGAGGCCGAGGCCGTCCTCGGCGATCCAGCGCGCCACCGCGGTGCACGTGAACGCCTTGCTGGCGTAGTAGACCTCGCCGCCGGACAGCGCGGCGAACGCCACCTGGAAGGCGTCGCGGAAGGCGACGGCCCGCTGCCGGAAGTCGGCCTCGTCGAGGACGTAGGCGGGCGTGCCGAACTGCTCGGCCAGCGTCCCGACGTCCACGCCGCCGATCGAGAGGACGCCGGACTCCTCGCGGCGGGCCGTCGCCGGCCACAGCATCGGGAGCAGGTCGTTGATGTCGCTCGGCGGCCGGAGCCAGGACGGCACGGAGGCGACGCCGCCGTAGTCGGACGAGTGCAGGGCACCGGCTTCGTGGGCCATGACGACAACCTCGTGATCTCGTTCGGCGGGTCGCTCCGCTTCGGCGGGTCGCTCCGCGGGTGGGCCGTGGGTCAGACCGTCGCGCCGGACGCCGTGGGCGGGCCGCCGGCGCGACGGTCAGGGTGTCACATCCGGTCGGGCGCGCCGACCCCGAGCAGGGCGAGCCCGTTGGCGAGGACGATGCGCGTCGCCTCGTTGAGCCACAGCCGCGCCCGGTGGGCGTCCGTGACCTGCTCGTCGGCACGCGGGGTGACCCGCGTCTCGACGTACCAGCGGTGGAAGTGGCCGGCGAGCTCCTCCAGGTAGCGGGCCACCCGGTGCGGCTCCCGCAGCTCGCCCGCCGAGGCCACCACCCGGGGGAACTCGGCGAGCGCGGCGAGGAGCACCGCATCGGTCTCGTGGTCGAGCAGTGCCGGGTCGAACCCGTCCTCGCGGCGCACCCCCGCCTCGACCGCGTTGCGGGTGACGCCCGCGATCCGGGCGTGCGCGTACTGGACGTAGAAGACGGGGTTGTCGTTGCTGCGCCGCACCAGCAGGTCGAGGTCGACGTCGATCTGGGAGTCGACCGACGAGCGGGCGAGCGCGTACCGCGCGGCGTCCACCCCGACGGCCTCGACCAGGTCCTCCAGGGTGACGACGGTGCCGGCGCGCTTGCTCATCCGGAGGGGCTGGCCGTCCCTCACGAGGTTGACCAGCTGGCCGATGAGGATCTCGAGGTTGACCCCGGGCGTGTCCCCGAAGGCCGCGCACATGGCCATCATCCGGCCGATGTACCCGTGGTGGTCGGCGCCGAGCATGATGATCGCCCGGTCGAAGCCGCGCTCCCGCTTGTCCAGGTAGTAGGCGAGGTCCCCGGCGATGTAGGCGGCGTCGCCGTCGCTCTTGATGACGACGCGGTCCTTGCTGTCACCCAGGTCGGACGTGCGCAGCCACACCGCGCCGTCCGACTCGTAGATCCGCCCGAGCGCGCGCAACCGGTCGAGGGCCCGCTCGACGGCGCCGGAGGCGTAGAGGTCGTTCTCGTGGAAGTAGACGTCGAAGTCCACGCCGAAGTCGTGCAGCGACTTCTTGATCTCCGCGAACATCAGCTCGACGCCGCGGGCGCGGAAGACCTCCTGCGCGTCGACGTCCGGCAGGGAGCGCGGGTCGGGCAGGCCGTCGGCGAGCGCCCCCGCGATCACCTGGTCGGCGATCTCCTGGATGTACTCGCCGCCGTACCCGTCGTCCGGGGGGGCCTGCTCGCGGGCCCGGGCGAGCAGCGAGCGCGCGAACCGGTCGATCTGCGCCCCGTGGTCGTTGAAGTAGTACTCCCGGGCGACGTCGGCGCCGCACGCCTGCAGCACCCGGGCGAGCGAGTCACCGACGGCGGCCCACCGGGTGCCGCCCAGGTGCATCGGCCCGGTCGGGTTGGCGCTGACGAACTCCAGGTTGATCCGCTGACCGGCCAGGGAGTCGTTGGTGCCGTAGGCGGGACCCGCCTCGACGACCGTGCGCGCGAGCTCCCCCGCCGCCGCGGCGTCCAGGGTGACGTTGAGGAACCCCGGGCCGGCGACGTCGACAGCCTTCACGCCCGGCACGTCACCGAGGCGCCGCGCGATGAGGGTCGCCACCTCCCGCGGGGGGATGCCCGCGGCCTTGGCGAGCTGCAGCGCGACGGTCGTTGCCCAGTCGCCGTGCTCCCGCTGCCGCGGGCGCTCCACCTTGACGTCGTCGGGGACGGCGACCCGCAGGTCACCCGCATCGACGGCGGCGACCAGGCAGGCCCTGATGGCGGCGGAGAGCTCGGCAGGAGTCACCGGTCCAGGGTATCGGGGGCGGAGGGAGGGCCCGAACCGTTATCCACAGGCGCCGGCACCCCGCCCCACCTGCCCGGACGCCGCTCCAAGGGGCGACCACCGGCTCCCGGACGGGTATGCGCGATGTCTCGAACGGGTCTCGGACAGGTCTCACAGGAAACGGGTTGGTACAAGTAGGATGACAAGATGCTGCAGGCGGACGCATCGGGGACGCCGTCCTTGCGCGCGGCCCGGCGCGCCGGGCTCATCGACCAGGTCATCGAACAACTGCGCGGCCAGATCACCGGCGCCGTGTGGCGGATCGGCGACCGCATCCCCACCGAGGCCGAGCTCGCGCACCTCACCGGGACCAGCCGCAACACCGTGCGCGAGGCGGTGCAGTCGCTCGTCCACGCCGGGCTGCTCGAACGCCGCCAGGGGTCGGGCACCTACGTCCTCGCCAGCAGCGAGCTGGCCGGCGCCGTCAGCCGCCGGGTGGCCGGGGCGCGGGCGGCTCACGTGCTGGAGGTGCGCCGCACGCTCGAGGTCGGCGCGGCCCGCCTCGCCGCCCTCCGGCGCACCGCGGAGGACGTCGCCCGGATGCGCGACCTGCTGGCCCAGCGCAACCGCGCCCTGTCGGGCAGCCGCGTCGAGGAGGCACTGCGGCTCGACGTCCTGCTTCATCGCGCGATCGGCCAAGCCGCTCACAACCCGGTGCTCACGGACCTGTACGAGAACTTCCTCGACGCGCTGCAGGAGAACGTGCGCGAGAACTACCTCGCCGCGGGCGGCATGGCGGAGTCGGAGCACGCCGACCTGATCGAGGCGATCGCCTCCGGCGACGCGGACGGCGCGGCGGCGGCCGCCGCGTGCTACCTCGACGACCGCCTGGACCACGTGCCCCCGCTCGCCTGACGCCGACGCGCCCGGCCCTGGGTCTCCGGCCTGCGGTTTCGCGTCCGACCGGCGAGTGCTGGTAAGGTCCAACGCGTCCCGAGCCCCCGTAGCTCAGGGGATAGAGCACCGCCCTCCGGAGGCGGTGGCGCAGGTTCGAATCCTGCCGGGGGCACCCAACAGATCCGCGCACGGCCGCTCCAGCACCGGGATCGTCGGTACCGTGCCGCCACCCTCCAGTCGGGTCCTCCAGCTCGAACACCTGGTGCGCGACACCGTGCGGCGCCTCGCAGTCCTTCTGAGCGGGCAGCGCCCCGCTCCACCTCGGCACCCCGGGTCTTGCGGAACACCGTCAGCGGCGATCCATGGTGGCGAGCGGTACAGCCCCACCCGCCAGCACCCTCGGTCGATCAGCGGTAGAGACCGAGTTGCGGCAACAACTGGCACGCAGCGTCCAGGATCCGCCCGGCCGCCGCGATCGCCTCCCACGCCTCACCCGGCTCGATGTCGCCACCCGGCCGCTGGGGGGTACTCGATCTCGGATCGCCGCCGGCGTAGCTCGCCGAACACGGCGAAGGGGCCCCCGAACTGCGCACGGACGACGGCCTCGACCGTCACGTGGTGCCCCGTGCTCTTCGTGCGCAAGCCTTGCTGGGCGACCAGGCTGGTGGATGCCTTGCGGGCAGCGTCGTAGGCCAGCACGAAGGCCGCCTCCGGGTTGCTCTCCCCCTCCCGCCGGGCGGACTCGAGGAGCCCTTCAGCGGAGCGCAGGAGAGAACTGCCGTCCGCCGCGGCACCGATGGCGTGCTCCAGCCGACCCTCGGCCAGCAGCCGATCGACGTCGGCGCGCCCGCGACTCCAACTCACGGCTGACTCCCCGTCACCTCGACGTACGGGCGCGCCTGGATCTCCGTCACCAACGCGTCCCCCTCTGGATCATCCCAGGAGCCGGACGGGCGCAGGACCGGATTCACCGGGATCCTCAGCCGGGCCTCGGCGCGTTCCGCCGCCGCGTACACCGCGCTGCGGGCCAGGCCGTCACCCACGAGCAGGACGTCGATGTCCGCCGGCGACGCCCCTGGCTCACCGTGGTACCGCGCGGCCCACGAACCGAACACGACCACGCGATCCGCGCCCAGGCCGTTGAACTCGTCAGCGACGACCGTCTGCGGGCCGAAGGTCACCAAGGTCAACTGGGTGAGCGGGGCCACCGCAGGGTTGTCCACGTTGGCCCGGATGACACGGGTGCGGCCCACCTTGCGGGTGGCAAGGACCGCCCCGGCGGCGAGCCGGCTCACCTCGCCCTGCACGGTCGTCACCGGGACCGCCAGGCGGTCCGCGAGCTCGGCGATCGTCCACTCCCGTTCCGGATGGAGCAGGACCAGCGCCAACAAGTCCCCCTGCATCCTGGATCGGAACGTAGGAGCCAGCACGGGACCATCACTACGCATGACTCGATGATATCAACGATTTATGCGTAGTATTGCGAGCCACCTTCCTGGCTGCCTCCCCCCTGCCTGATCAGGACGGCATCGGCGGGTGCCTGCGCTGCAGGCGCAGCCGCGCGTCGTGCTCGACCCCGTACTCGCGCTGCAGGGTGGAGATCACGAACACGACGAACCAACCGAAGAACAGCACGACGCCGAGCACCAGCGTCGCCGCGGCGAGGGACTGCCTCGCCCGGGCCATCGCCCCGATCCCGGCCCCGCCACCCCGGCGGGCGGGGGACCCGACCCCCCAGCCGGGGCGCAGGACCAGCCCGGCCCGCCGCCGGCGCTCCGCCTCGACCAAGGCCCTGGCCGGCCGGACGAGGCTGGCGACGAGCAGCGCCGCCCACCCGGCACGCCAGAGCCACCGGCCCACGGGCGCGCCGAGGCCGGACCCGGCCTCGAGCAGGCCCACCTCGAACGCGCACGCCACGGCGAGTCCGATCGAGGCCAGCACCACCGCGATCGCCCGGCGCGCCCAGTAGTCGACGCCGTGGACGTACCAGGTGCGGCCGAAGAACGGCAGCACCTCGACCTCGGCAGGCGGCAGCTGCGCGGGCACCCCGCGGGCACGGGCCCGGCGTGCCTTCAACAGAACGGGCTCAGCCACGGGCGAGCCGCTCCACGATGGCGTCGACGTCGTACACGCAGCCGCCCCAGCACCCCCCGCCGACGGACTGCAGCGCCGCCCAGAGCCGGGTGTCGTCCGGCACGCGCGGGTCGGGCACCAGACCGGGGTGGGGCTCGCGGGCCGCTGCAGGACCCGGTTCCACCAGGTCGATCGAGCCGCGCAACGCCCGGGTGTCGACGACGATCGACACCAGGTCGCCGTCCCGCACCGTGGCGAGCGGCCCGCCCGCCCACGCCTCCGGGCTGACGTGCCCGATGCACGGCCCGGTGGACACCCCGGAGAACCGGCCGTCCGTGATCAGCGGGATGCGCCCGGCCGGGTCGACCGCCTTGAGCGCCGCGGTGATCTGGTACGTCTCCGGCATGCCGATGCCCGGGCCGATGCCCATGAGCACCAGCACGTCACCCGGGACGACCGCGCCGGCCTTGATGGCGTCGATCGCGTCCTGCTCGCGGGTGAAGACCCGGGCCGGTCCCCGGTGCACGTAGCGGCCGTCGCCGTCGAGCTGGCGCGGATCGATCGCGGTGCTCTTCACGACGGCGCCCTGCGGGGCGAGGTTGCCGGTCAGGAAGGTGACCGTCCCGGGGAGCGCGCGGTCCCACGACCGGATCACGTCGTCCGGGTCGATCCCGTCGATCTCCCGCAGCCGGTCGCGCAGCCGGCGGCGGCGCTCGCTGCCACGCCACCAGTCGAGGACGGCGCCCAGCGGGATCCCGGCGACGGTCGCGGCGTCCAGGTCGAGCAGGTCCTTCTCGGCGAGGTGCAGCATCACCTCGGGGACGCCGCCCGCCAGGAACACCTGCACCGTCGCGTACCCGCGCGGGCCGTTCGGCAGCGCGTCGACCAGGCGCGGGACGCGCTCGTTGACCTCGGCCCAGGCGGCGGCGTCCGGGCGGGGCAGCCCCGCGGCGTGGGCGATCGCGGGCAGGTGCAGCAGGATGTTCGTCGACCCGCCGAACGCCGCGTGCAGCACCATCGCGTTGCGCACCGACGCCGGCGTGACGACGTCGCGGACGGTGCGCCCCGCCCGCACCTGCGCCTGCAGCGCCCGGGCCGAGCGGCGCGCCAGGTCGAGCCAGATCGCCGTCCCGGACGGCGCGAGCGCGCTGTGCGGCAGCGCCAGCCCCAGGCTCTCGGCCACGACCTGTGCGGACGCCGCCGTCCCCAGGAACTGGCAGCCGCCCCCGGCCGACCCGCACGCCGAGCAGGCGGAGCGCGCCGCGTGGTCGAGCGTCACCTCGCCGCGCGCGAACCGGGTGGACAGGGTCTGCACCACGGCGGTGTTCTCGCTGCCGCGCGCCAACAGGGTGACGCCGCCGGGCACCAGGACGGCGGGCAGGTGCGGCGACCCGGCGAGCGCGAGCAGGGTCGCCGGGAGGCCCTTGTCGCAGGTGGCGACCCCGAGGACGCCCTTCGCGGCGGGCAGCGAGCGGATCAGGCGCCGCATCACGACGGCGGCGTCGTTGCGGTAGGGCAGCGAGTCGAGCATGGCGGCGGTGCCGTTGCTGCGCCCGTCGCACGGGTCGCTGACGTAGGCGGCGAACGGGATGCCGCCCCCGGCGGTCAGCTCCCGGGCGGCCGCCTCGACGAGCAGGCCCACCTCCCAGTGGCCGGTGTGGTAGCCGAGCGCGACGGGCGAGCCGTCGGGCGCCCGGAGGCCGCCGAGGGTGCTGAGCACCAGGAACTCGTCGGAGCCGAACGCGCCCGGCGACCATCCCATCGCCACGTTCTGCGTCCAGCCGAACAGGTCGCCGCTGCTGGACCGCGCCAGCTCCTCGCCCGAGACCGGCAGCCGCCCCGCCGGGGGCTCGCCGTGCGACTGCAGCGCGTAGAGCGAGGGGTCCTGGCCGTCGTCCAGGACGTCGGGCACCGTCATCCGCCGTCCCCGACCGCCGGGGCGCCCCGCAGCGCGTCGGTCAGCAACGCGACCAGCGCCTCCAGCTGGACGTCCGCCGACGAGGAGACCTCCTCGTCGGACCCGTCCAGCGCCCGGGCGGCCAGGCCCGCCTTGCCGTCGATGAGCTCGGCGATCCGGGAGTCGAGGGTCTGCGCGGCGATGATCCGCCAGGCGGTGACGGGTTCGGTCTGGCCGATGCGGTGGCTGCGGTCGATCGCCTGGGTCTGCTCGGCGTCGGTCCACGACAGCTCGGCCAGCACGACGTTCGAGGCGACCTGCAGGTTCAGCCCCACGCCCGCCGCCGTCAGGGAGCAGACCGCGACGGCGACGCCCCGGTCGTTCACGAAGGCGTCGATGTTCTTCTGCCGGGCCGAAGGCGTCTGGTCGCCACGGATCGACGCGAAGCGCACGCCCTGCCGGGTGAAGGTCTCCTCGGCGGCGTCCATCACGTCGACGTGCTTGGCGAAGAACACCACCTTGCCGGCGCTGCGGGCCAGCTGGGTCGCGTAGTCCGCGGCCAGCTCCGCCTTGGCCCGGCCGATGCGCCGCATCATGGTGAACACGTTGTCGCCGGACCCCGCCGCGGCGGCCTGCTTCAGCTCCGACCGGGCGATCCGGCGCACGAGCTGCAGGTCGACGCCCTCGGCGTCGGGCCCGGACGACCGGGACGACAGCGCCGTCCGGTACTGCTCCACCATGCGGCGGGCGAGGTCGCGCTCGGCCGCCCGGATCGACCGGCCCGCCGCGCCGTTCAGCTCGACGTGCAGGTCGGCGATGCGCCGGGCGGGGATGTCCGCGGCGACGTCGATCTTGCGGCGCCGCACGATGCCGGCGTCGATCACGCACTGCCGCGCGGCGGCGTGGAACCCGGGGTCGGCGGGCGTCAGGCCGCGCTCCTCGAGCGCCACCATCAGGTCGCCCACGGGCCGGGAGTCGTCGATCCACCCGAGGAACTGCCAGATCGCCCGGAAGTCCTCGAGGTCGTTGATCAGCGGCGTGCCGGTCAGCGCCATGAGCAGCGGCCTGCCGATCCGTTCCCGCACGCTCTGCGACAGCGCGAGCACGTGCTTGGAGCGCTGCGACGTCTTGTTCTTGATGAAGTGCGCCTCGTCGAGGACCATCCCCCGGAAGCCGTGGTCGCGCAGCCAGCCGAGGTGGCGGTCGAGGACGTCGTAGTTCACGACGACGACGTCGGCGAAGCCGTCGACCGTGTCGCCGTCGCCCTGGACCACCGTCGCCGAGCGGTGCGGCAGCCAGCGGGCGGCCTCGCGCACCCAGTTGACCTTGGTGACGTTCGGGACGACGACCAGCAGCGGGTACGCGTGGGCCGCCTCGGCCGCGAGCAGGGACTGCGCCGTCTTGCCCAGACCCGGCTCGTCGGCGAGCAGGAACGTGCGGTGACCGGCCGCGGCGGCGGCGACCAGCTGCCCCTGGTGCGGCATCAGCTCCTGGCCCTGCGGGGTGAACCGGGCCGTCGCGGCGGGGAGCGCCATGCACGCCGGGGCGGTCCCTCCGGCGCGCTCGAACGAGTCCAGCAGCGGGCCGAGCAGCTCCCAGCCGGCGAGCAGGCGCGGGCGGGCGGCGGCCGGGCGGGGCGCCTCCGCGTCGGGGGCGAGGAACGGGTTGGCCAGCCGGCGGGACGTCACCGACTGCGGCACCACCTGTCGCTCGACCGGGACGGTGACCGGGAGCTCCACCGGCGCCGGCGCCTCCTCCTCGGAGGCCACCTCGATCCCGGCCGCGAGGAACAGGTCGCGCTTGCGGGAGCGGGCCCCCTCCGAGACCCGGGCGTCGTCGGCGAGGAGCGCCAGCAACCCGGCGTCGCGGACGGCGATCCGGGCCAGGATCGCCGCGATGCCGTCGAGCCGCTTCAGCTGCTCGACCCGCTGCCTCTCGGTGACGGCCGGGTCGGTCCGCAGGCGCGCGTGTTCCTCGCGCAGGAGCAGGGCGACGGCCTGGAACGTGGTGCGCACGGACGGCGTCGTCCGCCCGCCCCGCACGGCCGCCTCGATCTCGCGGACGGTCGCGGCGAGCACCGAGACGACGTCGCCGCGGTGGCGGGCGGGGCGCTGCGTCCGCTGGGCGGCACCGCGAACGCCCGCCCGGCGTTGGCCTGGTCGAGCCACGGACTCCTCCTCCGAAATACCGGGTACGGCGGCCGCAGCAGCATGCCGCACGATCTCGCGAACCGGGCGCCGAACACACCCGCGCACGCCAGGTGCGTGCCCGGACGCCGGGCCGGCGTGCGCGGCCCGGCCCCGACCGGTACCCCTCGACGGCCGGTTGCCCCTTTGACCGGTGCCGGTCCCGGCGCCGGCGGGCACCCGACGGGCCCTCGATCCGGCACCGGGCGGGCTGCTGACGGCAGCGGCCCTCCCCGGACGTCCCATCATGGTCGCCCTGCACCCTCCAACGCACGTCGGAGCGCATGATTCCCACCTGTCGGTCCACGCGACCGCCGTCACACCCCGGTCGGGGCCCACGGCCGGCCGGACCCGGCCGGCCCGTCTTCTCGGCCAGGACCGCCGACTCGGGCACACCGAGGGCGCTCAGCCGGCCCAGGTGGTCGACCACCTCCTGCGGGACGGCGCACCGTTCGAGCCGAGCAGGGCGAGGACACCGCCCTGCGGGACGTCGAGGTCGACGCCGCGCAGCACGTGGAGCTGCCGGTAGGACTAGCGGAGGCCTCGGACGAGGATCGCCGGCTCCTGCGGCCGGTCCCTCGTCACCTGCGTCTGTTAGGGCATGACGGCAGCCTGCAGGATTGACCCGGCGTCAAGGTCAAGCCCTCGCGCCGGCGCCTGACCGGCGCCGTCCGACCGGCCGCACGGCGGCGACCGGTCGAGCCGGGCCGCGCCTACGGCGCCGACGGCGGGGGGACGGCCACGCGGACGGTGACCGACCACAGCTGCGTCGGCCGCGCGCAGTACGGCGGGGTGTGGAAGCAGTCGTAGTCGGTCTGCGAGCGCAGGACCGTCGTCGAGCTGCTGGTGCCCCACGTCGTCCGGTACACCGCCTGGAGCGGGGCGCCGGTGGGGTACCCGCCCGTCACCGAGACCAGCTGGAGCCAGTCGCCGGTGAGCGTGGTCGGCTGCCAGTCCTTGCCCAGCTGCACGGTCACCGTGTCGCCGAGCACGACGGTGACGGTCTTGCCGTTGTCGGCCTCGGTGAGGGTCGTGGTGCCGGACGGCCGGGGCGCGTCGCTCACGCAGGTGAACGACGGAGCCTGGCTGCCGCCCTGCAGGTAGACGCCGAACGTGGTCGAGGCGCCGGGCGCGAGGGTGCCGTTGCCGGCGTCGTTCGCCGCCACGAGCGACGAGCCCGACCCGATCGAGCGGGCGTTCCAGATCGAGCCGACCGACTGGCCCGCGGCCGTCGCCGCCGTCGCGATCCAGGTGCCCGACGCCGAGGCCGCCGTGTTGGTCACGGTGACCGTGACGACGGTGCCCGCCCAGCTCTGCGTGCCGCCCCACGCCGAGTCCACGTGGACGGCCGTGGCGCACGGCGTCGTCACGGACCCGGCCTGCGCGGGCGCGGCGGCGAGGACCGACAGCGTGGCCGCCGCCGTCAGGCCGAGCGCGGTGGCGAGCCGGCGGGCCCTCCCCCGGCCGCCCGGCGTCCGCGGATCGCCCTGTCGTGCCGTCGCCGACCTGGTCGCCGTCATGGCTGTCCCCCCTTGGACCCGGACATTCTGCGCGGACCGTACGTGGGCCCTCACCGCAGGTCAATGCACCGACCGACCACGGCGCCAGGGGGGTGCGCCCCCACCTGGCGTGATCGCGGCGCGGCGGCCCCGGCGGTCCGGGCGCGCGCTGAAAATCCCTCAGGCAAGCACTTGATCGTCGATTGACAGGCCGTTGAGCGGTCGTTGAGCCCCGCTGCGCCAGGCTCCCGCCCCGTGAGCCATCGGGGAGAGACACGACGTCGCAGGATCCGCCCGCGGACGGGGGTGGTCGTGGGAGTGGCGCTGCTGGCCCTCGCCGGCGGCGTGGCCACCGGCCTGGAGGGGGCGGGGGCGTCCCCGGGCAGCCCGGTCAGGACGGCCGCGGTGCGGTCCCGGAGCACCACCGCACCCGGGCACCGGCCGTGGCTCTCCCGCCGGACGACGACGTCACGGCCACCGACCGGGACGCGGACCAGTTCAGCGCCCCCGCGGAGCACCTCGACGACGATCCCGGCGACGACCTCGACGTCCGCCTCCGCGACGCGGACGTCGACCACCTCGACGGCTCCCGGCACCTCGGCCGCCTCCGGGGCGGGCGTGACGCAGGGCTGGGCCGCGGCGTCGGCGCCGTCAGACTACCTGCTCGCCCCCCGCGGCGGGTCCTCGGTGCAGCCGGGACACGCCGCTGACGGCGCCCTGGACGGCAAGGCGGTCGCGCTGACGATCCCGGCCGGAGCCGGAGCCACCCCCGACAACGCCGCCGAGGTCGAGAGTCGGCGCACGTTCCGGTCCGGCACCTTCAGCAGCCGGGTGCGGACGCCCGACTGCTCGGCCCAGCGGTCCACGGGCGCCGTCACCGGGATGTTCACCTACGGCAACGACGGCCGCGACCACGACGGCGACGGGATCGTCGACAACAGCGAGCTCGACGTCGAGATCCTGTGCGCCGCGCCGCAGGAGCTGAACCTCACGATCTGGACCGACTACAACGACTCCGACGGCGCCCAGCGGCGCGTCACCCGGGTCGTGGACCTGCGCGCCGGCCGGATCGTGTCCACCGGCTACTGCACGGACTTCAGCGGCGACTGCCGCCCGCTGAGCGGTGCGGAGGCCACCCCCGCGTCGGTCGCGGCCGTGCCCGGCTTCGACTCCTCCGCCGCCTTCCACGACTACCGGATCGACTGGTCGCCCGACCGGGTCGTGTTCACCGTCACCGTGGACGGGCGCGACGTCGTGCTGTGGGACTACCGCGGCCCGGCCGACCGCATCCCGCAGGGCGCGTCGTCCTACCTCGTCAACCTCTGGCACACCGACGACTGGAGCCCCACCGGCCTCACGGCCCGGGGCGCCCCGACGACCCCGCTCACGGCGCTCGTCGACTCGACGACGGTGCCGTCGTCCTGAGACGCTGCCGGGCGTGCCTGCGCCCCGCGTGACGATCCGGTACGGCAGCGCCTACCCCGACGCCGTGCTCGACCACCTCGAGGGCGAGGTGGCCGCCGCGGGACTGGCCGCACAGCTGGAACCGCTCGCGCCGGACCTCGCGGACGGCGACACCTCGGCGTTCCTGGTCGTCGAGGTGCCCGACGACCAGGTCCACGACGGCGCCGCGTTCGGGGTCGGCTGGGACGCCGTCGTGGCCACGGCGCGGCGCCGGTCGCGCCGCCAGCAGGCGGAGGGCGACCGGCGCGACGTCGTGGTGGCGCTGCGGCTGCCGGGCGACGTCGACCGGCCGCCGCAGGACTGAGGCGGGCGGGCTCAGCCGAGCACAACCTCCCGGTCCCAGAAGCGCACGGCGGCGCACCGTAGGTGACGGTGGTCTCCGCCTGCTGCCTGCTGCCGCCCTCGGTCAGGCCGCGCTGTGGTGGGTCCGGCGGACACCCTCGTACCAGCGCAGCACCCGCGACTCGACGAGCCGGAAGAGCAGCGACAGCACCACCCCCACGAGGCCCAGCATGATGATGCCCGTCCACATCTCGGGCAGCGCGAAGGTGCGCTGGAACTGCACCACCGTGAAGCCGAGTCCGTCCGTCGACACGATCATCTCGCTGATGACCATGAGGATGACGGCGATGGACAGCGCCTGACGCAGCCCGGTCATGATCTGCGGCGACGCCGACGGCAGCACCAGCACCCGCAGCCGGTTGACCCCGGTGATGCCGTAGCTGCGGCAGGTCTCCTCGGCCACCGGGTCGAGCGCGCGCACGCCCTCGACCGTGTTCAGCATGATCGGCCACACGCAGCCGAACACGATGACCAGCACCTTCATCGTGTTGTCGATCCCCGCCAGGGCGACGAGGACCGGGACGACGACGGGAGGCGGGATCGCCCGGAACATCTCGATCACGGGCTCCACCAGGGCCCGCAACCAGGCCACCCGGCCGATGAGGACGCCCACGCCGATCCCGAGGACCGCGGCCACCGCGTACCCGGCGGAGAGGCGGCCCAGGCTGGGCACGACGTCGGCGACGAGGCGCGAGTCCGTGCCGTCCGCGAACCAGGTGTCCGGGAAGACGTCGACGATCTTGCGCAGCGGCGGGAAGTAGATGTTCTCGCTGCCCTCGCTGGTGAACCACCAGGTGGCCACCAGGACGGCGGGCAGCGCCAGGAACCAGCAGAGGGAGACGACCCACGACAGCAGCCGCTTCACGCCGCCACCTCCCCGCGCACCGAGACGTGCCAGGCCAACTGGCGGCGCTCCACGGCACGGACCCCGACGTTGACCAGCAGGCCGAGCAGCCCGGTGACCAGGATCAGGCCGTACGCCAGCGCGGTCGCCCCGCCGCTCTGCGCGGCGGAGATCTCCCGGCCGAGGCCGGGGCTGCCGATGACCAGCTCGGCGGTCACCGCCAGGATCAGCGCCACGCTCGCCGCCAGCCGCACGCCCGTGACGACGTACGGCAGTGACGTCGGCCAGAGCACGTGCCGGGCCCGGGCGAGCGGCCCGAGGCCGTAGCAGCGGGCCGTGTCCTCGGCGACCGGGTCGACGTCCGCGGCGCCGCGCACGGTCTGCACGAGCACCTGCCAGAACGCGGCGTAGAAGGCGAGGAGCACGGCAGAGCGCAGCTGGGTGCCGAAGAGCAGCACGGCCAGCGGCACCAGCGCGACCGAGGGGATCGGGCGCAGGAACTCGATCGTGGACGCCGTCAGTCGGCGCAGCCACCGGACCGAGCCGATGACCGCGCCGACGACGATCCCCGCCACGACGGCGAGCACCAGTCCCAGCGCCCATTGCTGCAGCGTGTCGAGCAGCGCCTGCCAGAAGGCGCCGTCGCGCACCTCGTCGCCGAGCGCCGAGAGGATCTCCGACAGCGGCGGAAGGGCACCGCCGGGCAGCGGCAGGACGCGCGGGCCGACCTCGAAGGCCGCCGCCGTCCCGAGCACCCCGGCGGTGCCGAGCAGCAGGTTGGTGCGCATCGTCAGTCCCCCGCCCCCTGCCGCCGGCCGATCTTCGCGGCACGGATCTCCGCGTAGATGTGCCGGCGCAGCTCGACGAAACGGCCGAGCGAGCGCGTCTCGATCTGGTCGCGCTCATCGGGCAGGTCGATGACGACGTCGTCCTGGACGACGGTCGGCGACGACGACAGCACGATGACCCGGCCGCCGAGGTAGACGGCCTCGTCGATGTCGTGCGTGACGAACAGGACCGTCACCCCCGTGCGGTGCCAGATCGAGCGGATGAGGTCCTCCAGGTCGGCGCGCGTCTGCGCGTCGACGGCGGCGAACGGCTCGTCCATGAGCAGCAGCTGCGGCTCGTAGGCCAGCGCCCGCGCGATCGCCACCCGCTGCTGCATCCCCCCGGACAGCTGCCAGGGGTAGGCGTTGCCGACGTCGGCCAGCCCGACGGCGTCCAGCGACCCGGCGACGAGCTGGGCCCGGCGCTTGCGGTCGATCCCGCGCTTGTGCCGCAGGGGCAGCTCGACGTTGCGGGCCACCGACATCCAGGGCAGCAGCGAGCGCCCGTACTCCTGCAGGACGACCGCCATGCCCGGCGGAGGGCCGCTCACCGGGCGGCCCTCCACGCGCACGTCACCGCTGGTCGGGGCGAGCAGGCCCGCCAGGCACCGCAGGAGCGTCGTCTTGCCGCACCCTGACGGCCCGACGATGCAGACCAGCTCACCCCGGCCCACGCTGAACGTCAGGTCCCGCAGGGCCTCGACGCGGCGGTCCTTGCCCGCGTAGACCTTGCGCAGGGCCCGGACGTCCAGCATGCGCTCGGCAGTGCCACCGGCCACGGGTAGGGGCCCGTCGACCAGCATCTCGGAGGCCGTCTCAGGCACCGAGGAGACCGCTGACGTCGGGGGCCTTGGTCAGGGTCCCCCGCAGCTGGGCCGCCTCGCCGATCGCCTTGGTGGAGTCCTTGTCCAGCGTCGTCGACCAGTTCGGCAGGACCACCTTCGCCGCGACGGCGGCCGGGATCTTGGTGTAGGTGCCGAGCGTGGCGCGTGCCTCGTCACCGTGCGCGGTGGCGTACTCCAGCGACTCGTTCATCGCCGCGATGAACTGCGCGACGACGGCCGGGCTCTCCTTGCGGAGCTTCTCGCTCGTGAACCACTGGGCGATCTGGAGCTTGGGGTAGGTCTCGGTCAGGTTGTCGAAGAGGATGCGGCCACCGGTGCCCAGGATCTGGGTGCGGAACGGCTCGCTCTCCCAGACGGCGTCGACCGTGCCGGCGGCCAGCTGGGCCGGCATGTCCGGGAAGGGCACCTCGACGTACTTGACCTTCTTCGGGTCACCGCCGGCCTTCTTGACGGCCGCGGAGATCGTGGTGTCACCGATGTTGTTGAGGGCGTTGATGGCGACCTTCTTGCCCTCCAGGTCCTTCGCCGTCTGCAGCGTCGAACCCTTGCCGACCAGGATCGCGTTGATGTCCTTGTCGGGGATGCCGGTGGAGCTGGAACCGGCGGCGACGGAGATCAGGGGAATGCCCTTCTCGCGCGCCGTCAGCAGCGACACCACGTTGCTGAACCCGAACTGCTGCTCACCCGCGAGGATGGCCGGGACGATCGCCGCACCACCCTGCGCCGGCTTGATCGTGACGTCGAGGCCGTGCTTGGTGAACAGGCCCTTCTGCACACCCAGGTAGAGCGGCGCGACGTCGAGGATCGGCAGGATGCCGACGGTGATCTTGGTGGTGCCCGTGGGGCTGCTGTTCGCGCCGGCCGCCGACGACGAGACCGCCGCCGCGGGGGACGACGACGAGCCGGCCGCGGAACCGCTGCTGCTGGAACCGCAGCCGGTGAGCGCGGCCCCGACCACGAGCGCCAGGGCCGAGAGCACGGCCCGGCGCGACGAGATGCTCGACATGTACGTTCTCC
>Ga0302322_100002290_pt1 | contig 16141 bp, 13 predicted proteins | sample Fen_T0_2_FD_203757 | JGI IMG/M metagenome (GOLD analysis project Ga0302322, IMG submission 203757) | Peat permafrost microbial communities from Stordalen Mire near Abisko, Sweden - Fen_T0_2 | ecosystem: Environmental > Terrestrial > Soil > Wetlands > Permafrost | place: Sweden: Abisko... | reverse complement strand
AAGAATTCCCGCATCACGCCCGGCTCCGCAGCAGAATATCGGATGCCGGCTGCTCCGCCCGCAGCCTGAACAACTGAATCAGCACGTAGCTCGACATGGCGATGTTGCCCAGGCCCATGATCAAGACGAACCAAATCAGGCGTGCAGCCCAATTCGTTTCCTTGTAGAACAACCAGGCGTAAAACGTGATGAACCCGAAGTAGGCGTCGAACAGCGTGGCTACCGCCCACGGGCTACGCGCCCAACTGAATTCGTCTGGACTTAGCAGGATCGATTTGTGCAGGCTCACCCAGGTGGTCATGCACACCATGTATATAAGGATGCCTGCGAACAGTATTTTCAAAACAATTTTCATCAGCCCATCTCGCCCATTGGGATCGCCCGCCGCGCTCTCGGAAATCCGTTTTGCAAGGCATCCGTGAAAGTACCGGACTTTCCCTCCCTTGCCTTAGCTAATTGCTAATTGCTAGCTGCTCGTCGCCGCCAGCACATCCAGCTGGTCTTCGAACTCGTGGAAGTTTTTCATCGCCTTCCAGCCCAGCTTCTCAGCCGCCGCCATCAGGGTTGGGTCAGCCGAGCCGCCGATCCATAACTGCGTACGTTTCTTCGTACCCTTGCGGATTTCCTGCATGGCATCAATTACGCGCTCGCTGTTTGCCCCGCAGACTCCCAGCAACACCGCGTCGGCATCCGTGCTTCTCGCTGCAAACACGATCTCGCTTGCTGGCAGGTTTGTCCCCAGGTGAAGTGCGCCCAGGCCCTTCGCCGCCGTCAGCATCGCCGCCGCCAGAATTCCAAAGCCGTGATGCTCATGCTCCGGCGTTGCCATCAGTACCTTCACCACCGGCTTCGGGTTGCCATATAACCGCAGCATCGACGCCAGCAGACCGGTCAGCAGCGCCGTCACCATGTGCTCCTGCGCAATCGTGAAATCGCCTTCGTGCCAACGTTCGCCCGTGATGCGCATCAGCGGCAACGCAATTTCGTGCACGATGTCGCTTGCGTCGGCCGTCGCCGCTGCTAGCCGGTTGAGTTCGCGCTCCGCGCTGCTGTAATCGAAGTCTTCAATCATCTCCAGCAACGCATCCAGAATCGTCACTGCCGCCGCGGCCGCATCGAACGCTTCCTCGCTTTTGACCACCGCCGGATTGGGAAACTGTGCCAGCAACCGAAGCTGCTCGTCTTCCCTCTTCGCCAGGTGCCGGATGTGGTGGCCCTTCGCAATGGCGTCGCGCAGTAGTCGGATTCGCTGTACCTCTTGCTCGCTATACAGCCTTCCGTGGACGCCGTGTTTGGGCTTCAGCGCCCCGTGCCGCCGTTCCCAACTGTCGATTGTGGCAGGGTTCACGCCCGTCAATTTCACGACTGCTCGGATGGGATAAAGGGTGTCGCTCACGTTGCCTCTCCAAACCACCTTATCTTAGGGTCGAATTGTTTGTCAATGAATTGTCAATGGCAAATCATTGACAAACTCGCACTCTTCGTTTATAAAAATTGTGGGTGACGTTGCCAATCCAGTTCGCCTGACGGCAAGCACCCCCGATCAGGCGGAACTTCGTACTAACGCTAGCAAAAGGTAACGGTTCTTTCGTGTCTAAGTCCTTGCAAAACTATCAGTTCGGAGCGGTCGCGGCTTTCGCGGCCCTGCACCTCGCCGCCCTCGGCGTATTTTTCGTGCCTTTCCGCTGGTCGTATTTCTGGCTGATGCTGGCGATGTATGCCACACGCATGTTCGGCGTGACCGCTGGCTATCACCGTTACTTCAGTCACCGTTCTTTTAAGCTCAATCGTTTCTATCAGTTAATCCTAGCGTTACTCGCGCAGAGCTCCGGCCAAAAGAGTGTCCTATGGTGGGCGGCCCACCATCGCGTTCATCATCGCCACTCCGATCAGCAGCCCGACGTTCATTCCCCGGGACTTCGCGGGTTCTGGTGGGCGCACGTAGGTTGGGTGATTTCAAACACTTACGACGAATACGACCCGGCTCTGATTCGCGACTTTTCCAAGTTTCCCGAGCTGCGCTGGCTTGACCGCTCCCACTGGGTGCCGACCGCCTTCCTAGGTGCGGCGATCTTCTTAGCCGGAGGCCTCGGTGCGTTCCTGTGGGGCTACGTGTTTTCCACCGTAATCCTTTACCACGCAACGTTTTGCATTAACTCCCTAGCGCATGTCTGGGGCACGCGGCGCTTCGCTACCGCCGATGAGAGCCGCAATAATCTCGTGCTGGCGCTGGTAACTTTCGGCGAAGGCTGGCACAACAACCACCATCGCTTCATGTACGCCTGTCGTCAAGGTATCTTGTGGTGGGAGTTGGACTTAACCTACTACGGACTTCGTCTTCTCAATTGGTTCGGCATTGCCCGTGAGCTGCGTGGCGTTCATCTCCCCGGCTCGGAATCCGAGGCCGGCCCATGAGCCGTATCGCCGTTATAGGCTCGGGTATCGCGGGGATGGCCGCGGCCTATCTATTGAGTCGAAAGCACTTAGTGCATCTGCTGGAGCGGGACGACCGCATTGGCGGCCATACCCACACGCACACGATCGAAACCAGCCGTGGCCTGTTGCCCATTGACACCGGCTTCATCGTGCACAACGACCGCACCTATCCTAACCTGGTTAAGTTGTTCAAGGACCTGGGGATAGAGAGAAAAAAGAGCGACATGTCGTTCGGTGTCTCGTGCCAGAAGACGGGCTTTGAATACAGCAGCCGCGGTCTGGGCGGTCTTTTTGCGCAGAAGAGCAACTGGCTGCGTCCGCGCCACTACCGCTTTCTCCTTGAAATCATGAGGTTTAACCGCGAGGCGCCGGGCGTGCTCGATGATCCCGCCGGCGCTGACCTGACGCTGGGTAAGTGGCTCAGCGCCAATGACTTCAGCCCTGAATTCAGCCGCTACTACCTCTTTCCCATGGCTGCGGCGGTGTGGTCGACCTCTATGGCGGAAATCGAAGATTTTCCAGCAGTTACGCTGGTGCGCTTCTTCGCGAATCATGGATTTCTTGGCCTCAATACGCACCCGCAGTGGTATGTGCTGGAAGGCGGCAGCAGCCAGTACATCGCGCCCCTGACCCAGCCCTATCGCGACCGTATCCGCAAGGGAGTCAACATCATAGCGGTCACACGCTCGCAAGCCAGAACCCATGTTGCTTACGCCGACGGCAGCACGGAGGACTTCGACGAGATCGTGTTTGCCTGCCACGGCCCGCAGGCATTGGAAATGCTGGCCGACCCAACGCCGGTGGAACGTGCTGTTCTGCAAGGGTTTACCACCAGCCGCAACGAGACCGTGCTGCATACGGACGCGAAACTGCTGCCGACCCGACCGGGCGCGCGCGCCTCGTGGAACTACCATGTTGGAACTGCTGGTCGCGCGGCCACGCTGACGTATCACATGAATCGGCTGCAAAACCTGCCGGCTCCCGAGCCGTATTGCGTGACCTTGAACGCCACCGACCAAATCAATCGCAATCACGTTCTGCGGGAGATGACCTATCACCATCCCCTGATGACTTTGCCGGCGATTCGCGCACAGGCCCGCTGGCAGGAAATCAGCGGCCACAACCATACACACTTTTGCGGCGCATATTGGTTTTACGGGTTCCACGAAGACGGCCTAAACTCGGCCATCCGCGTGGCGCAAACGCTGGGCGTCAACTGGCGGCCGGAGGCATGATGGAAAGCGCCCTCTACTTCGGCACGCTTCGTCATCGGCGGTTCCGTCCGGCCAGCCACGAATTCACCTACCCGCTGTTCATGGCCTATCTGGACGTGGACCACATTCCTGAACTGATGCGGGCTTCACGCCTGGCCGGCTACAACCGCTGGAACTGGGCAAGCTTCAACGAAGCCGACCACTTTGGCGATGCGCGACGGCCCTTACGCCAGCGCCTCACAGAAGACGCTGCCAAGCATGGTCACGAACTGCCCAACGGGCAGATTTTCCTTCTCACGCACCTGCGCTACCTCGGCTACAACTTCAATCCCGTGTCGTTTTTTTATTGTCATGACGCCGATGGTCGGCTGCAACTCATCATGTCGGAAGTGAAGAACACCTTCGGCGAGACGCAAAATTACTGGCTCTCGGCCGCGTGCCAGACGGGCAACGCCAGATCGACTTACAGCTACCAATTCGCTAAGGCATTTCATGTTTCGCCGTTCATCAGCATGGATTGCCGTTATCACTGGACCTTCACCACGCCCGGCGAGTCGTTGCTGGTGCAAACGAACGTTGATGAAAACCACGAGGCGGTGTTCGACGGAACACTCAGGCTGGTTCGCAAGCCCTGGTCGGCACAGTGGCTCCGCCATGCCCTGACGAGGTTCCCGTGGGTCACAGCCAAAACCGTCGCCGCCATTCACTGGGAAGCCGCGCGCCTCTACCTGAAGAAAGTTCCTGTGGTCCATCATCCGGGGCCCGGACACTTCGTCCCCGCCAACACGCGCCCGGTGGGCGCATCCTGGAGCATCGAATGAAACACGCCCTGCCCAAACGTCTGTTTTTACAATTACTCGGCAGCCTCAACGAGGGCTTCCTCGAGCTGGTCTGTCCCGAAGAAACGTACAGCTTCGGTTCCCCCGAGTCTGATTTGCGGGCGATGCTGGTTGTGCACCATGAGCGGTTCTTCCGCCGTGCGCTCTTGGGCGGCGACATCGGCATGGGTGAGGCCTTCATGGATGGCGACTGGTCCTCGCCTGACCTGGTGGCAGTGATTCGTCTGGCAGTTCGTAATCTTGACGCGATGGAGAACAGCAACCAGCTCTTCTCTGCTTTGAGTTCGCTTGCCGACACCGTGAGCCATCGCTTGCGCGGCAACACTCTCGCCGGCAGCCGCCGCAACATCAGCTATCACTACGACCTGGGAAACGACTTCTATCTCCTATTTCTTGATCGCAGCATGGCTTACTCCTGCGCGTATTTTCAGACGCTGAACGACAGCCTGGAGCAGGCGCAGTTGAACAAGTTCGAGGGTATCTGCCGCAAGCTCGACCTCAAGGAGACCGACCACTTGCTCGAGATCGGCACAGGCTGGGGAGGATTCGCAGCCTATGCCGCCATGCACTACGGCTGCCGCATTACGACGACGACCATAAGCCGCCAGCAGCATGATTACGCGCGACAGCTTTTCGCGAGCCTCGGCCCGGCGAGCGAGCGCATTACGTTGCTGCTTGAGGATTACCGTAATTTGCTTGGCCAGTACGACAAGATCGTCAGCATCGAAATGTTCGAGGCCGTTGGCCTGCACTTCTACGACGACTACTTCGGCGCCTGCGACCGCCTGCTCAAACCCGATGGGATGATGGTGCTGCAGGCCATCACCATGAACGAGCAGAAATTTCCGGTATATCGCAAGCGATGCGACTGGATTCAGAAGTACATCTTCCCCGGTTCAGAGCTCGCGTCGGTAGCGGAGATCGGGAAGAGCCTGGGACGCTGCACGAGGATGTCGCTCTTCCATCTGGAGGACATCGGCCTGCATTACGCCGAGACGCTCAAACAGTGGCGCGAGCGCTTCGTGCTGCATCTCGACGAAGTGAAGGCACAGGGCTTCGACGGCCGCTTCCTTCGCATGTGGGAGTACTACCTGTGCTACTGCGAAGGAGCGTTCCGCGAGCGCCACGTTGGGGATGTGCAATTGGTGCTCACCAAGCAGCGCGCGGCGGTGCAACTGAGTAGCTGCGACCAATTCTCCGTAACGTCTCCGGTCCGCTTGTCGAACTAGAATCGGAAGTTGAGAGGCCAAATATGAACTCAACGCTCGACACCATGGACCATGTGGCCATATCGGTCCACGACATCCAACTGGCGCTCGACTGGTATAGCCGCAGCTTTCAGTGCGAGCTTCTCTACCAGGATGCAACGTGGGCCCTGCTGCAGTTTGCCAATATCAAGCTGGCGCTGGTGTTGCCGTCGCAACACCCCGCACATCTTGGATTCTTTCGCCCCGACGCCGCCGACTTCGGTACGCCTACACCACACCGCGACGGAACGAAATCGGTATAACTCAACGATCCCGACGGAAATTCCATCGAGTTCCTCTTGAAAGTGCAGAAAAAAACAGCACACCCGAGGTAACAAGGTACTCGGACAGCTTCTGCCCGAGCACGCAGGGATAGGAGCTAGACCGCTTCCGGTTCAACCCGGTCATTCATGTGGTGAGGATAGGTTGTCATGAAGTACACATATGTGGTGTTCGGCGCGTATGGAGGAGTGGGTTCTGCCCTCAGTCGCCGCCTCGCCAAGAAAGGCGCGAATCTGCTGCTGGCAGGCCGGGATGAGGCTCGGCTCGCTGATTTGGCAGCGGAACTTGGCGCACAGAAATTTGCCGTCGACGCAACCAATCTTCGGATGGTGGAGTCGTGTATGAAGCAAGCATCCGAGTTGTTCGGACAGGTGAACGGCGTAGCGAACTGCGTGGGATCCCTGCTCTTGAAACCTGCGCACCTTCTCTCCGAAGAGGAATGGGATGCCACGATCACAACCAATCTGAAATCGGCGTTCGCCGTGGTTCGAGCTGCTACGGCAGCCATGGCGCCGCATGGTGGTTCCATCGTGCTGCTCTCTACCGCTGCGGCCCGCATCGGATTGGCCAACCATGAAGCTATCTCGGCGGCCAAGGCTGGGGTTGAGGGTCTGGCGCTCGCCGCAGCCGCGAGCTACGCCTCGAAGGGAATCCGGATTAACTGTGTGGCCCCTGGTATGACCCGTACGCCTCTCGCCGCCAAGCTGTTGCAGAACGACATGATGGCCAAGGCTTCAGCCGGCATGCACGCGCTAGGACGTATCGGAGAACCCAATGAAATCGCGTCAGCGATCGAGTGGCTTCTCGACCCCGAGCAGAGCTGGGTTACCGGTCAAGTGCTGGGCGTCGACGGTGGGCTTTCCCGAATTCGTTCACGGTCGTGATGACGGGGAATGACGGAGGCGATTCGTCGTCATGGGAATGACACTTTTCAACCATTTTGATCGATTCGCGCTGGGCTGCGACTGCGGTGGCGGCGTGGTTGATGATGGCTAGCACCACTGAGCCCGGCCCCCATTTACTGGATCTCTCGTGTGTCGCTTCTCGGTAATTATGCTATCGATAACCTTGGCGGAAACACGGCTTCTCACGAACCGACCGGTTGTCGCAAAGACAAGAAGAACTCTGGAAGGCCGACCGACAATCGTCGATCGGTGGTCTGCCAACCCGAAGTTGGCCAGAAACCGGCTTATGGGAGAAGTCGCATTACGGTTCCGTCTGGGCTCTTCGGCAATCCCGTCGACGATCACGCATAAGTCCCTTGTTGTCAGGCTTCCACTCTTACCTGAGTCGCCAGGCTGTCGTTTAGCGGGAGCTGCTTCGCGTGCTTGGCAAGCTCCGGTGCGTACGCCCGTTTGCTCGCCAGAACGAGAAACCGGAACGCTAAAGATCGGCTCCTCGGACATGATGTGCGATGTTGGAAACGCTGCAATAAAGGATGCTATCGCCAACATCGCGCGCAATCGCGAGGTCCTACACTTCTTAAGTTGCATCGCCCGTTTTCTGGAACACTTCTCCGGTTTGCCGACAACCCGTCAAACTGGATTACTTCCGAGTGGCCGACCATCCACGAACTGGCTGGGGCAGCGTCTATCGTGCCGAAGGCGGATCTCCTATCCTCCTCGCTGCCATTCCCGCACCGAGTGCTTCCCCTAAAGACACGGAGTAAACTCTCGGAAAGTTGAACGAAGAGCCGGACCGGGCCCGCGCGGTGCGTTGATGGTTGTGAGCTTGTCAGGAGGCGAGGGGTACATGAGATTGCTGGTGCTGTTTCTGCTTTCGATCACGAACGGCTTGACGTTCGCGCAAGACTACCCAACTAAGCCCGTGCGCATCATCGAGCCGTTCGGGGCTGGCGGTGGGCCTGACCTGGTAACTCGCGCCATCAGCCCGAAGCTCTCAGAGCTGTGGGGCCAGCCAGTGACAGTCGAGAACCACCCCGGCAAGGGAAGTACAGAAGCCCCTGCGCTCGTTGCGAAGTCGCCACCCGACGGTTACACGTTGCTTGTGAACACCAGCGCTCAGGCGTATAGCGCAGCGCTCGTGAAGACCCTACCGTATGACCCGCTCAAGGATTTCATTCCTGTCGCTCCGCTCACCAGCCAGCCCTACGTGCTGGTTGCAGGAAAGTCGTCTGGCATTACCTCTGTTGGCGAGCTTATAGCAGCGGCAAAGGCGAAGCCCGGTGAGCTGAAGTTTGGCTCCACAGGCGTGGGCACTGGCACGCACTTGGGGATTGAGAAGTTCAATCTGGAGGCAGGCATTAGGGCTGCCCACGTGCCAGCGCAACCGGCCGACACGATCGCTGACGTGATCGCCAATGCAGTCGCAGGACGAATTACTTACATGCTGGCACCTATCCAGCTTGCTCTGGTCGAGATTCGTGCGGGCAATCTCCGTGCCCTAGGAGTGACGACTACGACGCGCTCGGCCTTACTGCCCAAGGTTCCGACCATCTCGGAGGCTGGCGTCCCCGGCTTTAACCATCCGATTTGGTATGGGGTGTGGGTGCCTGCTGGCACTCCTGCCGAAGTGGTGGACAAACTAGCGAGAGACATCGCACGTGCGCTGGCAGCGCCTGATGTGCGCGACCGACTTGCAAAAGACGGTGCCAATCCGATGAGCATCACGCAGCCTGAGTTCGCGCGCTTTGTGGTGAGCGAGAGTGAAAACGCGGCGCGCATCGCCAAAGCCGTTGGGATCAAACCTCAGTAAGGTGTGCACATTACAATCAGACTTCTGGACCGCAGTCGCAACCCAAGTCCGGAGAGCTGGCCGTTCGGAGGCCAACCGTTGCGCTGCGCATTGGAGGCGACTTGCTTCCAGGCTCTCTCATGCTTGATGCCTTGAACTCCTGAACTCCAGAGTCACTGCAACTTCGCGTATTCCGCTTTTGCCTGCTTCAGTACCGGAACTTCGGGATCGGCTTCCTTCCAGAGGGTAAGAAAATCTCCATAAGAGGCTCGTGCTTTCGCAGTGTCGCCCTCCAACCCATAGGCGCGGGCAAGACCGAGATGCGCCAACGCCCCCCAGGGAAAATTCACCACCAGTCCTCGGTGGTCGATGAACTTCTGAAATTCCGCTGCCGCTGCCTTTCCGTCGTTGAGCATGAGGTAAGCTTCTCCACGGAAATAGACTGGGCACAGGAATATATTGGCGCCAGTCGTCGGCTGGCCGAGTTCGATTGGGCCCGCCACTTGCAATAGCGCGACTGCGCGGTTCGGGTCCTGGCGTTGCAGCGCGACGGCTGCCCGGATCGTGGGCAGCCAATACCTCTGGACCAGCGTGTCCAGCGGGAATGTCCTGTCGAGGTCGGCCGCCAGGTTGTCCGCCCGTACAATGTCGCCTGTCTGCGCCAAGACCAGCGCCGCCATCGCTTGTACGTCGCGGTTCGGGGCCAACTCCATTGCTGCATTAGCGTCGGCACGTGCCTGCTCGCGGTTGCCCGACCCGACCTCGCGCAGTGCCGCTGCTACCTGATACGTTGCTGCGGTCTCTTTGGCGTCGTTGCGCCGGTCCGAATCAATGGCCCGTTGGGTAAACTCGCGCGCCTGCTCTAACCTCCCGTACCACGCCTCCGTGTCTGCTTGCGATGCCAGCAGAAAGCCTTCGGTGCCTGGCTTTCCCATGGCGTCCGCTGCCAACTGCGCCATCTGTGTCGTGTCGCCTTTCAGAAAAGCCAACTGGTAGCGGATGGTGAGAAGACCCTCGCTCTCCAGCTTGCGCTCCTGCGCCTGCTTGTACACTGCCTCCGCCTCGTCCAGCCGGTTGAGGTTCGCGTAGTCGTTGCCTAGGTTGCCATAGCTGTTCTCACTATTTGGTTCCAGGCGCAGCGCCGCTCGGGCTTCCTCTAAAGACTTTTCCAGATTTCCAAGGCAATCGTAAACGAACGCCAAATTCCCATAGGGCAAATAGTCTCGGGGATATGTCTGCTGCCACAGCTCGTAGACCTGCGCCGCCTTTTCCAGCTCCCCGGTGGCGATCGTGTAATAGAATGCCTCGATGGAGAACCGTTCCCGCTCGCTCACCTTCTCCCGTAGCTCGTAGGCCTTGCGTGCATTCTCCGCTGCCCGCCCCACTTGGTTAAGGTTCGAGTAGGCAGACGCCATGGCTCGGTAGGGCATTGCGAAATTCGCATCGAGCTCCACTGCCCGTTTGTAGAAGGGCAGAGCGGCGGTGGCCCCTTTCGCTAACCCAGTCTTCCGTCCCAGGCTGTACGCTTTCAATGCCTCTAGCGATGGGGTGGTCGCTTCTTCCACTGATGTGGCGTATTTTTGCACCGAGCTGAGCGACTCGCCCAGCTTGCCGCGTAAGCTGACCGCCGCGGCGTCTAGAGCCTTGAGGACTGCTTCTTTTCCTGCCGCCTGCTCCTGCGCTTCGGCGAGCACATCGCCGGTGTTACAGTTCACCGCCTTGAGGCCAATCACATACTGGCTGCCCAATCCAGCGATCGAGCCGGTGAGCACAGCCGTGCTCACCGTTCGCTGGCACACCTCGCGTGCCACTTCCGGCGTCAACCGGTCGCCGACGGGACGGCCCATCAGCTTCAATGTCTCATTCACCTTGCGCTCGTTAACCAGAGTGAGATAGGGCGACTGCTCAAGCTGTACCGAGAGTCCCTGCTTCAGGGTGTCATCAAATACGCTGTCACCTGTCGTGTTGGTGAAATCGGCAAGGACGATGCGGTCCTTGTCGGTCAGGCGAGTTGTGGTCTGCCGCGAGCGGAAGTAAAGTCCCCCCCCGATCGCAGCGGCGACAAGTATCACGACGGCGGGAACAAGAACCTCCCGGAACTTTCCGCTCGTTACAGGAGTTTCGGGCACTCTCGCGGCGCTCGCTGGCGAAGATGTAGCAGGCGAAGGCGAGGAACCAGACGTCGGAGACGGTTGTTGTTCGACCTGAGAGCCACTATCCCGCGCTATTACTGTCCCCGAACCAGCGGCCGCCACTTGACTCGTTACACGATCGCGCTTCATGCGTTGCAGATCGGTCCGCATTTCCGCAGCATGCTGGTAACGCAGATTGCGGTCCTTTTCCAGAGCTTTATTGATGATTCGCTCGAGATCGGGCGGCAGGTCGGGATTCAGGCGCACCGGCGCAACCGGAGCGCGGTTTAGAATTGAATCGAAGATCGCGGCCGTGCTTTCCCCTCGGAAGGGTAACTGGCCGGTGGCCATCTCATAGAGGACAACTCCAAACGAGAACAGGTCCGTGCGGGCGTCCAAGTCCCTCGCTCGCGCCTGCTCGGGTGACATGTACGCCACCGTGCCAAGCGTAGAGCCGGGGCTGGTCAGGTCGTGTTCGTCAGTCGCCATGGTGGTGGCTGCCGCAATCTGACTCGACGAACCAGCCTTGGCCGCTACCTTCGCCAGTCCGAAATCGAGAATCTTGGCGTGACCACGCTTGGTTGCGAACAGATTGGCTGGTTTGATGTCACGATGGACGATCCCTTCAGCGTGCGCCGCGTCGAGACCGTCAGCAATGTCAATCGCAATGGCGACAATACGTTCTGTATCCAGAGTGCCGGCGGCTATCAGGTATTTCAGCGTCACGCCATCCAGGTACTCCATGGCGATGAATTGCTTTCCTTCATTCTCGCCAATTTCATAGATCGTACAAATATTGGGATGGTTCAAGGCAGAAGCGGCCTGGGCCTCTCGCCGGAATCGGGCCAGGGCTTGCGGGTCTTTAGCTACTTCATCTGGCAGAAACTTCAGGGCGACCAGGCGGCGCAGGCTTACGTCCTCGGCCTTATAGACGACGCCCATGCCGCCGCCGCCGAGTTTCTCGATGATGCGGTAATGCGAAATGATCTGGTCGATCATAGGGGATATCTTGGCGGCTTTGCGTCCCTTCATCTTAGGGACGCGGCACCTGCCAGTCAACGAACTGCGCCTCGGGTGCGAGTATGTGGAGCCGAGGATGCCTGACTTGTAATGGCAAATTGGCCGCGGCGACGCTCCGGTTGACAACCCCCGTATGGTCGTCAGATTGGAAGTTAGCCCCGAACCGGCATGTGGGAGATAGCTCCCTGGAAGTCGGCGTCCCGTGACGGCAAAGCACGCTAATTTGACGAGAAACGCCCAACCCATCGTCTTGGAGGGTCGCGGCCACAAGGACGGAACGGCGACAACCCGTCAAACTGGACTACTTCCGGTTGGCTGACGATACGAGAGTTCATTGCGATAAGGTCGTTAGCTGGAAGATTTGCGCTCATACCCCGGCTATTTCGTTATAGACTCTTGCGACACCACGGTACTTCCTAGTAGAGGCTTCGGCCCATGCCTGTTGACACGATCTCACCGGGACACGCTGCCAGTTTGGTCAAATCCGGCATGTGGCTGGATTATGGTGCAACGCTCTGCGAGCCCGATGTTTTCGATAAGGCATTGGCTACGCGGAAAGACGAGTTGGAGAACATCAAGATTCGCACCTGCCTCTCGATGCGTCCGCGCGCGGTGATCGAAGAGGACTCTGAAGGCAAGCATTTTCACCTTTTCAGTTGGCATTTTTCGGCCTACGAACGCAGAAAGCACGACGCCGGCCGTTGTAATTACACGCCGCTGAATCTGGGCGAAGTTCCGGATTATTACCGGCGTTTTCTTGATCCCGTTGACGTTGCCATTCTCAAGACGTGCCCGATGGACGACGGCGGATACTTCAACTTTGGCCCGACGAGCCTTTGGCAACGGGCAGTGGTCGAAAGTGCGAAGCTCGTAATCCTGGAGATTAGCCGTGAGATGCCTTACGTCTTCGGCAAAGACAACGGCGTGCACTTGAGTGAGGTCGATTACATCATCGAGGGCGATAACCAACCGTGCCCGGAGTTACCGAATCCGGAGGCGAGCGATATTGACCGCATCGTGGCCGGGCGCATTGCCGCCGAAGTCGAAGACGGCTCCTGTCTGCAGATCGGAATCGGCGGCATGCCCAACGCAGTGTGTGCGTTGTTGATGGAAAGTGGCGTACAAGACTTGGGGATCCATACGGAGATGCTGACCGACGGCCTCGGCCTGCTTTACCGTTCCGGCAGGGTGACTGGATCGCGGAAGACCTTGGACCCAGGCAAAGTGGTCTATACGTTTGCGCTGGGCTCGCTGGCGCTTTACGCAACGGTCAACCGCAACCCCCACTTTTACTGCCAGCAGGTGGATTATACGAACTCGCCGCACATGATCATGCAGAACGATAAGGTGGTGTCGATCAATAACACCACACAGATCGATCTGCAGGGCCAGGCGTCTTCAGAATCCGACGGGCATCGCCACATCAGCGGCACGGGCGGCCAACTACAATTTGTGCGCGGCGCGTATGCGTCGCAGGGAGGCAAGTCGTTCATCTGCCTTTCGTCTACTTACGAGAAGAGAGGAGAGCGGCGCAGCCGCATCGTGTTTAATCTCACGCCCGGCAACATCGTGACGACGCCGCGCTCGGACGTGATGTATGTGGTGACCGAGTTCGGGATGGCTAATTTGAAGGGCAAATGCGTGGCTGAACGAGCCAAGGCTATCATTGCGCTCGCTCATCCTGATTTCCGTGAAGAGCTGGAACGGCAGGCTTACGAAAACCGATTGATTCCGCGCGGAGTTTCCTTTCGTTGTCGAGGGGAGCAGTCTGATGTTTTGGACGAAGCCCAAGGTTTTTCGTGAAACCCTCTCGATTCGAAAAAGGGTCTAGGGCGGTTCCACTTCCGGTGTATAGCATGGGTGGAGCACACCTTCAGGTGTGCATGAAAAGCTGGTGTTTTTGACTTGCGCTTTAGCGCCTGAGGTAATGGGTGTTGTTTACCTCGGCGGCTAAAGCCGGGCTCGGAAGCGGTTCGCAAATGCACCGCTGAAGCGATGCTCCACCCAATACAGCGGTGGTGAAAAGGGTCCAGTCAAACATGACGAACATGAGCGTTGACGCTACTTTGACAGCAAATCAGCCGTTTGTCGTCTCAACAGTCGCAGACGGAGTTGCAACCCTCACCATGAATCGTCCGGAGCGATTCAATCCGCTGTCGTACCAGATGATGTCGGCCATTCAGGCAGAGCTGGATAGCATCGCAGGCGACTCCTCGGTACGGGTTGTAATCCTCGCCGCCGAGGGAAAGGGCTTCTGCGCGGGACATGACCTCAAGGAGATGCGTGCTCACACTGACGACGAAAGCTGGCAGCAAGGCCTGTTCGACACTTGTAGCCGGATGATGATTGCCCTCACCGAGATCCCTCAGCCGGTGATTGCTCGCGTCCACGGAATCGCCACAGCAGCGGGTTGCCAGCTCGTGTCGATGTGCGATCTTGCGGTAGCAGCTGACACGGCGACGTTCGCAATGCCGGGAGTCAACATCGGCGTGTTCTGCTCAACGCCGGCGGTGGGCGTGGTGCGAAATATCGGCCGAAAGCGCGCTATGGAAATGCTGCTGACCGGCGAGCCTATTGATGCAGCGACCGCACTGTCGTGGGGGCTCGTCAATCGCGTTGTTCCTGAAAGGAGACTGGACGCCGAAATCAAGCGATTCGTCGACATCATTCTGTCCCGGAGTTCCGCCGCGATCCGCTTCGGCAGGCAATCGTTTTATGGCCAGATCGATCGTCCTCTTGGGGCAGCCTACGAGGTCGCAAGCAAGGCCATGGCGCGCAATATGCTGTTGGAAGATGCCGCGGAGGGGATTGATGCCTTTCTTCTGAAGCGACCAGCCAGTTGGCGCGGAAAATGAAGGGAAGCCGCCGATGACTGAAAACCGATGGCTTGGGGAGTCATCTTGCCGACATTCGTCGACCTCGTTCACGCTCGATTCGTACGATAACGGGCCACCCGGAAGTTGGTCTGTTCGGAGTCAATTGGACGTAAAACGCCCAACCCGTGCTGTTGAAGAACTCCACCAGGTCGCGGCCACAAGGACGGAACGGCGACTATCCGCTCAAGTGCGACGCCTCAGCATCCACTGCGGTGGAGGGTTTTGCGAAGTACTTCCGCCGTTCACCGGACCGCCTCGGCCAGAGGATACCCTTGCATTAGATTAGCGAACGGAGCCTGAATGCGTTACTTCTGCGCAGTTAACTTTTGCAAATCGGCCGCCGACGAACTGAATAAGTTGCGCAGTACGGCGACCTCGGCTGTGATCCCGATAGCGATTGCGGGTGGCGCGTCGGGGGCAAATAATGAGGAGTGGTTCGACGGCAAATTGTTTCCCGAAGCCTTCGCCTCGACATACTTCTCCGGGTTCGCTCCTCCCAGGGAGAAATAGAATCCCGGCACTCCTTGTTCCACGAAGACAGAAAAATCCTCCGAGGTCATACTCGGCGGTAGTTGTTCGACGTTGTTCTTACCCAACGCAGCTTCCAACGCTACGGTCAACCGCTGCGCCAGCGCAGGATCGTTATACACTGCGTCCGTGGCCTCGTAATGCACGACTTCAGGAAGCCGTACCACCCCCGCCGCTTCAGCCTCACCCTTCACAATGCGGTCAATGGCGGCTAACACCTGCTTGCGGACGTCGGGCTTGACGGTACGCACGGTGATCCCGAGCTGTGCCTGGTCCGGGATGATGTTGTTCTTCACGCCAGCTTGGAAGTAGCCCACTGTCACTACCGCAGCTTCACCCGGCTTGACCTCGCGTGAGGCGATAGTCTGCAGAACCAGTACGATCCTTGCTCCCAGTACGATGGGATCAATGGTGGTGTGCGGTGCCGCGCCATGGCCTCCCTTACCGAAGATGGTGATGCGTATGGAATCCGCGTTCGACGACCGGTATCCCGGCGTAACTCCCACCTTGCCGGCAGGCAGGACGTTGCCCACATGCAGCGCAACGATCACGTCAGGCTTGGGAAAGCGCGTCATCAGACCGTCGTCGACCATGGGATTGGCCCCCGAAAGCGTCTCTTCGGCTGGCTGTCCGATGATGACCAACGTACCGTGCCAGGTGTTCTTGGTCTGCGCCATGATCTGGGCCGTGCCGATGAGTGAGGCCATGTGCAGGTCGTGTCCGCAGGCCTGCATTACCGAAACATCGTGACCGCTGTCGTCATTGGCATGAACCTTGCTTGCATAGGGAAGCCCGGTCTTCTCTTCCACCGGTAGCGCGTCGAGTTCGGTCCGTAACATGATGGTCGGCCCCGCGCCATTCTTCATGACGGCC